>Ga0182018_10002549_pt1 | contig 17959 bp, 16 predicted proteins | sample 812P2MmetaG_FD_120490 | JGI IMG/M metagenome (GOLD analysis project Ga0182018, IMG submission 120490) | Permafrost microbial communities from Stordalen Mire, Sweden - 812P2M metaG | ecosystem: Environmental > Terrestrial > Soil > Wetlands > Permafrost | place: Sweden: Stordalen | collected... | reverse complement strand
GCTTATAAACGTGGGCCATGCGTCAGAGGTCTGAAATATATGCGCCAGCAGACCTCTGGCGCCCTCATTAGCACTCGTAGTACGAAAAACTGTGCATAATCCGGAACCGTGCCTAATTGGTATCGACGGAGATCACCGGCCAGCGGCAAGCCAAATAGCGCTTCACCGCGGTATTGATGTGACGGAACTGCGCGTCGCGATCTGGATGGTCCCCTCCCTCTTCGGTTTTGCGGTTCCCCTGCAGGCTGTAGTCCAGATCGTGCAGGATCTGGGCCACTTTGGTGTGGCTGACGGGATGCTTGCCCTGGATCAGGATCTGCGCGATAGCACGCGTACTCTTGCAAGTCCAGCGCAGCGGGGATTCAGGATCTCCTCGCGTCTGCTCCTCGATGGTCGCTTCCAGCCTGTCCAACAGTTGCGGGTCGGACACGGTAATGGGTTTGCGGCCGGCCCCGGGGCGTCGAATACGACCTTCCCACCTCACCCCGGCTTCAATTTCCCGGATTCCCTTACGGATAGCTTTTCGCGACAGCCCACAGGCCCGGCGCACCAGACTCACGCCGCCGTGGCCTAATACCTTGGCTTCACTGGCTGCCATGAGGCGCCGCGTACGTTCATCCAGCAGGGGCCAGACGGCACGAAACTTCATCCTCAGCTCGGCAACCGTGTCCACTTTCCAACAGCATAATGCCGATCGACACTCCGCCCCTCTTTATCACTATGATACCTTTATTTATTTACGCCGCCTAAGCAGGACTGCACTCAATTTCCACTAGCTTGTGTCCGGGCATGGGCCAGCACCCAGGTCATCTGACTGTCGATTAAGCCAGGGACGAGTCTTTCGACATAGCGCATTTGTTCGCCGTCCAGCATCGGGTTAGTGGTTTCAAATCCATCATGATTTGCATCGGGAAAAACCTTGGTGGTGAAATCAAGATTGCCGGCCGCGGTCAATTCCTGAGTGAGCGCAGCCACGTTTTTTGCGGCAGGCACATTCAAATCCTTACCGCCGTACATAGCCAGCACCGGAATCTTAACCTGGCGCCAAAGCTCCGATGACTTGACCTGCGCCATCAGATACAGCTTCTTTTGTGGCCACGCTCTCTGCTCCGGTTCGCCGACGTAAGAAAACCATTTTTCATTACGATAGGGACCGACAAACGCCTGGAATTTTGCCCAGGCCTTATCGCTGAGCCCCGCTCCATCGGCAAGCATTGCCAATGCTCGCTGCTTGAAGTCGAGCGCCTTTTTCAACTCGTCACCACTCACGCCGCTCGCCTTCAGATTTTCTTCCACTTCGTTCATGAGCTCTGGAACGTAATCCATCGCGGGCCCTCCCCAGAGCACGATGAATTTGATTCTGGGGTCGCGTTTTGCCACTGCCGGCGCGATCCATGCGCCCTCGCTATCGCCTTCAATCCCGATCTGATCCGCATCGATGTCGTTCCGTTGCCGCAGGAAACGGACGGCAGCCAGAACATCGTCCGCCAATTCAGAGATGCCAGCCTCACGCCAGTCGCCGGTCGACTTGCCCGTACCCCTCTTGTCGAAGGACAAGTAGGCAACTCCGTGGTAAGCAAACCAGCCATCGGTTGCGTTCCGCCTCGTCTGCGGCCCGGCACCCTGGATTCTGATCATTGCCGGATGCGGCCCTTTGCCGCTTGGAAGGACCAGTGTGCCGGATAGAACTACGTCCCCGTCCTTAAATGTCACCTCTTCTCTCGGCTGATCCAGCTTCCGACCAATCTGCTGGCCCGATCTATCCTGCCAATGTAATGCGACAAGTTTCTCCACCGGATCGGATGAAAGCCGGCAACGTATGACAATTGGCACAGGGACTTGAAACGAAGGACCAGCAAAAAAAGTATTCTCGGAAGACGGGAAAAGGACGCCAACCCGCCCGGTTGTGTAATCCGAGTAAACGGGACCCAAGGGAAACTTCAGGACCGACACAACGTGGCCGGGCCGCATTTCGTAATAGCCCAGCAGCCGCTGTTCTGCCTCGGCAGTCAGCGTCACAACGGGTGCAAGTTGTAGCGTTCCGTGTTCGTCGCGGCTCTTCACGGTACCCGCAAGTAGACCGGCGGAGAGGCTCCCAGCAAATGACATGGGGCCCGCTTCATCGGTCCAGGCGAACCCCACATCGCCGTGCTCCACTGAAATGGCTGACAACGGAATGGCTGCTACATCGCTCGCGGGATAAGCGATGGTTCCCGTCAAGGGCTCGCGGTCAGCAGCGATGGTCAGTTGAACAAAATGTTTGATGTCGCCGATCTGGAGTTCGCCGGCCCAGTCTCGATGCAGCGCTGGATCTGCGGCGAAGAGACTTGTCGAACAGACTAGGGCAACCACTATAAACCTGCACGTTTTTCGCATTGGAAAAATCCCCTTTGATAGCGTGCGCAACTGCATGCAGCAACCTATGGTTTCACGCTAGCCTCCGGATGGCGACAGCGTCCGAAGGGGTAGACGACTCAACCGGCAGAATGTGAGCCTAGGCATACCTTGATAAGATGCAGGGCTTGAATGGCTGCTGTTAACAGGTTCTAGTGGGTTATCATTCGCGAAACGCTATCGACTGCTATGGTCGGTTCAATGGGCATGTCGGCCAAAAGAGCTCCTGTCTGAACCATTCCCGTCGGGCGGGTAAGGTCGTATCGAGAGGTGAGCTGTGCGAGCGGAAGATATCGTCGGCATCAGCTTTTTTGCATTGTTGTTTTGTGCCATTGTGGTGACTCTCTGAGGGTCAAGAACCATCCTTACGCCAAGACAGCAGGCAGCTTGGCGAGGCTGGGGATTAAGCCTGATCAGTGTTGCTCTCGTTGCGTTTGGGTTGGTGAACTTTCAGCTCATCCACACCTCGCCACGCCCCGTAGTCGAAGGGAATTTATGGGACATCCGGGAGAAGTTCAAAAACGGTTCGACCCGATTCATGATTACGGACGCGACTGGCCAAGCCGTTATGATCTCGTGCAGTCACAGAGGGCCGGGCTTTGTACAGGGAGAACGGGCGCGGGTGCGGTACGTCGCGTACAACAACAAGCTGGTGGAGATGGATATGCTGAGGGGGCCGTACGGGGCGTGGCATCTGCGGGAGTCATCGGGCGAAGAGGGTTACTGGGTTTGGGTGGTGATCGGACTGTTTCTTGGATTTCTTGCGTATCGCCAATTGGCGAAGACCAGACCGGAACAGACGACGGCACGATAAACCTGCATTGCTGTTGCGTCTGTGATGTTGGAATTGAGCCTTAGAGGATGGTTGACTTCTAACTCGATAAAATACATTAAAATACATTATCGCGTGTAATTAAGTCAGCTTAAGGGGCGAGGGAATAATGAGGGCCGCAGAATGACGCGCAAACGCACAAAACTTGGTTCTTTGGCATAGAGAAACCCACGTTAAACATTTTCTGCCACTTTTGCGCTATTGCAAAAGGAAGGGCCTCTCCCCCCCGTGCTACACGCCTACAAACTAACCCGCGAGTCTGCTATCAGTCCATTCAGCGCATCTCATAAGGGGCTGATGCTCCTTGAGTGCTCGTTGCCAATGGCAATGGCGATCCTCAGCAGCAACCAGGATTTCAAGATCGTTGCATTCCTTGATGTAGCTGTCGTTGAACCGCCAGGTAGCTGCACGATTTATTACGATCCGGCACTTAGAGATGATGCGAGCATGAAAGAAGAGGTCGAGCTTCTCGTCCCGAGCGTCCAGTCGATGACCGCCATCTTTGGGGCACCGTTTGTGAGAGAGATATTGAACCGCCCTTATCGGTTTAAAGTCTTGGGAAACTACAAAAACATCATCCGGGAGGTCACCAAGGCCGCTCGAAGTAATTGCTTGGCGAAGTACGTGTGGGTACTGGACGAAGCCACGGAGGAAAGAGAATACCACAATAGACTTTTCGACAGACTCAAGAGGATTTTCGGTAACAAAACGGACACAAAGGTTAATTTCGATGGTCTCTTCCCTGCGATGTTTAAGCACTTTGCCCACAAAGGAGTCGGAGACTTTTTTAAGTCTGAGATACCCGGCATGGTGGTAATTGCACATCGGCTTGACCTGGATTCTCCTAGCAAAGCGGAGGTGCTGTATCGGTTCTTGGATCGATTCCGCAAAAGCAAGGGGAGAATAGTTCAATCCAAGAGTTTAGGGCCTTTTCAATGGGACAACGCTGATGAGTTCATAAGTCTCTTGGATCTATTGGCGTTAATTGCTTCGGAAGCTGAAACAATTGACTCAGAGGTTGAAGGTGCCATGAAAACAACAGGCATCGAAAGGAGACTTCAGGTACATCGGGATTTTTTTGACGTTGTTTTTAAGGTGGACCCCGACCCGGCTCGCCGCAGGAAGGCGTTAATAAATTTCTGCGGTGTCCTCAGGTATGAGTTGGATCGTACGCTTCAGGCTGCTCGAGGTCAGAGTGAGATGGAGGCGAAAGCGCGCAACCTTATCGAGATGGGGAACAAGGCCGAAACCGCTTCTGAAAATACGAGCAAAGCGTTGGAAACTTTGGAAACATCGAAAAGTCCCCACGATATGAAAAGAGTCTTTGATTCTGAGTTCGAGAAAATCACCTCTATCTGCCATGAAGCGCGGGACATCGAGCGTTCCTTGCGTGCTGCCTTTGGGGCAGTCCAGAGCCTAGCGGGACATGGAGTGGCGATTCTAGATAAAAGAGAAGGGGCGCTAACACCGCAATGAGAGGATGGAAGGAACGGTCGCATTTGCTGGCTGTAGTGCCACGTTGTCCTTCTGGATGCCGGTCGAGCGGTGATAAGGACATCATTGTTCGCGATAAACCGGATTATCAGATTATTACGCGATAGCACTAGAGTTGCTAAGGCATGTTTCTTGCAAGTAAGATTTGAAATCGATCATTGACCGCTTCTCGGAAGTTCTGCCGACATCCGATGTACCGTTCGGTCGTTTGCACGGATGCGTGACCAAGGAGAAACTGAATCTGCTCGAGTTCCCCTCCAGCACCATGACAGAGGCGAGCGCAGGTGCGCCGAAGATCGTGGGGCGCAAGACGGTCAATGCCTATTCGCTTGGCATATTGTTTCACCGCATACCAGACTATGTCGCTTGTAACTCCTGCATCCTGCTGCGCCCCGTTCTTCGAAACTCGTCTGAATACTTTGCCTTTAGTCACTCGTGAGTCGCGGAGCCAAACATCTATCAAACCTTTACACCAAGGCGGCACAGGTACCGTTCGCAGTCGTCCACCCTTCCCAACCATATCGACGATGACCCAATGACTTTCTCTCAATTGCAGCTGATCCAATCGCAAGTTCACTGCTTCCTAGCGCCGCAGGCCGCACCCGAGCAGCAATCCGATCAGCGCCGCATCTCTCTTGCCACGCAGGGTGCTTTGAGAAACGGCATTCAATAATTCTTGCGCCTGATCACCAGTTAGCCAATTGCCAATCCTCCGGCCAAGCCGCTTGACTCCCTTAACTCGCCGGATTCCAATTGCTAGCTCCGAGCTTAACCAACCACTCTCCGCAGCCTCATCGGCCAGGCGCCGGATGGCGCAAAGATGAAGATTGATCGTAGCGGCAGACAGGGAAAGACCCTCAAGAAACGATCGGTATCGCACCACGACGGATCGATTAACCCCCAATCTAGGCTCAGCGCAATACCAGGCAATGAACTTTTCGATGGCGTGTTTGTAGCTTCGACGGGAATGTGCAGACGCCAGCGTATTGAGCACCGTTGTCTTCGATTGGTCTAGTTCTGTTACGGTGAGACTCGCCGAACAACTGGCAGACTTGCTTGGCTGTTTCTTGGGCAACATAGGAGGCGGCTCCTTCCACCGCCTACCAATCTTGCGTGCACACGTGCGCACAGGTCCCAGCGCGAAATCCGAGGAATTCCAAAGGGCGAGGACGCTCCAAACTTCCCCGAACGCGACTTCGGGACAATCCTCCGGGTAATAAAGTGGGTCAAAGAGAAAGGAGACTCCTGTGACCCGTTTACGCAAGATGATGCCGCAGGAACTCCAGCGGGGCAACTACGTCTATTTCTCAAATCTTCTGGATCTCGACTCCGGCGCGTTCGCCAATCAGGCGTGCGACCTTCTTGGGGCGGAAGAAGGTGTACGAAGTGAACATGGCCTGGCTCCCGTCCTTTCCTAGGACCCAAAACCGCTGCGATCTGCCGACGCGGCGGCGCGTGACCGCGGAGACCTGCTCCCACCTGAGGAGCAGGTCGGCAGGTTCCTTCTTCGTGCCGAGATGGAGGTTGACGCCGCGCTCGTCCAGCACGACCTCGTGTTGCCGCATGTCGCGGCCCAAAACCCACGTGCGCGCGATCATAAGCCCAAACCCAAGAGTTCCGATCAACCACTAGACGGCATGAAGGAATCCACTGGATTTCGAGCTACGGTCAGGGAGCAGCGAGACGATAAATATGATCAGCATGCAAAGCGCTGTGATAGCCGCGACAATGCCGCAACCCCGAACCAGCCAGCAAAGAACCTGGCTGTTACGCAATGGCAGCGGAGTCGAGCGTTGGACTGCAATCTGGGAATTGATGCCTCGACGGCGCCGGTCCTATTAGGCAATCTTGCGGACCTTCATCTCGGCCTTACACTCCTCGTTCACCAGCACGATCCCGCGCTCGCCCTCGGCGTAATGCCGGTAGCTGCTCCAGTCCCAGTGGTGCCCAGCTTTCGAAAACCGCGAAAGCTGGGGCACCCCGGTGGTCACGGTGTCTGGCAAAGCTGGGCCAGCCCGCCGTCAAGTGAATAATCTTGCTACTTCGTTACGGTCACTGTGATCGTTGCCGAACTGGTGATGCCACTTCCAGTAGCGGTCACAGTTTCGGTATAGGTCTGGCTTGACGGAGGGGTCGTCTGGCTTGGCGTCGAGGAACTGCCGCCGCCGCACCCCGCAAAGCCGACCGCCAACAGGACCAGAACTGCAGCCATCCATGCGAGCCGCCGCCGCCTGATTCTGCCGTCGCTCAGCCATAGCAATCCCGGCAAGAGCATGGCAAAAGCAGCCCACGACCAATGTCCCAGCTTGCGCAACTGCGCATCTGCCGAGGTGGTAGTGACGGTGATGGTTATCGTCGCCGGGAAGCTCGTCACGGTTGAGGGTGACGGCGTACAAGTTGCATCCGCAGGCAAGCTACCCGAGCAGCTAACAGTCGCCGACGAGACGCTAGAGCCGTTCAGCGAAAGCGTAACTGTCCCGCTACTGCCGCCGACGATTGTGGTTGAACTCGCGGACGGTGTCAGCGAGAGTGACGCCGCGGTGGTGGATGTGACCGTTAGCGTACCGCTTTGGGTCCCTGAGTAAGCGCCGCTGGCGCTCGCGGTCACCACAACGGTGTCGCTGGCGGCGGTGGTGGTGGATGTGGTGCTGACCGTCACAGTAACGGTGGTGGGATAGGCGGTAACCGAACTGGGTGAGAACGAGCAGCTTACACCCGTGGGAAGACCCTCGGTGCCGCTGCCGCAAGCCAAGGATGCAGTGCCGCTGAATGTAGAAGAACTGGAGTTGACGGTGAAGGTAAACGTTGCTGAGCTGCCGGCGACAACGGAGGCGGAACAAGTTGAGCAGGATACTGAGAGGCTAGGCAGGGAATTGGTGGTTGGCCAGGCCTTTACGAGGTTAGCGATGTTAACGCTTCCCAAGCCGGTGCCCAGGTCATATCCCTGGCCCACTTGATAGGCATCAACGAAGCTGCTGCTGGAGAGGGAGGTGATTCCATAGGTATCAGTGGAAACGCTCAAATAGCAGTCAGTATCGGTGCTGCTGGGCAGGCAGGGTTGAGCGTTGTCACTGGTGATGGTGCCGCCACTCGTGCCCGGGTTAGGCGTGTCACCGGCGATGTCGCGGAAAATACAACTCGAGCCCACGCTCGCGCCCAGGCCGGAACCGCTGCAGGAAGACCCGGTGAAGGTCCCGCCCTGAGCGCCATATTCGCCCGCCGCGAGTGAATAGAACACGGTGTTCGCGTTCCCTTGGTACGCACCCGCCTGCGCCTGAACGATCAGCGCCATTACGCCGTTGAGCATCGGCGCCACGAACGAAGTGCCACCCTCAATCGGGAAGTTACCGCTGGACGCGCCCCCGAAATCGCACGTATTGGCGCCCTCATAAGACTCACAAAACGTCAGCCCGTGACTCCAGTGGTCTGAGGCAAACAAAGAGACGTCCGGGTCGTTGCGGTGGCCGGCGGAGGTGTTGTTCAGCCCGATGCCATAGACGGACTGCCAGGAAGGAATCAAATTAAACGTGCTCACCCCGCCGGTTCCGCCGGAGTGTGAGAGCAGGCCTTGGTTCTGCGCGGCGGCATTGTTGCATATCGCTTCCGGCGTATAGGTGGTGCCGTAAGTCTCGTTGTCGGTATTTTCGAAATACGACGCAACCAGGGGACTGGAGCACCTGCCGCCCCAGGTAATCTCCGGAATGTAGGACAATGCCGACAAATAACCATTGGAATTAGCGGTATCCCACCAGACGTCGCTCCCGCTAGAACTAAAGTCATTCGTCTGATAAACATCGCTGAAGTCCGTGCCGCCGGCCGAGACATTGTAGGCGCTGCTTCCGAGCACGTTTACAGAGACGTTCTGGGTGGCATAATCTTTCCCGTTATTCAGGTCGCACAGGGCAGACCCCCCATCCCCGGAGGAAACAATCACCGTTTGTCCCTGCCCCGCGGCTTGCTGCCACGCTGCAACGTAGGCCGAATTCGTCGACGAGGTTGAGTTGAGTTCGCATGCGCCGTAGCTCAGGCTGAATGAGGCAACCGTCGAAGACAGGCTGTTGAGAATGTATAGGATGGAAAAGGCGGTGCCTGGTGCGGTGCTTGTGCCGGCGCAGGCCACGAAGTCGATGGTGGCATTGGGCGCCACTGCCCCGGCCCACTGCAGGTCGGCGCTGGCTTCGTCAGTGTCGCCGTTGGCGGTGATGCCGGGATCGCTGCAGATGCTGGAGCCGCTGACGCCGAACATGTAGTTGACGCCGCCCTGAGTCGCGTTGGGACTTGCCGGGTACGTGGGAAGAGCAAATGCCGCGCGGAACATGTTGTCGTCGTTGTTCCCGTTGCACGCGGATTGCCCGGCGCACACGTCACTCTGCTCGGCCACGGCAACCGTTACCCCTGCGCCGTTAATCGGCGGGGTGGCGGTCAACAGCGGTTTTTCGTTGTAGATCACATAAAAATCCTGCGGGCCCACGATATGGTAGTCGTCGTCTGAATCCGTAAGCTGGGGCATCGGTCCTTCCGCATAAACCTTGCGTGTGATTGGATCCCGCCTGCCGTAGCCCTTGACCTCATGCTGCGGTTTGGGGAAGAAATCGTTGAGCGACGGGAAACCCGCAATGACGGGCGCCAGCGCCGCCGGAATCTGCGGTTCCGACATGTTGGCGATGTGGCTTTCGCCGTTCACTTTAAGGTTATGGATCTCCGTATGGAAGGCCTGGCGCACCTGGCCGGCCGTGCCGCTGAAAAATATGAGCGTGCGCCCTTTACTGACTTCGTCAATGGTGAATCCTTGCGACTGCAGCCAGCCCGTGACCGCGGCAATGTCATGGTCGGACGGCCCAAAGTGTTCGCCGAACTGTTCCGGCGTCATCCAGTGGTGAAACAGGGGAGACTTGGGATTGTGCTGCCCGTCGATCACGGCTTCCAGCATGACTTCCTGTTCCGGGCTGCGCTGCAGCAGCAGCATAATCTTTTTCAATTCCATGGCGTCGTTCACCCGCCCGGCATCGTACTGCGAACGCGCCAGCGGGTGCAGATTGCCTTGTAAAGTGACCAGTTGTTTGTCATCGGAGGCGGCGGTGACTCGCGATGAGACCGTCACCGTCGAGTTCAGCCAGTCGAGCGTGGGGGCGTCGGAGCCGGCAAAGGCGGCGCCGCTAAGTGTAGCCAGCAGGCAAATCAGGCATGCTGCCGGCAGAAAGGACCTCGATTTGCAATACATAGATTCATCTCCTTATTCACAGAACCGAAGGGTTGCGAAACGCGGCACCGAATATGTGGAATTCTGTCGCCATCATGAGTCACTACCTCGTCGCTATCGTCCTTCAGTTGAATCGCGCTAAAGGCTAGGAAAGTGCGTCACGGACGGGGATAGGAACAGGGGAAAGTTCCAACAGAGGCTACTTGGCCAATCTCGATTGGATTCCCAGAAGCACCTGATGTGCCTCGGCGCCCATCTGTTTGGCACCGGCGGAGATAGCATTGGCGGCAAGGAGTTTGTCCGCTATCTGGGCATGGGGCAGGGCTTCCTGGTCGCGGTGTTCGCCAACCAGCGCCTGCGCCCACAGGAGATGCGAGGCCCCAATGCGGCGGTCTGTGGGGGCGATCTTGTCCTCCTGCACAGAAACCATTTCCGCCGCCGCCTTCTCGCCCTCCTTATAATGTCCGGTCTCAATGTAGGCCTTGGCCAGGAAGTAAAGAGGCTCGGCGAGGTCGGGGGCGGTTCCGAGGATTTTTCTCAAGGTGGGCATGGATTCTTCCATCATCGGCAAGGCGTCTTTGGCCTTGCCCAGCTTCATGAGGGCGCCGGCAATGTACTCCTTCTCGGTAAGGGCGCCGAGGCTGTCCGCGCCCGAGCACCTGGCATATCCGTCATAGGAGCGCTGATAGATGGGAATGCTCTCGGCGACCTTGCCGCGCATATCTGTTACATAGGCAAGAGCGCCGTAAACTTCCGATTGATCGCAGAGCGCCAATGGGTCCTGGCCGTAAACCTGAAGCGACTGGTTGAGGGCTTGTTCGGCTTCATCCAGACGGCCGCGTAACTCAAGGTCCTCTCCGAGAAGATAGAGGGCGTCGGCGGTCTCGCGCGGCGGGAGATTGTTATCGCGGCATACCTTCACCGCCGACTGAAGCAGGCTGACGTTCTCGTCGGCACGAAAACCGGTGTCGTCACGGTGCCAAGCGTAGAACATCGCGCTCCAGGCGCGGACTGAGGGCGAAACCCCTGGCTTGCGCGACAAAGCGAGCGCATCAGCCGTCAGGGCCTCGCCCGTGTTGTTATCGCCCTGCAAGTAGGCGATGTTTCCGGAGAAGGCCTCCGATTCTGCTTCGGCCTGAATGTCCCTGACGCTCTTGGCGCTGGCGGTGGTTTGCAGCAGGACTTTCTGGGCGTTGTCTAGGTCGCCGTTTTCGTACATGGACTCCGCAAGACTCATTTGCGCCTGGCGCAGATCGGATGGGTCGGTGATGTACTGCGGCAGCATCTTGACGCCAAGCTGAAGGAACTCGGGCACCGTGGCGGCGGGTTTGCCGGTGTAGTTGGAGTTGGCCAGCTTGAACAGGCGGTACATGAAGGTCTGCATACGCACTGCGCGCTGGGCTTCGTGGAGGGCCTGCTGTTGGCGCCAGGCCGCATACGCAACAGCGGCCACGAGTGCGATCGTTACAAGCAATGCAGCTGCGACCGGCGCGCGGTTGCGGCGGACGAATTTGCCGAGGCGATAAACCGTAGTTTGGGGACGCGCCAGCACCGGCCGGCCATCGAGGTATCGGTGTACATCCACGGTTAAGGAATCAATCGAGGGGTAGCGGTCTTTGGCCCGCGCGTGTAGGCACTTTTCTGCGATCGTCGCCAGGTCACCGGCAAGCATTGGCTTGAGGCGGCCGGCGGAGAGACCGCGCTTCTCGGCGGCCTCGTCAGTGACCGCGTCCGGCAAGTGATCCGCTTCCTGTTCCTTAATGGCTCGCTCAATCATCACGGCGACTGACGCGCCGCGCCCCGGTCTTGATCCGGACAGCAGCTCAAACAGGATCGCACCCAGCGCGTAGATATCGCAGGAAGTTGCGACTGGCTCATTGCGCAGTTGCTCGGGACTGGCGTAGGCCGGCGTGGCCATGACGGTGGTGGTCAACAGGCTGTCCGGCTGCATCAGCTTGGAGGTGCCGAAGTCCAGCAGCTTCACCGTGCCTTCGGCGGTGACAATGATGTTTGAGGGCTTCAAATCGAGGTGGACGATGAGGTTACGGTGCGCGTAGGCGACGGCATCACAGACCTTGAGAAACAGTTGCAGGCGTTCGGCAATCCCGAGCTTGCGAGCGTCGCAGTAGGCATCGAGCTGCACGCCGTCCACGTATTCCATGACGAGGTACGGCTGGCCGCGGTCACTTAAGCCGGCATCCAGCATGCGGGTGATATTCGGGTGGTCGAGTGAAGCGAGGATGTACTGCTCGCGGCGGAAGCGCTCAATAAAAGACGGACCTGCGGCATGCGGCGCCAGCACCTTCAACGCTGCCCGCTGCGGAGTGCCTCCGACCAGCCTTTCCACGAGATAAACTGCCCCGATTCCGCCTGTGCCCAGGTGCTTGATCAGCGAATAAGGACCAATCTTGCCGGAGAGAAAGGACTCCGAAGGAGAAGCGGGCTTCTGTGCTTCTTCGTTGAGATGGGACGCTGCAAAAATCTCCAGCGCGCGGCGCCGCAGTTCCGCATCCGGGCACTTTTCCGCCAGCACGCGCTCGCGGTCCGCGTCGGGGGTAACTTCGGCGAGATGAAACACCTCCTGGAGGAGCTGCCAGTTCTCGGCGTCTTTCGTCATGACTCCTCTTCTGGTAGGCGCGAAAGCCAGAGAGATTGCCTCACTCCTGGGATGCTTGCAGGCGGTGGTTGAGCCAGCCGCGTACAAATCTTAGTTCCCGGTCCACTGTGGCCTTGGAAGTGTTAAGCAGCTCGGCCGTTTCCTCGGCGGTAAAGCCAAGGAAGAAGCGCAACTCGACCATGCGGCACTTGCGCGGATCCAGGGCTTCCAACTCGGTCAAAACGCGGTCGAGATCCATCATCTCCGCTGGTTTGGCATTGATCCACGCCATGTCGTCCTGGAGCGGAACGGAAACTCCGCCGTCGCGCTTCTGCCTGCCCTCGGAACGGGCGTGGTCTACGAGGATCCGGCGCATTAGGCGCGCGGAGAGACTGTAGAAATGTTCGCGATCTTCAAAGCGCAAGCTGCGCTGCCGGACCAGTTTCAGAAACAGCTCGTTCACTACACAAGTTGGCTGGAGAACGTTCTCGGGGCGCTCGCCGCGAAATAGGGCCCCGGCGATTTGCCGCAGCTGTGGATAAACCACTTCGAATAGGTGCTCAACGGCGGCCGGGTCCCCCGCCTTCCAATCCCGGAGAAGCAGCGTGATTTCACCCGCGTCGGCCATGCGCGTGGCCCCCACAAAGGAGCTAGAAGTATAAGACATGGCTGCAAGTTTTGCTGCCCAACCTGTTCGCGGAGGTCCTGACCTCTGGGCGGCGATTCGGTGGGGAACCTGCCTAAGGGGAGACATCCGAGCTTTGACGGAACGGACTTACAATCGCCGACCAGATGTTCCCTGAAGCATTTTTCCTCGTGACGGCGCGTACCGGATAGAGAGATGGCCGTACGCAGCCCTCGGGATGAACGGCTTGTTCCTCAATTCTATGCAGGGGAAGTCGTACAAGACAGACCGGCGTTTCCGCGACCGTGATCAGAAAGGTCGGTCGGTGATCCGGCAAAAGGAGGTCGCATGAAATCCAAGAAAGCATTGTGGGTCGCACTTGGTTTGGCAGCCGTTCTGATCCTGGTGATTGCTGCGAACCTCTCCAGCGGCCCGTCGCCTTCGGCTGCGCGCGACCATTTTTCAAAAGACACGGATTCCGACACTAACTGGCCTGATGATGCGTCGGCTTCGCGACGATCTGACGCAGACGACATGGCTGACCAAGATAGTTCTTCGGTCTCAGCCGCCGGCAAGTCCTCGGACAACCCCCAGTCCCAGGAAGTGACCGACCCGGACTTCGGCGATGCCCTGAAGAATGGTTTGCCGACACGGGAAGAAGACGAGGCCAAAACAGGGGCAATCAATTCCGGGGCGGGCGCGCCCGGCGAGGTCAACATCACTCGGCGCACGCGGACGGTGGAGATTCCAGACCCAGCCTCGGGGATTGTGGCCTCGCGTTTCGAGATTCCCGCCGATTGGAGCTTTGACGGCATCCTGATTCGCGACGAAGGCTGCGGTCTTACGCCTACCATAGCGTGGAGGATTTCCAGCCCGGACGGACGCTACGGAGCCCAGCTGATGCCTGAATTTGGCTCCCACTGGTCCGATAATCCATATTCCCTTGAAAACTTCCAGCGATTCCATTGCAAGATCATGGAGCCGGTGGACGCCGAGGAATTCCTGCGGGAGGTCGCGCCTTTTGTGCGACCGAATCCGACAATCGGCCCCATGGAGCCGACGGACGACGCCGGCCAACTTCAACAGGGGAGAGACCTCCGCAACCGGCAGGCCATGGCCAGAAATGGATTTCCCGGCGAAACCGGTAGCGCAGTTCGCAGCCGAATCCAGTACGTCTATCGTGGCGAGACCATGGAGGAGAGATTTGCCGTCCGTCTGTTCACGTTTGAAAATCGAAGCGGGTTCCCTGGCGGACCGGTTACGCGCAACTGGCTTACGCTTGCCAACGTGAGGACCTTTCGAGCGCCCCAGGGCCAGCTTGACGAAGTCCTAAGTATTCTGTTCCCTATGCTAGGCGCCAGCGCTTACGGTTTCACGCCGGAGTTTGACGAGCGATTCAGACAAAAAGTGGACAACGACAGGGCCCTTACCGCAGCCGCGCTGCAACGACAGGCCGCGATGTCCCAGGCCATGCTGGCACAAAACGCTGCAGCGTTCCAAGCCGCGCAAACCCAAAACCACGAAGATGGCATGAAAAGGCTGGCCGGCCAGTTCAATATCGGCCAACAGCAATGGCAGTCGCACATGGATTATATGACCCGCAGCGCCCAGGCCTACACCCTCTACGCGGGCGACAACCAACTGGTGCGCAACCCCCAGACCGGGATGGTAAGCACGGTCACGAATAAATATGGCACCAACGCGTGGCAGGAGAATGGCACCAACAACATCCTGCTCATGAACCCCAACGACGTCAATCCGAACCTTTATTTGCGCGGTACGTATACGCAGTTGGAGAACGTGGATCCGATGAAGCCGAATTAAAGAACGCTGCACCTGTCCTACAACGGAGAGCTTCTGCAGAAATTCAACTGCGAGCGGGAAAGTCGGTATTGCCCTAAGGTTGAATTTAGGACGGGACCGGAAAGTCTCGGTATTGAGAGTCGTGGCGCCCGATAAGGCAGTCACACAAGGAGCCAACCATGAATCAACTCGTTGCCCACTCTGATATGGATCGAGCAGTCCCCTACGGATCGACACACTCGATTGCCCTGGAGCGTCCCTTGCCTGCGCTCGGTGCGCGAATGACTCTTTGGGCGGCGGTGTTCATCTGGGCGCTCACCTGCCCAAGCGCGGTACACGCGCAAAGCGTGTACCGGGATCCCGCCGGCAACTTCACCGTGCAGGTGCCCCAGGGTTGGCAGACACAACCGCAGGACGACAACCATGGTATCTCGGTGGTCAACGAGAGATATCAGGCGAGCGTCACCGTGGGCGTCATGCGCAAGCCGGGCGGGGGCACCCCGTCTGCGGAGAAAGAACTCTCAGAGTTTCAGGGCCAGCTCGGGCAGCAGTGCCCGAATGCGCGCATCCGGCAGCGCGGATCCGCCTCCATCGCCGGCCTCAGCGGGGTCTTCCTCGTCGTCAGTTGCACCGAGAACGGCTCCGAAGAAGTCATGAAATTCGCCACCGCCAGTGGACCGGGCCCGATGATCGTGGTGAATACTGCAGCGCCGTCCTCCAGCCTGGGCAGCGTGCAATCGGTGATGACCTCGATTGAGCGTAGTATTACCGTTGCAGGCGGGTACACCCACTCGCCGGTGCAGACATCTGGCGCGAACAATTCCGCCAGCGACACCTCCGGCAACGCACGGCAAATCGCCGCCCTGAAGAAAGCATGCAGCACCGGCGCTCTGAGTAAAGAAGAGTGTGACCAGCGGATGGCGGCCCGCGACGAAGCAGCCTGAAACTGCTCCTGCCAACACCGACGACCAATCTACGATGATCCAATCCAACGATCCGGCCCCCCCGCCTAACTGGAACGCGCACACAAATTCCCACGGGTATCGCGACGATCAGGGACGCTATTCCCTCGTTGTCCCCGACGGATGGACGGCACGCCCCGAGACCGATGGCTCAGGAACGCTCCAACTGTCTCGCGGTCAGGCTTGGGCAACAGTTCAGCTGATGACGGGAACAGGAGAAGGATCGTCGAGACCGGTGGACATCACTCACGCCATCCTCCAGGACCTGAAGTCCGACTACCAGCAACCCCAATTGCTCGGCGAAGGCGACTTCAGCAGCAAAGGCCACCAAGCCCACGGCGCCAATGCAACTGGGATTGACAAAAGAAGCGCGTCTCTGTAACGGTGGTCAGTATCCAGGCCCGCGGCTTGGATTTCCTGAATGTGGTTTCCTCAGCCCCCCACGACCAGGCAGACGAAATCAATGGCCAAGTGATGCAAATGGTAAAGAGCATCCGGTTTGGTGGGGAATAGCGGAAGTAGCTCAGCGGTTGCGTTAATTGGCGGGCGGGGTTAACCGGAGGGCCTCGACAGTCTGAGGCCCCGAAGGATACGAGCAAGCCTGTCGCGGTGTACTTCGCCTATGTGGTCTTTTAGCTCAGCATGTCAAACGTTGTTAAAAGCGCCCGATCTTCACATTACGGACCAGGAACTTCGATGGTAGTTGTTCTGCCGGACCGTTCCCCGTGGCTCAGGGGCGACTGACCGGCAAACTAGCAGTAATCGAGCGGACCACGACATCGCGCGCGCCGAGGAACTGTCCACAAACGGGCTTCTCGGCTTCTCGGAAGTGAACCACTTGCCACTTGCGTGCGCTCGAAGACGCAGAGCGCGGCGGTTTCCGAAGGACCAGCTATTTTTGACGATAGAATACATTATCGCGTTTAAATTCCTCTGGTTACCACTTCGTCGCCTTGTCTGGGGCTTCTGTAGATTCAAATTTCAGACCGCTGAGATCGGCGACTTGCTTTAAGGCTTCATCGCCCGTTGTCTGAAATCTAGAAAAGTTATTTCTGTTGAGACGAAAAAGCTTGCCATCTCTGGCGAACAGTAAGTCACCATCGCCATGCCAGTCCGCCCAATCGGTTCGGGGCAAGGCAAACAGCAACTCCTCACTACGGCTCAGGACTTCGTGGTCCACCCAGTACCAAGCGTCATTCTTTTGGCTCATCCCTCTTATGAGCATTCGGAGACGATGTCCGCCAGAGGATCTCTTTTCATAAATAATGGGCTTGGTAAATTCCCAAACGACCTTCGCGTTCCAATCAGCCTTATCCGTCTCACCCTCGCCGATAAGGCTCCATCCTCTGCGTAGTAGCAAGGAGTGATAGATGGGAAAATCTTCTCCCCAGCCTGGACGCGCTCCGTACAAAGCAATCCGCATGTTCTTTTTCAGTCGGAATCCTTCCGCGAGCACGTCCTCGCTAGGACGATGGTTAAGCTGAATGGAAAGCTCGGTATCGAATAGACCGCCCCCGCCCCATCCATCACCTTTTGCCCACAGCGCCAGCGCCGTCAAGAAGGGCGGCTTGCTGATCGCAGTCCATGAACGCAGCGGTTCTTTATATTTGGCCGCAAAATACAACAGTAGGTCGCCAGATGGAGATAAATCGCACCGGCGTTCGTAAATCCGTCCCTTGAACCATTGGCCGTACTCAAGGGTATCGCTTCCAAGATTCCACTTGATCAGTAACACCTGCCGTGATGGGCCACGTCGCAGTAAAACCGCGACCGGTGCGCTGCGTGCCAAAATCCCGAAAATCCTTGTGCTGCTGGTTTTGCTCATTCTTCGATTGAAAGTAACCGCAAATGGGATTCTCGTCCATCTCCGCTCTTTGCGATTGTTCTGTCTGATAAATTCTAGTGGGTTTACACTCACGACCCGGTCAATGAGTGTCGCGACGCTGCGTTTGGCGGCGGGTTATAATCATCGACCTGTGCGCGTGAAAAAACCATCGGTCGGCGCTCTCCTGCTCGGCCTAATTCCCTTCGTTGCGATGTGCCTCTCGGTCTC
>Ga0182018_10002548_pt1 | contig 17961 bp, 16 predicted proteins | sample 812P2MmetaG_FD_120490 | JGI IMG/M metagenome (GOLD analysis project Ga0182018, IMG submission 120490) | Permafrost microbial communities from Stordalen Mire, Sweden - 812P2M metaG | ecosystem: Environmental > Terrestrial > Soil > Wetlands > Permafrost | place: Sweden: Stordalen | collected... | reverse complement strand
GGCGACCCAATGGACCGAATCATTGCCGCAACGGCCATCATCGAGCAGGGTACGCTGATCACAGCCGACCGCAGGATTCATGCCGCAAATGCCTGCAAAGTGCTCTGGTAGCCTTTAGCGCAGTTTCTCTCGGACCTCGGGGCGGACGAGATAGAGGAAGAAGATGAGGTTCATGAGGCCCTGGACGACGAAGGGGAATTGCCGGTCGGTGTAGAACTTGAAGAAGAAGAGTCCGGCGAGAAGGGCGACAGCCGCGAGCGTGAGCGCCCAGGCCCAGCGGAGAAACATGAGCAGGCCGCCGGCAGCAGCGAAGAACAGGGCGCCGACAACAAGGTAGATGGGGCGGAATTGGCCTCCAACGACGGAAACAATGTCAACGATTGCAAGAACCACCATGTAAAGGCTGATGGCGGCGAGCGCCGGCAGCGGCAGCAGTTGTCGGCGCGAAGCGGGCGGCGGAGTGATGGCTTCGGTCTGGTTGGGCGGGTCTGAGCCGGGAGTAGTTGTCTGGTTGCCGGTGGTCATAGGGTATGCAGATAGGCGAGCAGGTCGCTGAGTTGGGCGTCGGTGAGCGAGGCGGCGGGCATCATGTTGCGGCCGTGCAGAATGACGGCGGTAAGACGTTCGTCCGTGGGCGGAGCGCCCGAGGGCATGGACTGCACCTTGGTGATGGCCTGGAGGCCGGGGCCGTGAAGCGAATGAGTGTTGGTGGGGTAGTGACAGCGGGCGCAGGCGTGGCTAAAGACCTGTGCGCCGCGAGCTTCTTCGGGGGTCCATTGAGATTCAGGCTTGGACGGAGGCAAAGAACGGCAGCCGGCGAGTGCGGCGGCGAGGCTGAGTGCGCAGGACAAGAGAGCACAGGAAGCTAGAAATGGATGAATGCGCATTTCGGATTTCATCATACGCGGGAGGGCGGCGGCAAAGGTGGAACCGTAGAATCTGCCTCCGCGACGCTCGATTTGCGGCTTTGCGATGAAGCGCTAAGCGAGATCTCTGTTGTGTGGATCGCTCTCTACGCAGCATCGGAGAGCGCACCGAATTTCACGCGCGTAATGCGCTCGGATTCTGCCCAAGGCCGCTTCGCAACCGTTCCGTCCAGCGCACCTTTCGGAACCGGCACAGCAGTCGGATGCCCCTTAAGCTCCGCGATGCCATCTGGAACATTCAGCACACCGTCAAGTACACGGCCACGAACCCGGCACGGTTTCAAAAGCTCTGGCGGTGAAAGGGCAGCACTTCCCTCCGATAATAGAGCGGTGGCTCAAGGAAGCTAAGGTCGTAATCAAGCAACCCATTGTCGAACGCGAAACGGTCTTGACGGCGCGGAAGGTGTGGCGACTGTGCGGGGTCTAGTTCTTTCACGGTAAACTTCGCTATGGTCAGGCGAAAACACGCGCAAGAAGTGAATGGAAGTGGTTTCATGACAACGTCGTCATCACTGGCCCCCTTTGAATTCGATGGGAGATCCTCAAATGCGTGGTCGAATTGCTAGTTGTGCAGCAACTCTCTTCATTTTCTACTTGCTGAGTTGTTTTGGTTGTTCCTCTGTGGCTCAGAGCCCAAACGATGACTCGCTCAACGATCTCTGCAAAGAGAACGCTGATTGCTACAACTTTTGGCAGAACCGGCAAGCTCTTTCCACATTGCTGGCGGTTGGAGACCCTTGGGTCGCCGTGAAGGGAAAAAAGAAATTGGCGCGGTCCAGGATAATAGACTCCGTCGAAATCTATCTACGTGATAAGCACCTTATGAGCACTGCGTCTGGTTGGCGCTACTTGTCATGTGTGTCTAAATCCCTTATGGGAGAAGCAGGAAACAAAACAACGATCTTCTCCTCGGAGAACATCATAGAAACCTTCTATGCTTTGAAGGGTGATTCGACCGGGAACGCAATCCCGCTCCAGATACAACAGGTATGTCAGAGCCTTGAGGAATATTATCGACGACTGAATCAGAAGAATGAAGCCGACCGAGATAATAGGGAAATATTGCAGAAAAAGGAAAAGAGTTCAAAGCCAGTCGCCCCTACGGTTTGGCACGAGGTCCTGGCGGAATTCGCAAAACAAAGAGTCCCAAATGAAAACCCCGAGTCCCAAGTCGCTGAGTGGCAGACAAAGTACTGCCTTTTTGCCGAAACCTGCCCGACATCACAAAACTCTCCATTCACCCAACAATCACCCTCGCCCTAATCACCTGATACCCGTGATGTACGATTCGACTATCAAGTCGAGGTGTCCGATGCGATTGCTTTCCCTCATCGTGTTTCTGGCAACGATACCTAATGCTTTTGGCCAAAATTATCATTGCAGCTGCTTATGCAAACAGGCAGTTGGATGGGTTTGCAGGCCCACCCTAAAAGAAGGTGATTGCAATTCGATCTGCGCTCAACAGGTTTGTGGTGCGAGCACGGTCCAGCAGGCCGGTGATCCAATTGAGGGAGCCTGCCCTGTCCCAAACACTACTCATCCTCCCACTCGTACTGCTCTTCCAGGACATGTGGAAGATGCTATCTGGCATCAAGGTGCTGATCTGTGGAACGGAGGCGATGATCTTGTCAACATCGCCGAAGCTAGGCATCGATTGCTTTTAGCCGCAGGCAATGACACGACCCATCCAGAGGATCAGGCGCAAGCTGTTAAGGAAATCACAAGCGCGTCAGACAGCGATTTGGAGCAAGCTATTCATGACTCCCTCACATCTTGCAAAGCAGGATATGGGGGAGATCTTCCGACTCATATCAAATTTGTATGGGAATCGGATGGTGGTCTCTACTGGCCACGTTTATGGGATGACAAGGTTAACAAAAACATCAGTGGAATACGAAAATTATTCAGTGCCGCAGAAGCGCACAACCCTAGACTCAGGAACCTTCTAAATTGTTATTCAGCTTCGGAAATACTCTCGTTAATGGAGGCCGTTCCGCAGCCCCCTCCAAAGGTTCGGGGAGATGTTGCGGAGAAGCTCCATCCAACGCATGAAAGAAATGCAGGAGCAGATCACGGAAGGAATTGATCTTCAATCGCACATAGAAAAACTGCGCCTCCCTGCCCTCTGACTCTGGGTAGCAAAGAGCGTCCAGCGCTTTCAGGACCGCCGAGCCGCGTTCGACCGTCGCGGAATTCCTGCCCGGGAAGAGTAGCTGAGGTTGCGGCGGCGAGCAAATGAAGGATCAGTCTCGTAACTACTCGGCGGCGGCGATGGCCTCGGCGATGCGGTCGACGGCCTGGAGTTCGGTTTCGCTGCCCGGGCGGTGGCCGTTGACAAGAATGGAAAAGGCGAGCAGGCGGCCGCTGGTGGCGGTGAGGTAGCCAGAGAGCGCATTCACTCCGGTCATGGTGCCGGTCTTGGCCCAGAGTTTGGACTTGAGCGGGGAGTTGGTGAAGCGATTGACGAGTGTGCCGTCGACACCGGCGATGGGGAGGGTCTGACGAAAGTCGTTGCCCCAGGACTGACGACCCGCATAGGAGAGCAACTGCGTGTAGGCGCGGGGGGCGATGCGATTGTAGGGGCACATGCCGGAACCATCGTAGATGTAGAAGTCGGCCTCGTTGACGCCGGCGGATAGCAGAAACTGTCGAACAACGCGAGTGCCCTGCGCGATGGAGCCGTCGTCGCCATGGACCTTGCCGAGAAGGCGGAGAAGCAATTCTGCGTGGAGGTTCTGGCTGGTTTTGTTGGTGACAACGATGTCCTGAGCGATGGGGACGGAGTCGTGCGTGGCGAAGATGCGGCGGCCTGCGAGGGGCGGAGTGACAGTGGGCGCATACGAAAGACTTAGCCCAGAGATCGGCTTGGAGCGCTCTTCCTCGAAGTTGCCTGTGCCGTCAGGATAGCGGTGGCTGAAGGTTGGGGTGCCTTTTACCTTGATGCCGCGCTTGAGCAGGGCAAGCTCAAAGGCAGTAGCGGTGAACTCGGCGGGGTCCTCGACGGCGAGGTTGACGTGGAAACCCGGATCGGCCGTGCCCCAGGCGCGCACCAGCATGGAGCCGGGCCGGCGCTCGATGCCGGGATGAGCGGTTTTGCCGGGTTGGTTGGGGACCATGGAGTTGTCGAGCGTGTAGTAGTCGATGTCGGGAGTCCAGGAGGCGATGGTGGCTTCGGGCTTGGCAGGGTCGGGGCTGACGGAGAAGCCGATGGCGTTTTCGTTGAACGAGAGAGCGGAGATGGGGGCGCCGAAGGCCCATTGCAGATCGTCCCAGGCCCAGGCTTTGTCGTAGGGCTCATAGAGGAAGAAGGTGTCGTCGCCAACGATGTTGCCTTCAATGGTGCGTATGCCGGCTTGCTCAACCTGCTGGGCGAGGAGGTCGAGCGAGTCCATGGCAGAGAGAGGTTTTTCGGGCTCGACGGATGCGGATGAGGTAGTTGATGGAGCCTGCTGATCAGAGGAAGTTGTGGCCGGGGTGGGCGCTGCGGCCTTGGGCGGCTGGTAGGGGTAATGGCGGGCGCTGAGCGTGGGGTCGCCGGAGCCGACGATGGTGAGGTCGCCATGGAGGATGCCCTCGCTATCGAGAACGCCGCTGGCCAGGACGTTGGTGGTCCAGGTGAGCGAATCAACAGGGAGCAGGCCGTAGGCGGCGGCAGTGGTGAGGAGCTTGGTGTCGGAGGCGGGGATGAAGAGCTTGGCTTCGTTGAGGCCGTAAAGGGGTTTGCCGTCGAGGGTGACGACGCTGATGCCGAACTCGGCCTGGTCGAGCGCGGGGTCGGCGAGGATGGCGGCGATGCGATCGGCGAGCGGACCTTTAGCGGGCGCGGTGCGGGTCGCAGAGTTTGCGGCCGGATGGTGCGACGTGGTCGGGTGCGATGGGGCCTGTGCCGAAAGCGCCAGAGGAACGATTGTGGTCGCGAAAAGGAGGAAGGAGACTCGCCGAGGGAGAAGCATGATCGGAAGTGTAGCAGCATGGGATTCTCCGCCTGTTGGCGCTGTTGATCCGGCCCAGACTGGCTTCAACGCAGCCGATTCTCTTTGAAACGGCGTGGTGCGCGGGGTTCGGCTTCTCTACAATAACGTCACGATGCCAACGCCTTTTGAAACCGCCCAATTGAATCTGATGCTCTTCGATCTCCGCCGCGAGACGGTCCTGCGCGAGGCCCGAGCCTGGTTTGTGCAGGAATTTAATCCGGAAAGTTTCGACGAACTGATAGCTGCGATTAGCGGTGAACGCAATGCGGCTTTCCGGATGGTGCTCAGCTATTGGGATATGGCCGCGTCCCTGGTTATGACCGGAGCAATTGATGGGGACGCGTTCCGGGCGGCTCACAGCGAGATATTCGCAACGTTCAGCAAGGTTGAACCTTATTTGAACGAACTGCGCAGCGCGAGCAACGAGCCGGAATTCTGCAAAAACATCGAGATGGTTGTGATGGACGCGCCCGATGCCGAAGCAACACTCAAACGGCGTCGTGAGGCAATCCTGGCTGCCGCTAAGGCTCGCGCAAACCACCAGGCGGAGCCCGGGAAGTGAGAACCAGCCGCGAAAGAAAACAGAAGGACGTGGATTGATTCGAACGGCATCAACCTGGAAGCTGCGGACGCGGACGCTTGAGTTGGGTCGGCGGACGCTGGTGATGGGCGTGGTGAATGTGACGCCGGACTCCTTCTCTGATGGTTTTTCCTTAGTTTTGGACGAGAGTGTCGGACATGCCATCCAATTGCTGGACGAGGGCGCGGACATCATCGACATCGGGGCGGAGAGTACGCGGCCTGGCGCAAGAGCCGGCGGGAGTGTGGCGAAGGGTGATGCTCCGGCAGTGAGCGCGGAGGAGGAGCAGGCGCGGCTGCTGCCTGTACTCGAGGGAATACTGCGGGAGAGGCCGGGGGCGATCATTTCGGTCGACACGTACAAGGCGGAGACGGCGCGGGCGGCGATCGCGGCAGGGGCGGAGATTGTGAACGACGTAAGCGGCTTTTCCTGGGGTTTTGGACTGGAAGTGGTGGCAGCAGAAACGAAGTGCGGTGTGGTGCTGACGCATTCGCGGGGACGGCCGGATGAGTGGGGGGCGCAGGGAAAACTGGAACCGGATGATCTGATGCGAGAGGTGAGGATGGGGCTGGAAGCGAGCCTCGCCAAGGCTGCGGAGGCGGGAATTCCGCGCGAGTCGATTGTGTTAGACCCCGGGTATGGGTTTGGCAAGCGCGGTAGGGAGAATTTCACCCTTCTGCGGAGACAGGCCGAGCTGTTGGATCTGGGACGGCCATTGCTGGCAGGGGTCAGCCGGAAGTCGTTTCTGGGCCACGCGCTCGCGCCGCTTTACGGGGGCGAGCCTGCGCCTGTTGGGGCAAGGGAGACGGCGAGCGTGGCGGGAATGGTGGCGGCGATTCTGGCGGGGGCTTCAATTGTGCGTGTGCACCGGGTGCGCGAGGCATTGGAATCGGCGCTCGTGGCTGATGCCGTATCAGGGAGCAGCTAGCAAGTTACAGGTTAGAGTTAGGAATGACATTCGGTCGCCGGCTGCCTTTGTGTTCGCGGTGGTCCAATGTGAGCATCCACAGAATCGATGCGCCCATAGGATGAGCGGATGAGCAGTAGTGGGGCTGCGATCCGTCAGCGACAAAGACCGTTCAAGCTTCGCCCAACCCTCCGGAAACATTCGCCTTGAGCCCTTAACCAAGAAGGAGTTTAGTTATGAAGAAGAACAGCCGAATTGAAATGGCACGGGAGATAATCGCTAATTTGAGACAAGAGATGGACAGGCCGCGATTGACGGAGTCGGTGCGCAGAGGCATGAGCGAAACGGCGCCGCCGACGCCTATGCCTTCCGCCCGTTTCAAAAGATCGCTGGCGGAACAAACTTCGACTACCTAGCTGTTTGCTACTAACTTTCTCATGCTAGAGTTTTCCCATTGTAGCGTGTGCGGAGTAGGTCAGAATAGCTCTGACAAGAACTATGCGGTGCGGGACAATTAGATATGAAAAAGACTCTGCTCGGCCTTGCTCTTCTTTTCTGCCTCGCGGTACCGTACGCGGCGCAGGCGCAGGTGGTTGTGGTTATACACCACCGCCATCACCACCATTATCATCATCATCACCGCATGGCTCAGTAACCGATCGAGCCGGGAACAAAGAAAAAAATACCGTGAACGAATAGGTTGAGATGTTATGGATCAAACCGTGTTCAGACCAGGAACGCGAGACGACGGCATCTCCTCTTCGCCTTGCTTTCTGTAGATCATTTCTAAAGATTGGCAAACCTCTTCACAACTTAGACTCGCAAGTCAAGCGGTAGAGAACGTGCGGGCGGAAAGGGTGGCCTTCCGGTAGGCCCGGATGGTCGAAATCCGCGGAGGGATCGTGGGCCATGCCGATCTTTTCCATGACGCGGCGTGAGCGCAGGTTGCCGGGGACCGTGAAAGAGACGAGGCTGGGAAGGTTGAGAGTCTCGAAGGCGAAGCGGGCGACTGCGCGTGCGCCCTCGGTAGCCAGGCCCTGGCCCCATGCGGAATGGGCGAGCCGCCAGCCGATCTCCACGACTTGATTCTCGGGGATCTGAGGAGGCTTGGGTTCTGCCTGGGCCGTGGGCGGAAGTAAAAAGGGCGCATGGAAGTTGGGTACGGCAAGACCGATGTAGCCGATGAAGGCTGCATTCGCGCGAAGCTCGGCGGCGAAAAGACCGAAGCCATGCTTGATGAGGTGGGCTTCGATGCGTTCGGCGAGTGCATCGGATTCAGCGGGGGCGAGGGTCGACGGGAAGAACTCCATCACGCGCGGGTCGGCATTGAGGTCGCGGAAGGGCTCGCGGTCGGACGGGCGCCAGCGGCGAAGCAGGAGGCGCGGGGTGGTGATGGAGTCGGGCATGGAAGACAGGGTTCAGGGTTTAAAGCGGTTCCAGGGTAGGTATACCTATTTTCGACGGACTTCAGGGTCGCCGCTCCTTGGGGTCGCATCGACTTGATTGTTGAGGCATGGGGTACAGCAACCCTGGAACCGCTGTCGGGGCCAGGGGCTGGACGGGCGGCCGAGACGGTAGAAGACGTGCGGACCCAACTTGGCCGGCTTACTTCTGCAGGGTGCGAATATAAGCGACGACAGCGGTCATTTGATCTTCAGTGAGCTTGCCGTTGTTGGCCGGCATCTTGTTCTTGCCGTTTTTTACTACGGCGAACAGATCCGCGTCGGTGGCGTTGACGACAGTCGGATCCTTGAGGGAGACGATCTTTGCCATCTTACCGACGGGGGTGTTGCCCAGGCCGTCTGCTCCGTGGCACATCTGACACTTGGCTTTGTATGTGTCGGCGCCGGAGTCCTGCGCGCGAGCGGGAAGGGGGATGGCGGTGAGGCAGAGAACGGCAAGTATTGCGAAGGGGACTTTCACCTGAAGGCTCCTGGTCGACTGGGCGTTTTGGATGCTTGAACTCTAGTTGCAGTGTACCGAGTTGGGTGGGAGTGATGAAAATGGAATGGAAGCAGGATTGGTCCCAAGTAGCGAAAAGAGCGTCCAAAGAATTCGAGGGAGTTAGGGGAGCCTATGGTTAAAAGAGCTTGGTGGGTGGTGGCTCTGGCAGCCGTTTGTGCAACGGCGGGAGCGCAGAAGCTGAAGTCCCCATGGGATGGGCAGACGGTGGCGCTGACGGATGCGGCGTACAAGTGTCCCGATCCGCCGCCGTTCGCAAAGAGCATGGACGCGGAGAGCTACTACACAGACGCGAACCACTCGATCATCGATGAGGCGAAGCGGGAGGCGTTTCGCAAGGCGACCGAGGCTCCCACGCATCTGGGCCAGTGGGCAGGCCAAGCGGCGGATGCCTATCGTACGACGGGAAGCAGGGCGGCTGCCGCGTGTGTTTACTCGCTGCTGGGGGCGGCTGCGGATGCCAAAGCATGGACGGCCACGATGCCGACAGGCCAGGCCACCTATGAGCAGAAATGGATGCTGGCCGGTTCGTCGATGGCGTACCTGAAGGTGAGAATGAGCGGAGCAGGCACGCCCGAGCAGGATGCGGCGATCCAGGGCTGGCTGGGGACTCTCGCTGACAGGATCGAGGATTACGTCGACGGCAAGCGCCGGGACCCGCACAGCGACGCGTGGAACAACCATCTCTATTGGGCGGGGCTCGCGGTGGCAGCCTCAGGCGTGGCGCGCAATGACGAGCGCGACTTCAAGTGGGGCGTTGCTGCGTACAAGACAGGCGTTGGGGAGATTCAGCCGAGTGGCGTGCTGATGCGCGAGATGGAGCGCGCGGGGATGGCACTGCACTATCACCTCTATGCGCTGGCGCCGCTCATCATGATTGCGGAACTGGGCGAGGCGAACGGGATGGACCTGTATGCGGAGAACCATGGCGCGATCCATCGGCTGGTGACAATCTCTGAGGCTGGGCTGAAGGATCCGGGGATCTTCAAGAAGGCGACCGGCGTGGAACAAAACATACCGGATTCGATTTCAGGCTCGGATATTGGATGGGCCGTGCCCTATGTAAAGCGCTTCCCGGATGCGCAGCTTTTGAAGTGGATTGCGGACGCGAAGACGACGGCGTTCTGGCAGTGGGGCGGGTTGCCGCCGGGGTAGGGGGGATGAGGCTCCGTTCCCGAGTGCCCGTAATCTGTGAAGCTAACAAAGAGCGCCGAAAGTTGCGGGTATGGAGTGAAGCTGTCTCGTAATTTGGCGTCTTGGGGTTGGTTTTTCTTAAATTGGACGGAGAACTAGAGCATAGGATTCGACAACTTCTTCTGCGTCCGATTGCATTATCGTTGGTTCGGGCCTATCGTCGAGTACAAAACCTAGCGATTGAAGGGTGTGCGACTCTGTGGGATACAAGCGGGGCGTAGTTCTGAAGACTGCTTTCGACACCTACACAATCCAACAGCAAAGGGGCGCCGGAGGGTCGGGTGAGGTGTATGAAGCTTCGGATTCCGAAGGAATGGCCTGTGCAATCAAGGTTCTCAACGCGGAAGGGGCAACCACTGCTCGGCTGAAGCGGTTCAAGAACGAGATAGATTTTTGTTCGAGGAACGTTCACCCCAACATAATCCAAGTGCTAGGAAGTGGAATCACCGCGACCGGTGCGACCTTCTATGCGATGCATCTCTATTCAGGAACTCTTCGTGATCTGATTTCGAAGAGATTTAAGGCGGAAAATGTTCTGCGGGCTTTTGGGCAAATCCTGGATGGCGTCGAAGCCGCCCATTTGCGAGGCGTCTTCCATCGTGATCTAAAGCCTGAGAACATTTTGGCCTCCGCCGCAGGCGATTCGTTAGTCGTGGCCGATTTCGGAATTGCGCGTTTCAACGAGGAGGTGCTCCTGACAGCGGTTGAAACTGAACAGGGCGAACGCCTCGCTAATTTTCTATACGCGGCGCCTGAGCAGAAGATCCGCAATCAGAATGTGGACAGTAAAGCTGACATCTATGCCCTCGGCTTGATGCTTAACGAGATGTTCACTGGGGTGCCTCCGCTTGGCACCGGGCATAAAAGAATTGCGGAGGTTGCGCCCGACTATTCTTATTTGGACGGATTGGTCGAGGGGATGCGCAGCCAAGATCCTTCTAGGCGTCCTTCAATCGCCGACTTCAAGCGAGAACTGATCGGCCGAGGGAACGAATTCCTAGTCCAGCAGCGCCTCAATGCCCTGAAATCACAAGTTATCCCTGAGACCGAAGCCGATGATCCAATTGTGAGGAATCCTATAGCGCTGCAGGCAATCGATTTTGTGGAGGAGCGTTTGCAGCTAACACTAAGTAGAGAGCCGCCCCCGAATTGGGTCGCTGCTTTTCGGAACCCTATATCGGCTTCTCGCTACCATGGGCACGGGCCGGAGCGGTTCGAATTCTTCAATAACATGGCCTACATTCATCTCGGCCTTGGAGTAGACCCTCAGCAGTTACTCGACTTTGCGAAGACGTATATCGATTCCGCAAACCTGAAATATGCAAGAGAAGTGATCGCGGCCCATCGAAAGAAGCTCGATTTGGAGCGTGCCAAATTGCGCGAGAAGGTCGCAGTTGAACAGCGTCGGCAGGAAATCCTGGCAAAACTCAAGATTTGATCAGGTATGTTTAATCTCGCTTGGTTAGCTCACGCCCACCTTGTAGCGGGGCCAGTGGGCGCGGGGGGCTTCGTGGTCGATGGCGGGTTCGGCGTCGCATTCGACTTCGATGACGGTGGCGGGCTGGTCTGGGGCTTGCATGGGAAGGCCGGTGAGGCGGAGGGCCCACTCATCCTGGGTGAACTGGATCGCTTGACCAGTCTTGAGGAGGCGGGCGGAGAGCGCCTTGGCCTTGAGGCCTCCGATGGCGATGACGGGCTCGGGCTGGAAGAATGTCAACCACTCGGCAGCGGGCGTGTGGCCGGGCCAGAACTGCTGGACGATGTAGATGGTGTTGCCACGACGGGTGTAGTTGGCGTTGACGTTCCAACTGGCGTTGATGCGGTCGGTGTCGTAAATGGCCTTGCCGTTGGTGGCGAGCCATTTGCCCACGGCTTCAAGACAGGTCACGGATTCTTCGGGGATGGAACCGTCGGGTTTGGGGCCGATGTTGAGCAGGTAGTTGCCGCCGCCGCGAGCGCAGTTGGTGAGGTTGTTGACGATGGTCTTGGGCGTCTTCCATGCGTCGTCGAAGCGGTTGAAGCCCCAGGAGTCATTGAGGGTCATGCAGGATTCCCAGGCCTTGCCGCTCTTGTCTGCGCGAATCTCCTGCTCGGGCGTGGAGAAGTCGCCGGGCAGGCCGTTGCGGTTGTTGACGATGATGTTGGGCTGGAGCTCGAAGACCATCTTGTTCATGCGCTCGGACTCCCACTCGGCGGCGGTGAGAGGCCAGTCGACGTCGTACCAGAGGATGTCGATTTTGCCGTAGTTGGTCATCAGTTCGCGGATGAGGCCGTGGGTGTAGTCGACGAAGCGGCGCCGGGCGGCAGAGTCGGTTTTGCAGATGGCGCCATCGGGGTGGTGCCAGTCCATGAGCGAATAGTAGAACCCGACGCGGAGTCCCTCGGCGCGGGCGGCATCGACGAACTCACGGACAAGATCGCGGCCGGGGCCTTGCTTGGGGGCGCAGTAGTCGGTGAGTTTGGTGTCCCAATGGCAGAAGCCCTCGTGATGCTTCGAGGTCATGACCATGTACTTTTGGCCGGCCGCCTTGGCGAGGCGGGCCCAGTCGCGGGCGGCATTGGGCTTGGGCTTGAAGTGTTTGGCGAGGATCTCGTACTGAGGAATGGGAATGCCTTCGACCTCTTTGGCCCACTCGTGCTGGCCGATGACGGAGTAAAGGCCCCAGTGGATGAACATGCCGAACTTAGCCTGATGCCACCAGGCCATGCGCTGCTGGCGCGTGGCGGCGAGCCACCCCACCGACGAAGACCTGTCGTTGGGGGCCCCGGCGAGGGGATCTGACGGGGCGGTCTTGTCCGGAGTGGGAGCGGCCTGGGGCGCTGCGGCGTTGGCAGCGGAGGAGGTGAGGACGACGGCTCCGGCGGCGGAGAACTGCTTGAGGAAAGAACGGCGGGAGGATTCGGACCAGTCCATGATTTCTCCTTAGTCTTGGACGGACACCCGTGCACCAGCAAAAGACGCACAGAAATGCCGGTGTTCGAACGGGTAGAACTATAGCGGACGAGGGGCACTGCGTGCAGGCGTTGCATGCAACAGCCGCGCTTCGCGCATCGGGGGAGGATTCGCACGGGAAACATCCGACAAGGGCAGCGTGCGATGAGTCGCGCGAAGGGAGAAGATGCAGAACTTGTGATGAACGTGGATTTAGACTGGGTTTGCGACTGTGGTTGGCGAGGCGCTGGTTGGAGCGGAGGGATGCGCATGAACGCTCGGTTTTCATTCGGCAAGGGCGGGTTGGATGTGGCCGTTCCTGATGGATTCAGGACGCAGGTGCTTCACTCGAAGACCGTGGCTCCGCTGGAGGATGAAGCGGCGGCGCTGGGGCGAGCGCTTGACGATCCGATCGGGTGTGCGGCGCTGGTGGAGATGGCGAAAGGCAAGCGCACGGCTGCGATCAGTGTTTGCGATATTACGCGGCCCGCGCCGAACCCTGTCACGCTGCCACCGCTGCTCGAGCGGCTGCACGCGGCGGGGATTCCGGTGGAGGGCGTGACGATCCTGATTGCGACGGGACTGCATAGAGCGGCGACCGAAGACGAGGTGAAAACGATCGTTGGGCCGGAGATTGCGCGGCGCTATCGGATCGTGAGCCATGACGCAAAGGCGCTGAGCGAGCACCGGTACCTGGGGGCGACCGGGCGGGGCACGCCGGTGTACATCGACGAGCGGTTTATGGCGGCGGATCTGCACATCACGCTGGGGTTCATTGAGCAGCATTTAATGTTGGGGTTCAGTGGCGGGCGGAAGCTGATTGCTCCGGGCCTGGCGGCGCAGGAGACGATCAAGGTGCTCCACTCGCCGCGCTTCATGCGTGAGCCGCTCGCGACGGAAGGGTCGATTGAGGGCAATCCGCTGCATGCGGAATTGCTGGAAATTGGGCAGAGAGCGCGCCACGACTTTGCCCTGGACGTGACGCTGACGCAGGATAGGCGCATATCGGGCGTGTTTGCGGGCGATCCGGTGAAGGCGCATGCGGCAGGCGTGAAGTTTGTGGAAGATAGCTGCCTGGAGCGCCTAGATGAGCCTGTAGACGCAGTGATTACGAGCTCTGCTGGTTATCCGCTGGATTTGACGTTCTATCAATCCATCAAGGGGATTACGGCGGCGCAGCACATGGTTAAGCCGGGCGGGCGGATTCTCATTGTGGCGGAATGCGCGGAGGGAGTTGGATCGCCGGAGTTTGCACGCAGGCTGAGCGGACTCAGGGATTTTGACGGGTTTCTCGAAGAGATTCGGACGGCGCCGGTTGGGGTGGACCAGTGGCAACTGGAGAAGCTGGCGCTTGTGGGGCGGAAGTATGAGCTCTTTTTCTACACGCCGGGAGTGAGGCGCGAAGACCTGGGATTCCTGAGGGATCGCTCGTTTGGCTCAATTGAGGATGCGGTGAAGGCGATGCTCGACGGGCTGCCAGCGGGAGCGCACGTGGCGCTGTTGCCGGATGGACCGTACACGTTTGCGAGAGCCGAGCAAGCGGTGAGCGCGTAGACGCGGTTCCCACACCGAGGCAACGTCTTATCCCACCCTTTCCGCAAATCCGCCGCGCCGGACGGAAAAGGTAAGGCTCCTGAAGGTGTTATTGTGCCGGCTTGCTAGCGGACAGGGTGCACCTTGGTGGTTAGTGGTGCTTTCCGCCGCCGCCGGAGTGGCCGTGGCTGCCGCCGCCGGACATTTTGGGCGCCTTTGGAGCATGGTAGCTGGCAGCTTTGGGGGCGTGGTAGCTCTCGCCATGACCACCGCCAAAGAAGTGGGATCCGCCGGAGGATTCATAGCGTGGCTCGGACTCGCGGAAGCCGCGGGTTGCTGGGGCGGCGTAGGCGCGCTCGTTCGCGAAGGATTGCTGCCCGCGATAGGCGCCTGAGTTGTAGCCGGGACTCGCGTAAGACTGCGCTCGGCCGAACTGCTGCTGCGGGGTGGAGAACTGTTGGCGCATGGGCTCCGCTGGGCGGGCGTAGGCATAAGGCGAGGACTCACGCCCGTAGCCGCCGGCAGTGCCGCGGTTGATGGGTTCGGCGGAGCGGGCATAGGCATAGTTTTCAGGGCGATTACCGGCAAAGCCCTGCGCGGGAACGCGGCCATAGCCTTCAGGGCTGCGATAGGAGGAGGCTGCGGCGTCGCGGGCTGAACGCTGGCTTTCCAGATTCCGCTGGCTTTCTGCGTACCGCTGATTCTCATAGAGATTGGGAGACCGGCTGAAAGCCAACTCCCCGCGAGAATTTCCGGCATAGTTTCCGGCGGATTCGCGGCCGAGGGGCATGGGCCGAGATGGATTGGTGCGGCCACCCGCGTAGTTGCCACCATTGCCGCCGTGATATCCGCCACGGTAGCCACCCCAATGGGCAACCGAGGTGGAGTGGGAGTAATAGGGCGAGTGGTTAAAGAAGATGGCCGAGCCAAGCCAGTTGAGCGCCCAGCCGAGCCATCCGAACGGTGAGTGGAGGAAGGCTCCCATGGCGATTCCTGCACCAAAGCGGAGGCCGGTTCCAATGACGGAACCCAGGGCATCAAGAAAAGAAAAGCCGGGATAGGGATTGATGGGCGCGCCGTAGGCGTACCAGGGATTGTAAGAGGGAACGTAGACGACCGCGGGATTGGCCGGCGCGAGCTGAATGTAGCCCTGGTTGTCGCTGACCTGTTCCTGCGGTGTGCTTTGGAGGGTTCCCGCGCTCTGAGCACGCTGGCGAAGGACCTGGATGGTGGTGAGCACGTCCTGGGGCTGGTTGTAGTAGGCGTTGCCGAGGTCGGTGGTCCATTGGAGGTCGCGGTCCATCATGGCGAGGACCTGCGGAAAGGCGGTGAGTGCCTTGACGCTGGGGTCCCAGGTGGACTGGGCATTCGCGGCAGCGGCCACCTGGTCGGGTGAGACGGGGCCCATGGATTGAAGCCAGTGGTCGGCAGCGACAACCTGTGCGGGATAGGTGGCGGCCGCAAGGATCTGGGCGACGAGCGCGTCGGGATAGAGAGCGATGGGTGCGGCCAACTGTTCGAGCTGCTGGGAAGCGAAACCCTGGTCAGGCGGCTCGTTGAGGCCCGGAGATTGTGCAGGACCGTTCTGGTCGGGATAAACGCCCTGGTCGGCGTAGTCCTGATAGCCCTGCGGGGCTGGCGCCTGCTGCGGGTACTGCTGCTGAGGATAAGGCTGCTGGCCATAGGGCTGGCCGGGATACCCGGGCTGTTGGGCGTAGTAGGGATTCGGCTGGGTTGGATAGCCGGGTTGCTGTTGACCGTAGTAGGGATTTGGCTGCGCGTACGGGCTGGGATAGGGACTCTGCTGAGGCCATTGCTGCTGGGCGAGCGCATCGATCTGGGCCAGCGGGAGCAAGAGCAGGACCATGCCAAAAGCGATGCCGCGCTGCAAGATAAGGCGCAGATTTTGCCGCGATTCGCGGCGGAAAGGAGTCGAGAGCAGTGCAGAACGGGATGCGGCCGTACGGGGTTTCATAATCCCTCACAGCGGCTTCCGATGAGCCGCCTTCTTTCCGGGGCCAGACGCGGAAGGCAGTCTAGCGGCCTTCGAGCGACTGGATCGTTCTTTTGGCGCGCGGAGAATGCCAGCCCGCGGAAAGCCGAAGAACGGTTAGTTAAGGTAGACACGAGTTGCAGCAGTAAGTTGCGGCAGACTTGCGGGGTGCGGGGATTGAAGCGCGGGCAACCGACGTCAACGCAGCGTGGGGGAAGCCGATTGTCAGGCGAGGAGGTGCAGGAGTCCAACGCCGAGGGACAACGGGGTTTATCATCGGAGAGGCGTGAGCGCCCGGATGAGGGAGTGTGCAGGCGAACGCGGAAAGTTGCCGCCGCAGCGGGCAGGCTTTCGACTTTTCGCCCCTGCGGACTGCGGTGAGTCGCGCTCAGGATGACAGGGATTTGAGGGGAAGGATGCGAGCGAAGTCAGCGGTGGTGTTGGGAGCCCAGTGGGGCGACGAGGGCAAGGGCAAGATCGTGGACGTGCTGAGCGAGCGCTTCAGCGCGGTGGCGCGGTACGCGGGCGGCCACAACGCCGGCCATACGGTGATTGCCAACGGGCAAAAGATGGTGCTGCAGCTGATTCCCTGCGGCATTTTGCGCGCAGGCTGCAAGAACGTGATCGGCAATGGCGTGGTGCTGGACCCGATCTTTCTGCTGGCTGAGGCTCAGAAGCTGCGCGACGCCGGAATTGAAGTGGACGATCGGCTGTTTATCTCGAACCGGGCGCAGGTAATTTTGCCTTATCACCGGATGATTGAGCTGGCGGCCGAAAGCGCGCCGGGGCGGCGCAAGATCGGGACGACGAGCAAGGGGATCGGGCCGGCATACGAGGACAAGATGTCGCGCGGCGGACTGCGCGTGGTGGACCTCCTGCGGCGCGACCTGCTGAAGACGCACATTGAGACGGCTTGCGCGGAGAAGAATGCAATCGCGAGGGCGTTGTTTGGAACCGATCCGCTGGACGCGAAGAAGATGTACGACGAGTACGCGGCGGCGGCTGAGAAGATTCGCCCCTTGGTGGCGGACACGGGCAAGCTGCTGGCGGATGTGCTGGCTGCGGGCGGCTCTGTGATGTTCGAGGGCGCACAGGGGACGATGCTGGACATCGACCAAGGGACCTATCCGTTCGTGACCTCGTCCTCGGCGGCGGCAGGTGGCGCATCGACCGGGACAGGCCTGGGGCCGACAGCAATTGGGACGGTGATTTCGGTGACAAAGGCGTATGTGACGCGTGTGGGCGAGGGGCCGTTCCCAACCGAGGTGGGCGGCGATCTGGGCGATCACCTGCAGCTGCGAGGCAACGAGTTTGGAGCGGTGACCGGCCGGCGACGCCGCTGTGGCTGGCTGGACCTGCCATTGCTTCGCTATTCGAACCGCGTTAACGGCACGGAATGGCTGGTGGTGACCAAGCTGGACGTGCTCGATGAGCTGGCGGAGATTCCAATCTGCACGGGCTACCGGATCGACGGCGAGTTTACCGACGAGGTCCCGGCCGATGTGGCAGGGCTGCAAAGAATTGAGCCGGTCTACACGAGCTTGAAGGGATGGCGCCAGAAGACCGAGGGAATTACCGAGTTTGAAAAGCTGCCAGAGGAGGCGCAGGAGTATTTGCGTTTTCAGGAGCGAGAGAGCGGTGCGAAGATCGGAATGGTTTCGACCGGGCCGGACCGGGAACAGACGATGTTTCTGCCGGAGTTTGCGGCGGCTCTCGAAAGCATTTGCGGTTAGGTTAGATCAAGGTGAGCTGGCCAGTGAAGCCATTCTTGAAGACCGTTTAAGAGGGGAATCGATTGGGAGAGGCGGCGGCTTGGTCGAGCTGGCGCGGGAGAAGAGCGAAATCCATGGTGAGTTTTCTGGTTCGGTTGAAGTTTGCTCAGGAAGATCGTGCCGAAGTGGCAGATGCGGTGCGGCGTCTTGCAGAGGCTTCACGCAAGGAGCCCGGTTGCGTGAGCTAT
>Ga0182018_10002546_pt1 | contig 17963 bp, 15 predicted proteins | sample 812P2MmetaG_FD_120490 | JGI IMG/M metagenome (GOLD analysis project Ga0182018, IMG submission 120490) | Permafrost microbial communities from Stordalen Mire, Sweden - 812P2M metaG | ecosystem: Environmental > Terrestrial > Soil > Wetlands > Permafrost | place: Sweden: Stordalen | collected... | reverse complement strand
CCATTGGCCTCCTCGAACTTGCCGACCCGGCGGGCGACGGCGCCGTTGAAGGCGCCTTTCTCGTGGCCGAACAGCTCGGATTCAAGCAGGGTTTCCGGAATGGCGGCGCAATTGACGCAGATGAATGGCTTCTTGGCGCGGTGCGACCGATTGTGCACGTAGCGCGCCAGCACTTCCTTGCCGGTCCCCGATTCGCCGGTGATCAGGACCGAGGCGTCGCTCGGTGCCACCTGCAGCGCCAGTTTCACAACCCGCGCCATAGCGTCGTCGCGGTAGATGAGTTCGCGCGTATCGTCGGCGACCGCGGCCAACACCGCAGCGATCAATTCCGCATCCGGCGGCAGCGGGATGTATTCTTTGGCGCCGGCATGGATCGCGGCGACTGCGGCGCGTGCGTCGGTGGCGGTGCCGCAGGCGACGATCGGGGCGTGGATGTGCTCGGCTTCGAGCCCCATGACCAGACTGCGGATGTCGATGGCGACGTCGACCATCAACAGGTCGGCGCCGCGGCCCGAGCGGAGGACGGCGAGCGCCTGGGCGATATCCGCGGCGTGCGTGACCGTCGCGCCCTTGTCCATCGCGATCTTGGTCGCGGTGGTAAGCTGGCCGTTGAGCGTGCCAACGATCAGGAGCCGCATGGCGAAGTTCCTTTGCTACGGCGGCGTTGGAAGACTGGCATCAGTTGCGCTCCGCCTTGATGATTTCGGTCATTGTCACGCCGAGCTTTTCTTCCACCAGGACGACTTCGCCGCGGGCGACCAGGCGGTCGTTGACGTAAATGTCGATCGCTTCTCCGACTTTGCGGTCGAGTTCGAGCACCGTCCCGGGGCCGAGCTTGAGGAGATCGTTGATTTCCATCCGCGCCCGCCCGAGCACTGCCGAGACCTTGACCGGGACGTCGAACACCGCTTCGAGATCGGCGGCGATACGCGTCGTGGGGCCCTCCGGCTCCGTCGCGACCGGCATGTCAGCCTGCATCGCGCGGTTTTCGAGATTGGGCAGGGGCACCTTGCCATCCTCACTCATTCACTTACCTCCTCCACATCTTTTGTTGCATCGGCCAAGCCGCGGCGCGCGCTGATATAGCGCCCGACCGCCTCGCCAATCGCGGCATCGGCCGCGGTGATGTCCCGGTTGACGCCGCCGTCCGCCCACTCGATCCGGCAGTCGCCGACGCCGACGCCCGGTTCGCCGAGCACGACCAGCCGGCCTTCGAAGCCGTGCGTGCGGGCGATGTCGTCGAGTTTTTCGCGTGCGGCGGCGTAGAGCGAATCGTTGACCCGCACGGCAATGTGCGGCGAAGCGATGAGCTCGCGGAAGCAGTTGCCTGCGAGTGCGGCGATTTCGGTGAACGGCTCGCGCTCGATCAAAGCCGGTGCGAGCTTGCGGGCAACCGCGACCGCGACCTCGACGGCTTCGCACTCGAGACGTGCTTCGATCGCCCCCAGCGCGTTGTTGGTTTCGCCGAGGCCGAACGCGATGCGTTCGAGCGCGCCCGCGATGCGCCGGTCGGCTTCGGCTTGCGCCTCCGCATAGCCTCTGCGGTGCGCGGCGGTCTCCGCTTCGGCGAGTTTCCCCACATGTTCGGTCAGCGTTATCGTCGCCTCGCGCTCGCTGCCGGCGGCGAAATCGACGTCGAACAGGAATTTTTTTGCCGGGGCGCTCATCAGTAGATCAGCTCTTCTTCACCGCGGGTCTTGGAGATCACGATCTCGCCCTTGCCGGCCAGGTCCTTGGCAAGATTGACAAGGAGGACCTGCGCCTCGTCGACGTCGCGCAGGCGCACCGGTCCCATCGCCGCCATATCGTCCACCAGCATCTTGGCGGCGCGTGTCGACATGTTGGACAGGAAGAACTGCCGCACCGGCTCGGCCGAGCCCTTCAGCGCCACCGCGAGCTTGTCCTTTTCGATGTGGCGCATGAGTGTCTGCGCCGAAGCCGGATCGAGCTTGACGAGATCGTCAAACGTGAACATCAGCGTTTTGATGCGCTCGGCGCTCTCGCGATTGTCTTCCTCGAGCGCGGTGATAAAGCGCGTTTCCGTCTGCCGATCGAAGTTGTTGAAGATCTCGGCCATCACTTCATGCGCATCGCGCCGTCGGGTTTGCGAGAGGTTCGACATGAATTCGGTGCGCAGCGTCAGCTCGACCCGCTCCAGAACCTCTTTCTGCACTGCCTCCATGCGCAGCATGCGGTTGACGACGTCGAGCGCCAGTTCCTCGGGCAGGATGGCGAGCACGCGCGCAGCATGCTCAGGCCCGATCTTGGAGAGCACCACGGCCACCGTCTGGGGGTATTCGTTCTTGAGATAGTTGGCGAGAACTTCTTCCTGAACGTTGGACAGCTTTTCCCACATGTTGCGGCCCGCGGGACCGCGGATTTCCTCCATGATGGAGCCGACCCGCTCGGGCGGCAGATATTGCTGGAGCAGGCGCTCGGTGGCTTCGTAGGTGCCCATCAGCGCCCCCGAAGCCGACATGCGGGTCACGAATTCGAGCAACAGATTCTCGACCAGTTCCGCTTCGATCGTGCCGACCGTGGACATCACAATGGATATCTCACGAAGTTCGTCGTCGTCGAGCATGCTCCAGATTTTGGCGCCGTGCTGTTCGCCGAGCGCAAGCATGAGGATAGCGGCGCGCTCGCGACCGGTGAGAGGACGCAGATTGGCGCTCGCGGCCGGGCGGCTGGCGAGGCTCGCCATCGCGCTGCTGATGTCCCGGCGGGTCGCGTCAGCGTCCGTTTTTTCTGGCTTGGCGGGGGGCATGGGTCAAATCGATCAGGCTGCGGGGCTCTCGTTCATCCATTGGCGGATGATGGAAATGGCTTCACTTGGATTCTTGTCGGCGAGCTCGCCGACCTTTTGCACCGATTGGGCATGCACCTGGCCTTGGATCTGGGCGATGTCGATCATTTTGGAGGTGTGGCTCGCTTCCGCTTTCATGCTCTCTGGGTTTTTCGCGGACGCGGTGTCTGTCGCTTGGCCCTGGCTAGGGGTGCCCGGCGGCAGCATGGCAAGCGCGCGCACTTCCGGAGCCAGAACGCGACGTACCAGCGGCCGCACCACCATGAGCAGAACGACGAAGCCGAGGAGACCCATGACCACCATTTCGATGGCGCGCATGATGTCGTCCTTGGTGAATTGCAGCGCAGCGAGCCAGCCGCTGGGCTCGGCGATTGGATTGGCCGGCGTCTCGGCGAAGCGCAGATTGACCACTTCGACCTGGTCGCCGCGCTTCTGGTCGAATCCGATCGCCGTGCGCACCAGCGCCGCGATCTGATCGATCTCCTCTTTGGCGCGCGGCTGGTAGGTGACGTCGCCCTTGTCGTTTTTGGCATAGGTGCCGTCGACGAGGACGGCGACCGAGACACGATTGATGCGGCCGCCCTCGATTACCTCCGTCTTGGTGGTCTTCGAGATCTCGTAATTGACGATCTCCTCGGATTTTTTGCTCTGATCGCGCGGAGTGGAATTGGCCTCGGGGGCCGCCGCTTGCCGCTGGTTGCCGCCGGGTATCTCGTTGCCGACCGTCACCTGATTGTCGCGGCCGTCGTTCGTCGCGGAGGTTTCCTCACGCGTCTGGCTCGAACGCACAACGCGGCCCTCGGGATCGTATTTGTCCGAGGTCTGCGTGACACGGTTGAAGTCGAAATCGGCGCTGACCTCGGTGCGTGCGCGGCCCGGCCCGACCACGGACGAGACGATCGCCTCCACCTGATCGCGCAATCGCTTTTCAAACGCCGCCCGCCGTTCGTCGACGCCGACTTCGCCGCCGTTGTCGCCGTCTCCGATACCGTCGGCCAGGAGGTGACCTGCTTCGTCGACGATCGACACCCGCTGCGGCTTGAGCCCGTTGACGGCGGAAGCGACGAGGTGGCGAATGGCGCGCACCTGCTGCGCTTCCAGTGTGCCGTGAACCTTCAGCACGATGGACGCGGATGGCTCTACCTTGTCGCGCGAGAACAGCGGACGTTCGGGCATTACCAGGTGCACGCGGGCGGCAACCACCTTGTCGAGGCCGCGAATGCTGCGCGAAAGCTCACCTTCAAGCGCGCGCAAGTTGTTGATATTCTGCACGAAGCTGGTCGTGCCGAGTGCGTCCGACTTGTCGAAAATCTCGTAACCGATGCCGCCGCCCTTGGGCAGACCGTCTCCCGCCAGCGCCATACGCAGTCGTGCGACGCGATCCTTCGGGACCATGACGATGTTACCGTCGTTGCGCAGCTCGTAGGCGACGCCCTGCCGTTCGAGTTCCTTCACGATCGCGGCGGAATCCTCGTAGCTGAGATCGGTGAAGAGCGGGATCATTTGCGGCGCGGTGACACGCAGCATGAGGAAGGCAAAAAAGCCAACAAGCGCGATGGTGACGGCGCCCATCGCGGCGATGCGCGGGGCGCCGAGCGTCTTGGCGAACTCAAGCAGACTTCGCACCGATCCCATCTCCCGCGAACGACACTTTCGCGTCCCCACCCGGCAAGATTTGCCCGGTTTATGGTTAGCGTCGGGTTAATAGGGGTGGGCCATGCGCACAAAATCGCTGTCGGGTCGGCGCCAACTAATCTGCAATCCGAAATAGTGTCCGCTCACGCTCTAGATTCACGCGTTCGCGGGAATGAGCGGACGACGTCCAAATTGACGTCGTCGCGGAAAACGGAGCGCCGGCCTTCGCGGCCGGCATTGACGGATTGGTAAGAGGGATTAAGCGGGTGTTACTGGCGATACTGCTGAATGCGCGTGGTGCGCAGGCCCGCTAGACCGTGCTGGTCGATCGAATACTGCCAGGAGAGGAATTCCTCGACCGTGAGCGTGTAACGGCTGCACGCTTCTTCAAGCGAAAGCAGCCCACCGCGAACGGCGGCGACGACTTCCGCCTTGCGGCGAATCACCCAACGTTTCGTCCCCGGCGCCGGCAGATCGGCAATCGTCAGGGGCGAACCGTCCGGCCCGATGACGTACTTGACCCTCGGACGATGAGGCTCGTTCATAGCAACTCTCACAGACTCGACACAACAGGCCTGGACCATACGCATCGCGGCTTAAAATTTGGCTAAGCCCAAAGGTCGATTGGAGGATTTCGCGCACGAAAGGCCCGCAGCGGCCCGATTGTGCATGCTGCAGGCGCTGAAATGAGCAGTCCGGGGAGCGCAAACGGCACCGCGGTGCGGCAACACCGGCAGCCGATAATCATTAGAGCGACTTGGTGAGATTGCTGATGTTGGTGTTGAGGTTGCTGATACTGCTGCTGAGACTGCTGAGACTGCCGGAATTACTGTTTGTGATCGATGTGATCTGACTCATCTGGACGCTCTGTCCGCTGACTGTGAGCGTTGGAGGGGTCGAGCTGAGGTTGACTCCGCTGACGATGCCCTGCACCTGCGTCGAGACGGTAGCCGCCTGACCATTGGCGCCGGTTGCGCTGATCGAGAGGGTGTAGGTGCCGTCGGGCCACGTCTGCCCGTTGTTGCCTTGACCGTTCCAGGTGTAGCTTTGCGTTCCGGCATTGAGCGCCAGCGTTCCGGTATAGGCGGTCGTGCCAGCCGCGCTCGTTATTGTGACGTTGGCGGTCGCCGGCGTGGACGTGGTGAGGCTCCACGTGGCCGGGCTGCCAGTCGCATTGGACAGCGGCGCGGAGTTGCCGGCGAGTGTGACGGTCGAGCCGACGAGCTGCAACGCTGATGTCGCCTGTGATGTCTGCTGCATCGAGATCAGCGTTTGCATGTTGGTGTTCATGTCGACTTGCTGCTCGACCGAGGCGAACTCGACGAGTTGCTGAGTAAACTGACTGGTATCGAGAGGGTCGAGCGGATCCTGGTTCTGCAGCTGTGTGGTCAGTAGCTGGAGAAAGGTATCGAAATTACCGGCGATCTGTTGTGACGCGGCGGTGCCGGCGGCTTGGGCGGCGGACGCGCCGGAAGAGCTGGACCCCGTCGAACCGCTCGATGTTGTGCTGCCGAGCAGCGATTGCGCCGTCGAAGCCGAATTACTCGCTTGGGAGAGCGCCGTTGAGAGTGTGCTCATAGTTCCTCTGATCCTTCGTCACGCGATTGCCGCTCAAACACGAATGTCGACTCCGCCGCCAATACCCGTGCGCGCGTAGGCCTGCGTGGCCGCGACGGGTGTGAGATCGGAGTCGGGAATGACAAGCTGCGCGGCGCCGCTTGTCTGTGAGCCGGAACCGTTGTTTTGTCCGGCGAAAGACTGGTCGCGCAGCGTGAATTGGAGGCCGTTTTCGGCGGTTTTCAAGCCGGCCTGTTCGAGCGCGCGCTCGAGTTGCGGCTGCTGGCTTTGCAGCAGATCCAGCGTATCGGCGCGCTCGGCGGTCATGTGGGTCGTCACCTGACCGTTGTGATCGACGGCAAGGCGCACGTCGATGCGACCGAGTTCAGGCGGATCGAGCCGGATGTCGAATTGGTTGGAGCCGGCTTGCGCCCGCGATGCAATGGCGACCGCCAGCCCCGCGATGGGAACCGCGGCGGTGGCAGCAGCGCTTGATGGCGCCGATCCCGTGTCGTTCGATGCTGCCGTTGCGGCCAAAGCGGTGAAGCCGAAATTCGGCAAGCCGCCGATGTCGGGTTTTGTCCCGGTCGTGCTGCTTTGAGCGTTCGAGGTGTCGGCGGTGGCGCCGGTCGAAGTGGCCGTCGAAAGGTCTGCCGCGCCCGTGCCGGTGTGAGCGGCATTGGCCGGGGCGGGTCCGTCGGTCTGCGCCGGTATCGAAGTGGTGTTGTCGGCCGTTTGCGTCTGCGCTTGCGCCGGGGAGCTGCTGCTGTTTGCTGCCTGCTTTTTAGCGCCGTCGGCGGTTGAGTCCGGTGCAGCTTTGGCGATGCTATCCGTGTCCGTCGTATCCTGAGCCGAAGCGGCGTCCTGGTCGGCGGCAACGGCCGCTGCGGACGGCGCGCGAGCTTTAGCCGGCTCGCCGATTGCCGCCGGCGCGGCGGTCACGCTGGCGTTAGTCGGCGCGGTGGCGACAGACGTGTTGACGACAACCGCGGCGGCGACTGGCTGCGCTGGATTGGCAGCCGCTTGCGCCTGGTCTACCGTTCCCGTCGCGGCACTGGCATTCGCCGCGCTGTTGTCAGCGCTGCCATCATCCTTGCCATCGCTTGCCGATGCTTTCGCCGGCGAGACTGGAGCTGGCGCTTGGGGCTGGCCGGGATCAAGAGGGCTTGCAGCGGCAGTGCTACCTGCGTTTTCTGCGCTCGGGTCGGAATCGGCGTTGTTTTGGGTGGCTGCCTTGTTGGCAGTCGCGTTCGCACCGGTCGTGACCTTCTTGGTTGCGCCACTGCCGTTCGCCGGCTGCGTGCTCCCATCGCTCTCGCTTGAAGTGCTAGGGGTTGGATCGGTTCCACTCACGACTTGGCTCACGACTTGCGGGCCCGCGTCGCGCCCGCGCGCCGTAGTCGTCATCGCATTGCTCCCGCGCGCTGCTTTTGCGCTGCCATTGCCGGCCTGCGAGGTCGTTGAGATCGTCCTGCCCCCCTTCGTCGCCGTTTGGGGGCTCGGATTATTGCCGCCCGTCAAGCCCGAGGCCGCGTTGCCACCGCCCGTGGCCGTTGGGCTGGTATTGCTTCCATCTGAATTCGAGGTGGCTGTCGCGCCAGAGCCTGAACTCGCACTGGCAGATGCGACGTCGGCAGATGCGGCCGTCGGTGCGGCGCCGATGGCGGAGGTGGGCGCTTGGGCAGGGGCCTGCGGCTGACTTGGGGGCGGGGTCATCGGATCCGGCGCGTTCGTCGTTGCATCAAGCAACGCCGCAAACGGCTGGGAGTCCGTTTCTTGCGTCGGTGCGGGTGTCTGCTGCCACTGTGAATATGCAATAGAAGCGGCCGCGCTGACGTCTGACGCTATACTTGACACTGCAGGACCCTTAAGACGCGAGGATGCTCGTTCGCCTGCAACCGGCGGGCCAATGGCGTGTGCCGGGAAAACATCGTTAATTCAATGCGTTAAGGGGATCGACCAAAGCTGTAGCGCGGCAGTGTCTGCGTTCACCCGGCAGCTTTTGCCGCCTGATCGGAGCTGAACAGCGCGCTCGAGCCCCGCGACCGTGGCGGAGCGAGCGGCCGGCGCTTATAGTAAGTGCCGGTCAGGGCGATCATGAGCGTCCTAGCGGCCGCGCGTTTGGCCACCGACAATGAAACCACGAGCGCGTTGCATGTCGAATAGTCTCGATACCGAGGGAAAGCCGGCCGACACGCGCGTTGTGGTCGCGATGTCGGGCGGGGTCGATTCGTCGGTCACGGCGGCGCTTCTCGCCGATGCCGGCTACGACGTGGTCGGCATCACGCTGCAACTCTACGACCATGGCGCGGCCACCCACCGAAAGGGCGCCTGCTGCGCCGGCCGCGATATTCATGACGCCCGCGCGGTGGCCGAACGCATCGGCATTCCGCATTACGTGCTCGACTACGAAAGCCGCTTCAAAGAGGCGGTGATCGATCGCTTCGCGGAAAGCTATGTGGCGGGCGAGACGCCGGTGCCATGCCTCGAATGCAACCAGTCGATTAAGTTCCGCGATCTTCTGCAGACAGCGCGGGACCTCGGCGCGCAGGTTCTGGCGACAGGTCATTATGTTGCCTCGCGGGCGCTGCCGGATGGCGGACGCGCACTTTATCGCGCGCGCGAGGCCGAGCGCGACCAGAGTTATTTCCTGTCGGCGACCACGCGCGCGCAACTCGATTTGCTGCGCTTCCCGCTCGGTGATCGGACCAAAGCGGAAACACGCGATCTCGCGCGACGGTTTGGCCTCACAGTTGCTGACAAGCAGGACAGCCAGGATATCTGCTTCGTCCCGAGCGGACATTATGCCGATGTGATCGAACGCCTGCGGCCGGGAGCTGCCGCGCCGGGCGAGATCGTCGACCTCGAAGGGCGCACGCTCGGCCATCATGTCGGCATCATCCATTTCACCGTCGGCCAGCGCCGCGGGCTCGGCATCGCCACCGGCACACCGCTTTACGTCGTTCGGCTGGACGCCCATTCGCGCCGCGTCGTGGTCGGTCCGCGCGAGGCTTTGCGTACGGGCCGCATCCGTTTGCGTGAGGTGAACTGGCTCGGTGCCGGCACAGTCGAAGAAGCGCTGGAGAATCGACCGGAGATTTACGTCAAGGTCCGCTCGACGCGGCCACCGCAACCCGCTTGGCTGCGCGGCGGTGCCGACAGCAGCGTCGAGGTCGAACTGATCGCGAGCGAGGATGGTGTGTCGCCCGGCCAGGCTTGCGCCTTCTACGATGCGGCCGAGGGCCAAGCGCGCGTGTTGGGCGGCGGCATCATCGCCGGCGCGACGTCGGCGCGCACGGCAAAACGGGCGCATCCCGCCGACCTCGCCGCGGCGCACTGACAGGGCGGCGAGCCGGCCCCGACGGCAAGACGCGATGGCGACGGAACTCGACAAGAACGCGGTCGCCAAGGCCTACGCCCGCTGGGCTCCGATCTATGATCTCGTCTTCGGCGCGGTGTTCGAGCGCGGCCGCAAGGCGTCGATCGCCGCGGCTGAGCGCATCGGCGGACGCATCCTGGAGGTCGGGGTCGGCACCGGTCTGTCGTTACCCGAGTATTCCTGGACCAATCGCCTCACCGGCGTCGACCTTTCCGTGCCGATGTTGCGCAAGGCGAAGGCGCGCGCGGCTGAGCACCGCCTCACCAATGTCGACGGGCTCGCCGTCATGGATGCGCAGCATCTTGGCTTTCAGGACGGCGTGTTCGATGTCGTCGTCGCGCAATATGTCATCACCGCGGTGCCGGATCCGGAGGCTACGTTGGATGAGTTTGCGCGCGTGCTGAAACCCGGCGGCGAGATCATATTAGTGAACCATCTCGGCGCCGAAGACGGCTTGCGCGCGGCCGTCGAGCAATGGTTCGCCCCGCTTGCGCGCCGGCTCGGCTGGCGGCCGGAATTTGGCTGGGAACGTTTGGCGCAATGGGCCGCGCGGCACGGGGGCGTGCAAATTGTGGAGCGGCGCGCCATGCCGCCGCTCGGGCATTTCTCGCTCATCCGCTTCGCCCGGCTTGGCCGTCTCGAGGGCGAGCCTTTTGTTTCGGCGGTGGGCTCGGCACAATAGCGTCGGAACAGCGCGGCTCAAGCGCATGCCAGCCCTTTTTGCGGCCGTATTGGGGGTCAGGATTTTGCCTCTTGGAAAGGATCGTGAACTACCCTAAATCTCGCCCCAGCCAGCTCGAAATCTGACAGTTTGGCGGAGTAGCTCAGTTGGTTAGAGCAGCGGAATCATAATCCGCGTGTCGGCGGTTCAAATCCGTCCTCCGCTACCAATCCGATCAATAACTTAGAGGCCTCTTCGGGTTATAGCCAAGTTCTTGCACTTGGTTTGGGTAACAGTTTGGGTACCAAGGAACGTGGTTTTGGAGGCTTGTGAAGGTGCGAGCAACCGCAAGCGGGCCATCCTCTTGCGCGACGCCGGGTCGGGACGGTGCGAGCGGCTAATTCCGTGCCGTCACTAAGAAGTTTGAGAACTTGCAGGCAGCGATTGACCGTCACTTGGCAAATTACAATCCACTCCGGCTTCATGAAACCTTGGGCGGTACGCCAGCCGCGGCGCCTAACGTCACAGATCGGGTACGGGCACAAGAGAAATGGGTGGAGCGGACGCGGTTCTAATGGTAGCCCTTGGATTGTTCCAGGCAATCATTGCTGCAACGAGGACAATTAGCCGTTACCCACGGCACATTGCCCATGGTTGGGTCAGATCAAAATGGCACATCAACCGAATGCAGACTGAATTGGATGAGGTCCGCAGTAGGTCGGAAAGAAGTACGCGGCACCAAATCCGGCCCACGCGCATTGAGGACTGTGAATCGGCGTCCAACTTGGACCCCAGCCCGCTTGCGCTTTAAATAACTGCATTAGCGACGAAATTGCAGATTTCCGGACGATTGATCGGCGTCCAATCGTGACCCTACCTATTTCCCAGAATCCACCGGCTGTTCAAAGGATTACGACGATATCGACGGGGGTCAAAGTTGGACGCCGATTCACACCGCTGTCTGTATCGCCCACGCCAAGGTGCATCGCTATCCGGAGCTGACCGAGCAGACGGTCTGGGAGGTGTTCGAGGCGAAGAGCACGGCGCGCCGTCGACCGTGTGACGGAGCGCTCGTTAATCGCCGCTTCGCACAATGACCCGCTGTGCTTTGGCTTCGTAGCGCGGCAGCGTTCCCTCGGCATGCGCCTCAACGCAGATTTTGAGGCCCAAACGGTCGCTCAGGCTGTACGCAACGGTCTGAGCGAGCTGCTCGCGTGACCACTTGCTCCCGCTCTGCAGTTCAATAGCGACCGTGATCGCTTCGTAGGATAGATCTTGCTTAGCGACATAAATCTGCCAGGCATCCTTCACAGTCCCGGGAGTCGAAGCTATGACATCCTCGATCTGCGAAGGAAAGACGATCACGCCGCGAACCTTCAACATGTCGTCCGAGCGGCCAATAATACGGCCGATCAATGGCATGCCATGCCGCCCGCAGGGACAATCATAGGGCCGCTGCGAAAGCTGCACCAAGTCATGCGTGCGCCAGCGCACGACCGGGGAGGCCTGTTTGTCGAGCGTCGTGATCACGATCTCGCCGATTTCACCCGGATGCACGGGTGCAAGCGTCACTGGATCGAGGATTTCCGTCAGCACCGTGTCTTCGTTGATCAGATGCATCTCATCGTTTTGGTGCGAATGCGGGCAGGACGTCGAAATAACCGGCCCCCCGGCCTCGGTGGTTCCGTAGGTATTGTGTGCCCGAAAACCGGACGGCATCGCAACTTCAAGTTCTTCCCGGAACGCTCGCGAAACCGACTGGCCGCCCAGGGCGGCCAGTCGCATCGACCATTCGCGCTTTGGGTCGATGCCGCGTGCTTGGGCAATCCGGATCAGCGTCATCATCCACAGCGGTGATACGGAAGCAAAGATCCAAGACTGATCGCGCATCCATTCGACGACGAGCTCAGCGCGCCCGGGGCCCACCGGAAAAGTCGTCGCGCCGAGAGAAAGCAACCCGAAATCGAAAGCCGGGCCGCCGATCCATAGGCCATACCCGTAACCCTGATAGGCGCGATCGCCTGGCTTCAATCCGATGCAGACGAGTTGACGGGCAACTTGTTGCGCCAAAAGGTGATCGAGATCGTGGCGCGTGAAGCCGAATAGGACCGGTAACCCGGTGGTGCCCGATGTGGCAAAGAACCGCGCCACCCTGGTTGGCGCCACCGTTAGCATCGGGAACGGATAGCGTTCGCGCAAATGCGCTTTTTCAAGTGTCGGCACCTGCGCGAGTGCGCTGGGATCGTGTAGGTCGCGCGGGCTCATGCCGGCCTGTCTGAAGTGCGCGACCCAGTCGGGGCTTTGCGCCAGCCGGTCACCCAGGGCAGCGAGCTTGCGCCGTTGAATGGCTTTGATGCCGTCGCGGTCGAGCCTTTCGATCTCGCCGTGCAGATAGGCTAGCGCCTCCGCCATCGGACGCTCTCCCGACGCTCTCAGGGACTCTCACGGGGCGATTGTTGATTGATCTGTGTTGTCGACGGCACGTTGCGCCGCCGACCGGCCAATACCCCGGCAATTCCGTCCAGAATCGAATCGCGTGACGCGCCCGGCGTGAACACCGCCTTGACGCCGAGCGCTTCCAGTTCCGCCATCATCGCCGGCGTAATTACACCGCCGATAACCAACGGTATCTGATCGAGGTTTCGCTGCGCAAGTTCGGCAAGCACGCGTGTCGACATATAAACTGGCTCGGCGCCGAGGAACGACAGGCCGATAACGTCAGGTTGAAATTCCTGGGCGCTCTCCGCAACATGCGCCGGCGTGTTGTAGAGGCCCATATATTGGACTTCATGTCCCGCGTCGGCGAGCCAGCGCGAAACGATCGTCACGCCCATGTCGTGGGCGTCGGTGCCGACTTTGGCAATTAAAATCTTGGCCATTGTCTTTGTCTTTCCCTTGGCTGCCGCCGCTCATTGCCTGAGGCAAAAGCCAATCGCCTCGCGGAACGCTTCGCCGACTTCGCCAATCGTTACCCTCGCATCGACCGCGTTGAGGATTGCGGGCATTACGTTTGCGCCGCTCGCGGTATCGCGGCGCAGACGTTCAAGCGCTCGGTCGACGTCTGCCTGATCGCGCGCCGCACGGTAAGCGCGGATGTAGGCGATGCGCTCCTCGATCTTTGGCCGCCCAATGCGGAAGAATTGCATTTCCGGCGGCTTCTCGTCCTCATCCTGGAAACAGTTGACGCCAATGACAGGAAGCCTGCCGCCGTCGATGCGATCGGTGAGATTGAACCTGGCGTCGGTAATGCGGTCCTCGATCCAGCGCTGCCGAAACAGCTTGAGGTAGCCGCCCTTGGCACGCATCTCCTCCATCAAAGCGGTGACCTCTGTTTCCATCCGGTCGGTCAACGCCTCCACAAAATACGAACCACCAAGGGGATCGACGGTCTTGGTCACGTTGGTCTCGAACGCGATGACCTGCTGGGTGCGGTTCGACAGCTTGTGGGATTCCTCGGTAGGCAGCGCAAAGGCCTCGTCCCAGCTCGTCGTGTGAATCGACTGCGCGCCCCCAAGCGCGGCTGCAAGCGTTTGAATGCTTGCGCGAACAATGTTGTTGTGCGGCTGTTGGGCCGTCAGCGGCAGGGCAGCCGTCTGAATAGCCGTGCGAAACCAGCACGATCGGTCGTTCTTAGCGTGATATCGTTCCCGCAGCATCTTCGCCCAGATCCTGCGCATCGCGCGCAGCTTGGCGATCTCCTCGAAAAAATCGAGATGAGCCGCGGTGAAGAACGCCATGCGCGGCGCGAACGCGTCAATATCGAGCCCGCGAGCGAGCAACCCTTCGATATGCTCGCTCGCGACCATCATCGCGAAGGCGGCTTCTTGAATGGCGTTCACCCCGGTCTCACGAATATTGTAAGCGTTGATGTTGACCAGATTCCATTTCGGCATCCGACGCGCACAATATTCCATCACGTCGAGACCGATGCGTTGGGTAAATTCGATCGGGAAGAATGCCGTATTGGCCAGATAAGTCGGGCCGACAAGCTGCGTGAAAGCGCAGTTCATGATCGTGCCGATCAAGCGATCGAGCGAGATGCCGCGTTTTTCGGCAAGACGCACATACGTGGCGACGATAAAAGCCGATGCAGGCGGCTGGCAAATGAGGGTCGAACTGACCTTTTCGATGGGAATGTCCTTAAACAGGCCTTCGACGTCTTCACCGGTCGCCACCGATGTGCCTTGCATGCCAGCGTCGCCCTCGGCCAGCGGATGATCGGGATCGAGTGTTAGTTTCGTGGGGACGTCGTAGTCCACGTTGAGGCCGGTTTGACCGATCTTGAGCAAATAGATGAACCGCTCGTTGGAATCGGCCGGCGTACCGTAGCCTGATTGCTGTCGGCGTGTCCAAAACCGCTTCCGGTACATTTCCGGATGTATGCCGCGGGTGTAGGGATAGACTCCCGGCTGTTCGTCCATCACCTGGCTGCCGGGTCCATAGACTGCGTCAATCGGAATCCCGGACTGAGTTTGGTAATCGAGCGGGCGTTCGCCTTCGAGGTAACGTTCAAAAATGCTCTGACTCATTGCTTGGCTCTTCGATCCGCGGCGACCGTCACGAGCAGACCGCTGCACAACAACGTGGTGATTTGTTTCACTAGGGCGCGATGGCCGACACGTCCTTTCGGGTCGTACCATTGATAAAGGCTGTTCAAGGCGGAGAGCAACGTGAATGCAGCGACAGTAGGATCGAGATGCCGCTGCACCACGCCTGCCTTCTGCCCGTCCAAGATCGTTTTGCGCAACAGATCGAGATAAGCCCGCTCAAGCTTGCGAATTGCTGCGCGTGGCACGTTCGACAGCGCATTGAGGTCGCGATTGAGTACGTTGAGATTGTTGGGATGATTGCGAAAGAATTCGGCATGATTGCCGATCAGTGCGGCGATCTGCTCCTGCGGTTCAGATACGCCAGAGACTACGCGACGCGCGCCCGACAGGATCGTCAAAATTGAATCTTCGCAAATGCGATAGAGCAGATCTTCCTTGTCGCGGACATGATAGTAGAGCCCGGCCTTGGTTAGCTGCGCTCGATCAGCGACCCTGCGGACCGACGTTGCCGCAAAACCGTTCACCGCGAACAACTCGGCTGCCGAATGCAAAACCTGACTGTTTCGGGTCGCTCGCGGCATCTTGCTCCTCGTTACTTTACCGACCGAACGGTAAACATTGAAATATCGTCGGCTCGGCCGGGCCTGTCAACGGTGGAAGGCGATTTTGCGCGTTCGCTTGGGACGCCCCTTTTCCGGCAACACTTTGGCGTCTTCGCGGGGCGGCGTAAGACCCGCGGCGAGCATTTCGGCGGTCCCTATATTGCTTTGCTCAACCACCCGGAACTCGCGCGGCGCGTCGAAGAGTTGGGATTTTTTCTAAAATTCGAGGGCGTATTACCGCGGCCAGTGTATCAGGGAGTTGAGGTCGTAGCGGAAGTCGCAGATGCAGAGTAAATATGGCGTGGGAAAGGGACCTTTGGGTCATGATGATTAGCGCCCACGACACGGCCGCGCCAAGCTTGACAATCCACGGTTGATTCCAGGCTGGATCGGAAATGGGCCTGCCGGACTGCAGCGGCAAAGGACAATAATAGCGGCGCGATTAACAAAGGGTGACGATCAGTGCGAGCACGGTCTCTGTCAGCGAGGTGAACAGGAGTCGCGCAAGAATGGCGACATACACATGGGTCGGTAGTAGCGGTGCTAGTTGGAGCGATCCGAACAACTGGGTGGACGCGGATAACGGCACTAGACCTCCAGCCCGCGGAGGGCCGCCGCTCCAGGCTCGCTCTGTCGTGTCGAACGAGACCGATACGATTCGATGACGCTAAGGCGACTGTGTCCCAAGGAGGATCCCCACGTGCACACGAAATCTCCTTACATCATCCGCGCATCCGAAGTGGACCGTACAGTCCGGCCAACCACACCGGGCGGAAGAACTATCAGCTCGTCGGACCGAATGTGAACAGCGCGAAACATATGGAAATTGCGCTCGGCGATATCGAGCGAAATGAAGGCTCACCGGCTCATGCGCATCCCGATCTGGAACAAGCAGTTTATGTCCTGGAGGGAGAAGCGATCGCTGAGGTCGACAGCGCGGAGCATCACGTCCGCGCCGGCGACATGATGTTCTTCGCCCCGAGTTTTTCATTCGATCAAGGTTCTCACTGCGCGGATCAAGCTTCTCGTAATTTACTCGCCACCCTACGGCGAGGATCCCTCAAAAGTGATCCATCCTGGATCCGCCATTTCGGTGTAGTCAAAATCCAAATGTCGGCCGGTTTCAGACCAACGCACACCGACGAAGCTAGCGCAACGGACGCATCGCAACCAACGTTCCACTTGGACCACTCAGTCGGAGTTGATCACTAGCGCAAGGTCTATCCATGCCAGGCCGCACACTATTCGAAAAAATCTGGATGCAGCATGTCGTCGCGGAACTGTCCGGCGAGGTGAGCCTGTTGTCGATCGATCGGCATTTTCTTCACGATCTCGAAGGTGGTCCGAATCTCACACGATTGGCAAAGCTCGGGTACCGCGTGCGCGACCCTGACTTGACCTACGCGATGCCTGACCATGCGATCGCTAGCTTGCCGGGACGTACCACCGATACCAATCCGACGGGAGGAAGCTTGCTTCGCGAATTGCGCCGTGGCGCGTTTGCGTCCGGCATCAAGCTGTTCGATATCGATAACGACGGCCAGGGCATTGTACATGTCGCCGCTCCGGAAATGGGTTTGACATTGCCGGGCGCTACCGTTGTTTGCCCGGACAGTCACACCTGTACGCACGGTGCTTTCGGGGCACTAGCCATCGCCATCGGCTCCAGCGAGGTCGCCCATGTCCTGGCAACGCAGACACTGCGACAAAAAAAGCCGAAGTCGATGCGTATTCGCCTGGAAGGCTCCTGCGCCCCCGGCGTTTCGGCGAAAGACGTTATTCTTTCTACGATCGGACGGCTCGGTACTGCCGTGGGGCGGGGCCACGCGCTGGAATTTGCGGGCTCGCTGGTCGATAAACTGACAATTGAGGAGCGCCTCACCGTCTGCAATCTGTCGATCGAATTAGGCTCCAAGACCGGAATGATGGCGCCAGACGAGACGACTTATGAATATCTCGCAGGCCGATCCTATGCGCCGAAGGGTGCGTTATTCGACAAAGCAGTCGCGCATTGGCGTAAACTGCCGAGTGATGAGGATGCAGTATTCGATGCCGAGCACAGAATTCAGGTTGCCGAAATCGCACCACAGATTACCTGGGGCACCAGTCCAGAGGACGTGATCGAAGTGGCCGGACGCGTGCCCGATCCCTTCAACGAAGCTGATGGAGAGCGCCGAAAGCACATGGAGGCGGCGCTCAAATATATGGGGTTACGGCCGGGTGATGCGATTGAAGGTACACCTATTGACTGGGTTTTCATCGGCTCTTGCACCAACGGGCGCTTGTCCGATCTTCGTGAGGCGGCCAAAGCACTCTCCAACCATAAGGTGGCTGTCGGCGTTCGTGCCTGGATTGTTCCCGGTTCTGTAGCCGTGAAGCGTGCGGCAGAGCACGAAGGTCTGCATCGCAAATTTCTCGACGCGGGCTTCGAATGGCGCGAGCCCGGCTGTTCCATGTGCCTGGGCGCCAACGGTGACATTGTCGCACCGGGCGAACGGTCCGTATCCACTACCAACCGTAACTTTGTCGGCCGTCAGGGGCCGGGCGCCCGCACTCACTTGGCGAGCCCGACTACGGCCGTTGCGGCCGCGATCGCCGGGCACATCGCGGACGCCCGAAAAATTGGCCACTGACAAATGGGCAAGTTTACACTGCTGTCGGGAGCTGCCGCTCCGCTGATGCGGATCAATATCGATACTGAAGTCGTCATTCCGATCAATCGCCTGATCTCCAATAAACGCGGCAAGCTTGGCCCCTATTGCTTCGAAGCCTG
>Ga0182018_10002545_pt1 | contig 17965 bp, 16 predicted proteins | sample 812P2MmetaG_FD_120490 | JGI IMG/M metagenome (GOLD analysis project Ga0182018, IMG submission 120490) | Permafrost microbial communities from Stordalen Mire, Sweden - 812P2M metaG | ecosystem: Environmental > Terrestrial > Soil > Wetlands > Permafrost | place: Sweden: Stordalen | collected... | reverse complement strand
TTGACGGACGACGCCGTGTGGGTTACCAATGGCCCCAGGAACACCGTCCACCGTCTCGATCCGGCGACCAATAGAGTGCTGGCTGCCGTGACAGTGGGGAAGCGCCCGTGCTCCGGATTGGCGGCCGGCTTCGGCACCATCTGGGTACCCAACTGCGGCGACAAGACCGGCGACGGCAAATCGGTTTCGCGCATCGACATGAAGACCAACGAAGTGGTCGCGACCCTGCCCATCGGACCCGCGCAAAGCGAAGGCGGCGTGGCCACAGGGGCCGGCAGCTTCTGGATGGTCAGCGACCAGAAGGGCGTGCTGTCGCGCATCGACCCGGCCACCAACAAAGTCGTCGCCGAGATTACGGTCCCGGAGAAATCCGCCGCCTGCAATTTCGGCGAGGACGCCGTTTGGGTCACCACTCCGGCAACCAACCAACTCACGCGCGTCGATCCCAAGACCAATACGGTGACGGCCACCATCGAGGTCGGCCCCGGACCGCGCTTCCTCACGGTGGGCGCCGGATCCATCTGGACGCTCAATCAGGGCAACGGCTCCATCTCGCGCGTGGACGGCAAGTCCGCGAAGCTGATCGCCACCATCGAAGCCGGCATCCCGGGCAACGGCGGCGAGATCGCGTTCGGCGAAGGCCACGTGTGGGCCACCATCCCGCAGATTCCCATCACGGAGATCGATCCCGCAACCAACGCCGTCGTCAAGCAGTGGGTCGGCCCCGGCGGCGATTCCATCCGCGTGGGCCACGGCTCCGTCTGGCTGTCCAACCTGAGCATGCAAAACGTCTGGCGCTTCACCACCAAGCAGCCGTAACTGCCTACCCATGCGGCTGATCCGGGTGGACTTGGAGTAACTGGTGGGGCGGACCCCCATAGGCGCTAACTTAAGCCATTATGGCTACAAAACATTCGAAACTCGACTTCCGTCGCCACAACGGGTAGATGCCTTCAGCGGTTTGTGGGCCATTCGGTTAGCGCTTATGGGGCGGACCACTGGGGGGCCTCTGGGCCTCGGGCCGCCCTCGTTCCGCTGCCGGAAACAACGAGATCAGCCTGTTGCAAAGACGCGAGCAGGTCGACCAAGGGGGTCGACTGCGGACCATAGCTCCGCCCAGGGTCCGCCCCACCGATTGTGCAGACGCCGGTGGCGCAAAAACGAGCGGCGTCGCCAAGCTAAAGCATGCCCCGTCAGGAAATAACCGCTCCCTGTGGTCGCGGCTCGGAAACGCAAGGCGCCGACACCGAGCCGCGACCAGAGGAGCGGTTGCCGTTACGCAGCCGTAGCGAGGGCGTCCAGCGCGTCGATCTGCTTCTGTATCTTGACCGCCGCTTTTTGATTGAGCCTTCCCAACCACAACATCGCCAGAGCGATAGCGCCCGAGAGTAACAGCGTCAGCATCCCGGCCAGCGTGGAACGACGGAAAGCGGCAACGCAACCGGCCGCCGCAATCGTTGCAAGGCCGGGGACCAGCGGTCCCAGGTACCACTTCCAAACACCGCCCAGCGCATCCCGTTGGCGCTCCAGTTCGGCGCGATGAAAGGCCACGCAGGTCTTCCACCCCATGTCCCCTGGCGCCGCCGAGGCCGACGCCCTTTTGTGAAGCTGGTACATCATGTACACCAGCCCGGCCATCATGAGTCCGTTGCCCGCCCGCGTCATCATCGGAAAGCGGGCGGTCCAGGCACAGTAGCCGAAGTACGGCAGCAGCAGGGCGGAAACCAGGTACTCTCTGAAATTCCGCCGTGCGATCCGCGAACGGAACTTGCCGGCCTTTTTGCGAAGCTCCTCCAGCGGAGGAGGCGCTGGTGCGGGCCCCTGGGTCTGCCAGATCTTGCAAATGTCGTCATTCGGCATGGCGGACTCCTTGATGAAATCGTTGTGCCAACAGATTCTTGATGCGATGAATCTTGGTGGCGACGTTGCCCGCCGAAATCCCGGTGATCTCGGCCGTAGTGGCCGCGTCCAGGCCCTCCAAGTATGAGAGGATCACCTGGCGGTCGAGCGGCTTGAGCTGTTGGATCAACTCGAGCAGCCGGTCGAGCGAGTGGCGCTGGTCGGCGGCCCGTTGCCCTTCGGCGGGGTCGGGCAGCATCCCCACTTCTTCCAGGCTCACCAGCGGGGATGCGTGACGGCGGCGCTCCCGGATGACGTACGTCGTGGCCGCGTTATGCGCCACACGGTAGACCCAGGTACGCAGCGAGCAACGGCCGTCGAAGCTTTCGAAGCTGCGCCACAAAGCAAGGTGAACGTCCTGCAGCAGGTCCCGCCGCTTCTCCGGATCGGCCTCGTAGGCACTGGCCAGACGATGGAGGGCCGCACCATACGCGGCTGCGGCCTCCAGGTACCGCTCGTCCTGAGATTTGCCTTCCACAATCAAGGTAGTCGGCCGGCGGGAAGCTTTCTTACAGCCAGCGGCTACCGGAAATTTTCCACCAGTTCGAAGTTCGTCTGGCTCTGGTCCACTCGGGCGTAGAGGATATACTTGCCGTCCGGGGAGACCGAATAGGTGGCGCCGTCCCGCCAGCCGCCGTTCTTGACGTGGAAGACCACCGAGCTCCTTTTCGCGGCAAAGTCGAAGAACGAGACTACGGGCTCTCCGGCGCTCCGTTCGAACTCGATGTAGTACATGCCCTGTTTGGTGGGCTGCAACGTGGTGCTCCACATCAGATTGTGTTCCGGAACGATGGCCTGCTCCTCTTCGCCGCCTGCCGCGGGAATCCGCCAAAAGGCGCGCCGATTGCGGAAGTACACATACCTTCCATCCGCCGATTCCACCGGCTGCGCGGCCCCTTCGGTGGGCGAGACCTGCCGCGGATTGCCGCCATCCACCGACGCCTTCCAGATGTGATCGCGCGATTGAAAATAGATCGATTTCGCGTCGTGCGACCACGAGCCGCTCATGGCCCCCAACTGCACGCGCACGGGCTTCGCGCCGGTTGCCGCCGGCACGATGTACAGATCGTTGCCTTGATCGCTGCTGGCGTCGAAGATCAGCGATTTTCCGTCCGGCGACCAGCGGATCCGCGCCAGGTCCGCGCTCTTGAAATTGGTCACCTGCCTGCGATTGCCGCCGTCGGCGTCGCTCAGCCAGATCTCGTCGTTGCCGGTTTGATCGGAGATGTCGGCGATGGCTTTGCCGTCGGGCGAATAGCGCGCCCCGTTTTCGCGGCCGGGGGAGCGGATGATGGCGTGCTCGTCGGTGTTTTCAGATGGGCCCAGCGCCGCGCGCCAGATGGATGAAACCGTGGGGCTCACCGTATAAACCAGGCGATTCCCCGCCGGCGCCACGGCCACGTATTGGGCTTCCCGGCCGGCGATGATGAGATCGCGCGGGCTGCCGCCGTAAGCCGGCAGCCGCCACAAGCGCCATCCACGGGCGCGCTGGCCGGCGTACAGCAGATCCTGGCCATCGCGCGTCCAGGCGATGCCGCGGATCGCGCGGTCGTCAAACGTCAGGCGGCGCGGATTGGCGCCGGTGGGGTCGCACAGGAAGATGTCGGCGCCCTCCGCGCTGGTGGAGCGGACGAAGGCGATGGCGCTTCCATCGGGAGAGACCGCCGGAGTGGAATCCTCCGTGCCGGCCGGCGGATGGCTGAGCGGGCGGAACGCGCCGTCCCGCAACGAGAGCATCGCCAGGGCCGGTTGCTTTTCGATTGCCTGCACCACCACCAGCGATTGGCCGTCGTGCATCCAGGAGACCGCCGGGAAGGGCTGCGTCTCGTCGCCGGGCGCGGTACAACCGGGAAACGTGCGCTCCTCGCCCGAGCTCGAGGCGGCGATCGCCACGCATTCCCCTTGCCCTTTGTTCACGCGCACGAAGGCGATGCGCGTGCCGTCCGGCGACCAGACCGGGCTGATGTCGCTCGCGGGGCCGGTGGTCAATTGTTGGGCCGTACCCCGCGGCACGTCGCGTACGAAGACGTGAAACGTCTCGTCTTTGGAAGAAGTGGCGCGCGCGCTGTAAGCCAGGCGTTTGCCGTCCGGCGAAAACGCCGGGTAGGCCTTGGCGCCCACGTCGCTGCTGAGTTCCACCTTCGTCAGCGCGACGGCGGGGCCGGTCGCCAGCCTGCCCAGGAGGGTCACCACGGCGCCGACGGAAACCAGGCATAGCGCCAAGAGAACCGCCGGTCGCCGCAAGATCTTGCCAGAGGACATATGTTCCGTATTATCTCAACTCGAAGACGCGCAATTGAGGCGAAATGTTCCGGCCGGGCTGTCCGGTCCTCTCGACCACGGTGGGCGCCGGAAAACATCGAGGAGCGCCGCGATGAGTCTCGGCGTTGCAAGACACGAGCGGGGGGGTGCCTGCCGGGAACGTCTGTGGCGGCAGAAACCTGTTCGTGCTCTCGATGCACTCCCTCCGCTCCTTACAGTCGCGGCTCGGTGTGGGGGGACGTCGCGGCCCGGCGAGAGGCTTCCGAACTGAGATGGTATGAGAAGGCCGGTCTCCAGCGGGGATGCGGTAAGCTTCCCAGTAAGCGCACTCAAGGGGGTGCGAAAAGGAGACCGGCTTATGAAAAAGAATAGCACTGCGAAGAAGAGTTCGAACAAGGTACTGGCGAAAGGGCAGGCGCAGAAGATCCGTCAACTGGCAGCCAAACAGGGGCTGACCGTTGGGTCAGACCTCGGAGATCTCACCAGCCTTATCGTGCCTCACGTTGGTCGGCCCCAGGCTGTAAGGAAAGGTGGACAATTCAGCAGAGATTTCTCTTGGCACAGGCCGGCCTTCTCATGGAAGCCGCGACTGACAAGGAGTGCCCCATTGCCCTGCGGGCCACCATAGGTGATGAAGACGCCCGATGCGGGCGCACGCTTTGGTCTTTCCTGGTCGTGCGCGGTCGCCGGGCTTGGCGTTTTCGCTGTTTCTTTCCCAGTGTCTTCAACCGACTGCCCCACGACCCGCGGCGGGCCACCAAAGGTGATGAGGGCGCGGAGGCTCGCGGCAATGGAATCGATAACTGGGGCTGTGTCTTCAAGGGAGTGGCCCATAGCCCTGCGGGCCACCAAAAGGTGATGAAGAACCGGTCCGTGGGGGTGCGTTTTCGCCGTTTCTTCGTAATTCTTCAACTGAGCGCAGGGCCATGCGAATGGCTCGAGCCATACCGGTGGCTATGCCTGCGATGCGTTGATGGCCTGGTCGAGGTCCCAGATGAGATCGTCGACATCCTCGATGCCGACCGAAATCCGCACCAGGTCCTTGGTGACGCCGGCTTCCAGTTGCTGCTCGTCGTTCAACTGCTGATGGGTGGTCGAAGAAGGGTGGATGATCAGGCTCTTGGCGTCGCCCAGGTTGGCGAGGTGCGAGAAGAGCTTCACCGAATCGATCAGCTTCCGCCCGGCGTCCGCGCCGCCCCGGATGCCGAAGGTCGCGATCGACCCCTGCCCGTTGGGCAAATACTTCTGCGCGAGCGAGTAGTACGGGCTGGATTGGAGGCCGGGATATTTCACCCAGGTGACGGCCGGATTCTTCTCCAGCCACTTGGCCACCTGCAAGGCATTGCGGCTGTGCTGCTCCATCCGGAATTTGAGGGTTTCGATGCCCTGGATGAAGAGGAACGAATTGAACGGGCTGATGCAGGGGCCGAAATCGCGCAGGCCTTCCACCCGCGTCTTTATGATGTAGGCCAGGTTGCCGAAGACTTCGCTGAATACCATCCCGTGATAGCCGGGGCTGGGCTGCGTGATGGCGGGAAACTTGTCGCTCCACGCGAACTTGCCGCTATCGACGATGATGCCGCCGATGGAGGTGCCGTGGCCGCCCAGAAATTTGGTGGCGGAGTGGACCACGATGTCGGCGCCGTGCTCGATGGGCCGGCAGAGGTACGGCGAGGCCATGGTGTTATCGATCACCAGCGGCAAGCCGGCATCGTGGGCGATGGCGGCCACCTTTTCGATGTCGAGCACGTTCATCCGCGGGTTGGCGATGGTCTCGCCGTAGATGGCGCGCGTCTGGGGTGTGATGGCTTTGCGGAAATTCTCGGGGTCGTCCGGCTCCACGAACTTGACGTTGATGCCGATGCGCCGGAAGCTGACGTCGAACTGGGTGTAGGTGCCGCCGTAGAGCGTGCTGGCGGCGACCACTTCTTCACCCATTCCGACGAGGTCGCTGATAGCCAGGAATTGCGCCGCCTGGCCGCTGGACGTGGCCAAACCGGCGATGCCGCCCTCTAGAGACGCCACCCGCTGTTCGAAGACATCGGTGGTGGGATTCATGATGCGGCTGTAGATGTTGCCGAATTCCTTCAACGCGAATAAATTGGCAGCGTGGTTGGAATCGTCGAAGACGAACGATGTCGTCTGGTAGATGGGCACGGCGCGCGCGTGGCTGCACTGGTCGGGCGTGTGGCCGGCGTGGAGGCTGCGGGTGGCAAACCCCATTTGTCGATCAGGTTGGTCGGGCATGAATTACAGGATACAAAAGTGGGAGGCGAATGCGGTAGCCTGAGATTCCGGACATGCTCATTGCCATCACACGCGCGGTCAGCCCCGCCATCAACTCTTGCGAAATCGGCTTCATCGAGCGGCAAGTCATCGACCTGGCCAAGGCCAACGAACAGCATCGCCAGTACGAGGCGCTTCTGGCGGAACTGGGGGCGTCGGTGGTGTCGCTCGCGGCAGAGCCGGATTACCCCGATTCGGTATTCGTGGAAGATCCGGCGGTGGTGGTGGATGAAGTGGCCATCATGACGCGCATGGGGGCGGCGTCGCGGCGCGGCGAACGGGAGAGCCTGGCGCGCGCGCTGGCGCCGTACCGGCCGCTGCGCTGGCTCCGGGAGCCTGCCACGCTCGAAGGCGGCGACGTGATGCGTATCGGGCGGACGCTGTATGTGGGCGTGTCGCACCGCACCAACCGCGCGGGCGTGGATCAACTGGCGGGCGAGTTGAGCCCATGGGGATATTCGGTAGTGCCGGTGACGGTCCGCGACGCCTTGCATCTGAAGACGGCGTGCTGCTCGCTGGGGGATGGCGCGATCCTGGCTAATCGCGAGTGGCTGGACCTGGAACCGTTGGCGCAATTCCGCATCGTCGAGGTCGCGCCGGGGGAAGGGCGGGCGGCGAATGTGCTGGCGATCGGCGGCTCGGTCATCGTGCCGGCTTGCTTTCCGGGGACGGCGGAGATTCTGGCGCGCGCGGGTTTACTGGTGCGGATGCTGGACGTGTCGGAATTGATGAAGGCGGAGGCTGGAGTTACCTGCTCCAGCTTGATCTTCGAGGGGTAAGGCGGAATTTCACCACGGAGACACGGAGACACGGAGAAAAATGCGAGGGAACTGCAATGAAAATGGGGTTGCCACCTTGGCTTGCTGGGGGCAGAACACAGAGGTGGCAGAGGGCACGGAGAAAAGCTCAATTGCCGCGGTTTTCTTGGATTTTCTCCGTGTCTCTGCGTCTCCGTGGTGAATCTGAAGAGCGCGCGTAAGTAAAGCTGGTGCCTTACTGGTAGACTTTGGCTTTCTTGAAGTCACCCGGCTTGATAGATACCAACGCGGCCGGTTCGAGTGCGCGGCGCTCCGGCCTGATCTTCGAGGTCCCCGAGAAAGCCAAGGTGGCGGCTTTTGATTGCAGTTCTCCCGGAGTTTTCTCTGTGTCTCTGTGTCTCTGTGGTGAAAATTCCGAGTTACCGAGGGCACGGAGAAAAGGCTTAAGGCGGCCTACCGAAGGGAAGCGGTTGCCTTACTGGTAGACGTTGGCTTTCTTGAAGTCACCGGCCTTGATATACACCAACGCGGCTGGGTCGAGCACGCGGCGTAGAGCGTCGGAGACTTGGTCCGGAGTAAGCGCCGAGACTTTATTCTCCAGGTCCTGGTCGAATTGCATGGTGCGGCCGTAACGTTCGCGGGCGGCCAATAAGCCGGCTAGCGAACCGTCCTGCGAGCGGCCGAGAACGCGCTCCTGCAGCCAACTCTTCTTGGCTTCAGCTAGTTCGTCGGCGGTAAAGCCGCCCTTCAAAGTGAGAGCGATCTCGTCTTTCATACTAACTTCCACCTTGGGCGCGTTTTCCGGATTACTAATGGCGAAGACCACGAACTCGGCGCCATCGTCCTTGGTCGGCACGCTGAACTGCGAGCCCACTCCGTAACTTAAACCTTCTTTATGGCGGATGCGGGTAACCAGGCGCGCCGAAAAAGTGCCGCCGAGGATGTAATTCGCCATAATCATAGCCGGATAACCGGCATCTTCGTCGGTCATCTTGACGGGCTCCGCGGCCAGAGATAAAGCGTTCTGCTTGTCGGGGGTTTCGATCTTCCGGTTGACAGCCTCCACCTTATGATACGGGTTGAGGATTCGGGCGTATTTCATGGACGTCTTCCAGTCGCCGAATAACTCCTCGGCGAGCTTCTGAATGGCCGCCTTGTCGAACTGGCCGACGACCGTGAATTCGCCTTCGGAAACACCGTAAAACTGCTGGTAGAACTTGCGGACATCGTCGAGCTTGACCTTGTTCAGATCTTCGATGGTCTCGTCGAAGGTACCGGCGTAGCGGACGTCGCCGCGCGGATACATGGCGTTCATGTGGCGGGAGAGCGCTTGGCCGGCCAGCGCCTGGGGATCGCTCTTGCCTTCCTCAATGCCGGCCACCGTTTGCTTGCGCACCTGCTCAAACTCGTTTTCGGGGAATGCCGGCTCGCGCAGGATCTCGGCCGCCAGTTTGAGCGCCCCGGCCAGGTTGTCTTCGGTTGTCTGAATGCTGACCGTGGCGTTGTTCACTCCGCCCGCCACGCGGATCTGCGCCTTCAGACGATCCATTTCGTCCTGAATCTGCTGCCGCGATTTGTTCCTGGTGCCGCGCATCAGGGTGTCGCCGGTCAATTCCGCCACTTCCACCTTGCCGAACAGCGACTTCTCGTCGCCGAAACGGGCCACGAAACTGGCGGTGACCGTGCCGCCGCGGGTCTTCTTGGGAAGCAGCACCAGCTTCACTCCGTTGGAGAGCTTGCCGCGGGTCAAACGGCTCTCGATATTGGTGGGGGAAGGATCGAATACCTCGCCCTCGGAAACCGCGGTGCCGCCCTTAAAGTCTTTGAAGGTAGCGGCAATGTCAGGGGTGGGGGGAATTTCGGCGCGAACCGGCGCCTTGGTGGGGATGAACTCGCCCAGGGTGCGGTTGGACTCTATCAGATAAGTCTTGGCCACGCGCTGCACGTCCTCCGGGGTCACCTTCGCCAGACGGTCGCGTTCCAGGAACAGCATGCGCCAATCGCCCTGCGCGGCGTACTCGGTGAGCATCATGGCGATGGTCTGCGAGTTGGCGAAGGCCAGTTCGATGTTCTTTTGGATGCGGGTTTTCACGCGATCGACTTCTTCCTTGCTGGGAGGCTCTTTGGTGAGATCCTCGACGGTCTTCAAGAGAATCTGGCGAGCCTCGTCGAGGTTCTGATCGGGGCTCAACTGCGCGGTGGCCACGATGAATCCGGCGTCGTGCAACTCGTCCGTACCCATGTTGGCGCCGACGGCCTTCTTGTTGTCCACCAGGGCCTTGTAAAGACGGCCGGAAGGCACGTCGCCCAGCACGCCGCCCAGCACCTGAATCACGGCCTCGTCGGGATGGAGCGCGGCCGGAATGTGATACATCGCACCCACATATTGGGTATCGCCCACGCGGCGGAGCGTGATGGAGCGCTCGCCATCCTGCGCGGGCTCCTGGGTGTACGGCATTTCGAGCGTGCGCTGCGGGCGCGGAAGCTTACCGAAGAATTCGGCGATCCACGCCAGCGCCTTGGCGGCGTCGAACTTGCCGGCCACGGTGAGCAGCGCGTTGTCGGGCTGGTAATACTTCCGGTAGAAGGCCGCCAGCTTGTCGATGGGCACCTTCTCTATGTCGGACTTATTGCCGATGACCGGATGGCCGTAGGCGTGCCACAGGTAGGCGGTTTCGAGCATGCGCTCGTAGAGGATATTTCCGGGGTCGTTCTCGCCCATCTCGAACTCGTTGCGGACCACGGTCATTTCAGTATCGAGGAGCGGCTTCTCGATGCGCGTGTTGACCATGCGGTCGGCTTCCAGGTCGAGCGCCCAGCGCAGGTTCTCGTCGCTCGAGTTGACGGTTTCGTAGTAGTTGGTGCGGTCGTAATCGGTGGTGCCGTTCATTTGGGCGCCGTGGTCGACCAATTCCTTCTTGATATTGGTGCGGGTCTTGGTTTGGATGAAGTTCATGTGCTCCAGCAAGTGGGCCATGCCGGTTTCGCCATACCCCTCGAACCGGGAGCCGACCATATAGGTGATGTTGACCGTCAGTTTGGGTTTGGAGTCATCCGGGAACAGCAAGATCCGCAGCCCGTTGGGCAGCGAGTACTCGGTGATGCCCTCTACAGCGGTGACCTTTTGGACACCGGGCGGCAAGCTCTGGGAATACGCCGCGGCGGCAAGAAGGAGAGTGGCAAGGGCGGTGACGATTCGGACATTATGACGCATGAGGCACCTTTCGATGGTTAGCTCGGATTATAGCAGGAGACTAACGATTTAACGATTGGACGTGCCGGAAAGGGCTTGGTTTTAATCTAGCCGAGCGGTCGGAAACCGGAAACCCGCTCCCCGTAGTCCTATACTGTCCTTATGCGATTGGTGCCCCGGGTGGAATTGATGGTCTGCTGGTTTGCCTGGGCCTACCCGTTTATCTTCCGTGCCCCGCATTTCCAGAAGCGTGCCTCCGTTACCGCGTCCAAACCGAGCATCGTGGGGTTGTTTCTAGAGTGCCTGGCCATCTTCACGGCCTTCGCATTCCGTCTTCCCCCCGAAACCGGGCCCGGCACTGCGCGGGTGGCCGCATCCCTGGTTTTCGCGGTGCTGGCAGCCGTGTTGTCGTGGACCTCCGTCCAGCACCTGGGCCGGCAGTTTCGCGTGCGAGCCGGCTTGTACGAAGATCACGAACTGGTTCGCACCGGGCCTTACGCCCTGGTCCGCCATCCTATTTATGCCTCGTTACTGGCGGCGCTGCTTTGCACTCTGCTGCTGCTCACGCCCTGGCAGTGGGGACTGGCGTCGCTGGCGCTGTTCCTGGCAGGCACGGAAATCCGCGTCCGCACCGAGGACCGCCTCTTGGCCTCGCGTTTCCACCAGCGCTTCGTCGAATATCGAAAAAAGGTCCCCGCCTACGTGCCGTTTCTGCGCTAGCTGTGAAGCAAGACTATTCGAAGTTGTGGGCAGCCAATCCTGGCCGGGCTGGAGATTTGCTACGGCGAGGCCTCCGATTTGCGCATCGCCTTCCAGCCGGATACCACCATCATGGAGCTTCGCATCCCCAGCGCTCGCGCGCAGGCGCCGGGATAGCGCCCTCCTGTTAAAATGAACTCCATGGCGGAAACTCAATCCGACGCCCGGCCTGCGGAAACTTTCGAAGCCTCGCTGGACGAGCTGGAGAAAGTGGTCAAGGAACTGGAAGCCGGCGACCTCTCTCTGGAACGCTCCATACAGCTCTTCGAGCGCGGCGTAGGCCTCAGCGACACGTGCCGCAAACAGCTCGAAGAGGCCGAGACGCGCGTCGAAATGCTCATTCGCAAAGAGGGTAAGATCGCCGCCGAGCCGTTCCGCCCCGACAAATTCGAGAAAGCATGAATCTGCGCGAATACCTCGCCCAGCAGCAACGGCTTGTGGACGCGGAATTGGACCGTCTGGTGCCGCCGGAAACCACTCCTCCGGAAACCATCCACCGCGCCATGCGGTACAGCCTGTTCGCGGGGGGCAAACGCATCCGCCCCATCCTTTGCATGGAAGCCGCGCACGCCGCCGGAGGGGACGCTGACGGTGTGGCCGCCTGCGCCTGCTCGCTAGAGATCATCCACACTTATTCGCTGATCCACGACGACTTGCCGGCACTCGACAACGACGATTACCGCCGCGGCAAGCTCACCAACCACAAGGTTTTCGGCGACGCCATGGCGATTCTGGCGGGCGATGCCCTGCTCACCATCGCCTTTCAGGTGCTGGCGCAGTTGCGCGTCTCCGACGACCGCAAGACCCGTCTCATCGCCGAGCTGGCGACGGCGTCCGGCACCGTCGGCGGCATGATCGGCGGGCAGGTGGCCGATCTCGAAGGGGAAGGCAAGCCGCCCGACGCGGCCCTGCTCGAATCGATCCATCGCGCGAAGACCGGAGCGCTCTTGCGCGCCAGTTTGCGAATGGGCGCGATCTATGCGGGCGCCGGCGGCGAGCATTACGCCGCGCTGTCCTGCTATGGCGAGCATGTCGGGTTGGCGTTCCAAATTGTGGACGACATCCTCGATGTGGAGGAGTCCTCGGCGGCTCTCGGCAAGACCGCCGGCAAGGATGCGGCGCAACACAAGATCACGTTCCCCGCGGTCTACGGCCTGGAAACTTCGCGCCGCATGGCCGAGGAGGAATGCGCGCACGCCCACCGGGTGCTGGCCCCATTCGGCGATCGCGCCGTGCGGTTGCATGAGCTGGCGGATTTAGTCGTGCATCGAAAGTCATGAGGGAACCGCTGGAGTGCTGTGCCGCTTTTGTGGGGTTGGGAATCCTGCGGAATTGGTGGGGCGGACCCCCTCGGGGGTTCCCTCCGGGCCCGCCGACCCCGAGGTCGGCCTGCGTGCCTTCTTGCAGGAGGCTGATACCGCTGTGTCGGCAGCGGGACGAGGGCGTCCAGCGCGGACCAGGGGGTCCGCCTCACCAATTCCAGGTTCGCGAACAATTGCCATTGAGCAAGAGCGCCTGCGCCCCATGAAGACTCGCCTCGACCGCCTGCTGGTGGCCCGCGGGCTCGCCGAATCGCGCGAGAAAGCGCAAGCCCTCATCATGGCCGGCGAGGTCCTGCTCAACGGCCAGAAAGCTGCCAAGCCCGGCCAGTCCGTCGCCGGGGATGCCGCTCTCGAAGTCCTCGCGCGGCCGCCCTACGTCAGCCGCGGCGGTTTCAAACTGGCCGGCGCGCTGCGCCAGTTCGCCATTGACGTCGCCGGCAAAACCTGTCTCGATATCGGATCCTCCACCGGCGGCTTCACCGACGCCATGCTGCAGGCCGGCGCCACGCGCGTGCACGCCGTCGACGTGGGCGCGGGCCAACTCGTCTGGTCTCTGCGCACCGATCCGCGCGTCTGCCTGCACGAAGGCATCAACGCGCGCGGGTTGCAGTTCTCCGACATCGGCGAGCCGGTCGACTTCCTCACGTGCGACGTCAGCTTCATTTCCGTCACGCTCATCCTTCCCGCTGCCGTACCTCTGTTACGGCCCCCCGGGCAAATGGTTATACTGATCAAGCCGCAGTTTGAAGTAGGGAAGGGGCAAGTTGGCAAGGGCGGCATCGTTCGCGACCCGCAGCTCCATCAGGCCGCCTGCCAGCGGGTGACCGGCGCCGTGCGGGGATTTGGATTCGAAACCAGCATCATGGACAGCCCCATCCTCGGCGCCGAAGGGAACAAGGAGTTTCTCCTCTATGCCCACCATTAGGACCGTTGGGGTGGTTTCTAAGCCGAACACGCAGGCCGCGGTAGCGTTGGTTCCCAGGCTCTTGCAATGGCTCGACGACCGCGGCATCGTGGCGCGGATCGACGAGCCGACCGCGTTTTACGGCGGAGGAGTAGCCGGCATTCCGCGCGCGGAAGTGCCCGAGGGCTGCGATCTGGTGATCGTGCTGGGCGGCGACGGTACGCTGCTCTCCGCCGTGCGCGCTATCGGCCGGCGGGAGATTCCGCTGTTCCCAGTGAACCTGGGCGGCCTCGGCTTCCTCACCGCCATTACCGTCGACGAGCTGTTTCCGGAACTGGAGCGCGCCCTGCGGGGCGAGCACCGCGTGGCCAAACGCAAGCTTCTGAACACCGAAGTGCTACGCGAGGGGCGCGTGGTGGCCACTTTCGACGCGCTCAACGACGCCGTCCTCACCAAAGCCGATATCGCCCGCATGATCGATCTCGACGTCTGGGTCGACGACCAACTAGTGTGCGCCTACAAAGCCGACGGCCTGATTATTTGCACACCCACCGGCTCCACGGCCTATTCGCTCTCCGCCGGCGGCCCGATTATCTTCCCCTCGGTGCCGGCCATCTGCCTGACGCCGATCTGCCCCCACATGCTGACCAACCGTCCCGTGCTGGTGCCCGAAACCAGCCGGATCCGCATCGTTTCCAGGAGTCCCGATGAGACCGTCTACCTGACGATTGACGGCCAGGTGGGCACGCCCATCCGCGAGCATGACACGCTGGTGTGCCACAGCACGCAGTATGCCCTGCACTTGATTCGCCCGCCGAAGCAGATGTTTTTCGACGTGCTGCGGCAGAAATTGAAGTGGGGAGAACGATGAAGCGGTTGTCGCTCACCTTTTGGATCTTCGTCGGGATGGCCGCCGGCGTTGCGGTGGGTGCTTTCGCTCCGGGATTTGCGGCGCATCTGGAACCCGTCAGCCACGTTTTTCTGCGGCTGATCCGTTCGATCATCGCGCCGCTGCTGTTCGCCACGCTTGTCCAAGGCATCGCCGGCTCGGGAGATCTGAAACAGATGGGCCGCATCGGGCTGAAAGCCATCGTTTATTTCGAGGTGGTCACCACCCTGGCGCTTTTTCTGGGGCTGGGCGCGGTCAACCTGGTACGGCCGGGCGAAGGCGTTGCCATCGCGCGAACCGCCGCGGAGGCAGCCCTTCCCGCGGCGCAGGCCGGTTTCAAGTTGGAGAACATTTTCCCCACCAGCGTTTTTGACGCGCTGGCGCGCAATGACGCCTTGCAGATCGTGGTCTTCGCTTTTCTGTTCGGCGCGGCCTGCGCCGCTATCGGCGCCAAGGCCGATCCTGTGGTGAAGTTCTGCGGGTCGCTGGCCGAGGTGATGTTCCGCTTTACGAAGTACGTGATGTATATGGCGCCGTTGGGCGTGGGCGCGGCCATCGCGGTCACCATCGGCAGCAAGGGCATCAAGGTGCTCTTCGGCCTCAGCCAGTTGATCGGCACCATGTACGTCTCGGCGATGCTGTGTATTTTGCTGGTGCTGGCGCCGGGCCTGATCCTCTTCCGCATCCCGGTCGGGAAATTCTACCGGGCGGTGCGGGAGCCGTTCCTGATCGGTTTTTCCACGGCATCGAGCGAGGCGGCGCTGCCGTTGGCGCTCGAGAACATGGAACAGTTCGGGGTTCCCCAACACATCGTGGGCTTCGTCATTCCCACGGGCTACAGCTTCAACTTAGTGGGCAGTGCGCTGTATCTTTCGCTGGCTTCGGTGTTCGTGGCGCAAGCCGCAGGCATGCACCTTACGCTGGGCGAGCAGTTGGCGATGATGCTGACGCTGATGCTGACCAGCAAAGGCGTCGCTGGAGTGCCGCGCGCGGCGCTGGTGATTTTGGCCGGCACGCTGGCCACGTTTCACTTGCCGATGGAAGGCGTCGCGGTGCTGCTGGGCGTGGACGCCATTCTGGATATGGCGCGCACGTCGATCAATGTGTTGGGAAATTGCCTGGCCAGCGCGGTGGTGGCGCGCTGGGAAGGCTATAAACTGTAGGCGTTAGGTTGCAAATTCGGGTCCTGCGTGGGGAGCCAAACTCCTACGGCTTTCCAAATCGTGGTTTCAATGGATTGCGCACCTTGATTCAACTTCCCCAGGTGGGATTCGAACTCGCTCGTACGAACGGTGCACGATGCGTGCGACTCATCCAAGAAGTTCCGCGAATTCTTCCACCGTGAGTCCGGCCTCTCGAATCAGCGCTCGGAGGGTTCCTTTGGCGAGTTCCTTATGGTTGGGAACGGACAGGCGTCTGTGCGGTGGGTCGGCGTGCCGGAGAATCATGTGGCTGCCATGCTGCTCATCGAACCCGTAGCCAATCTTGCGGAATGCCTTTGACCGCGTCGCTGCCAGACACCACTGGCAACTTCATCAGCCGGCGACCTCAATGACCTCTTCGAGAATGCTCGGAGGCACTGGGTCGCCATGCTTCTTCAGGCTCTTAAGATAACCTTCGATCGCCTCGCGGATATTTGCGATCGCTTCCGCGCGCGATCGGCCCTGGGAAACGCACCCGGGCAAAGTAGGACACGTGGCCACAAACACGCCATCCTCGTCTGGTTCCAGGTCAACGCGATACCTCATTACCCAGCATTCTAGCAGAGCGGCGACCCCTCAGCCCGAGAGCTGGCCTCGAATCCGAGATGGGCGGCAGGAGCGGAGAACAAAGCAGCCACGTATTGCCTGTCGCCGAACAGCAGCCTCAGCCCCGGGGGTGGGTTCCGCACCAGAGTTCGAAACGCGTCCACGATGGGAGCCAAGAGCGCGTGGCGCGGCCCTGCGTTATCCGAGTTGCGTGATCTGTCTGAGGCCATCCTCCAGTGCCGCCATCTCATCCGTTGTGACGATACCCAGTCGACTTCGCAGGCGTTCCTTTGCCACTGCTCGGATTTGGTCACTCACCGCCACTGCGGGGTGCCCCTCACAGGAGATCGGGATCAGGATCGGTGGACTGGCCTTCGGCGAACTCGACAGAGGGACAACGATCACCGTTCTTCGCCTTTCATTTAGCACCTTCACCGAAATCACCACGCAAGGGCGTGTCTTGCGAATCTCCGAACCGAGCGTCGGATCCAGCGCTACCCGCCAGATATCGCCGCGGTCCGGGATCACTTCCATGGTTCTGCCATTTCGTCGCCGATCCCGTCAAATTCTTTCTCGATTTCGGCCCCATCCAGGTCCTGATTCGCAATCTCGCAGGCACGGATCAACGCAACGTCGCGCTCTTCCAGTCGTGCAGCTACGGCCTCACTTACGAAGCGCGAACGGTCGCGTGAGGCAACCCTGCGCAGAAATTGCACAGCCAGCGGTTCGGGTACGCTGAAGGTCATTTTCCTCATCGCCATAATTCCATAATACCAGAAAGCCAGAATGTGGGGCGCGGCGCCATCATGCCTTGCTGTGACGCGGGATGCTGCCTCATGTAGCCGCAAGTGATTGAATCTGCTGTAACAACGCTCTGACCTCCGAAGGCGGCCAGACCGCGAGAGTTCAAAACGTATCCACGACGGGGAGCCATATCCCAGTAACGCTGCGACGGTCGTGAGATCGTCAGGAGGCTGAATCGCCGTCGCCTCCAGCTCCAAACAGCAGGCGCGCGTCCTTTCAAAGGAAGAGATCGGCAGGCACGTGGAACAACCCGGCGAGCTTCTTGGCCTGCGCCTTGCTAATCGCTCGTTTTCCGCTCACAACCTCGGAGGCTATGCCGCGCGAGCCAAACACGTCGAGCAAGTCGCGCTGGCGCAGACCGTGCTCTTCCATCAGGCTGCGCAACCGGCTGTCGGACGTTGATCCTTCCAGTTGGCGTCCTCGAAGGCTTCGATAAGCACCGTCAGGAGGTCGGAGTACTCCCGCTCTTCCGGCTTCGTCAACGCGTCTGTCCAACTGTTCCAACTCGGCGATGAGGCGGTCATTCTCTTCTTCAGCGCGAATCACCGTCGGAAGCTTGCGGGCCAACAGACGGCCATAACGCTTCGGGTCTACTTCGAGCGCGAAATTATTCATCGCTTCTTCCAATCCTCCCTGTTGTATTCCTCGTGCGTCATGACATGGGGAGAACCAGCATCGTGCGGACCGCCTTCCCTTGACGAGACGCTCTCATTTTGAGGGAGCCAAATTCCTCCACCGTTAAAAATGCAGGGGTCCCATGCAGCGAAACTGCTAAGCTCTTTACATTCAGGTTCGACTCCACGTTTGCGGTCGTGTGACTTGTTTACCGGCCAATCTCAGAAGGTAGAGGGGTGGCGGGGTTAAGGTGAGGCTTTTCTTCCAGATGGACTTGTGATCCAGTAGGTAGCGAAGGCGGCCAACCGGACAACGTTGGAGCGGCGATCCGGAAGAGCCTTCGCCACCGCAGTGATTGTATTTATCCCATGGAACGACGCCGAAGGCAAGCCCGGCGAGATGGTTCGCGTTTGTCCGGCATGCCAACAGGTCTCCGTGATTGGGCATGGATGGCGTAGCCGGCAGGCCCATGATGCCAACCATACCTGGATCCGCATTCACCGCGGCATCTGCAAACTCTGCGACC
>Ga0182018_10002544_pt1 | contig 17971 bp, 13 predicted proteins | sample 812P2MmetaG_FD_120490 | JGI IMG/M metagenome (GOLD analysis project Ga0182018, IMG submission 120490) | Permafrost microbial communities from Stordalen Mire, Sweden - 812P2M metaG | ecosystem: Environmental > Terrestrial > Soil > Wetlands > Permafrost | place: Sweden: Stordalen | collected... | reverse complement strand
TTCCCCAGATGGGCGCCCCCGAGACGACAATCTGGGAGTTCCCGGGCAGCGACGGCTCGTGGGCCGCCGAGACCGCGGCCTTCGTGGACGACCTCCGCCTGGCCCGCGCGCCCTCGCCGGGCTTGCAGGAAGCGATAAGGACCCTCGAAATAGTCGGGTCCATCTACACGAAAAGCGGCTACCCCAAATCATGATCATCACACGCTCTCCCCTTCGCGTCTCCCTGGGAGGCGGGGGCACGGACCTCGCCAGCTACTACAGCGAACACGGGGGCTTCCTGGTGGCCGCTGCCATCGACAAGTACGTGTACATCACCAAGCACACGACGTTCCAGGAGGAGATCATCGTCAAGTACTCGAAGCTGGAGCGGGTCGCCTCGGTGGACCAGATCGAGCACCCGATCGTGCGCGAGGCGCTCAAGCTGACCGGCGTCACGGACCCGCACATCGAGCTCACCTCGATGGCCGACATCCCGGGCGGCACCGGCCTCGGGTCGTCGGGCAGCTTCACGACGGCGCTCCTCAAGGCGCTGCACGCCTTCAAGAAGAACCTCGTTTCGCCGGCCGAGCTGGCGGAGCAGGCGTGCGACATCGAGATAAACAAGCTGGGAGAGCCCATCGGCAAGCAGGACCAGTACATCGCGGCGGTGGGCGGCATCACGGCGTTCACGTTCCACAAGGACGGCCGCGTCGAGTTCCGCCCGTGCAAGATCGCGGAGGAGACGCTCTACAACCTCGAGGACAACCTGCTCCTCTTCTTCACCGGGTATTCGCGGAGCGCCTCGTCGATCCTGAAGGACCAGAATGACCGGTCGAAGAAGAACGACTCGGCCATGCTGGACAATCTGCATTTCACGAAGGACCTCGGCTACAAGTCCCTCGACTGCCTCGAGCGCGGGAACCTGGAGGAGTTCGCCATGCTGATGGACGTCCACTGGCAGCGAAAGAAGGCGCGGAGTTCCGGGATGAGCAACGCGCAGATCAACCAGTGGTATGACTACGCGATGGCGAACGGCGCCCTGGGGGGAAAGCTGATCGGCGCCGGCGGCGGGGGTTTCCTCATGTTCTACGCGGGCGACAAGAAGAAGCTGCGGCACGCCATGCGGGAGAAGGGACTTCAGGAGGTCCGCTTCCGCTTCGATTTCGAGGGGACGAAGGTCGTCGCGCAGAACTGACCGCAGATTGAAACCCACCGACCTTCCCGTTGCCATCCTCGCGGGCGGACTGGCGACCCGCCTTAAGCCGATCACCGAGAGGGTGCCCAAGCTCCTCGTCGAAGTGGCCGGCGAGCCCTTTTTCTCGCACCAGATCCGGCTGGTGCGGGCCTCCGGGCTGACCCGCATCGTCCTTTGCCTCGGCTACCTGGGCGAGAGGATCGTCGAGGTCTACGGCGACGGCTCCAAGTGGGACGTCAAGATCGAGTACTCCTTCGACGGCCCCACGCTCCTCGGCACCGGGGGGGCCCTGATCCGGGCGCTCCCGATGCTGGGCGAAGCGTTCTACGTGCTCTACGGCGACAGCTACCTGCCGATCGACTACACGGCGGTCGGCCACGCCTTCATCGAGTCGCGAAAGCTGGGGATGATGACGGTCTTCGAGAATCGCGGACGCTACGACGCGAGCAACGTGCGCTTCGAGGGCGGGGCCATCAGGGCCTACGACAAGAAGAACAAGCAGCCCGGGATGCGGCACATCGACTATGGCCTGGGCGTCTTCCGCAAGGCCGCGTTCGACGGCTTCCCGGCGGACCAGGTCATCGACCTCTCGGAGATCCAGAGGTCCCTGCTCGAGCGAAACGAGCTCACCGGCTTCGAGGTCGCGGTCCGGTTCTTCGAGATCGGCTCGCACGCGGGGCTGATAGAACTCGACCGGCTGCTGCGAAATAAAATGATGGACGCTCAATGACGCCTCGCATTCGGGTCGTCCCCGCGCATTCTTTTCACCATGTCCTACTCAGCACAGCACCTCAAGGAGACGGCCGAGATCGTGGCCAAGATCAACCCGGCAGACTGCGAGAAATGCGTCGCCGAATTGCGCGCCGTGAGGGAGCACGGGGGGCGGCTCTTCATGCTTGGAGTCGGGGGCAGCGCGGCCAACGCGTCCCATGCGGTGAATGACTTCCGGAAGATCACGGGGATCGAGACCTACGCCCCGACCGACAACGTCTCCGAGCTGACCGCGCGCACGAACGACGACGGCTGGGCCAGCGTGTTCGTCGAGTGGCTGCGCGTCAGCAAGCTGAGTAGCAAGGACTGCCTGTTCATCCTCTCGGTGGGCGGCGGGAACCTCGAGAAGAACGTGTCGCCCAACCTGGTCGCCGCCATGCAGCTGGCGAAGCAGGTGGGCGCCCGGATCATCGGCATCATCGGCAAGGACGGCGGCTACACCGCCAAGGTGGCCGACGCCTGCGTCATCGTGCCGACGGTCAACCCGAACAATGTCACGCCCCACAGCGAGGCCTTCCAGGCGGTGGTCTGGCACCTTTTCGTCTCCCATCCCGACCTGAAGGTGAACCAGACGAAGTGGGAGTCCGTGGCGGCCAAGCCGTAGGAGGATGGCCCTGCGGCCGGCAGTTTTCCTGGACCGGGACGGCACGCTCAACGTCCAGATCATCCGGGACGGGAAGCCATTCCCGCCCGACAAGGCGGCGGACTTCCGGCTCTATGACGGGGTTCCCGTGGGCTGCCGCGCGCTGAAGGCGGCCGGCTTCGCGCTCGTCGTCGCGACGAACCAGCCCGACGTGGGGCGCGGCACGGTGCCCCAGTCCGTGGTCGAGGCGATGCACGCGCAGCTGCTCAGGGACGTCCCCGAGATCGACCGCATTGAGGTGTGCTTCGATCCGGGCAGGGGCGAGATTTCCCGGAGGCGCAAGCCCGAGCCCGGCATGCTTCTCGACGCGGCCCAGGCCCTGGGCATCGACATGGCCCGCTCATGGATGGTGGGCGACCGGTGGCGCGACGTGGACTGCGGGAAGCGCGCCGGCGTCAAAACCGTCTTCATCGATTTCGGATACTCCGAGGAGTTCAGTTCCCTGCCCGATTACACGGTCCGCACGTTTCCCGAGGCGGTCGCGGTCATCCTGGGAGCTTCGGCCCTTCCCCGGAAAGATACCTAAATGCGCCGTCCTGAGTAGATGTTTTTGGCGATCCGGCTGTCACATGTCATTGGCTTCGGCCCAAAACCGCCCTTGGCGGAACGGCGATGCTCGCAGGCTGGCGGCGTTGCGTATAATGTCCTTGCCCGTTCCCAAACAGTGACCTCTATTTTGATCTCCAAAAACCCATGAAATCCCTCAACGATCTGACGATACAGCTTTATGCCGACGGAGCCGACAAGGCCGGCATCCTGGACCTCTATTCCAAGCCCTACATCAAGGGCCTGACGACGAACCCAAGCCTCATGAAAAAGGCCGGGATCAAGGACTACGAGGCGTTTGCGAGGGACATCCTCCAGACGGTAACGGCGAAGCCGATCTCTCTCGAGGTCTTTACCGATGACTTCACCGACATGAAGCGGCAGGCGCTCAAGATCACCGCGATGGGAAAGAACGTCTACACCAAGATCCCGATCACCAATTCCCGCGGGGAGTCCTCGCTTCCCCTCGTCAAGGAGCTCGCGGCGCAGGGCGTCAAGCTGAACATCACGGCCATCCTCACCCTGAAACAGGTGGCGGGGGTCGCAGAGGCCCTCAATCCCGCCGTTCCGTCGGTCGTCTCCGTTTTCGCCGGGCGCATCGCCGATACCGGCGTCGACCCCATGCCGATGATGCGCGCCTGCGTTGCGCTCCTGCACGCCCACGACAAGGCCGAGCTCCTATGGGCTAGCACCCGCGAAGTCCTCAATATCTTCCATGCCCAGGAAGCCGGCTGCGCCATCATCACGGTGCCGCACGACATCCTCGGCAAGGCGGCGAAGATGCTGGGGATGGACCTAACGGAGCTGTCCCTCGACACGGTGAAGACTTTTGCAAAGGACGCGGCGGAGTGCGGTTACAAGCTCTAACGCGGCCAATTCGTCATTTACCTCCCGGGCGGACTCCTGCAAATTCAAGGGTCCGCCCTTTTTCTAATGCTCAAACGGATACGCCTGGTGAGTCTCTTGGCCGCGGTGCTCGCCCCGGCAGCGAGGCTCCTTGCCGTCAACCTTGACGGATCCTCCGCCGAGGTCGGAAATCCCGAGGCCGCAAGGCTTTATGCCCAAGCCAATGACTTCGTCACCACCATGGCCGAGGGGAGCTACTCGTATGCCTACCTCCAGTTCTACTGGAAGCATGCCGAGTCCAACCTCGAGCGCGTCCGCCGTGTCTATCCCGACTCTCCGACCGCACAGGCGATGGCCCGGGGTGAGCTGAAGGTGGGACCCTACGCGCTGGACTACTTCAAGGAGCGGGTCCTCTTCAACCTCGAGCGCAAGCGGCTGGGGGCGTTCGACGACGTCAACTGTGCCATTTTCCTCTACGGGCTCGATGAGAAGAGGAACGATCCCGTGAGGGAGGAGGCCCTCGCGGGCATCCTGGAGGTCATGGCCCGCCGGCAGCGCTGGGGGGAGGTCATGGCCTTCCCGGTCCTCGAGGAGCACCAGCCCCTTCTCCTGCGCAGCATCTTCCGCGTGGCGGCGGATTATGACCAGAAGAAGATCGTCAAGGAGATGCTCAAGGCGACCACCTCGTCGGAGCAGGAGGCGGCGGGTTTCACCGCGATCCAGGCCGAGGCCATCGTGCTGCTCGGCTTGCCGCGCACGGAGCTGTATCAGTTCGTGGCCGACCATCCCGAGGACGCCGTGCGGATCGCCGCCCTGCGCGCCGTCGTCAAACGCGCCGTGCTCATCCATCGCAGGGAGTCGCTTCATCTCCCGCTGGGCGCCTCGATTTCCGACATCCATTTCGGCCTCCAGCGCCTGAACGTGAGGGACGACGTTCCCGCGGTGGCCGCCCGGCTGTTCCCCGGAAAGCCCGACGAGGCGGCCCCGCTGCTTGCCGTCTACAGCGCCGCACTGGGGATTCCTCCCGAGTCCCGGGCCCCGGTGGACGACCACCTGGCCTTTATGCGCTACCTCGCGGACGAGGGGCGGCTGGACGAGGTGACGTCGTATGCCCGCGAAAACAAGCTCTCGGGAAAGACCGGTCAGGCGTGCGAGCTCAAGGCCATCGAACTCTTTGCCGAGGCGGGCCGCACCGAGGAGGCGGAGCGGGCCCGCAGGGAGTTTGCAGGGCGCGGCGCCGCCGAGTCCGACCAAGCGGCCCTGGCGGAGTTCATCGGCAGGATGGACTCCACGAAGGTCCAACTCGTCGTCCGGGAGAAGACATTCGCCGAGCTTCCGATTTCGGACCCGTGCGTCCTCGCGACGGCGATCATGGACTGGAGCCTTTCCCCGAACCGGTCGCAGCGCGGCGCGACGCCGTGGGACGCGGTCATCATGAAGGTGGCCGGCGGGTTTGACAACCTTCCCGAGCCCGACTCGACCGCCGTGAGCGACGCCGCGAGCGCCGTGAAGCCCTACTGACCCGCCGCCACAGGGTCCCCTTCCGGTGAACATTCTGTTTGTCAACTACGGCGACTTCACCACCAACAGCCTGAACCATATCGGCGGATTCGCCAACATCCTGTCCGCGCAGGGCCACGCGGTTGTCGTCGCCGTGCCGTCGGGAAGGGACACCCTTTCGGCGGCGTCCAATCCGGTCTTCATTGCCGCGCTCTACGACGACGTCCTCGCGCAGCCCGCGCTTTTCCCCGACCGCGGGACGGCGGACATCATCCACGCGTGGACGCCCCGCGAATGCGTCCGGAAATTCGTCGTGGCCTACCAGCGGACGGCCAGGCGGAGCGCCAAGCTGATCATCCACCTGGAGGACAACGAGGAGTACCTCATCTCGGGGTACGCGCGCCGGTCCATCGCGGAGCTGAGGTCGATGGGGTTCGAGGAGCTGGACGCGATCATGGCCGACAGCCTCCCCCACCCGGTAAGGCACAGGACCTTCATGCGCCTGGCCGACGCCGCGACCGTGATCGTCGACCGCCTGCGGGAATTCGTCCCTGCCGGCGTTCCCTGCTCGGTCCTGGCCCCCGGCGTGGACCCGGAGTACCTGCGCCCATGCGCGCCCGATCCGGAGCTCCGCAGGGCCCTGGGACTCGCCGCCGGCGAGAAGGTGGTCGTCTTCACGGGAAGCAACACGTTCGCGAACGAGCCTGAGATGCGGGAACTGTACATCGCCGTGCGGCTGCTCAACCAGCGGGGCGTTCCGGCGCGCCTTGTCCGGACCGGCTTCAACAGGCCGGAGTTCCTTGAGGGCCTCTCGGCCGACATGAAGGCCCACGTGCTCGACCTGGGCTTCGTGGCCAAGTCGCGCCTGCCTAAGCTGCTCGCCCTTGCCGACGCGCTCGTCCAGCCGGGAAGGCCCGGGCCCTTCAACGACTATCGGCTCCCCTCCAAGCTTCCCGAATTCCTCGCGTCCGGCCGGCCGGTCGTGCTCCCGGCCACGAACGTCGCGCTCGGCATGCGCGACGGATTCGAGGCCATTTTCCTGTCGAGCGGGACCCCCGACGACATCGCCGCCTGCTGCGAGCGGATCTTCAAGGATCCAGCGCTTGCCGCGAGCCTGGGAAAGAACGGCGCCGCCTTCGCCCGCAGGCACTTCGACCTCGCCGCCAACACGGCGGCCCTCGTCAAGACCTACGGCGAGGTCCTTGCCAGGCCGACCCGCGCATGCTGGGAGATCATCCGGAGCACATCGGGTTCCGACCTGACCGTGGCCGCGCGCGAGCTGTCGGACGCCCTCCAGCCTGGCAGCCCTGGAGGCGAGCCGCGGCCGGCGGACCTTGCGGCACTGGCAGCCGACCTGGCCGCAATCGTCCGGGTGGAGGACGAGCGCGAGTCCAGCGCGGCCGCGGAAAGGGACAGGGTCCGGAGCCGCCTCGAGGACACGGTGCGGCACCTGGAGCTCCAGAGGGACCTGACCAGCCAGCACGCACGAAACCTGGAGGAGCGGATCGAGTCCCAGGACCGCCACCTCAAGCTCCACAAGAGACTTTCCGACCGCCATATCCAGAATCTCGAGGCCCGGATCAGCGGGGTTGAGAAGATCGCGCGGGCCCAGATGGAGGCGGCGTCGGCCGAGCACGCGAAGCTCGCCGCAAGGATCGGGGAGATGGATGTCGAGCTCAGGGCGCGCGAGCAGAGGCTAAAGGGAATCATCCACTCGCTTTCCTGGAAGCTCGCGGCGCCGCTCAGGGACCTGGAAAAACTCCTGCGCTGGACCCGGTCGAAGCTGCGCACGGCGCCGGCCGCCCATCCGCCGGGTGCGACGCCCGTCCAGGCGGCGCCCGTCCCCGCGTCCGCGCGGCCGCAGGCGAATGGGACGGCGCCGGTCGTCCACGGCTACACATTCAACTTCGATCATCCGAGGACGTGGAGCACCGCGTCGAACAAGCTCCTGATACTCGGGTGGTGCTATGAGAACTCGGGGATCCCGATCCGGGCGATACGCGCCCATTTCGCGGGCGAGGTGTTCGACGGCATCTACGGCTCGAAGCGCCTGGACGTCCTCGTTTCCACCGGCATGAAGCAGGCCGAGTACTGCGGCATCAAGATAGACGTCCGCACCCACCTGGGGGACCACCTGCTGGTCGTGGAGGTGCAGCACGACGATGGCTGGAATCCCTATTTCCAGACGATGGTGCACGTCGGCAAGGCCGGCGACCCCACCCAGCTGAGCGAATACGAGAAATGGTGCGAGCAGCACGAGACCCTCGACGACGCCGACAGGGCGGCCATCAGCGCCCACATCGCGGCCTTCGCGACGAGGCCCCTGATCTCGGTGGTCATGCCCGTGTACGAGACGCCGGAGGGGCTCCTCTCCAAGGCCATCCAATCGGTCCTGGACCAGGTGTACCCCCACTGGGAGCTCTGCGTCGCCGACGACGCCTCGACGCAGCCCCACGTGCGCGCGGTCCTCGAGCGCTTCGCCGCAAGGGATCCCCGGATAAAGGTGGCGTACAGGAAGTCGAACGGCCACATCTGCGAGGCGACCAACACGGCCATCGGCCTCGCCGCCGGCGAATTCATCGCGCTTTTCGACCACGACGACGTGCTCTCGCCCATGGCGCTCTACGAGGTCGCCGCCGAGGTCGATTCCTACCCGGGCGCGCAGTTCATCTACTCGGACGAGGACAAGATCGACGTCGAGGACCGCCGGTTCGATCCCTATTTCAAGCCCGACTGGAATCCCGACCTCAACTTCGGCCAGAACTACACCTCGCATCTCTCCGTCTACAGGACCGAGCTTATCCGCTCGCTCGGCGGGTTCAGGAAGGGCTTCGAGGGCAGCCAGGACTGGGACCTCCTCCTTCGCGCGATCGAGCGGATCCCGGTGTCGGCGATCCGGCACATTCCGAAGCTCCTCTATCACTGGCGGGCCGTCCCGGGCTCGACCGCCCTCCAGCTCGCCGAGAAGAGCTACCCGGTCGAGGCGGCCCGCATGGCCCTTGAGGACCACTTCCGGCGCAGGGGGGAGTCCGTGGAGATGCTTCCCGTGCCGGGAGACCACTGGCGGATCAAGTACCCCGTGCCGTCGCCCGCTCCCCTGGTCTCGCTCATCATCCCGACCCGCAACGCGCTCAAGCTTGTCCGCCAGGCCGTCCAGAGCATCCTGGCAATCACCGACTATCCGAGGTTCGAGATCATCATCGTCGACAACGCCTCCGACGATCCCAACGCGATCGCCTATTTCGCCCAGGCATCGAGGGACGATCCGCGCGTGCGGGTGATTCCGTACCGCGAGCCGTTCAACTACTCGGCGATCAACAACCGCGCGGTGGGCGAGGCCCAGGGCGAGGTCGTGGGCCTGCTCAACAACGACTTGGAGGCCATCGACCGCGGCTGGCTCTCGGAGATGGTCAGCCACGCCGTCCGCCCGGGGATCGGGGCCGTCGGCGCGATGCTCTATTATCCCCTGAACACGGTGCAGCACGCCGGCGTGATCCTCGGCCTCGGGGGCGTCGCCGGGCATCCGTTCAAGGAATTCCCCCGGGGGGACCAGGGGCAGAAGAACCGCCTGCGCCTCGTCCAGAACTACAGCGCCGTCACGGCCGCCTGCCTGCTGATCCGCAAGGACCGGTTCCTGGAGGTCGGCGGATTCAACGAGAAGGACCTCTCGATCGCGTTCAACGACGTCGACCTCTGCTGCAAGCTGATCAAGGCGGGCTATCGCAACGTATGGACCCCGTACGCGGAGTTTTATCACCACGAGTCCGCGACGCGGGGGGTTGAGGACACGCCGGAGAAGAAGGCGCGGTTCCAGTCCGAGATCGACTATATGATGAACACCTGGGCCGATCTCCTGATGGCTGATCCGGCCTACAATCCCAACCTCACGCTTGTCGGGGAGGATTTCTCCCCGGCGTACCTTTCGCGTGCCAAGAAATCATGGATGGCCCATCTCCCGTGACACCCTCCCCGGAAGACCCCAGTCTGCGCATCGCCGCCCTCCAGGCCGAGATCGAGGGCGTGAAGCAGCGCGAGGCCGCGTTCCGGGCCAAGATGGTGCACGAGTTCCTGGACCGCGGCGAACGCAACACCCTCCTGCATGTCCTGCGCGAGGAGCGCGCCGCGCTGATAAGGCGCGAGCAGGAGGCCTTCGCCGACCTGGAGGCCTTCACGCGGAAGCTGGAGGCCGAGCGCGCCACGGTGTTGGGCCTGCAGGATGAGCTCGGGCGCATCAGGGGTTCGTGGTCCTGGCGCCTGGCCGCGCCGCTGCGCGCGCTCGGGCGGATCCTATCGCACGCCCGCCCCACCCCTTCCCCCGGAGCGAACCCCCCGGCCGCGGGCGGCGTGTTCACCTACTACCTGCACACGTCGCCCTTCAGGATCTACAGGGACCCTACGTTCACGCTGCGGGGCTGGGCGTGGCCGAACGATGGCCGGGCGGTCACCGCGGTCCGGATCAATCTCGACGGGCGCCTGTTCGTCGGCCGCCACGGCCTTGAGGAGCCGGAGGTGATCGACCGCCACGGCCCGCAGCCGGCAAACCCCCTCCCCGGATTCGAGATCGCATTCGAGACGCCCCCGGGGGGGCACCTGCTCAGCCTCGAGGCGCAGATCGAGAACTCGGAATGGCGCTCCATCGTGACCACGTCGATCTGGTGCGAGCCGAGGCTCCCATGAGCTCCGAAAACGCCCATGCGCGCTGGAGGCGGAGCGCCACCACCCTCGGCGAGCGCTCGGCGTACAAGAAGGTCTGGGACGGGCAGGCGGAGGATTTTGACGTGGCGTCGCTGGCGGTCGCCGGCCACATGGACGAGGCGACCATGGACCTCACCGCGCGCGGGTTCATCGACACGCTCCGCGCCACCGTGGGCCTCGACCCGAACGACGTCATCCTCGAGATCGGCTGCGGCATCGGCCGGATCGGCAAGCCGCTCAGCAGGGAATGCCTGCACTGGTTCGGCGCCGACATCTCGGGGGGGATGCTCGGGCACGCGGCGGCGCGGCTTCGTGGGCTGCCCAACACGAGCCTGGTCGAGCTGTCGACGGTGGGCCTCCAGGAGTTTCCCTCGGACGCCTTCGACCTGGTGTACTGCACGATCGTCTTCATGCACCTCTTCGAATGGGACCGCTACCGGTACGTCGAGGAGGCGTTTCGCGTCCTGCGGCCCGGGGGGCGCTGCTACTTCGACAACTATCCCCTGGATTCCGAGCATGGCTGGAAGGTCTTCACCGAGGGCGCCCGCTACCCCCTGGACCGGCGCCCCGCCCACATAAGCATGGCGTCGACCCGCGAGGAACTGGGCATCTACCTCGCAAAGGCCGGTTTCCAGGACGTGCGCATCCACGACCTGCCCAACGAGCTGATCGCGGCGACGGGGCAAAAGCCCGGCTAAGGGCGGCGGCGCGCTCCCCCAGCATCCAGGTTGCCCGAAATCGTCCGGTTGCGGACTCCCCACCCATGCGGCAGCCCCTCTCAATTACGCAGGAGCGAGCCATCGCCCTGGGTACCGTCGCCGCCGTCGCGCTCATCCTCATCCTCCGCAAACCCGACTCGCTCCATAATCCGCAGTTCTTCGCCGAGGACGGGACGATCTTTTTCATCGGCGCGCGCCAGCTCGGACTTGAGGCCTTCCTGATTCCCTACGGCGGCTATCTGCACTTGGCGCCCAGGGCCGTCGCCTGGGCTGCGGCGTTCTTCGATCCGCTCTGGACACCGGCGATCTATAACTGGGCGGCGCTGTGCATCGACGTCCTGGTGATTGCGGCCCTCTTTTCCCGAAGGGTGCGGCTTCCGGCAAAGCCGGCGCTTGCCCTCGCTTTCGCGCTCGTGCCCCACACAGGCGAGGTGTTCCTGAGCCTGACCAACATCCAATGGTGCCTCGCGCTCGGGCTTGTCATGCTGCTCACGGCGGATGACGCCGCGACCGTCGCGCAGAGGTGGTCGGACCGCGCAGCCGTGCTGCTCATCGGGCTGACGGGGCCATTCCTATGTTTCCTTTCCCCACTCTTTATCCTTCGGGCCGCGGCGCGCCGCACCCGCGAGAGCGCGGTCCTGGCCGTGCTGGCGATCCTCGCCGCCAGCGTGCAGGTGAAATACCTGTACGCCTACCGGAGCCATTTCATTCATCCGGAGGCGGCGGGGCCGCACGGGTTGTCGTCCATCATGGCCGGCCGCCTGTACGGGACATTCTGGTTGGGATATGGCATCCCGCAGATTTCTTCGGGACCCCTGTGGATTGCTGCGGGCGTCGCCGCCACCGGCATCGCGGGCTGGTTCTCGCTCCGCCGTGGCGAGTGGCTTTCCGCGAGGATCACCCTGGCGCTCGCATGGCTCTGTTTCGTGATCCCCGTGGCGCTCAAGTTCCGCACTGATCCGCTGGTGATCTCGCTTCCCGGCAACGGCGACCGGTATTTCTTCCTTCCCCATGTGATGCTCGCATGGATCCTCGTCGTCGCCTGCGTCCAGCTAAGGGGATGGTTCCGGCTGATTCCCGCCCTGCTGCTGGCGGCGGCGATCGCGGCCAATGTTCCGTATTTGAGGGCCGCGCCCCTCATCGACTTCGCCTGGGCGCGGCACGTCCAGCCGGTCCGCGACGGCGACGCATTTGAGATTCCGATCAACCCCGCAGGGCTGATGCTCGAGGGACGGGCGTTGAATTCGCCCTGAACCCGGAGGCCCTCAGGTTGCCTTGGTCAACGTGGGCTCCGTCGGCTCCGAAACGCTGACATCCCTTCCCCCCTTGGGGTCCCGCTTGCTCTGGAGGTCCTTGAACCTGACGGCCGGCTTCGATGCGGCCTTCTTCTTGGATTTCGATGTGTTCATGGGAATTGCAGCTCTGCCCGTGTTGAATATTACCGCCCCTAGGATCTGCGGCTTGACGCAGATTTTCCACGGCGACATCGGGCGATGTCAATGGATTTGGCCCCCAAAGGCGCCGTCATTTCCCGGGATTGAACATCCGCTCTTCCCGCGCACGCGCGATGCGCGCCTGCCGGCGCAAGGGCCGCACCGACGTCAAATCCGCGGAAGACTTCGTTGCTAGCTTCGCATGCACGAAGCACTTAAGGCATACTCGTGTCATTCACGGAGTCGACTTTTCCGGTCCCGCCGCAGGCAGCGGAAGCGCCGGCGAGCGGCTCGATTGCAAAATCCGCCCGGTGAATACCGTTCCACAGCTTGTGGCGCCGATCCTGTTTGCGCCCACTTCCACGGACGTCGACGGATCCCGGTCGTAGGATTCGGATGTTTCCGCCAAGACTTCGCGCCCGTTCCACACTACGTGGACGCCGCCGGCGATGCCCAGTGATTTCATCGCGATGTCCACATTCTGCGGCTGGGTCGGATCGACGGTGAAGGGCTGCGAAACGGTGGCACCCACTCCCCATTTTTCATGCCCGACGACGAACTGGCACGCCCCGAGGTATTTCAGGTAGATGACGTCCCCGGTCCCCGTGCGCCCGGTCGTGAGCAGCGGCTCCGCATCTCCCGGCCGCGTTGCCACAGGCACCGTCAGCACCAGCCGCGCGGCTCCGGCCGGCGGAGAAATGAACCGATTCCAAGCCCAGGAACCGGCCAGCGCCACCGCGGCCACGGACAGGACCGGAATTCCCCAGCGCCTCATTCCCCCGAGCAGCCCCTCCTCAAGGGCCGCGCCGCGGCCAAGCGACGCGCGCAGCCCCCCGTGCCGTTGGGCTGCAATGATCCCTGCCGCCAAGAATATCCATCCGGTGGCGCTGGCCCAGAAGGAGAATCGCAGCCAGAAGCCGCCGGGATAGTCGACCCGGACCCGGCTGTGGCCGGCGGGCACCGGAACCCCTACCAGGCCCTCGCCGGTCTGCTCGACGCCCACGGATGCCCCGTCGACCGTGGCGCTATAGCCCGGGACATACACCTTTGGGGTTTCGAGGATGCCCGGACGTTCCGATTGGACATCCACGACAAATGGCAGGAGCGAGCGCAGGCGGATGACCCGCTCCGCCGCGTCGAGCCGCTCGACCCGCACGCGCGCGAAGGCGCCGGCGGGCAGATGGCCGCTTTGCCTCGGATAGAAGAAAAGCGTCACGGATTCGGTCGCGTCGCCGTCATTGTCAATGGCGATGACGCGGCTGTTCGTCGGGCTGGAGCCGAACGAGTCCTCCAGTCCGGAGGATGGCAGGATGTACTCGCGCGCCAGGGTCGGGCTTGTGACCTGCAGGACGCCCTCCGGCTGCCGGCCGAGGAAGTCGAAGTGCAGCAGCGACGTCTCGCCCGGGGCGAGCTCGAGGTTCGGACTCAGCTGCGTGGCACCCTCGGACTGCGTGAGATCCACGGTCACGGCCCTTGCAGGCTCACCCCCGGGGACCGGCGTGGATCCGTCGGCTGCGAGTTCGAGGGTTCGCGCAACGATGAGGCGCGTCTCCAGAAGCGGCGTCATCACGCCGTGCGAAAAATAACTCGGGACAAAGTTGAAGATCTCGTAGGACGAGCGGGTGAGCGCCACGTTCTCGGGCCGATGCGTGCGCTCGGACAGTTCGCGGGTGTTCGTGGCCGCACGCGCTCCCACGATGAGCTTGTGGGCCTCGGCGGCGCTCCACCAGAGGCCGACGCCGATGCACACCCCCGCGGTCGCCGAAGCCCAGCGCCGCGTGGGCGAAATGCGCGAGACGCCTGCCACCGCGGCGAAGGCGGCCAATCCCGCAAGGATGACGTAGAACCGCTGCATGGGCCAGCAATTCGTCACCGTCAACACTGACTCGGGGGCGAGGCCCCAAAGGCGGACGGTCACGCCCGGGATGGGAAGAAGCAGGATGAAGAGAACCGCCATCCCGGCCAGCAGCACCGTCACGGAGCGGCGGGAGCGCAGGGCAACGCAGCCCGCCAGCGCGCCGGCCATCAGCGAGTATCCCAGCTGGATGTTCCCCAGGAAGGAACCCCCCAATATCGGCATGAACGACAGGCGCCAGTTGCCCGAGATGCTGCGCATCAACGCTGCCACCGCCACGTCCGGCGTCATGTTGGTATTGCGCAGGTCCAGCGCATGGACCGACTCGAACACGTAGGCGGCGAGCCAGGCAAAAACCAGCGCCGTCGCCGCGATCCGCAGCACGATCCGCCAGCCCAATCCCGCCCTGATGACAATCATGAGCCATGCTCCCAGGGCGAGCAGGCTCGCCCAGAATGCAACCGGCGGATGCGCCCACCACAGGGCCGCAAGCACAGCGGCCTGCCCGAGCCATGGCGACCAGCGCTCGGGATGCTCGGCCGCCTTCGCCAGGCCCAGCACGAGCCATGGAATCAGCGGGACCGTGAGGAAGGTGGCGACCATGTCGCCCCCGAAGAGCGGCACAAGGACGCCCGGGCAAAGCACGTAGAGCGACGCGAGACCCGCGGCCTCCCAGGGCCGGTCCGGGGCATAACGGCGCAGCGCCGCGTAGCAGCCGACGGCCGCGAGCACAGCCACCATCACCAGGATGAGGTTTTGCAGCCCGAAGATCGGCAACGTGTGCAAGGTCAGGAAATCGAGCCCCCCTCCCAGGTATTCAAACAGCGGCGCGGTGCGCAGCGGATGGATGTTACCGTTGAAGGCATACGTCGTCTGCCCGACGAACAAAGGGAAAACCCCGTGGCGCAGCTGCTCCAGGGCGTCCGAGAGCGAGATCGAGTAACTGTACGCGTCGCCGGAGCCGACCTGCGCACCAACGGCGTAGGGCTGCAGTGCATAGGCTGCGATCGCCTGAAGGCCGGCGGCCCGCCATCCATCCGAGAGGCGAAGAGGCGCCCCTCCCGCCGCCCGGCGCACCAGCCACCGCACCGCCGAGAGCGCACAGCCCAGCATGATCCCGATCGCGAGCGCGCGCCTCCAGCCCAGCAAGGGGCACTGAATGCGCGCGAGAACGACCAGCGCGCACAGGCCGAGGCCGCGGATTGAAAAGCAGATGGCCGGAGCGGACAGCAGCCCAGCCCGCGCGTCGCGAGGGCGCGCACGGTACGCCAGCGCGGCCGACGCAACGACAAGAATCCAGATCGCCACCGCCTCGGCCACAAAGACGCCGGTCATCGATCCAGGACCATAGAGCCGCCCGGCCAGCAGGAGGCCGAGGGAAACGGTTGTCAGTTCGCTCGGCAGCAAGGCCGCATTTCCGCTCAGGCGGTCCGGTCGGCGGCCAGCGGATTCGATCGCCTCCGGGTATGTCATTCGATGGCCGAAGAGATTCGCGGGCCCGGTCGAAGGCAACATGAAAGCCGCCACAAGATTGCGGCCGCCGGCGCGGCCCGGCTACGCCGCGATCAGCAAACGCGCGCGTCCAACCGGAGCCAAGCGCCCAATCCGTCCCGCGCGATCAAGGAACCTCGTAGACCTCGACCAGGGCGACCCCCGTGTCGCCGCTCGCACCCAATACCTCGGCCGTGTAGGGCCCCGGAGGCAGGGTGACCAGGATGGCGGAGTCGTTGCTCGCGGGGTCGCTCCAGGTGAACGCGCCCACGGAGGCGGCGGCGCTGACAAGCTCGAACTTCCCGCCCCAGCCGGTGTTTGTCCCAAGCAGCGTTGATCCCGCGTAAAGCTGAAGCTCGGGGTCGGGAAGCGTTCCGGTGACGCCAAAGGGGGAGAGAGCCGGGCCCGACGCGCGAATGAGCACGGTCCTCGAGGTGGAGCCCCCGACCACGAAACCGGCGATCAGGATGTTTCCTCCGGTGCCGACCTGGACGCGCGCCGAGACGTTGACGATCCTGGGCGTCGTCGGGGTGTAGCTCCCGGCCGGCGTCGCGTCGTAGATCTCGGCGAGGGCAATGCCGGTGTCGCCGCTTTCACCCGCGATCTGTGCCGTGTAGGGCCCTCCGGACAGGGCATCCAGCAGGGCCGAGTCGTGGCTCGACGAGTCGCTCCACGCAAAGGCGCCCACGGACGCCGCGGTGTCCGAGATCTGGGCGCTGCCGCCCCATCCGTTGTTCGTGCCCAGAACGGTGGCGCCCGAGAAGAGCTGCAGCTGGGGATCGGGAAGCGTGCCGGGAACGCCGAACGGAACAAGGGCAGCCCCCGACCCGCGGATCAGGAGCGACTCGGTGCCCGATGTCCCCGCACCGCCGACGGCGAAACCCGCGATCAGGATATTTGCGCTGGTGCCGACCTGCGCCCGGCATGAGATGTTGACCAGGCGGCCAATGTCGCTGGTCGAGCTCACCGCGAGCCCGGCTTGATTGCTCTGGAGAGGGCCGGAGGAGTTGGTCGCCACGCAGTAGTAGTTGCCCGCATTTGCAGCGGTCGCGCCGTTGATGACAAGCGTCGGGCCGGTGGTATCCGACACCCCATTTCCGTTGGAAAGGATCTCGCCGTCGAAATACCACTGGTAGTTTGGAGCCGGCACGCCGCTCGCGATCGCATGAAAGACCACGGTGCTTCCGCTCGAGATCGTCTGGGCGGACGGCTGCGTCGTGAATACCGGCGACGACGCCGTCGCGGTCCCGATTGCCAGCGTGACCGTGTCGCTCTGCACGTAGGGCCCGCTTCCATTCACGATGACGGCGAAGTAGCTGGCTGCATCCGAGTCCTGGATGTTCGTGAGCGTGAGGCCCGGCCCCCCCGGGTTGGCCTGCTTGATCGGTATGCCGTTCTTGTACCACTCGAGCTCGGTGTTGTTTCCGCCGTTGAAACCCAGGTTGAAGGTCACCGTCGAGCCCACGGGGCCCTGCTGGTTCGTCGGCTGCTGGGTGATCGTCGCCGCGCCCGAGGGGGCGCCCGACGTCACCAGCGTGAAGTTTGTCGCCGTCGAATAGAGGGCGACCGCCGTGTCGCCCGACACGGCCGTGGTGTTCTCCGCAGTCCCCGTGTCGTATCCGAGCGTGCACTGGTACATCGACCCTGCCGCCAGCGTGCCGGCCGGGATCGTATAGGAGGTGAACGCCGAACCGTTGGTGGGCGTTATGTTGGTCTGCCTCAGGTCGACGGTGTTCCCGTCGTCGGACATGATCTCAATCTGCATGTGGCTGAGGACCCCGGTGGCGGCATAACCGGTGAACACGCTCACGTTGAGCGTGTTGTTCTGCGTCGGGTCCAGGACGAGCTGCCCGGAGGAGTTCCAGGTGCCGTTTGTGATCTGCGGCGCCGGCGGATAGAGATCACCCGTCAAACTGAGGGCGAAACTGGAGGCGCCGCCGGCGGACAGGGAGAAAGATCCGTTGGGAAAGGCCGCGTCCAGGGACGCCTTGTCCCCATAGGTCATGTCATACTGGTAAGTGCTGCTTCCCGCCGGCAGGGTCAGGGCCGTGCTCGACTCCGAGGGAGGCGTGAAACTCATCGAGACCGGGCTGGACACGTTGAAGACGAACGGGGCCACCGGGTCGGCCACCGCCCCGGTGCCGGCAGTCTGGTCAAAAGCCTCCTGTTTCTGGAGGTTCTTCGCCGATTATAGTGGATGGAGTTCGAGCTTTCCGCAGTGAAAGAGTATAGCGATGCGGTAGTTTTCGAAGGTGCGGAAGCCCCGTGCGCAGGACTAGATCATCTGGATCTTCGAGT
>Ga0182018_10002542_pt1 | contig 17980 bp, 13 predicted proteins | sample 812P2MmetaG_FD_120490 | JGI IMG/M metagenome (GOLD analysis project Ga0182018, IMG submission 120490) | Permafrost microbial communities from Stordalen Mire, Sweden - 812P2M metaG | ecosystem: Environmental > Terrestrial > Soil > Wetlands > Permafrost | place: Sweden: Stordalen | collected... | reverse complement strand
TGGAGCGTTGGGAAGCCCCCCAAGCTACACCGCGCTTGGGTGGCAAGATCAAAAAACCAAGAACTATATTGGATTTTTTCTCTGGGGAAACTATAAGACGCCGAGACGCGGAGAAAAACAAGGTCAAGACTCTGGACTCCTGAGGTCTACCCACAGTTTCGGCCGCGACGAGGAATCGGACTGAGCCTGACTTCGCAAAAACGAATTCGGCCACCGATGAACACCGATGAACACGGATAAAACCAAGGCCTTTCTTATCCGTGTTCATCGGTGTTCATCGGTGGCTGATTTGTCTTTACCTCGATGTCAGGAGAGGCTCATCTTGATTCCCCGACCTCAGGAGTCCAGAGACTAGAGGGCGCTGAGCTGGCTGAGAACGCGGAGCCGTTAGGCTCTCGGGTCTCAGCGTCCTAGAAGTGCAATGCCAGTGTAGTGCGTCACGCAGAATGCAGATCGCTAGTTGCGGAGAAGAACGGCGGGTTTGCCGGTGAGGCGCTGGGCGATGTGCTGCCCGAGGGTATCGGCGAAGCTTCCATTTCCGCTGACAGTGGCGTTGAAGAGCACGATTACGGCGAAGTCTTCTTTGGGATTGAAAAGGGCGTAGCTGCTATATGCCCCGGTGGCTCCGTTGTGCCAGAAATTGCCGGTATCGGTTTCGAAGAGCCAGGCCAATCCGATTTTCATGTTGGGAGACATGTCGGAGCGAAGGTCGTGGCACATGGCGAGGGCGGCAGGCAGGGTTCCTGCGGTGCGATCGGGATGGAGCTGCGCCTCGAGATACGTCAGCATGTCGCCGGCGGTCGAGCGGACGGCGCCGGCTCCGGCGAGCGCGTCCAGAGTCCAGGGGTGCGCCGGTTGGTGCCCCGGGCCGTGGCCTTGCGCGAATCGCTTCTCCTGCTCGGGCGACAGCTTCACCACCGTGTCGTTGAGCTTGAGAGGTTCGGCGACCAGCGTCTTCAGCAAGTCGGGATAGGTGGTGGCCGCGCGATTGGCCAGCGCCTGGCCGAGCAGGCCGACCCCTAGATTGCTGTAGTTGAACTTCGCATCCGCCGGCTTGCTGACGCCGTGTTTGGCGAGATACTCGTACAGGTTGGCCGGCCGGTAGTCCGCGTACGGATCCTGCAAGTCGGCGGGGTTGAAATTGTCGGGCATGCGGGGCAGGCCCGAGTGTTGCGTCGCCAGATCGAGCAGCGTGATCTCAGCTCCATCGGGCTTCGCCACGGTGCCGGGGGGCAGCAGCTCGCGGACGGGATCGTCGAGCTTGACTTTGTGTTGCACCACCATTTGGGCGAGTATCAGGCCCGTGAATGTCTTGGTCACGGAGCCGATCTCGAAGATCGAATCCTCTTTGATGGGGCCGTAGGTGAAGATTCGCCGCGTGCCGTGCTGTAGGACCCCGATGGCGACGCCTCCGCCGGTGGACGGCGCCAGCGCGCCGTCCTTGAGGGCTTCGGCCAAATCGCGGTCGAGCACCGATTTCAGATCGGCCAGGGGCACGGGAGGCATGGCTTCGCCGAATTTCGGCGGCTCCGGCGCTTTCGGTTTGGCGAGGCTAGTTTGGCGGGTGAAGCGAAGCGGCAGGGGGGCCCCTTGCGTCCATGTACCGGCGAGTTCGTTTCCGCTTTCGGCCAGCGTTCCGCTCCAACTCCCCTTCACTGCCGGAACCTCGAAGGAGAATCGACTGCCGTCGAGCTGCACATTCTCGCAGGCGAGATCCATGGCTCCTTGATCGAGGCTGTTGAGCGAGCAGTAGAGCTTGCCGGCGCGGTCGCTCTTTACCTGAGTCTGGACCCGCAGGTTGGCGCCGCCCGCCGAGAGCGTGCCCAGCCAGATGCCGTCGACCGGGGACGGCTTTTCGGCCGCTGCGAATGGCTGATCGCGGTTGAAGACCAGCGGTATTTCCTGGCCTTGCGACCAGCTTCCGGTGAGCGTGGCGCCGTCGTCGGAGACTGCTCCGTGCCACTTACCGCCAACACTGGGAACATCGAAGGACAACGCCTTGCCATCCAAATGAAAGTTGGCGCCGGGCAGGCCCATGGCACCCTGGTCCACGCTGTCGAGCGTTCCTTCGATGGCGCCGGTTGCGGGCGTCTTCAGGTGCAGTTTGAGATGCAGCGGGCCCAGCATGCCGGAATAATCGCCCACCAGTTTGGGCGTCTGCGCCATGCCTGCCACAGTATACAAGAGCACAGACAAGCAACGAAAAGTCATCGTCCTTCCCTCCTCAGAGCCGCATCTAGTGTATCGATTCGCTCCTGATATTTTCGCGCCGTCTTCCGATGCTTGATCGGCGCCCAGATTGCCAGCAATCCCAGGAAGATCGTGCAATCGAACCACACGAACAGCACCATCCACGGTGCGACTTTTGCGAAGGTCTGAGCCAAACCGAGGTCGTAGAGGATAAAAGGCGTTACAAGGATCGACATTCGCCACGCCCGCAGCCTGCTATGCCAGTCGCGCATACGCTCCAGTTCGGCCCGGTAGAAGCCAACGCCGTCGGTCTCTGCCGGATCGGGTACAACTCGCGCACGCTCCCTCAGAACGACAACCACCCAGTATCCGCAGGCGAGAATTCCCAGAATTGCCCCGATCCGCATAAGGATGTTGTGAAAATAGGGGAAGGTTATCGCGAAACCTGCGATTACAACGGAGAATACGACGCCCAGCACGAGGTAGCTTCTACGTCGCTTGGCGTGCATTTTTTCCGTCTCCTGACGGAGCTGATCGGGCGAAAACACAGGTCCGTCCATACCGGCCTCCTTCCAGAGAATCTTCAAGTCATCGGGCAAATCGTCACAGGCCATCGCGCCCTCCTCGATGAAACTGGCGGACCAGCACTTCCTTGATGCGGTGAATCTTGGTCCAGACATTCGCCACCGAGAGCCCGGTTATCTCGGCGATAGACTCGGCGTCGAGATCTTCCAGATATGCCAGAATCACCTGGCGGTCGAGCGGATCGAGGCGCTGGATGAGCGCGAACAAATGTGCGAGCGCCTGGTGACGATCGGCGGAGATTTCCACGTTTTCGCCACTCGCCTGAACCCCAGCCTCTTCCAACGTAAGAAAGGCCGGCGCACTCCTCTTGCCTCTGGTTTGCCTGACGACGTGCGATGTCGCCACGTTATGCGCTACGCGGTAGATCCAGGTTCGCAGCGAGCATCGTCCATTGAACTTTTCGAAGCTGCGCCACAACGCCAGATGGATCTCCTGCGAAAGGTCCCGCCGCAGGTCCGGATCGGCTTCGTAAGCGTAAGCCATGCGGGCAAGAGATGCGCCGTACTCTTCCGCGACCTTGCGGTAGAACTCGTCCTGGCTTTCCGTTCGGTCCACCTTCGGTCCCCAATCCGTCTCAACTAAGATAGTCGCCGCCGAGAGTAACTCCTTTCACTCTTGCGCGGATTTTCTTGCTGCCTGGCACTACACTGGGATGCATGAGAGCGATATTCGCGAGCCTGGTCCTGGTTCTGACCGCGGGCTCCCTTGCGGCGGCCGCGCCGGCAGCAGTGAAGAATCGGGCGCCGCTGGGCGAAAGCGTTTTTTACCGGCTTCCGCTGACGTCCGTCAAGCCCGCGGGCTGGCTGCGCGATCAGCTGCAAATCCAATCGCAGGGGCTCACCGGCCACCTGGACGAATTCTGGCCGGATACCGGACCGAATTCCGCGTGGCTGGGAGGATCGGGAGAGGGATGGGAGCGCGGTCCTTATTATCTGGATGGGCTGGTGCCACTGGCGTATTTGCTGAACGACGCGAAGCTGATCGCGAAGACCAAGCCGTGGATCGAGTGGACGCTGACTCATCAGTCGGCCGACGGGGCGATCGGGCCGGCGAAGAATCGCGATTGGTGGCCGCTGATGATCATGCTGAAAGTGCTGACGCAGTACCAAGAAGCTACCGGCGACCCGCGGGTGATCCCCGCGATGGAGAAATATTTCGCGTACCAGAGCCGTATTCTGACCGGCGAACCGCTGAAAGAGTGGGCGGTGTATCGCTGGCAGGACGAATTGGCGAGCGTCCTGTGGCTTTACAATCGCGATGGCGATCCGCACCTGCTCGAACTGGCGCGGCAACTGAAGGGGCAGGGGTTCGATTGGGAGAAGATGTTCGACAACTTTCCGTTTCCCGGCAAGGTGACGCAAGAGCGGTCGAACTATGACTCACACGGCGTCAACAACGCCATGGGACTGAAGACGGCGGCCCTCTGGCAGCTGATCTCGCACGATCCTGCCGACCGCGATGCGACGGCCCACATGCTGCGCGCGCTCGACGAATTCCAGGGCTTGCCGAACGGCATGTTCAGCGCGGATGAACACTTCGCCGGACGGAATCCCTCGCAGGGAACGGAGTTGTGCGCGGTAGTGGAGACGATGTTTTCGCTGGAACTCGATCTGGCGGCGCTGGGCGAGCCGGCGTTGGGCGACCGGCTGGAGAAGATCGCGTATAACGCGCTGCCGGGCGGGCAATCGGCCGACCTGTGGGAGCACCAATACGATCAGCAGCCAAACCAGGTGCTGTGTTCGCTGGGACGGCGCGATTGGGGCACAAACGGGCCGGAATCGAATCTCTTCGGGCTGGAGCCGAATTACGGCTGCTGCACGGCCAACCTGCATCAGGGCTGGCCGAAATTCGCGGCATCGCTGTGGATGGCCTCGGCGGACGATGGGCTGGCGCTGTCCGCGTATGGGCCGAGCGAAGTGCGCGCCAGCGTGAAGGGCGTGGACGTCACGGTGGATGAGGCCACGGAGTACCCATTTCGGGATCGCGTTTCGCTGACAGTAGCTCCGGCCGTGAAGGTGCGGTTCCCGCTGTATGTGCGCATTCCGGCATGGGCCGGCGATGCGACGGTGACGGTGAACGGACAGAAGGTGGACGGAGTGCGCGCCGCTTCGTTCCAGCGAATCGAGCGCGAATGGCAGAAAGGCGACAAGGTGGAAATCGTGCTGCCGATGAAGGTGCGGACGGTGGCCGGGTACAACGGGTCGATCTCGGTGGAACGCGGGCCGCTGGTTTATTCGCTGGGGATCGGCGAGAGCTGGAGCAAGCTCAAGCAGACCGGTCCAGTGACGGATTTCGAGGTCTATCCGACGTCAGCCTGGAATTATGGATTGCGAGTGGATGCGGCGAATCCGGCTTCGTCGTTCCAGGTGAAGGAGGCTCCGGTGGCGCGCCAGCCGTTCGATCGCAGCACGCCGGCGGTGTCGATTCAGGCTACGGCGCGGCGGTTGCCAGAGTGGGTGATCGTGGACGACAGCGCGGCGCCGCCTCCGCAGAGCCCGGTGACGGCGGCGGGCAAGGACGAAGTCGTAACGTTGATTCCCTACGGCGCCGCGCGCCTGCGGATCACGTCGTTTCCGGTGTTGGGACCGGATACACCCAAGAAATAAGACACCGCTCCCTCGCGGCCGCGGCTCAGTAAGGCTGCTGCGCAACGTGTTACAACCAATCTCATGGCCGACGTGATCTCCGATTATCAGAAATGGAAACAGCAGGGCGACAACCTCCGGACGCAGGCGAAACAGGCGATGGAAGCGCGCTACCGCGAATTGCTGATGGAAGCGATCTCGCTTGCCGAGGAGTACCGCACGGACTTCGGCGGGCCGTTGAAGCCGCCTCCAGCCGTTACGTCGTTCCGATTCAAGACATCGGCGAAAGGGAAGGCGAAAAAGGCGGCCAAGCCGCCCGTGACCAAAGCTCCGGCCGTCAAGCCGCCGGAAGCCAAGCCCGATCCCAAGGTGACCGGTTTGCAAAAGCAACTGGCCAACGCCAAGAAGAAACTCGAGGATGCCAAGGCGGCGAGCGCTCCTACACGCAAGCTGGAAGACCGCATCTACGAAATCGAGGATGAATTGCGGCTGGCCGGGCAGTCCGTCTGAGCTCCCGCTAGTGTAGTGCGTCACGCAGAATGCTAGAGGCTCACAAGCACCGCTCCCTCGCGGTCGCGGCTCAGAGCGCGGTGTCAAGGCCATGGAAATGCAACTGGACCCGCGAGAGGCATCGCTAGTGGAGGTCTTCCGGCGGCTTCCTCCCGATGCGGCTGCTGAGCTGTCGGCTTGGGCCGAAAGATTAGCCGCGCTCTCAGCGCACGGTGGAATCGATCGGTCCGATTCCTGGACCGACGAGGATCTGCAGGATTTCAGGGCGGCTTCCTTGCGGCGGCTTGAAGCTGAGGAGTCAGAGGGATCGCATTGAAGCCGGGCGATGCCGTAGTTGGCGTTCTTGCGGGCGCGGTGGAAACCAAAGTGCGCCCGGCTGTCGTGATTGCCAGCGCCACGTACCTCGTGGAACGCCTCGACGTTCTTGCCGGCATTCTAACAACAAAGCTACCTAAAACGGCTACATCCACGGACTGCGTTCTCATGGACTGGCAATTGGCCGGTCTTCGCGCCGAGATTTCAGGGCGTACGTGCTGACGGCGCATCGCCCGGAGTTGACGGTCGTCCTCGCAAGCTCATCGAGGCCCGCGGCGGGCATACGATCACCGCCGAACAGCCCGAGATCGTCGTCGCGTCCATCCGAGACGCGATCAGGCAAGCCGAGACCTTGAGCAAAGCAGCGTGGCCTGCCGAATCCGCTCGCGGAGTGCGTTACGCCTTGACGAACGACTCATGCCGGGTCAAAGCGCTTTCCAGCGGCCCTTGGAGCGCGGCATAGCAGAGCTTGATCTGGCGCAGCAATTCGGCGCTCAACGCCTTCATATCGTCGCCTTCCTTGGGCGCGTTGAATTGGGCGGCCGCTGGCGCCAGCCCATCCGACAACAGCTTATATTTCGTCAGCACGGCACACCTGCTGATGATGTACTTGAGCAGGATCGCGGGACGCGTCTTGGAAACCTTGAGCAGGTACCCGTATTTCTTCACGATGTCGCGCGCGTCCATGTTGCCCTCCTTCCCTGGGGAAAGATCCTGCATCAGCTTCGGGTTGATGGCGTTCAACTGGTACGTGAAATCCTCTCGAGGCGGCGCCGGAGTGCGCCCGGCCTGTCGATTTCCGTCCTTCAGCTTGTTCTGCCACTCCGCTACCTGACTTTTCAGCTCATCGTCCTTGAGTATTTTTCCTTTCAGGACGAACAGCACTGTATCTTTCAGCTCGTCCCAGTTCTTCAGGACTTCCCGCAACTCCACCATCGTGATCACCTCGTCGTGACCCTTGGCGCCCTTGGTCTTGCCGCCGGCCGCGATGAAATCCTCAATGGACTTGTTCTTCGCCTTCTTGTAATTGGTGACGTCGTCCATATTGATGCCGTCGAGGCAGTAATAGACGGGTTTATTCTCTTTCTTCGCCCACCACAGCCCGGCCTTGCATGCCAACCCGCCGGCGAACTTGCCCTTCTGAACGCCCGCGACATCTGACAGCCCTACATCGACTTCGTCTCCCCTTTCAGTCTTCTCGCGGCGCACCTTTCCGGATTCATCCTTAGCGCCAGTGGTGAACGTAGCTTTCGGCATTTGCGACGCGAACTCCTTCAAAAACTCCTTCGCGTGCGTGCGGAAATTGGCGATGAATTCGTCCTTTTTGTTCCTGATTTCGTCGTACTTCGCAACGTCTGACGGTTTGGTCGATTTCAGACCCGCCTCAATGATCTCGATACCTTTTTTGACGAATTCATCGGCCGCCTTGTCGGGATCGTCGAGCAGCCTGGCGAACGCCGCCGGATCGAGGCTCTCGTTTACCGCTTCCCACAGTTCCATCATGCGCAGCGGTTGCGCCGGGACCTCGTCCACTCCGTGAGCTGCCTGCACGAACGGCAGGCGAATGTCTTCGAAACCCCAAATCGTGCCCGGCTTCTTCTTGAACTCGACCATCATTTCCGAGCCCGTCACGTCGCTCCACTTGGTGACCGTTTTGGCAGCGTCCTTCTTCTCCAGAGCCGCAATCACTTTCTTGGCGCCCTTCGCCCGCCACTTGCGGTCGTCCGTCAATGGGCAGGGGTCGATATCGAGTACAGAGACGTCGCGAAGATGTTTCGAGACGACGTGTTGGACCGGCTGAAAGAAACCGCTGTAGACGCCGGCGCCCGATCCAGTCTTACCCGACACCCGCGCCGCCAGACTGGTATCGACTCCGTAGTCGATGAGTTCGGCGATCTGATCGTAGTGACCTTTTTGCCAAAGCCCCTGGCAGACTCGCGCGCCCAGGCCCCGGCTCGACTCGTTCCACTTGTCGGGCGCGAACTTCGTCTTGAGTTTGCTGAACAGCGCGGGATCCATGGTGCCCGCATTGGGCGCGGAGTCCGACTTAGGCACCGTCTTTTCGGTCATCGCCAGCAGCGCGTCGGTGAGTATGTCGTTCTTTTCGCTGCCGAAGATCTGATCCAGGTCGAGGTCATCCACTTTCGCCGGGTCGAGCGCGGCGAGAGTGGCGCCGCGCAAATGCTTCTTCTCCGCGAACAGCTTCCGGCCGAGGTCCGTCCCCAGCAGTTCCTCCGGTTTGACGCCGCCGGTTTTGATGGCATTTTCGGCCTCCTGGAACCATTGATTCTTCTTGTTCTCGCTCAGCGTCGCCGGATCGAGTTCCTTGAGCACTTTTCCGCGTAGACCCGGTCTGGCCGCCAAGACTGCCATGTCGAGCATGTCCAGCGCCGGAATCTTGCCGGCCTGGTAAAGCCGGTCCATCTCTTCGTGCTTCAAGCCGTTGATCGCCTCTTCAATCTTGTACTTCCAGTCACTCTTCAGTGCGCCGGACTTCTTCTTCGCCTCTTCCTCGAATTGCTCATCCAGCACCTGCTGGAATTTCTCCAGAGCCTCGAGCTTGGTCTTGCCCTTTTTTGACTTGTCCGTCTTGTCAGCTATTAACATGTCAACCGAGTTGAAGATGACTTTCCGGAACCGCTCATATTCTTCCGCTGAAGTGAGAGCATCTTTGGGGTCCGGCGTTTTACCTACTCCCACGCGCAGATTCGAGAGAAGCAGCGTTACAGCTTTCTTCGTGCTGCGATGCTCGTTCCCGGGGCGGTTCCCAACAGCAGTCCCCTTCTTCAGAATTACTTTCAGCTCGACAACCCAATTTCCCCCTTTTCTCAACTCTTCTGGGCTCATTGGCATGGCTAGTATTCCTCCCGCGTGCCCGGCGGCGAATCGCGCCGCCGGCGCGTCAGCTCGCTAACGTTTTTTCGACTTCCGACAAGGCGCCCAGCAGGATCGATTCGACGTCAACATTGGCGCCCAGCGGATTCGTCCTGAGGTGCTGTATCAATGGCTCGGAAGCAATCTCCTCCCGGAAGGCGCGTATCGTGTCGATCGCGCTTTTATACTGCGAGTCTCCCGAGTTGATGTCATCATCGATGGCTTCCTTCATCTCGCCGTAGAACTCGTCCAGATACTCTTCCGAAAGCTTCGTCAATTCCTCTGCGTCTTCGCTGGGCATCTCGCGCGCGATGGCGTCCTTCAACGCTTTCAGATTGGCGTTAATCTGCGGCGGAATCTTCTGCCAGCGCTCGATCAGGAATTTGCGCTTGGCGACGATGCCGGAAGGAATTTCGGTTCCCTGAGTCTCCTGCAGGGAACCGGCCTCGTCGGGATCGACGTCGGTTTCGGAGTCCAGGTCTACCGAGCCGTCGATGGCGCGCACGCGGACCCGGTATTTCGCTCCCGTCTCTGCCAGCAGCGCCACCGTGAGCTTCTTGGCCAGACCGCCTGGAACTTTCGCCAACACGAATGTATGGACGCCCTTCTCGAAAATGCAGTCGCCCAGTACGACCTTGCCGCCGGCCGCGCCCGCTATTTCCGCCAGCAGTTTCTTGCTGCCGCTGCCCACCTTCTTGGCTACGATTACGGCGCTGCTCTTGCCCGCCAGATATGCCATGAATCGCAGTTGCGGCTTGAGCTCTTCGCCCTCGCGCGGCGCACGCGCTCTCACCTGCGCTAGCGCCGTCACCATTTTCCCTTTCAGATCCTTCTGGAACTCCGCCGCCTCTTTTTCCTCTTCCTCGTCCTCGGCCTCTGCTGCTTCCTCTTCGTCTTTCTCTTTCTCTTTTTCCGCCGCGGGCTTGGCGGCCGCCGCCGCGGGCTTGGCTGCCAAAGCCCCCTCCAATTTCAGGAGAGCCTTCAACGCAGCCTCAAAGTCGCCCGCCTCGGCCTTCTCCACCACAAAAGCGTTCGTGGCCCGCAAGCCGCTGGCGTCGCGCGCCGGATCCTTCAGCGCCGCCGCCAACCGGCCTTCGAGCGCCTGGTAGCGCGCGCGATACTCTTTCTCCCGCGGATTCTCCTTCAACGCCTGCTCCACCGCTTCCAACTGTTTGGTGGCCACGTCGAGCTTGCCCGCGCGAATCAAGTCCGGGAGCCCGGCGCTCACGCGCACCAGTTCGGCCTTCTTCTCCGGGTGCGCCGCGATGATGGCTTGCATCTCTTTTACCAGCGCGCTCCAGCGGGCCGCCACCTGCGCCGGGCCCGCAGGTCCGGCCGGAGCTGCCGCCGGAGGCGCGTCGAGCTCTGCCTGCATCTTGTCCATCTTCGGTTTGGCTTCCGCGGCCTGATTGGCCTTGAGCAGCGCGCCAATGGCGGCCATGTCTTTGAACAGGTCCGCTTTGCGCTCGGGGTGCGCGGCGGCGTAAGCCTGTACGTCCTTCACCAGCTTGGTCCAGGGGCCAGTCAGCGAGACGGCCGATAACGGCGGCGCTGCGGCAGCCTGCGGCGGAGGGGGTGGAGCCGCTGGAGCTTGCGGTGGGGCTGCCGAAGCGGCCGCTGATGCTCCCTCCCCGGCTTCCCCTTCCTCCCGTTCGTCCTCCATGCCGGTCGGGATCCAGACCGCTTTCCCCAATAATAGCGGTAGGCTGGTCTTCAACAACTTGTACGGAACCGTGCCGGTCGTCGGCTCGAAGGCGATTCGCTCTTCCTTCATGCTGCAGGTCCCCTTGCAGATCAGCTTCTTGCCTGCCATGGCCTTGCGGATTCCGTTGTCGTCCACCAGGGCAAGGAAAGCCGGGTACTTCTGCTTCTTGCCGGAAGTGTTGGTCAGTTCCACATCCTTGTAAATCCAGAATTTCGCGTTGCCCGAGGCGACCTTGGACAAGTCCACACGGCTCGCTTTCTTATACGTATCGGTGTCTTTCAGATCGAGTTCTTTCAGCGGCATGGAGTCACTCCGATCGGACAGGGTACATTATAATGCGCCACGCGGCAAACGAACATTCCCGAATTCCTGAGTATTCCGCCGGATGGGTGGTCAGCCTCAAGGCGGAAGACTTCGAGATCCTCACGACCATCGCAATAGATCCGGGGAAGCGGGTCGCTTACGTCAACGCTCATTGGGGTCTGCCCCACATTGCCGAAGCGATAACTTTCAGAATCTCCCTTACGGTGGCGGCTCGGTAAGCGTGGCGGCGGGACGGACATCGCGGAGCGTGGCCGCCCATCCGGGATATCCGCGCGACGCGGAATACGCGTCCTCTTCCAATTGAAAGATCGCGTCGACGCGCGCTCCCGGCGCGAATTCGGCGGCGCGCTCCGCGAAGTTCCAGGCCTTGAATAGGAGTGTGCGGCCGTTCTGGCGCAACGGCACACGCAGGTGTTTTTCTTTCATGAGCGCCGGCACCGCGGCCACCTCCAGATTCAGCGCTGCGAAGCATGGCAGCTCGTGCCCGTGGCCGAAGGGCGCCAACGCGAAAATGCCTTCCACGCTGCGGTCGTCGATTTCGCGCAATTCCAGGACGGCGTCGACATCCCAGCACGGGAGAAAATCTTCGGGGCACAGGCACTGGGCCGCATAAGCGTTGAAGCGCTCGCGGAACTCGTCCACGCGCGCGCTATCCAGCGTTACGCCGGCGGCGTGCATGTGCCCGCCGAATTTCACGAAAAGGCCGGACATCGATTCCAGCGCATTTAGCAGGTGAAACGCCGGAATGCTGCGGCCGGAGCCCTGCGCCAGACCGTCTTCCGCATTGCGCCCGAGCACGAACACGGGGCGATGGAAGCGCTCCACCAGCCGGCTGGCCACAATTCCCAGAACGCCGCGATGCCATTCCTCGCCGTAGTAAACCAGCGCCGCGGTGGACTCCGCTACCGGTATTTGCTCGCAAATTTCGCGGATCTGGGCCTCCACCTGGCGCCGTTCGGCGTTCCGGTCGTGGAGCTGCTGCGCGAGCTCGCGGGCGTGTGCGGGGTCGGTGGAGAGGAACAGGTCGATTACCGTCTTGGCGGTGTCCATGCGGCCGGCGGCGTTCAATCGCGGCGCGATCTGGAATGCCACCTGGCGGGACGTCGGCACAGCGCCGTTGGTGAAGCCGGCAACATCGAGAATCGCGCGCAGGCCGGGATTCTTCACTTCGCCGAGCCCGTCGAGCCCGTGCTTGACGATCACGCGATTCTCACCGGTGAGCGGCACCACGTCGGCCACGGTCGCGATGGCCACCATTTTGAGGAACGATTCCATCACGCGCCGCAACTTGGCTTCGGTCCATCCGAGCGTGGCCAGCAGCGCGTGCGCCAGTTTGAAGGCCACGGCGGCGCCGCAGAGGTTCTTTTCGGGATAGCAGCAATCGTGCTGATTGGGATTGAGCACGGCCACCGCCGGCGGCAGCGCGCTGTCGGGCAGGTGATGATCGGTGACGATGGTGTCGATGCCCAATTCGTTTCCGCGGGTCACCACTTGCGCGGCGCGGATGCCGGTGTCCACGCTGATCATCAGGGTGACGCCCTGGGCGGCGGCCGTCTCCACCACTTCGGGGCGCATGCCATACCCCTCTTTTAAGCGGTGCGGAACGTGATAGGACGCCGCTCCGCCGGCGATCTGCACGGCCTCGGTGAGCAGCACGACGGAGGTGGTTCCGTCGACGTCGTAATCGCCGTAGATGAGGATTTTCTCGCCGTCGCGAATGGCTCTGCGGAGGCGATCGACGGCGGGTTGCATGCCCAGCATGAGGTATGGATCGAAGAGGTCGTCGAGCGAGGGGCGCAGGAAGCGGCGGGCGGCAGCGGGATCGGAGTATCCGCGATGCACCAGTACCTTGGCGGCGGGGGATGCGATAGCGAGGTCCGCGGAGAGGCGGCGGGCGGCTTCGAGATCGATATGCGGGATCAGCCAACGGGAACCGGGCATGTTATTCGGGGGCTAGCTGCAGGCAAAAAGCACCGCTCCCTTGCGGTCACGGCTCATTCGGACAAGCTAAAGCATGTCCCACGTCAGTTCTTGGAAAAGTAGCCGCCGAGGGGCTCGTCGTCATCGTCCACGCCTTCGGGATCGGAGATGAGCGACAGGATTTCGTCTTCCACGCCGAGAAATTCCTCGTACCAGTCGGGCTGCATTTGGTAGACGTAGAGGCGCGAGTGGTAATCGAAGGCCAGTTCGAGCGAACAGGTGACGCCTTCGTGACCACGCAGGGCGCGCAGGCGCTTCTCGTAGTCGCGCTTCTCTTCGCGCGTCAGGTCAAGATCGTCGAATTGCGACGTCAGGTCTTCGATGTCGGAGGTCTTGAACTCACGGGCGGCGAAGATGACGATGCGAGTCTCGCTCTTGACGGCGACCTCGAGGAATGTCTGGTAATCGGGGTAGCGCTCGGTGTCCCAAACCACCATCCCGTGAGTATCCAGGCCGCCCGGGGAACTATGGAACACGGCGAGGCCGGACGCTTCGAGATACTCCAGGATTTCGCGCTTCAAAGTGTCGAGGTTTAAATCCACGTTGTTGCCTCAGTCCTACGCCAACACCAGAATATCAGAGGGGCCGGCCAGGTCACGGGCGGACGGTGTGACGATCGTCCTGGGCCCGATGTAGATTTTGCGCTTGTCGCGGATGGCGTCGCGCACGTCGTTCTCGCAGACGAAGTCCACCGGTTTCGGGGGTGGTGGCGCGGGTGGTGGGACCGGAGCCGTTTCGATAGGGCACTCCTTCGGCAGTCAGCCATACCCTCCCGACGGGTTACCGCCCCCGCGCCGGGCGAGAAAGCGGTCCACCACATCGGCGGAGACACTTGAGGGCGCCGGTTTGGCGGTTTCGCAGGAGCATGAGGGACCGCCCGCCGCCTTCGCCGGAGTACCGCGGGAAGCCAGGTAGCGCTCGACCGCCGCGGCCACTACACTGCGATCGATGGCGAGATCGCCTGGCGATGCGGCACCGGCCGCAGGGTAAGTCGCGGCATTGTAATCGAGCGGCATTTCGAACGCTTCCTCCGGCTTGCGGACCACGAAGGCGAGGCGCTTGATGTTGATCAGGTGCAGCGGGCCGACGTTATCGGAAGTGGAATTGTTGGCCATCGCGCCGCAGCCCAGAGTCATGGATGGAAATACATTGGTGGTGATGCCGGTGGACCCTTGCGGCGAGGGAGTATTCACCAGGATGCGGAATGCCGGCATGCGCATGGCGTATTCGCGGGTGCGCGCATCGTTCTGCGAGTAGATGGCCGCGGTGTGGCCAAGCCCCCCGAACTTCAGCAGGGCGTAGCAGGTTTCCACGCAGCTATTGAAATCAGGCAGGAAATAGAGCGAAAGAACCGGCGAGAGCTTTTCGGCTGACAATGGGTGCTGCTTGCCGACGCCGCCGACTTCGGCGCAGATGATCGAAGTATCGGCGGGCACTTCGAATCCCGCCATCTTGGCGATCTTGGTGGGCGCCTGGCCTACGCAATTCGGATTCACCGTCCAATTCGAGGTGATCAGCAGCTTGCCGAGAGCGTCCTTTTGCGCTTCGGTGGCGATGTAGGCTTTCTGGGCTTTCAGTAGACTGAGAATGCGATCGCGCAGGGAAACATGCGTCACGATGGCCTGTTCGCTGGAGCACACGGTGCCGTAATCGAACGACTTGCCGAGAACGATTTTGGGAATGGCGTCGTCCAGGTCGGCCGAGGTGTCCACCAGGACCGGAACGTTGCCCGGTCCCACACCGAAGGCCGGCTTGCCGCTGGAATACGCCGCTTTTACGATGGCGGACCCGCCCGTGGAGAGGATGACCGCGGTGCGTTCATGCCGCATCAGAGCGTTGGTGCCTTCGAGCGTAGCGGCGTCGACGCACTGGATGATGTCCTCGGGGGCGCCGGCTTCCACCGCGGCCTGGTACAAGACGGCGGCGGTGGCGCAGGTGCAGCGATGGGCGCGCGGATGGGGACTGATGACGATGGCGTTCCCGGCTTTGAGCGCGATCAGCGATTTATAAATTGCCGTGGAGGTGGGATTGGTGGTGGGCAGGATGGCCGCCACCACTCCCATGGAGACGCCGATTTCGACCAGCTTTTCCTCCGGCAATTCGCGCAGAATGCCGATGGTTTTCATGCCGCGCATGCGGCGCGGAAGCCAGTCGGAGGTCAGCAGATTCTTGATGTACTTATCTTTGGCATTGCCGTAGCCGGTCTCTTCCACGGCCAGATCGGCCAGGCGCTTGGCGTGGGCGCGCGCGGCGGCGGCCATCCGTTCCACGATGGCGTCCACCTGTTCCTGCGAATAGGTGCGGTACTTCTGCCAGGCTGCGAATGCCTTCTCGACCTTAGTGCGAACTTCCTGGATCGAGACGAGGTCCTTATCGGCCAACATCAGGCGTTACTTTTTGAGCCCTCCGGTGGGAAGGCACTTTTCGACTTCCTCATGGGGGCGTGGAATGACGTGGACGCTGACCAGTTCTCCCACCCGGCGGGCGGCGGCGGCGCCGGCGTCGGTGGCGGCTTTCACAGCGCCTACGTCGCCGCGCACGGTGATGCAGACCAGACCGGCGCCGACGAACTCTCTGCCGGTCAGGACTACGTTGGCGGTCTTCACCATGGCGTCGGCAGCTTCGATTGCACCGACCAGACCTTTTGTTTCAATCAGGCCGAGGGCCTCCATCATATTTCCTCCAATTCGGGTGAATCACTACGCTATCACAAAGGGGGTGCGAAGTGGCGGGGACTTCTAAACGACTACCGGATCAAGCCGGCAGGTTGGGCTTACGACTGAAAGTCGCCTGCAGTTCGCGGTCCGCGGCCGACGCCCCCGTTGGCCTGTTCTGTAATGGAGAATTTGTACCCTTGGCGTGGAGCGGGTCCCGTGGAAAAGCGAAGGGATTAGACCTGGAAGCTGGACAAGCTGAAGCATGTCCCACGAACGAAACGGCACAAGAAATGCTCCAGAGATTCGCGCAGGAAGCGATTATGCGTTAGTCCGGTGATATCATAGGTCGTAGATGAGCCTGCTCTCGCCAAGACTCCAACTCAAGGTCTCGCAAAAGCAGATCCTGACCCCAGGGTTAGTACAGATGGTCACCGTCCTTCAGCTTAACCGGCTGGAACTGAAGGAGATGATCACTCAGGAGATCGTCAAGAATCCAGTCCTCGAGGAATCCACGGAGGAGCCCGGCGAGGAGATCACTCCCGAAGAGCTCACGCCTTTGCTGGAGGCGGAACAGGAGCACAACGCCGACCCCGCCGACCGGCAACTTCTGGAAGCTACCGCGCCCGGCGCCGCCAATGCGCTCGATGGTCTGGCAGGGGACGTAGCCATCAACGGCAATCTTTTCCCGGATGCCGACGAAATGCCGGTTGCCGTGGCCGAGCCGGAAGTTCCCACCGTCACCGATCCGGCCCTCGAAACCCCGGCTGTCACCGACCCGTTCGATGAGATCGACTTCGGCTCCTTCTTTGACGACTATCTCGACCCCGGATATCGGACGCCAGCTTCGGAATCGGTCGAAAAGCCGTCTTTCGAGACGTTCCTCTCGGCGCCCGTCACCCTGGGCGATCATCTGCGCTCTCAATTGAGCGTCAGCGTGATTTCCGAAGCGGTGCGCAACGCGGCGGAATCGGTGATCGGCAATCTGGACGAAGACGGTTACCTGACCGCCGGGCTGGAAGAGATCTCCCACGTAGGGGAGCACAAGCTGGCCGACGTGGAGGAGGCTCTCCGGGTGGTGCAATCGCTCGATCCGGCGGGGGTGGGCGCGCGCAATTTGCGCGAGTGCCTGCTGCTCGAGATCGAGAGCATCAACGGTAAGGGCGGGGTAGCCTGGTTGATCGTATCGAACCACCTGCGGCTGCTGGAGACGCGGCAGTACAAAGAGATTGCGCGCCAGCTGGGCCGTCCGCTGGAGCACGTCGAGATTGCGGTGAAGATGATCCAGCACCTCAATCCGCGTCCCGGCCTGCGGTATTCCGGCGCCGGCGCGCGGGTGGTGGAGCCGGATGTATTCATCACGAAGGACGGTGACGACTACATCATCCAGATGAACGACGAAGACGTGCCGCAGCTTCGTCTCAATGCGCAGTACCGCAAGATGCTCGACCGCGATAATGGGCAGACCAAAGAGGTGCGCGACTATGTCCGCGAGCGCTACACCTCGGCCATCCAGCTCATGAAGAATATCGAGCAGCGCAAGCAGACCATCATGAAGGTTTGCCAGGCCATCGTGCGGCGCCAGATCGACTTCCTCGCCCACGGTTTGGATTTTCTGAAGCCGATGATGATTAAGGAAGTGGCCGAAGAGGTGGGTGTGCATCCCTCGACCGTGAGCCGCGCGGTAGCCAGCAAGTATGCGCACACGCCGCAAGGCGTTTACGAACTCCGGTATTTCTTCTCGGAAGCCGTGCAGGGCCCATCCGGCGGGTCCACACCGTTGCTTACTCTGAAACGCATGGTGAAGAAGATGATTGACGAAGAAGACCGCACCAAACCCCTGACCGACGAGCACATCACCTCGATGCTGCAGACGCAGGGGATCAATGTCACCCGGCGAACTGTGGCGAAGTACCGGGAGGACATGAAAATTCCCTCCACACACCAGCGTCGCATCCGCAACTGAGAGGCGACGCTGCCGCGTGACCCGTGCGTCGCGCGAACTCTCCGAAAAGGTTTCAACTGGGAGAAACCATGAAAATCACGTATACGGGCAGACAAGTTGGACTGGCTCCAGCGCAATTGAAGAGACTGGAAGCTCGATTCGCCAAAATCGGGAAATTGCTGAGCGGCAAGCGGGAATGCGAAGCGCATGTGGTTCTCTCGCTGGAGCGCCATTTGCACCACGCCGAGGCCACCATCCGGTATTTCAATCACCAGTTGGTGGGCCTGGGATCGAGCAGCGAGCTCTTCGAGCC
>Ga0182018_10002541_pt1 | contig 17981 bp, 16 predicted proteins | sample 812P2MmetaG_FD_120490 | JGI IMG/M metagenome (GOLD analysis project Ga0182018, IMG submission 120490) | Permafrost microbial communities from Stordalen Mire, Sweden - 812P2M metaG | ecosystem: Environmental > Terrestrial > Soil > Wetlands > Permafrost | place: Sweden: Stordalen | collected... | reverse complement strand
GAGGACGAGACGGTCCCCGTGACGGAGCACCATGCTCCGGCGTCGTGAATCGCTGCGCCTCACTCTCTATTGCGGTGCCAGGAAGGGTCTTTCCGGAAAAAAAGGTGGGACACCGTGGGAGACTTTCGACTCATCGAGGGCGGAGCAGCGATCCACCGAGGCGGAAGTGCGGAGAAGCCGCGATGACTTGCGATCCATCGAGGCTTCCGTGCGGAGAAGCCGCGATGACCTGTGATCCACCGAGGCTTCCGTGAGGAGAAGCCGCGATGACCTGCGATCCACCGGGGCTTCCGTGCAGAGAAGCCGCGATGACGTGCGATCCACCGGGGCTTCCGTGCAGGGAAGCCGCGATGACTTGCGATTCACCGAGGCTGCCGTGCGGAGAAGCCGCGATGACTTGCGATCCACCAGGGCTTCCGCGCAGGCGAGCCTTGGTGGTCGCGGTCGCGAGGTCGAGGTCGTGGTCGTGGTCGTGGTCGTGGTCGTGGTCGTGGTCGTGGTCGAGGTCGAGGTCGTGGTCGAGGTCGACGTCGTGGTCGTGGTCGTGGTCGAGGTCGAGGTCGACGTCGTGGTCGTGGTCGTGGTCGTGGTCGAGGTCGGGGTCGTGGTCGAGGTCGTGGTCGAGGTCGAGGTCGAGGTGAGCGCGAGACCTAGGGCGTTCTCGCGCACCGGACGCCAACCCCGTAGTTGTGGCTCGCTGGCGTCGTGTTGTCCCGAGACGTGGAAACCAACGTCTCTGCGTTGTCCGCGTACGAGCTCCCGCGCTCGACGCGTATGGCCGTTCCCGAAAGGTCGGCGCAGTCGGTGCAGGGATCGGCGTACGAGCCGTACCAGTCGAGGTTCCATACGTACGCCTCGCCGCCGAGATCGAGCTGTCCCCAGAGTCCCGCGCCCATCGGGGCCGAACCGACGGGCGCGATGTTCGCGATGCCGCTGCACGTCCCGCCGCCCGGGTAGTTGCACCCGTAGATCGCGTATTGGTTCGACGTCCCCGGGGCAGCGCTGCCCCACGGATACTCGCGCTGCTCGCTCCCCCCGGCCGCCGCGTACGCCCACTCCGCCTCGCTCGGCAGGAAGCCTCCGTCCCAGATGCAGAAGGCGTAGGCCTCGTACCAGTTCACGCAATTGATCGGCAGGCTCTCGCCGCTACCGGCTGACGGCGTCCACGTCGCGTATCCGGTGTGGCAGGCGAGGTTTGCGGCGGTGGGTGCGACGTTGCCGTTGTCCGTCGCGGCCCATCCCGGCTCGTAGACCTGCCCCGTGCTCACGTTCGGGGCGCTGGCGAGTCCGCGGCCTGCGTTCAAATGCGTGTGCTTGCCGGAAGCCGCGGGCGGCGCGTAGCCGAACCCTCCGTTCCACGCGTTCACGAACTGCCGGAAGCGACCGACCGTCACGTCGTATTTGTCGAGGCGCAACGTGCTCACCGTCGCGGGGTCGGCCTCTCCCGTCGGGCCGCCGCCGTCGTTCGTGTACGAGCGGTAGAAGGTGCCGCCGGCGACCTCGAGGCTCGCGCAGCAGCAGTCGCTTTGGCTCTGGCCGCACGTCGTCAATCCCGGTCCACCCGGCTTGCAGCTCGGAGGTCCGGACGCGACGCCGCAGCCGAGGGGTGCGATCGGCGCGTCGCCCGCCGCGCCATCCGAGGGCGCGCTCGCGTCGGTCGGCGGCCCGCCGTCGGCGCAGCCGAGCACCTGCACGGTCAACGTCGCGTGGACCGTCTGCGGGGCACGCGCGAACTCGCCCCCCGTCACGCCCGTGTCCGTGATCGCGACCGAAAGCGTCTCGGTCGCAAGCGGGCAGATGTTGCGTGTCGGCCCGGTCGCGCCGTCGCTCCATGTGTACGTGTACGGCGGAAACCCTCCGCGCCCGACCGCCTGGACGTCGACGCATTCGCCCGCGCAACCCAGCGTGAGGGTAGTCACGGCCGCGTCGCCCGCGCTCTCGATATCGCCCGACAGCGGAAGCATCCCCGCACCGGACTCGAGATCGTAGCCCTCGACGTCGGCGCCCGAGCCCGCGTCGGATACGCCGTCCGGCTGCGTTGGCGGGACGACTTTCCCGGAGGAGCACGCGACCATCAGCCCTAGGGCGGCCATTGGGAGAGGGGCGAATCGGATCGTTTTGGTAGCCATACCATCGCGAAGCCACGTTGTCCGGTCGAAGGCGAGCAGCACGGCGGCGACGAGTGGCGCGCACCGACGTACGTGGTTGGCGCACCATCGTAGTATCATCATGCTATGGTGCTGGCATGAAGAGGCGCGCCGGCGGCACCACCAACCTGTCGATCTCGCTCCCCTCCGAAGACGTGAAGATCCTCAGGCGTCGCGCGAAGCGCGTGTACGGGGGCAACGTTTCGCGTGTGGTCAGCGAGGCCATCCGGTACGTCGCTTACGAGGAAGGGCGCGACGCGCTCATCGAGTCGTTCGGAGGCAAAGGGAAGCTCTCGCCCGCCGAGGCGCGCCAACTCGACGCAGCCTGGAGACTCTCGGCCAAGAAGTCGGCTTGATGCGGGCTGCCATCACGTTCGATTCGGGCGCGCTCATCGCCCTCGAACAGCGCAAGGATCGCGCGATGAAGGTCTACACGCACGCTAGGGAGCGGGGACTCGTGGTCGCGACACCGAACGTCACCGTCGCGGAATGGTGGCGTGGTCGCACCGACCGACGCGAAGCGGTCTGGAAGGGGCTCCTCGTCGAACCGCCCTCCGACGAGACGGTGAAGCTTGCGGGCCTGGCTCTTGGCAGAGTCCGGGGAGCCACGGCAATTGACGCGATCGTCGCTGCCTTCGCCGTGCAGCGAACGGGCATCGTGTACACAAGCGACGTAGACGACTTTCACGCCCTCGGTGCCTTCTTTCCCGCGCTTCGCGTGTTCGCGATCTGAATCTCGTCGACGGTCGGGGTCGGGGTCGAGGTCGAGGTCGGGGTCGAGGTCGAGGTCGAGGTCGAGGTCGGGGTCGAGGTCGAGGTCGAGGTCGAGGTCGCGGTCGCCCCTCACAAATCTCCCGCCGGTGCCGAAATCTCCGGCGCCAGAGGCTGAAGCGGCGTCCCCCCTCCGCCCACGGCCGAAGCCGCGTTGTTGTTCACGACGCTCAGCGCCGACACGAGCTTTTGCATGTCGAGCGCGAACGCCCCGGTCGTCCCGTCCGTATCGATCGAATAGCCCCAGTCGGCTTGAAACTGAGCCTCGAAGCTTCCTGCAGCACCGTTCTCGACGCATACCGCGTACGCGGACCATGCGGTGTCGTCGACAAGGTAAGCCCCGTAGTTCTGCAGAGTCCACGCAATGAGCTGGGCAGGCTCCGTCTTCAGATCGAGACTCGAAATCGCGACGCTCGTCGAAAGCGCCAGAAGCGACCCGGGGCGCAGGGCAGGGTTGGTGCCGCCGTACTTGAGCGCGTTCCCGCTCGTGTCGAAGTATCCGTCGCAGCCGGACGCCGGCCATCGAGAGCAATCGGCCTGCTGACCGTCGTTGTAGTAATTGTCGGCCGCGAAGAGCTCGAACTTCAGCGCGTGATGGGGCGGCGCGCCGTTCGGGCGGAGCTCGCCCAGGCGTATCGTTCCGCCGATCGCGGACAACCCCGAGCCACCGTGGGCGCCGCCAATCCCGGGGCCGTACAAATCTTCGTCCGCGAAGTCGTAGTGGCTCGTCCCGGGCTGTGCGGCCGTACAGCGCGCGAATGGCTGCGTCTGTTTGATCGTGCGCCCGTCCGCGAGGAGGACGGCGAGCCCCGAGTTCGGCGTCTCTTGCATCGGATCCGGAACGACGAAGTCCGACGGTATCGGCGCGGCGAAGAGAAGCGCGCCTTGCACGGGACATCGGCTCATCGTCGGATCCCAGTCGGCCGTATTGACGTAGATGTCCGTCGACGGCGCCGCCGGAGTGAGGACGATCACGTCGTCATCGGCCTCGAGCGTGGTCCCCGTCGCGACCTTGATGTCGGCCGCCACGTACACGGCTCCGGAACCGATGGGCGTGTTCCAGATACTCGTCGACGCGAAGGGCTGCGCGAGCGGATTGCGCGTCGGGGCCGAAGCGTCGGACGCGGAATCCGCCGCGCTAGTCGTCGTCGTGCCCGAGTCTTCGGGGGCCGCGGCCTCGATCGCCGCGTCGACCACTAGCGCCCCGGTCGCATCCGCGATGGACGTCGACGCATCCGTCGTTGAGATCGCGATGCTCTTCCCCCCGCTTCCGCACCCACCCGACCCCGACACGAATGCCGCCACGACCGCGACGCCAACGGGGGAAAGGGCGCGATGGGACATGATTCCGTAAGCCTACCATCACGAGGTCGGCGTCCAGGTTGGGCAGGTCGGTGTGTGCCACTTCGTGCCTAACCTGACTTGGCGTGCGGCCCCGGGCGGCGTGCATTCCCCTTTCACCCCCGGATCCCGGCCTGTATCGAGACGGCATACTAAGTGCTCCCGTGGGAACGTGAGGGAGGCTCACATGCGAGCGACCAGGTTTCTCGGGCCAATGGCAGCCGCTGTTTTCCTGGTCCCGGCAACGGCGCGGGACTCGCGGGCGTGCGGGGGGTGCTTTCACCCGCCCACGCCTCCCAACGAGAGCGGCACCGTCGTCACCGACCACCAGATGATTTTCGTGTCATCTCCGCAGCAGACGACGCTCTACGACATGATCAAATACAGCGGGTCCCCTTCGTCGTTTGCCTGGGTGTTGCCGATTCAGGGCACGGTGACCGTGGATCTCAGCTCCGACGTCGTGTTCGCCGCGCTGGACCAGCTGACGAGCCCGGACATCGTCCCACCGCCGCTTCCCGTCTGTCCGGTGCCGGCCAACTGCCCCGAGTGCGACTTCGCAGGCGTCGGCGCGAGCTCCGGCGGTGGCAGCAGCGGCGGCGGCAGCGCTCCGGTGGCCGTCACGGTCCTCGCGCAATCGGTGGTCGGTCCGTACGACACCGTGCAGGTCCAATCGACGGATCCGAACGCGCTCGATACCTGGCTGAGCGCCAACGGGTACGCCGTCCCGCAAAGCGTGCAGCCGATCATCGCGGCCTACGTGAGCGAAGGATTCAACTTCCTGGCGCTACGACTCGCGCCCGGGCAAGGCGTTCAAGCGATGCGGCCGGTGAGCGTGACGTCGGCAGGAGCAGGGGTCACGTTGCCCCTCCGGATGGTCGCCGCGGGAACGGGCGCGACCGTCGGCATCACCCTCTGGGCGATCTCCGCCGGTCGCCTCGAGCCGCAGAACTTCGCGACCTTCACCATCGCGCCGTCGGACCTCGTGTGGGACTGGTCCCAGTCCTCCAGCAACTACACGACCTTGCAGCAGCAAAAAGAAACCGCGCTCGGCAACGCGGCATGGCAAACGGAATCGTCACTCGACCTTACGCCCTACTCGGTCGAAAACCTCATCGTTGGGACCGGCGTCGCCAGCTCGAGTGGCGGCGGCCCGACCATCGCCGCGTCCACCGAGGGCTACACCGGCAGTGACGCGGGGGCCGACGAGGGTGACTCGAGCGCTGGCATGACGGCGGAGCAGCAGCGCCAGCAGGACCTCGCAACCCTCCTCCCCGGAGGCGCAGCCAGCGTGCGCGTCACGCGAATGCGCGCGGACCTGTCGAACGCCGCGCTCGCGAACGATCTGGTGCTGCAGGCTTCGGCGGATCAAAGCCCTCTATCGAACGTTTACCAGGTCACGAACGCCATCAACGTGCCGGCGTGCCCGGATCCGCCTGTCTGTCCGTGCGGCGGGGCTGGCGGCAGCAGCAGCGGCGGTTTCGCAAACAGCAGCGGATCCGGAGGCAGCGGCTCGGGCGCCGCCCCGACGACCAACCCTTCGTCGCCGCCCAAAGATTCGCTCGGCTGCGCGACGTCGCCCGCCGACTCGGGTGGAAACGGTCTCGAGCTCATCCTCTCGGGTCTCGTCGGCACGGCGCTCGTTCGTGCGCGCATGCGCCGCAAGCCGTGAACGGGCGCACCCCAGAAGTGGGACCCGACGCTCGGGATGGCGTAGGGTCGGCCGATGCGAAAGCTCCTCTTCGCGCCCGCGATCGTCGTGCCGGCTCTCGTGACCCTCGCCGCACTAGCCGAGACCGCGCCGAAGCCCTCCCCCGTCGTCGTGAGCGTCGTGGGCCACGGTGAGATTCTCGTGCTCGTCTCGGACGGATCCACTAAACCGTGCGACTCCTCCGACGACCACCTGCTCTTCAAGGGTCCGGTGAAGGCAGGGGAGCACGTCAACGCGGTCTCCGCGACGGGGGCGGTCTGCGTCGACCACACCTACGGAGAGTTCCGACAGTCCCAGTGGGCAGGCCCCTCCATATGGTTCGCCGGCGGCGTATCGCCGTTTGCCCTCCCGGCGCCCCACGCGGAGCTGGAGGGCACGGTCTCGACCGACGAGCCGTAGTCGCGTTGATCGCGTTTGCGGACGGCATCGACGCGTCGCGCAAGCGACTTAAATCGAGCGACGCGTGGCCGGTTCTGCGGCCCTCGTCCGTCTTATCGGAGAGAGACCCGATACGTTTGAATCCCCTTGGCGCAACCGCTCGATATCAAGGAGGCCTACGGCCGTCTTTTTCCTCCCGTGCACGCGAAGTGCCGTCGCCTTCTCGGGCAAACCCAGGCGTCCGAAGACGTCGCTCAAGAGGCGTTCGTTCGCCTCTGGCAGTCCGGACTCCTCGAGCGGGACAGCGGGATCCCGGTCGTGATGGCGTGGCTCTACCGCACGGCGACGCGACTCTCGATTGATTTTCTGCGTGATCGACGGGCGTGGAGCGCGCCGCCTGCCCCCGACGAAGCGTTCGGCTGCGGCGTGGACCTCGGCACGAGCACGGAAGCCAAGAGGTTGATTGCGGCTCTTGCGGCCTCGGTTCCGAAGGAGGAGCTGGCTGCTGCCGTCCTGTGTCGTGTCGACGGTCTCTCGCAGATCGAGGCCGCCACCGTGCTCGAAATATCGGAGCGAACACTCCGGCGAACGCTGTCTCGATTCGACGAACGAACAGTGGCGCTTCGAAAGGAATTTGCGTCATGACCCCCCGAAACGACCCCGAGCTGTCATCGTTCGCGCTCGACGTGTACTGGGCATCGGGCCGAGCGTCCGATCCGGCCGTCACCGAGCATGTCTCGGGCTGCGCGCGATGCCGGGCGTACCTCGCGAGACTGGATGCGTCGGCGCTGCAGCCTTCGTCGACCGTGCCCGCGTTCGGGGCAGGTGCGCCGGAAAAGACCGCTCCGTCGGGAGGGCCGGCCCGAAGGGCGAGCCGGACGATCGTCGGGGCTTTCGGCGCCCTCGCGCTGGCGGCGAGCGTGAGCCTCCTCGTCCTTCGATCGAAGGACGCGCCGAACGCTTACGTCGGTGCGAAGGGTACGCCGGCGGTCGAGATCCTCGTCGTTCGAGATCGCGAGACGCGCATCTGGGACGAGCGGTCGAAGGTACACCCGGGAGACGCACTGGCTCTCCGTGTCGCGTGCGCCGGGCTTCTCGATGTGGCGGTCGCTTCGCGCGAGGCCGCCGGGTGGACGCGGCTCTCGGACGTCGAGTGCCCCGCGGACGGCGTTCCGCTTCCGTTCTCCCTTCGCGTCGACGACGAACCCGGCGAAGAGCGGCTGGCGGTCGTCTTGAGCGAGCGGAGGCTCGACGACAGGGCGCTCGGGCAGGCGATCGACGAGCAGCGGCGCACGAAGGACGTGTGGGTCGCGCGCTTCGTCCTGCCGAAGGAATCCGGGGTCACGCGATGACCCCGGTGCACTCGCGCGCGCTGGGTGCGCTCTTCCTCGGACTCGCTCTCCTCGTTCTCCCGGCGCTCGCGGGAGCGACGCCCCCGATGCGTCGGATCGCCGTCGTGGTCGGCGCCAACACCCCTCCGCCGGGACGGTCGGCGCTCCGCTATGCCTACGACGACGCCCGCGATCTGGTCTCCGTGCTCGAGCAGGTGGGCGGCTTCCGATCGTCCGACGTTCACCTGCTCCTCGACCCGGTGCCCGCGGAGCTCCTCGCCACGCTCGACGGCGTCGCGCAGTCACTGGCGGGCGCGGAGGGGGAGGCCCTCGTCCTCTTCTATTACTCGGGGCACTCCGACGGTCAGTCGCTCTTCCCGCACGGCGAGCCGCTGCCCGTCGCCGAGGTGCGCGACCGGATCGAACGGCTTCGCGCACGGATTCGCGTGGGCATCCTCGACACGTGCCGGGGCGGGAGCTGGACCCAGTCGAAGGGGCTCACTCTGGGCCCGCCCATCGTCGACCTGCTCAACGTCGACACCGAGGGGACGGCCCTCGTCTCTTCGAGTTCGGGCATCGAAGACGCGCACGAGGCGGAGGCCGTGCGCGGATCCTTCTTCACGCACCATCTGACGGCGGGACTTCGCGGTGCGGCCGACCGCGCCGGCGACGGGAACGTGACCCTCGAAGAGGCGTTCGACTACGCGAAGGAGAGGACCGTCCGCGACAGCGCGCGGCTCGCGACGATGCCGCAGCATCCGAGCTTCGACCTCTCGCTGCACGGGCGGCAGGACATCGTCCTCACCGTCATCTCCTCCAATACGAGCGCGTTTCAGATCACGCCGGGGCCGGCCTCGGTCGAGATCATCCAGATAGCGAACGGAGTGACCGTCGCGGACGTCCCGCCCGGGACGACCCCGGTCCGCGTCGCGCTCCCGCCCGGTCGTTACCTCGTGCGCACCGTCGTCGCCGACCGCGTCTTCACCAAAGAGTTCGAGGTTCGCGACGGCGAGACGGTGACCGTCGGCGACAGCCAGCTCGAAGCCACCGGGAGCGCCCAGCTCGCGATCAAGGGCGCGGGCGAACCTTTCGAGCCGCTCAGCATCTGGGGCAGGAGGGGCGATACGCGCTGGCTTCTCCATCTCGGCTTCGGCCTCGGCGGAGTCGGCGGTCCGACTTACAACGTCTCGCAAGGGGCGGGCGGCGTGCAGACGATCGACAGCACGACCCTCACGTACAGCCTCCTCTACCGAATCACCGACCGCTTCACGTGGAGCGTCCCCTGGCCCGCGTTCTCTTACAGGTTCGGAGATCCCGGCGGGGTGGAAGTCATGCCTTCGCTTGGATTCGCCGCGAACAGCTGGAACAGCGTGACGGGGCTGTCGGCGGCCCTTCGCGGCGAGGTCGCGGCTCGCATCTGGACGTTGCGAAACCAGTGGATCTTCCTCTCGGCGGGGCTCGCCGCGCCCCCCTACGACAACCTCACGGTCACCTCGCCGGGCGCGGGCATGACCACCGTGACCACCGTCGCCAGCGGGATCGGCCGAGAGCTCGTGCCCTCCGTCTTTGCGGGGTACGGGGGGACCATTCGCCGTCTCGTCACGCTCCGCGGGACCGCGGTGCTCGATCGGTCGTATGTCCTCGGTTCGCAGTCATGGCAGTACGACGTGCAGTGGCTTCACCTGATCGGCGAGATCGACGTGCGCCTCGGCGCTCGGGTGAGCGTGGGCCTCAGCGCGAGCTGGGCGACCGAGACCCACAGAGAGCTCGGCTCGTACCCGGGCTTCATGGCCGGAACGACGTTCGCTTTCTGAAAGGGGCGCGTCAGAAGCCGTCTGCGACCCGCACCGCGATACGACCCCCCGCCGTCCTGAGCTGCTGGAGCCCCTTGGCGACGTCGCGCACCGGGATCGTCGATGCGAGCGGGACCTCGAGCCCTTCGTCGAGCCACGACGCCAGCAGCCGGAGGTTGGCCGGGCGCGACTTCACGTTCACGAACTGAACGCGGGTGCGCGTGAAGAGGCTGTGGACCTTGTCGATCGCGAACGCGAGCGAGGGGAGCGTCGTCACGAACGCGCCGCCTCGCTTCAGCGCTCCTCGCCACTGTCGCCAGCGGTACGCGGCCGCCGCATCGAAGACGACGTCGAACGCCTCGTGGAGGTTCCCGGGCAGGGGCTCCTTGGTGCGATCCAGGACGTCGCTCGCGCCGAGTCTTCGCGCGAGCTCGAGCCCCGGGCCCGACCCCACCGCCGTGACCGTGGCGTTCAGCTTCTTGGCGATGCCCACGGCGATGGAGCCCACCCCGCCGGAGACGCCCGTCACGAGAACGCGCCCGTCGCGCTCCGGCAGACGGCCGAGATCACGAAGCGACTCGATCGCCGTCAGCCCCGTGGTCGCCGCCGCCGCCGCGCGCTCGTGCGAGACGCCCGCGGGCTTCAGGGCGACCTCGTCGCACTTCGCGATGAGCGCCTCTGCGAACGCGCCGCGCCGGTTCCCCGGCCCGTACGGAAGAAAGCCGAACACCTCGTCGCCCACCGAGATGCTCGAGAAGGGACCGACGGCGTCCACGGTGCCGGAAAAGTCATAGCCGACGATGAGGGGCCGGTTCCTCGCGTGGAGAAACTTGAGCGTGCCGAGGATGACCTTGTGGTCCGCCGGATTGAGCGCCGAAGCGACGACCCGCACGCGCACCTCGCCCCGACCCGGCGTGGGCAGAGGGACATCGACCAGCGCGAGGCTCTCGAGCGGTCCGTAACCCGGTGCAGCGATGGCCTTCATCGTCGACCCCCCTCTCCCTCTAGCACGGGCTCGAAGTCAGCCTCGGCGGCGATGTACTTCACGTAACGGAAATCGCGTATCGACTGGACGCGGCCCCCCTCCCACTCGAGCAGGATGAAATACGCGGGCGTGGCCGCCCCCGGGGCGTACGCGGCGAGGGCCAGCTTCCCTTCGAGGCGCACCACGCGCAGCGAGATGTCCTCCTTCTCGTAGCGACCGAAGTACATCCCGACCTGCTTGCCGCGGCGCCGCGACTTCGACACGAGATCCAGCCGGCAATCGTCGTCGACGAGCGCCCGAACGCCGTCCCAGTCGCGCGCGTTGAAGAGGCGGGCGTAACGATCGAGCTCGGCGCGCGCCTGGGCCTCGATGGCCGCGGGTTGCGCCTCGCCTTCGAGCAGCTTCGCCCGTCCGCGGACCAGAGCAGCCTTCACCGCCATGACGGTCGTCCCCATCGTCTCGCTGGTTTCGTCGAGGGAGTGCCCCAGCACGTCCTTCAAGATCACGGCGCTCCGCTGCGTGACCGGAAGCGCGAGGAACCTCGCCAGCGCCGCGCGAACCACCGCGGGGTCCGGCTTCTCTTCGTACCCGGCGACCTCGTCGACGTCCGCGCGCACGTCGGTGTACTTCCTCGAGTGGCTCTTCAGAAAATCGAGCGCCGCGTTGTGCGCGATCCGGAAGAGCCACGGGCGCAGCGGAGGCACCTCCGCCGAGAGGCTCAGCGCGTAGAACGCCCGGGCCAGCGTGTCCTGGACGATGTCCTCGCCCTCGATGACCGAACCGGTGAGGCGGGCGCAGTACCGATGAAGCTCGGGGCGCACGCCCTCGACCATCGCGAGGAACTGCTCTCGGGCTTCGGCGAGCGCTGCGGGCGTCTCACTCATGGAGCCCCCGAAAGGATGCGCTACCAGCGAACGATGATGCTCGGCGGCATCACGTGGACGGCGCACTGGTCGAACGTGAGCTCCACCGGCAGCGCGTCCGATCCGTGGTCGGCGGACGACGTCACCTGGACCCGCGGGAGCACCTGCTCGGGGCGAAGCGCACGCACGACCTCGGGCGGGCACGACAGGCGCACGTCGACGTCCGGGGGCTGCGCCTTCGCGTTCGGGTGCCCCAGCACGATGACTGGGACCTTCGTGAACGGCCGCTCGACCACCTCGCGGCCGATCTCGAGCGTCGCCGACACGCTGGACGCGTCGTAGGAGACCCGCGGGGGGGGCCGGTCGATCGCGAGCTGCCTGGTGTACGTGCCCTGCGTCAGCCCCGTCACGTCGAACGCGTCAGCGCGGGCGTGCTGCAGCACCATGATCTCGCTCCTCGGCCCGCGCGCGCTCACCGCGCCGGGCGTCGCCGCCGGCACCCCCTTCACGACGAATCCCGTCGCGGGCGTCCCGATGATGCCCACCTGCACCGGCACGTCGCGCGCGATCCGGTCTTCCCACCTGAGGTCGACCTCCGGCGGGTCGATCTGTTCGACCTTGATGCCGGGGGGGAGCGGGATCATCGACGGCTCGAACGTCAGTCGCTCCTCGGTGCCGGCCCTCAGGTCGAGCTGTACCTGGATGTCGTCGGCGTGGAGGTCGTCGAGGGTCTGCCGGGCGCCGCGGACCGTGACACGGATCTCCGGCGGGATGGGGGTCACGAGCTCGCGGTTCGACGTCTGCGGCGGCGTCAGTGCGACGACGCTCAGCAGGAGGGAACGCTGGGCCTCCTGCGACCCGTGCACGAGCGAATACAGGGCCAGCGCGAACGCCAGCGACAGAAGCTTGAGGTTGAGGTTCTCCGTAACGAGCGAGGTGACCCGACTGACTTCGAGCGCCATCGGTCAGTCCTCCCGCGGCCGGGGGAGCGAGTCGGGGGCCGGCACGGGCTTCGGGGTCTCGATCGGCGAGGCGGGCGCCATGGGGCGCGACGCCGGCTTCGCGGGCTCCTTCTCACTCTTCGGCGACGCTTCGCCGCGAGGCACGGGAGGGGCCAACACCACGCTGCCGGACCCCTCGGGCGGCCCCGACGCCCGCATCACTTCGACGCGCGGGCGCTCGCTCACCGAGCCCGGCGCCGGCGTGACGCGGTAGCTGCCGGTCCCCGTCTGCGACACCGTCCCCGCGCGCTTGGCCACGGGCTTCGGACGCTTCCTCGCGCTCTGGCCGAAGAGGCCGAGGAGCGCCTGCCGCAGCGACGCGCCGTCGAGGTTCGTCACGATGTTGCCGTTGAAGCAGAAGCTGATGTTCCCCCTCTCTTCGCTGACGACGACGACGACGGCGTCCGTCTCCTCGGTGATGCCGAGGGCCGCGCGGTGGCGCGAGCCCATCGATTTGTCCACCATCTTGGTGTCCGGCATCGGAAAGAAGACGCCCGCCTTGGCCACGCGGAGGTTGCGGATGATGACCGCACCGTCGTGCAATTTATTCAGACTCTCCGGGATGAAGAGGCTCACGAGGAGCTCGCGCTGCACCGCCGCGTCGAGGGCCGTCCCCTGCCCCACCACGAACTCGTCGAGGTTCGCGTCCTGCTCGAACGCGATGAGGGCGCCGATGCGGTGGCGCGCGAGCTCCGTCGCCGCGGAGACGACCTCGTCGATGACCTTCGACTCTTGCTGTCGCGACAGCCCCGCGAGGAACGCCCGGGCGCCGACGCGCATCAGCCCGCGGCGGATGTCGTTCTGGAAGACGACGACCACGATGAGAATGATGGGCAGCGCATTGAGGAGGTAAAGCAGCGTGACGAAGTCAGCCCACTTGGACACGAAGTAGACGAGGGAGAGGACCGCGAGGCCTATCCCCATCTGCATGGCGCGCGTACCGCGGAGGACGAGGAGCGCCCGGTAGACGATGTAAGTGACGAAGAGAATGTCGGCGACGTCCGTGAGGACGGCCATGAGCGACCGCCGCGCGAACAGGTGGAGGAACCCCTCCAGCACGGCTAGGGCCCTCCCAACCGATGAGCGAGGTCAACCGCTTGCCGAGTGGCGCGCACGTCGTGCACCCGAAGCACCACGGCGCCCGCGCGCGCCGCATGCAAACCCGCCGCGATGGAGGCCCCCAGCCGCTGGCCGGGGGACGCGTCCGTGTCGACCACCGCGAGGAACGACTTGCGGCTCGCCCCCACCGCGACCGGCACCCCCACCGACCGCACGACCTCGCCGATGCGGGCGAGCAGCTCGGTGCTCTGTCGGGCGTTCTTCGCGAAACCGAGCCCCGGGTCCATCACGATCGAGTCGCGCGACACCCCGAGGGAACACGCACGCCCCGCCGCGGCTTCCCACTCGGCGCACACATCGCGCACGACGTCGCCGTATCCGTCGTCCGGGTACTGGCTGAAGCCGCGCATCCGCTCCTGGGGGTCCCGCGAGTGCATCAGGACGAGGCCGGCTCCCCGTGCGGCGACGACCTCAGCGAGCTCGCCGTCGCGCAGGCAGGTGGTGTCGTTCACCGCGTCGGCCCCCGCGTCGAGGCAGGCCGCGGCGACCTCGGGGCTGCCCGTGTCGACCGATACGCACGCGCCGCACGAGACCGCGTACCCCACGACGCCCAGCACCCGCGCGATCTGCTCGGGCGGAGGCACCGGCGGGGCTCCGGGGCGGGTCGACTCGCCCCCGACGTCGACGATGTCCGCGCCCTCCGCCAGGAGCTCGTCCACGCGCGCGCGCGCGGCCTCCGGCGCGAGATGCCGCCCCCCGTCGCTGAAGGAGTCGGGCGTCACGTTGCAGACCCCCATCAGCGCGATGCCCCGTCGGGCACGCGCTCGCTCGAGCACCCGTTGGAACGCGCTCTCTCGGCGAGACACGACTGACCTCTATTCTTTGGCTAGCAACCCGCGTCGGGTGCGGCAACGTCGAATCGCCGCATCGACCGCGAAAACATGCGATGGAGGAAGCCATGCGCGAGCAATCGTTCACGAAGAGCCTCTTCTTCGGGGTCATCGACGAGAGCCTCGTTTTCCCCTGGCCCGAGCCCGCGTTCGACGAGGTGAGCACGGTCATCGGCATCCTCGACACGGTGCGGCGCTTCTTCACGCTCCGGGTCAACTCCGCCGAGATCGACCGCCAGGAGCGCATCCCGGACGAAGTGCTCGAGGGCCTGAAGGAGCTCGGTTGCTTCGGCCTGTCGATCCCCAAGGCCTACGGGGGCCTCGGGCTGACCCACACCGGGTACGCGCGCGTGATTCAGGAGATCGCCGGGCTCGACGCGAGCGTCGCGGCGACCCTCGCGGCTCATCAGTCCCTCGGCGCGAAGGGAGTCCTCCTTTTTGGCACGGAGGAGCAGAAGCGGCGTTACTTGCCGCGCCTGGCGACCGGGGAGCTGACGGCGGCCTTCGCCCTCGCCGAGACGGGCGCGGGCAGCGACGCCGGCGAGATCCAGACGCGGGCCGAGCTGCAGGCCGACGGCAGCTACCTGCTCAACGGATCGAAGACGTGGATCCTCAACGGGGGCATGGCAGGGCTCTTCATCGTCTTCGCCCGGACCTCGCTCGTCGAGGACGGGGTCAAGCCGAAGATCACCGCCTTCGTCGTCGAGCGCGGCCCGGGAGTCCGGAGCGGACAGAACCAGCCCAAGCTGGGCATCCGCGGGGCATCGACGACCGAGCTCCACTTCCACGACGTCCGCGTCCCGGCGGACCACGTGCTCGGCGAGCCCGGCCGGGGCTTCAAGGTGGCGATGCAGGTCATGGACAGCGGGCGCCTCGGGCTCGCCAGCGGCTGCGTCGGCATCTGCAAGCGCATCCTCAAGCTGTGCGTCGAGCGGTGCCAGGAGCGGCGGGCGTTCGGGCGGCCGATCGGCGAATTCGGCCTCATCAAGGACAAGATCGCGACGATGATGGCCGAGACCTGGGCCCTCGAGTGCATGACGTACCTGACGGCCGGGCAGGTCGACCGGGGCGTGGACGACTTCTCCGTCGAGAGCGCTATCTGCAAGGTGTACGGCAGCGAGGCGTGCCTGCGCGTCGTCAGCGAGGCGCTGCAGATCGCCGCCGGCCTCGGCTACATGGCCGAGCGCCCCTACGAGCGGCTCCTTCGTGACGCGCGCGTGAACATCGTCTTCGAGGGGACCAACGAGACCCTGCGCGCGTTCATCGCCCTCAGCGGGATGCAGGGACCGGGGCAGGAGATCGTGGACGTCGCCCGGGCGATGCGCGAGCCCATCAAGGGATTCGGCCTGCTCAGCGACTTTGCCATCCGCAAAGCGAGGAGCGCCCTCGGCCGCGAGCGCATGACGCGTCACCACCCCGTCTTGAGCCGGGAGGCGGTCATCTTCGAGGAGTACGTCCAGCAGCTATCGCGTGCGGTCGAGACGGTGCTCCGCAAGCACGGTCGCGACATCGCCGAGATGCAGTACACGCAGAAGCGCGCGGCCGACCTGGCGATCGACCTCTACGGAATCGCCGCGTGCGTCGCGCGGACGACGCTCGTCGTGGAGAAGCGAGGCGAGCAGGGCGCGCGGCGCGAGATTGACCTGACGAGCATCGCGGTGGCGCTGGCCGAGAGGCGCCTCGCGCAGGTGGTGGCGGCCGTGGACAAGAACGACGACGAGCTGAGAAAATCGGTGGCGAGCCGGGCGTACGTGGACGGGGGGTATCCGTTCGACGTGGTGTAGAGGGGGGGGGTGGAACCGCTGAGGCGCTGAGGACGCAGAGGGGATGCCTGGCGTGATGTCGACAGGAGAGACGGGCGGGGCGGCGAAGGGGGCGGCGCCCCTGCCCCGGAGGGCGGGGGTCGGCTGCTTCGTCTGGGGGCTCGGGGCGAGTGCCGTCGGGGTCGTGCTGCTGGTGGTCGCAGGCGCCTTCATCGTGCGGGGGGCCCGGCTGGAGAGGGACATGGTGAGGCGAGGCGCCTCGGCGCCAGGGACCGAAGAGCTGCGCGGGCTCGGCTGCGACCCGGGCACGACCGTGATGGAGTCGCGTCAGTCGTGGGCAATCGACGCGGCGCCGCCGACGGAGACGAGCGTCTTCATCGCGTGCCTCGCGACCGAGGGGAAGATGGTGCCGACATGCGACGACGTCGCACACGAATACGCGAGGGCCGTCCACCCTGTCGGGAAGTTCGTGGCTCAGGTGCGCGTCGTGCGCCGATTCAAGATCGAGTGCCAGAGGGCCTACCGCGAAGACGGCACAGCCATCGGCGACATCGCGCCCTGAGCCCGGTTCACGGCAGTCCGGGATCGGTCGCGACGACGTGTTCGTCGGCGTAGTGATTGGCGCGACCGTAGAGTTCGATGTTGTCGTGGACCGTGTCAGAGCTGAGCGTGATCGTGAAGTTGCCGCTCTCGGGCCTCACGTTGATGCTCACCCAGCGATCCGGCAGAAAGTACGGATCGTTCGGAGTGCTGCTGAGCTGCCCGAGGAGCGTCCGCGCGCCGTGGCACTGCAGAGCGCGCGTCAATTCCTCGACGCCGATGCCGCTGGGCGGGCGCACGACCAGCTTGGCCCCGTTGACGCGTTCCTCGGCGTTGTCGCCGCCGGTCATGATGTGGGTGTAGAGCGGCTGGACGCGGAGGACCTTCAACGAGCCGACGATCTGGTCCTGAGAGCTCGTGCTCGCGTCGCACTGCATGCGTTCGACGCCCGCGGCACGAGCGGCCGGCAGCGGACCCGACGAGCACGCGGTGGCCCCGATAAGCGCCGTGATGGGCAGAATGCCCTTGAGACTGCTGTGCATGGTGTTCCCCTTTCGTTTTTCCGGGTCAGCACCAAAGCAACTTCCGTGACAACGGGGGCCAAGGCTCGAACCTAGCCACCTTTGGGTGTCGGTTGGGTCGATAGGGGGTTGTGAACCGCAGAGGCGCGGAGGGCGCGGAGGCGAGTTGCTCTGACTAGGGCCCTAGGACCTGCAGGTTGCCGGCGAGGAGATTCGCGGTCCACTGCGCCATCGTGGTCGAGCCGGTGTCGGTGTCGACCGTGTAGAACTCGCTGCGGAAGATGTGCTGGTGGTACGTCGGGTTGGGGAAGTTCGAATTCATGCCGCCGATGTAGTACGTCGCCAGCGCGCCGGTGCATTGGTACGCGGTGACGAGATCCTGGAGGCCCTGCGTGTATTGCGCGGCCGGGTAGGGAGAGATGGAGAGCGCGGTCGCGTTGTTGCTCGAGCAGTTGTTGTCACCGGACGCGAAGAAGAGGCGCATGACCTCGTCTTGAACGGTGGAGACGAGGCCCACGCGCGCATTCTTGTACTTGTGGTGCCAGTAGGGGACGATGTTGGTCAGCCCGCTGCCGTCCGAGTTGAAGCAGTCCGCGCAGTCCGACGGGATCGCCGCGTCGAAGCCCCAGAGCTGTCGCCACTCCTGCTGGATGCACGCGGGCAGGTACTCTGTGCGAAAGGGCGGCCCCGAGTCGTCGAGTACCGTGACGGGCACCTTGCCGAAGCTGTCCTGCACCATGCCGAAATTGAGACCCGCGCCGAAGCCGCCGGCGCTGGCGCCGGTGAGCAGCACCTGGGTGACGTTCGGGAACGTCGGCACGATGCGCGCGATGAACTTCTGCAGGTTCCTGTAGCCGACGAAGTGCTGGTTGGTCAGCGCCGGGAGCACG
>Ga0182018_10002540_pt1 | contig 17983 bp, 12 predicted proteins | sample 812P2MmetaG_FD_120490 | JGI IMG/M metagenome (GOLD analysis project Ga0182018, IMG submission 120490) | Permafrost microbial communities from Stordalen Mire, Sweden - 812P2M metaG | ecosystem: Environmental > Terrestrial > Soil > Wetlands > Permafrost | place: Sweden: Stordalen | collected... | reverse complement strand
TCGCAGCACTTGTAACACTGTGCGCGGTTGCGGGCGATCAATTGGGCTATTGGATCGGACGCCGCGCGGGGCAAGCGCTTTACAGCCGGCGCGATTCCCTTCTATTTCGCAGAAAACATCTCGAGCGCGCGCACCAGTTCTATGAGGCCAACGGCGGCAAGACGATCATCCTGGCGCGCTTCGTGCCCATCGTGCGCACGTTCTGCCCCCCTGTGGCGGGCGCGGCGCGCATGAACTACCGTCACTACCTCAGCTACGACATCGTCGGCGGGATCGTATGGGTCGGCAGCATGATCTTCGGCGGATATTTCCTGGGCTCCGTGATTCCCAACGTAAGCCAGAAAATCCACTGGGTGATCGCCGCGGTGGTGTTTCTCTCGCTGCTGCCCGCGATCATCGGATTGCTGCGCGCGCGATCGGGCAAAGCCTCGAAGCCGCCGCTTTCTGCCATCGAAACCGAACAAGAGCAGCCATGAGCGCGGAAAGTGCGCCGGGCGCGGGCAGTGCCGGCAAGTCGCCCTCCGCGGCATTTCTGCGCGCCGTGATTTTCGATATTGGCGGCGTGATCGTGCGCGTGAACATCGGCCGCGCGCTCGGAGTCGCGGGTGGCGGCGCGAGCGATTCCCCCGAGCAGATCTGGCGCGCCATCGAAGCCGATCCTCTGTGGAGCTATTGGCAAGAAGGCAAGCTCGATCCGCGCGAATGGCACCGGCACTTGGCTTCAAAGCTCGATTCGCCGCTCGATTTCGAGGCCTTCTCGCAAGCCTGGTGCAGCGTGCTCGAACCCGAGCCAATCATCGGCGACGAACTATTCCGCGAACTGGGCGCGCGCGTGCGCCTCGGCCTGCTCTCCAACACCGATCCTCTCCACGTCGCCTACATGGAAAAGAATTTTTCGTTCATGCAGTATTTTCCGGTGCGCATTTACTCTTGCCGAGTGGGTGTGTGCAAACCAGCGCCCGAAATTTATCTCCGGGCTCTCGATGAGATCGGCGTGGCTCCCGGCGAAGCGCTGTACATCGACGACCTTGAGGTTAACGTCCAAGCCGCGCGCGCAATCGGAATGTCGGGTGTTCGGTTCACTGGGCTCGCGGCGCTCAAAGATGCGCTCAGCCGTCTCGGATTGTCGAAAAGTTAGCCCGGATCGTTCGTTCTTTCACGCTGACATCTCTTCCTTCTGCCTAGATCGGGGCTGCGCCGAGCGGTCGCCGATGTTCCATTACGGCGCGGCGGTGCGCTCGCGGAACAGTCAATAGCAGAACACCGACGCATCTTGTGCGGCAGCCACCCCCAGGTCAAGATTACAGGATAGTTGTAGGGTCTCCCGCCAGCGACGTATGGGCGTCGCCGTGCTGCCTTCGCTCCCGTAAGCGCCACGCCCAGCAGTCGGCAAGAACCTTAAACCAAGCAGTTGACAGCACTCACTTGCGACGCCGGGCGCGTCCAGGTGCATTTCGAGGATCATGTCAAGCAACGCGAAGTCGCGTCGAAACATGGCATTCGTTGCGCTGTTGTCGGCGGTGTTGCTGACGGCACTCGGCGTGGACGGCGTGCTCCATTGGCGCAGAGCGCGATTGATCGAGACCCCCTTCCGGATCGGCTTCTTTAATGCGAAGAACGAACACTATCTCGGCCCCGATGGAAAAGCCGCCGGCAACGCGGTCGCTCTGCTGAACGAGGCCGCGCGCCGAACCGGCATCAAGCTCATATGGGTTTATTCGCCGGAAGATGCAGACGTGGCGCTTGAGTCCGGCCAAGTGGACCTGTGGCCGCTTATAGGCGATTTGCCGGAGCGAAAAGGACTTATTTACGTTTCGGCTCCCTGGACCTTGCGCGCATACGGACTGGTATCTCTAGAAAGCAATCCCGTCGACCGCGGCAATCGATCGTCAGACATAACCATCGCCGACATTCCAGCCAGCATCGAGGACAAGCTGGGAAGGCGAACCTTCCCAAACGCAAAGTTCCTGGATGCGGGCGACAGAGCCGGGCAACTCAACGCCGTCTGCGACGGCCGGGCGCAAGCGGCGGTCATCGGACAGGACTTCGAGCAATCGGACCCAGCGTCTGAATGCCGGAACATCCCGATGCAAATGGTGGACGCCCCCGGCTTTTCGATCCTGAGTGGGGTCGGCGCGAGCTATCGCCGGCCAATCGCCGTGCAAGCAGCCGACGTTCTTCAGAGTGAGCTTCGCGCGATGGCCAAAGACGGCAGCCTGGCCAACATCGAATTTCGATGGCTGGACAACAGCCTGCCTCAAACCCGCGCGCTTTTCTACCTGCTCGACGCGGAGCGCAGCGAGCGCTTGGCGACCGCCGGAGCCGTGGTGCTGGCGTTCGTCCTGTTGCAATTCGGATGGCTGATCCGCCACGCGCGCGGCGCGAAGCGTAATGCGGAGGCTGCGCGTCTGGATGCGGAGACCTCCCGCAGCGACGCGGAGGCCGCGCGCGCCGAAGCGGAGAGCGCCAATCTGGCCAAGAGCGAATTCCTGGCCACCATGAGCCACGAAATTCGCACGCCGATGAACGGCATTCTAGGCATGACCGAACTCGCGCTCGATACCGAGCTAACGCCCGAACAGCGCGAGCATCTGGGCCTGGTGCATCAGTCGGCCGAATCGCTGCTCGCGATCATCAACGACATTTTGGATTTCTCGAAAATTGAGGCCGGCAAACTGGATCTCGAAACCATTAATTTCGATCTGCGTGAAAGCCTCGGCGACACCCTGCAGACGCTTGGCTTCCGCGCGCATCAGAAAGATCTCGAGTTGGTCTACGAAGTCCAGCCGGATGTTCCCGAGGCGCTCATCGGAGATCCCGGCCGGATTCGGCAGATCCTGATCAATTTGGTCGGCAACGCGATCAAATTCACCGAAACCGGCGAAGTCGTGGTGAGCGTCGCGGAAGAAACGCAAGGACAGACCACCGAAGCAACCACGCTGCATTTCACCGTGCGCGATACCGGCGTCGGCGTGCCTCTCGAAAAGCAAGCCGCGATCTTCGAGGCCTTCTCTCAAGCCGATGGCTCGATGGCGCGAAAATATGGCGGCACCGGACTCGGCTTGACGATTTCCAGACGACTTGTGGAGCTGATGCACGGACGCATTTGGCTTGAAAGCGTGCCGGGCAAAGGCAGCACCTTCCACTTCACCATCCAAGTCGGCTTACAGGTTGCGCCGGCGACTCGCCCGGCGCCGGTTGAGCCGAAGTACTTGCACCACATGCGCGCCCTGATCGTAGACGACAATTTCGCGAACCTCCGCGTACTCGGCGGAATGCTGGATCGTTGGGGCATGCAGCCCACCGAGGCCGGCGGCGGCCAAGCCGCGATCGAGGCTCTGCAAGCCGCGAAAAGCGCCGGCAATCCGTTTCCTCTGGTAGTGCTCGACGGACACATGCCTGGCATCGATGGATTCATGGTGGCCGAGATGATCCGCGAAGACCCATCGCTCGCCGGCGCGACCATCATGATGCTGACCTCGGCGGGTCATATCGGAGACGCCGCGCGCTGCCGCGAACTCGGCATTTCCGCGTATCTCGTCAAACCCATTCGCCAGAACGAACTGTTGAACGCAATCTGCGCGGTTCTGACCAACGCGCCGCAACAATCCACCGATCGCCTGGTCACCAAGCACACCCTGCGGGAGGAAAGCCATCGCAACCGAATCCTCCTGGCGGAAGACAATCTGGTGAACCAGAAACTCGCGCTGCGCTTGCTTGAAAAGCGCGGCTTCGAGGTAACCGTTGTCGGAAACGGCCGCGCCGCGGTTGAGGCCGCGGAAAAAGGACCCTTCGATGTAATCCTGATGGACGTGCAAATGCCGGAAATGGACGGCTTCGAGGCCACAGCCGCGATCCGCGAAAAAGAAAAATTGACGGGCGCGCACATCCCGATCATCGCCATGACGGCGCACGCTCTCAAAGGCGATCAGCAGCGCTGCATGGAAGCCGGAATGGACGCCTACCTCTCGAAGCCGATCCGCACCGCGGAACTATTCAAGACAATTGAAGAGTTCCTGAACGCCTCGAGCGCCGGCGACAAAGATCGGGACCTCGCAGCAAGATTCTTGTGGAATGTTTCGCGCTGAGTACCTGCTTCCAGGACAAAGGTAGTAGTAGGCGGACAGTGTCGATAACCATGTCGAGAAAATCCAAGTCGAATCGAAGACTGGCAATCGTTGCAGTCCTGTCGGCAGGATTACTGGCATGCATCGGCGTCGGCGCCTTTGATCATTGGCGATCCACGCGCTTGCTCGCGACTACATTCCGGATCGGATTCTACAATTCGCCGCCCAAACATTTCCTTGGCCCAGACGGCAAAGCCGCTGGGAGCGCCGTGGATCTTCTGACGGAGGCCGCGCGCCGAAGCGGCATTAAGCTCGAATGGGTCTATTCGCCGGAGGAGGCAGACGCGGCGCTGGAGACAGGCCAGGTGGACTTGTGGCCGCTGATAGGCGACTTGCCCGAGCGAAAAGGGCACGTGTACGTCTCGGCGCCGTGGACGCTGCTCGCGTATGGCATCGTCTCTAGAAAAAGCGATCCGATCGATCGGGGCACGTCATCATCCGACATAACAATCGCCAACTTCTCAAGGCACGGAGCGATGTCGGCCATGCTGATCGATCGAACTTTCCCAAACGCTAGGATTACATCCGTCGGCAGCGTCACAGAGCAACTGAGCGCCGTGTGTTTGAACAGAGCCCAAGCCACCATATTAGTGACGAACTTCGACGAGTACACTTTGCCGGAGGTCTGCCAAAACATTCCGCTGCAAATCATTGAGGTCCCTGGTTTTTTGGTCAAGTTCGGAATCGGCGCCAGCTATAAGAGGCCCGGGGCGGTGGAAGCGGCGAACCTCCTCCGAGTTGAGCTAGGCGCGATGGCCAAAGATGGCACGCTGGTCAGCACGGAGTTCAAGTGGCTCGACAACTCCGCGCCCCAAACCCAAACTTTATTTTATCTGCTCGCCGCGGAACACAGCGAGAGCCTGCTCGCGGGCGGCGCCGTAATTCTTGCGTTTGTCTTGTTTCAGTTGGCATGGTTCGTGCGCCGCGCGCGCTCCGCGAAACGAAATGCGGAAGCCGCGCGTCGCGACGCCGAAGCCAGCCGAAGCGAAGCGGAAACCGCCAATCGCGCGAAGAGCGAATTTCTGGCCACTATGAGTCACGAAATTCGCACGCCGATGAATGGCATCCTGGGCATGACCGAGCTCGTGCTCGATACCGAACTAACCGGCGAGCAGCGCGAGCATCTAGGGCTTGTGCATCAATCGGCGGAATCGCTGCTCTCGATCATCAACGACATTTTGGATTTCTCGAAAATCGAGGCCGGCAAAATGGACCTCGAAGCGATCACCTTCGATCTGCGCGAGAGCCTCGGCGAGACCATGCAGGCTCTCGCGTTCCGCGCTCACCAAAAAAGCCTCGAATTGATTTACGACGTCCAGCCGGCGGTCCCCGAAGCGCTCGTCGGAGATCCGGGGCGGATTCGCCAAATCCTGGTCAACTTGGTGGGCAACGCGATTAAGTTCACAGAACGCGGCGATATCGTGGTGAACGTAGAGGAAGAAGCGCAGGAGCAAGCCGCGGAAACATGCATGCTGCATTTCAGAGTCTGCGATACCGGAATCGGCATCCCCGCGGATAAACAAGCGACGATCTTCGAGGCCTTCTCTCAAGCCGACGGATCGATGGCGCGCAGATACGGCGGCACGGGACTCGGATTGACGATTTGCAAAAGCCTTGTCGAGTTAATGGATGGACGGATGTGGCTCGAGAGCGAGCCGGGCCGCGGCAGCACGTTTCATTTCACCGTGCGACTTGCGCTGCAGGAATCGCCCACGCCGCGCGTGGCGCCGCTCGCGCCCGAGTACTTACACAACATGCGCGCTCTGATCGTGGACGACAATTATGCGAACCGCCGCGTGCTCCACGGCATGCTGGATCGTTGGGGCATGCGCCCCACAGCCACCGAAGGCGGGCAGGCCGCGATCGAGGCTCTGCAGGCGGCCAAGAGCGCGGGCAATCCGTTTCCGTTGGTTTTGCTGGATGGGCAAATGCCGGAGATGGACGGATTCGCGGTTGCGGAATCGATCCGCCACGATCCTTCGCTCGCCGGCGCCACGATTATGATGCTGACCTCCGCGGGCCACATCGGAGACGCTGCGCGTTGCCGCGAACTCGGTATTTCCGCGTACCTGGTGAAACCCATTCGCCAAGGAGAACTGCTCAATGCCATCTGCGCGGTTCGGACCAACTCGCCGCAACAAACTATCGATCACCTGGTCACCAAGCACAGTCTGCGGGAGGAACGTCATCGCAACCGAATCCTCTTGGCCGAGGACAACCTGGTGAATCAAAAACTCGCGCTGCGCTTGCTTGAAAAGCGCGGCTTCGAAGTGACTGTGGTCGGAGACGGCCGAGCCGCGTTGGACGCGTTGGAAAAAGGAACTTTCGATGCGATCCTGATGGACGTGCAAATGCCGGACATGGACGGCTTCGAGGCCACCGCCGCGATCCGCGAAAAAGAAAAATCCACCGGCGCGCACATCCCGATCATCGCCATGACCGCGCATGCGCTCAAAGGTGACGAGCAACGCTGCCTGGCCGCCGGAATGGATGCCTACGTATCGAAACCCATTCGCACCGCGGAACTATTCAAGATCATCGAAGACCAATTGGACGCTGCGAACACCGCGAAGGAAAACAAAGATCAAGATCTCGGAACCAAGATTCTTGCCGATCCTCCGCTGATTCCCAGCAGGTAATTGAATCCCGAGTCCGCGCCGCCGGCGTCGCCGCCTGTGTTTCCTGATCTTGCAAGCCAATCAAGCGATGCGTTCCGCCCCGGCTTGCGCACGCATGTCGAAACTCTAATTCGCGCGGCAGAGGGTGTTGCGCTATCATCTGGCTCTACGAGTGGCCTCAAATTAAATCGGCCACCGCGCCGCTGTAGCAGCGCGGATTGATCTAGGGGTGGAATCCTCATGAAAGCTTATCGAATCTGGCTTGTATTTTTGTGCGCACTCGTGTTCGCGGCATTTGCGTCATCGCTCGCGATGGCTCAGACCATGCCCGAGGGGCGCTTGATGCGCTTCCCCGATGTGCACGGCGATAAAGTTGTGTTCAGCTACGCGGGCGATCTCTGGCTGGTTCCCACCGCCGGCGGCGTAGCCTCGCGCCTCACCTCGAGCCCCGGCCTCGAGCTGTTTGCGAAATTTTCGCCCGATGGCAAATGGATCGCGTTCACCGGGCAGTACGACGGCAATTTCAACGTCTACGTGATGCCCGCGACGGGTGGCGAGCCGCGCCAGCTAACTTTCCTGCCGGATATCCAGCCGATGCCCGAGCGCATGGGCCCGAACAACGAAGTGATCACCTGGACGCCCGATAGCCAGAACATCGTGTTTCTCTCGCGCCGCAATACGTTCAACGATTGGTTCGGCCGCCTGTTCACCGTGCCCGTCACCGGCGGCTTGCCCGTGCAGTTGCCGGTGGATAAGGGCGGACTCACTTCCTATTCGCCGGACGGAAAAAGCATCGCCTACAACCGCATCTTCAGGAATTTTCGCACCTGGAAGCGCTACACCGGCGGCATGGCGCAATCGATTTGGATTTACGATTTCGCCGCGCAGCACGTTGAGAAAATCACCGACTACGACGGCGCCAACACCTACCCGATGTGGCACGGCAACACGATTTATTTTGGCTCCGATCGCGGCGCCGATCATCGCATGAATCTCTTCGCTTATGACCTCGGCACGAAGCAAACGCGCCAGCTCACGCATTTCACCGATTACGACGTGGATTGGCCGAGCCTGGGCGGCGACACCATCGCCTTTGAAAATGCGGGCTATCTATATCTGTTCGATACCAAGACGGAACAAGCGCAAAAGATGACCGTGTATCTCCCCGGCGATCTCACCCTTGCGCGCACGCAGTGGGACAACGTCGCGAAGCTGGTGACCGATTTCGACATCTCGCCCGATGGAAACCGTGCTGCTCTTGCCGCGCGCGGCGACGTCTTCACCGTGCCGGCCAAGCGCGGCAGCATTCGCAATCTTACGCCAACGTCCGCGAGTCGCCAGCACGGCGTGGCCTGGTCGCCCGACGGCAAATGGGTCGCGTATATCTCCGATGCGAGCGGCGAAGAGGAACTTTACGTCACGCCGCAAGACGGCCTGGGCCCAGCGCAGCGCATCACCACCGGAAGCAAGGGCTTTCTGTTCCCGCCGCTCTGGTCGCCCGACAGCAAGAAGCTCGCCTACGCCGATCAGAAGTTGCGGCTGTGGTACGTGGACATCGCAGTGAAAAAGCCGGTCCTAGCGGATACGGCGGTGTGGGGCGAAATCAACGATTTCGCCTGGTCGCCCGACAGCCAATGGATCAGCTACTCGAAGCCCGCCGAGAATACCAACCACGTGACCGAACTCTATTCCCTGGCCAGCGGAAAAGTTTCGGATGTCACCGACGATTTCACCAACACTTCCAATCCGATTTTCGATCCCGACGGCAAATATCTCTACGTGCTCTCGCAGCGCGATTACAACGAAGTGCTCGGCGTGTACGACGAGGAATTCTCGAATCCCAAGGCCACGCGCGTTTACGCGATTACCCTGCGCGCCGATCTGCCTTCGCCATTCGCCGCGCGCAGCGACGAAGTTTCGATCAAAGAGGAAACGCCTGCAGCTTCCTCGAGCGACGTAATGACTCCAGCGGCGGGAAATCCCGGCGCCGCGCAAAAGAAAACCACCAAAGAAGCCAAGCAAGAAAAGGAAAAGAGCGCGCCGAAACCAGCGGCGACGCCAGCGGTTGCCACGGCAACCGCAACGCCTGCGGCGGCCAAGCCAGAATTCCGGATCGACCTCGACGGCATTGCAAACCGCATCGTGGTTTTCCCGATGCCGCCTTCAGTGATCGCGCAGCTTGGCGCGGCCAAGGGACTGGTCTTCTACGCAACGCAACCAATTCAGGGATTGTCTGGCCCGCTGCCGGGCGAAGATCCGGAGATTCACGAATTTGACATGACCGAACGCGAAGATCACGTCCTGGTCGCCGGCGGGGTGGCGTTCGCCGTGTCGTTCGATGGCAAAAAGCTGCTCTACGAAGGACCTCCCGGCGATGGCGGCGCTGCCAGCTTCGGTATCGTGGACACCGCGTTTGGCGGAGCGGAGCACCACGCCGGCGATGGCGCGCTTGATCTTTCAAGTCTGCGCGAGGAAGTCGATCCCCGCGCCGAATGGAAGCAGATGTTCGAGGAAGTCTGGCGCCAGGACCGCGATTTCTTCTACGAAGCCTCGATGAACGGTGTGGATTGGGAAGCCGTGCGCAAGAAGTACGAAGTTCTGTTGCCCTACGTCGCCGATCGCTACGATTTGACGCTGCTGATGGGCGACATGATCGGCGAGCTCAGCAACTCACACACCTACGTCGGCGGCGGCGATTATCCGGATTTGCATCCCGTGAACGTCGGATTGCTGGGTGTGGATTTTGAAGCCGACGCGGCGCACGGAATGTATCGCATCAAGAAAATCTATCCCGGTGAAAATTGGGATGCGCGCCGCATTTCGCCGCTCACCGAACCTGGCCTCAACGTGCCCGAAGGCAGCTACTTGCTCGCCGTGAATGGCCATCCGCTGCGCATTCCGCAGAATCCCTTCGAGCTTTTCGTGAACACCGCCGGGCAAAACGTCACGCTCACAGTGAATTCCACGCCGAGCGATACCGGATCGCGCAACGTGGTGGTGCGCACGATCGAGAGCGAATACCATTTGCGCGAGCTTGACTGGATCGACACCAACCGGCGCAAGGTCGACGCCGCATCCAACGGCAAGATCGGTTACATCTACCTTCCCAACATGGAAGACGACGGCCTGAACGAATTCGTCCGCCAATATTTTCCGCAAATCCGCAAGCAAGGCTTGATCATCGACGTGCGCTACAACGGCGGCGGCTTTGTGGCCGACATGGTTCTCGATCGCCTCCGGCGCATCCTGTCCGGTATGAACGCGGCGCGCAACTGGCCCTCCGGCACGATGCCCAACGTGGTGTTCAGCGGACCCATGGCTTGCGTCACGAATGAGTACGCCGCATCCGACGGCGACTTCTTTACTTACTTTTTCAAGTACTACAAGCTCGGCCCGGTGATCGGCATGCGCACCTGGGGCGGCGTACGCGGCATCCGCGGATTCATTCCGTTGATGGACGGAGGTTACGTCGCGCGGCCCGAATTCTCACTCTATGGCCTCGACAGCCAGTGGGTGGTGGAAAACCACGGCGTCGAGCCAGACATTGTCCTCGACAACCTGCCCGACCAGGTGATGGCGGGCCACGATCCGCAACTTGAGAAGGCCATCGACGTTATCACTAAGGCCATTCAGGCGAATCCGAAGCAACAGCAACTGCCGCCGCGCCCGCCCGACCTACCGGCTTATCCGGCGGGCCCGGGCCGCTGACCGAGGCTCCGCGAAGCGCAGCCTTTTAATCGGTTGCGCTCTGCGGACAGCTATTTTCAGAGCTGAATTCGCCGCGCGGCCAGATCGCACTTCGTGCGTGTGCCACAACGCACATCGTCCGGTAAAACTTGCACGTACTAGTACTACTAATACCGTGCACACTGGCGCGGGGTCTCCACGTAACTAGCATCCATTCAGCTGTTTACCGATCACCGCGCGCCGGCATCGGATTGGCGTTCCCCTTGCTATTACCCGAATGAAGTTTGATCACACCTTCGGGGGGACTAAACGACATGGTCGACGAGCACACGATTGTAGAGCAGCGTAATTCGCCTGGCTGGTTACTGCCGGCGGCGGTGTTGGGGTTAGTCGCAGGTCTGGCCGGAATCGGCGTAGGCTGGATGGCGTCCTCGCACGCGGATCAGTACCAGCAATCGCTGGAAAACGAACTGAAGAGCGCGAAGGCCGACTACACCAGTCAGATCGCCACGCTCCAATCGCATGAGACTCAGGTCGACGCCACCGACACGCAACTCCAGAGCGACTTGGACACCGTCACCAAGAAGCTCAATTTGACGCAGGGCCAGTTGTCCAAGGCCCGCAAGCAGGAAGCCGACGACGTCACGGCCAGCCAAGCTAAGATCGCCGACGTAGACACCACCGTAACTACACAGCTTGCTACTAAAGCCAACTCGGATGACGTCAAGGCTGTCGACACGCGCGTCACCGGCGTGCGCACCGATCTTGATTCCACCCGCACCGACCTGCAAATGGCCAAGAGCCAGCTCGGGACCCTGATCGCGACCAATGGCGAACAGATCGCTGAATTGCAGCGCATGGGCGAACGCGATTACACCGAATTCACCATCACCACGCGCGGCAAGGCGCAGACCGTCGGCAATCTTCAGGTCACCCTGCGCGGCACCAACCCGAACAAAAAACAATTCTCCGTCGACCTGCTCGTGGACGACGTCCACATCGATCGCAAGAACTTGGCAGCGAACGATCCAGTTTTCTTCCATGAAGGCGGCATCCGCACTCCTTGCGAATTCGTAGTCAACCAGGTCGGCAAGGACACCATCACCGGCTACATCAGCACGCCCAAGCCGCCGAAGGCAGCGCAGTCGGCCTCGGCCGCCAGCAGCGATTAGTTTTTGACTCTGGGCGAGAAAATGCGCCCGGTTGAACGAGGATTTGTATCGCAGGAACTCCGGTCGGACCTGAGTGAGAACGTCGGCCGATCCGGAGCAAGCCAAAGACGGGCGGATTCAAAATCCGCCCGTCTTTTTTTGTTGGGGCAGTCCGCGAATCGGCGAAGTCACTCGAGGCAGCGCACAGCGACCAACGCGGGTGTATGATGCCAGCAGTTTCCAGGCCTGAAGGAAAATCGAAAATCCGTGACAGGAGATCACATGAAAACAAAAGCGATTTTGTTGGCTGTTGCGACGCTGCTCGTCGGCGTTGTGGTGTGCTTCGCCGCTGAAGACGTGAATATGGGCGCCTGGAAGCTGAACGAGGCCAAGTCCATGATCGCGCCAGGGGGAGCAAAGAATGTGACCGTGGTCTACGCGGCAGCGGGCGACAGTATCAAGGTCACTATCGACGGCGTCGACGCGGCCGGCAATCCCACGCACGGCGAATGGACGGGTAAGTTCGACGGCAACGATTATCCCCTTACAGGTGAACCTGCGGCCGACACGCGAGCGTATACCCGGGTCAACGATCACACGCTCTCGATGACCGAAAAGAAGGGCAGCGCGGTTGTCGAGACCGCTCTCATCGTCGTCGCAGCCGACGGCATGACGCGCACCGTGACCCTCAACGCCACCGACGCCTCCGGCAACAAGATCACCAGCACCATGGTCTACGACAAGCAGTAACCGGCAGCTTTTCCAGGTCGCCGTCAATTCGCGAGACGCCATGACGAAATAAAATCCTCCGAGGAGACAAAACATGCCGAAAGTAATCGTCACATCGCAGGTTCAAGATCCGGTGAAATGGGAGGCGGGCTTTCGGACGCACACCGATCTGTTTCGGTCTTACTCTATTCGCACACCGGTGCGGTTCACGATCTCCGGCAACGAAGTCACGATCTGCTTCGAGCCCGAGAATCTTGATACGTTCAACAAAGGTGTGCAATCGCAAGCGACGGCCGAAGCCATGGCCACTGACGGCGTGAAGCGCGAAACTATGAAGACGTATGTGCTGGACAAGGAGATGAAGCTGTAGCGGAACTCAGTTGAGCGCGAACGAAACCGAATACGCCCCGCGCCGCGCTAGTGGACGTCGCCGGCGGCGTTCTCGAGAACCACATTTGAGAGCACCGCGGTATCGGACTTATCCGGCAGGTGCGAGCAAAACCCGATCCCAACGTAGAACGGGGCGTCGATGTGCAGCGTGATCGGCGGACCAAACTGGTGCATTGGTTCGCCTTCCAGGCTGACGAACAGCGTGAACGAATCGCCGCGCTTTTCGATGCCGATGCGCTGCGCATTCACGGTGACCAGGCTGTCCGGGCTCGTGCCGCCGGGACGCCCGCGTCCACCGATGCGAAATTCCATATCCTTCACGCGCGCGTTCTTCTCCGCGCGCTGCGCCAGTTGAATCATTCCCGCGCCGTGCAGCGCGACCAGCACTTCCTTGGAATCATCATCCAGGTCCTGGCGAATGATTAGCACGGCCTTGCGATCGCCGTAGCCGTTCGGGTCCGGAAACGCAATATCCGCCGCGAGTGAAACATCACCCGACATTTTCTTCCACAGATAACGAAACTCATCGCGTGTGTACCAGACGTTGTAACCCGCAGAGTTGATCGTGTACTGCTTGGTGCCCGCGTCGTAGCTGGCGCTGCCCGGCACGACCGCGCTTCCAATATCAGATTGCGCGTCGAATATTCCGATCGGCGTATCGAAATTCGTGCTCGGCCGATGAAAATCCGCTGGTGGCGCCACCTGCGGGTGCCCCGGAGAACCCGGCTGCGCCCACGCCGGCGCTGCGGGTGTGGTTGCTGACGGCGCAGCGGGCGATTGCGCGACTGGCGCGGCAGGTGCAGGCGCCGCCGGTGAAGCAGGCGCTTGCGCGCGCAACGGAATCAGCGCGCTGCACAGTATCAGCGCGAGCAGCGCGGCCCGCGCGGAGCGCGTTGCATCACCAGTCCTCGCGGAACGGAATGCTTCAATGCTTCGGGAATCGAGTTTCATAGGCACGCGAACGATACAGATGCCCACCGCAAAGATCAAGAGCTCTCTATCTCCCCCCATGCTGGTAAACCGGTCGGGTACCGATAGGTACTGCGATCCGCAGGGGAAATTGCGCGTTCGCGAAGGCTTTCCTAGACTGCAGTATGTGCCACCGGACACTGATATCGCGAACCAGAGTTCATTCAACCGGATTTGCCGGTCGCTTTCCACGACGCACCTCACGATCATCCTTTTCGTTCTGATCGCTCCGATTTATGCCCTTTCGCCGCACGGCAGGCCGTCGCTCCGCTATCTGACCCAGGGTGCGGAGATGACCCGCGTGGCTTTGAACGTCGCCCAATCCGGAAACTTTGCCGATCCCTACGAAGCAATGCCAACCGGGCCGACCGCCCATGTGGCTCCGGCCTATGTGTTTCTTTACGCGCTCGTCGCAAAACTATTCGGCATCGGCGAGGCTGGCGCCACCGCGCTGTGGCTTCTGAACATCGGCTTCCTCGCGCTGCAGTTGGCGCTGCTGCCGTTGCTGTCCGAGCGGTTGGGAATTGGCGTACTGCCCGGCGTCCTCGCTACGGTATTCGGAGTTGTTTTTCAACCCTATCGGGTGTTTCCCGAGTGGGAAGCGCTTTTCACCGGCCTACTATTGGTTTCGCTGTGCGTGCTCACGGTGCCCTACTTTGAATCGCCGCGTGAATGGCAGCGCTCGGCGCTTCTCGGATTTTTTTGGGGCATCACGATTTTGGCAAATCCGCAGTGTGTCCTGCTGCTATTTGCGTGGCCGATCGCCGCTGCGATGAAAAATTCCCCCGAGCAGTTGGCGCGAGCGCGCCGAGCCATGGTGGTTGTCGCCCTGGGAGCGGCTTTGGCGTGCCTTCCGTGGTTTATCCGGAATTACCAGCGATTCCACGCCATCTTTTTCGTTCGCGACAGTTTCGGACTCGTGCTCTACAGCTCGAACAATCCGTGCGCCCAACCAACGTTGATCGAGAGCATGAATTCAGGCTGCTATCAGAAGACCAATCCCAATGTCAGCCCGGTTGTCGCCGCCGAAGTATTGGACCAGGGAGAAATTCAATTCAACCGAGGCCAAGCGCACAAAGCGCTGCTTTGGATTAGATCGAATCCGCGCGCGTTTGCATCTCTCACGGGCCACCGCTTTCTGAAGTTTTGGTTCCCGTATCTCAATGGACTGGGCTACGCTATTCCCGCCGGCATTCTCACCGTTCTTTCGTTATTGGGGCTCGCAGTGATGTTCCGGAAGAATCCTCGCGCCGCCTGGGTGCTCGCATCGACGCTGCTGCTCTATCCGCTGGTTCATTACGTCTCGCAATTTGAGGCGCGCTACCGCTATCCCATTTTCTGGGCCACATTTCTGCCCGCGGCGTACGCGGTGGTGGAATTTGTTCGTTGGTGGCGGAGATCATCTACTGGCGTCTCTGCTTCCACCGAATCGCGCGTTCGAGTACAACGCGACCGGCACGAATCTCTCGCTAGCTCGGAAATTAATATCGCGAAGCATTCGAGCGCTGACTAGTGGGATTGCCGGACAGGTGAGGCCTTAGGAGTCACTTCGCCCGGCGTCGTCGCCGCGCTACACTGGTTTCCCGTGCTTGCCACCCGAAAAATCCTGTTTACCGCGTTCGAGGGATGCTTGGCCGACGCCCACTCGGGTTCGTGGGCGGCTGCGCAAGCGGGCATCGATGAACTCGAGCGGCGCTCCGTGCCGTGGGTGATTTTTTCGGGGCTCACGCGAGCGCAACTCGACCCCATTCGCCGGAAACTCGGTCACACCGGTCCCTTCATCAGCGAACACGGCGGCGGCCTATTCGTTCCGCAGGGCTATTTTCCTGTGCGCATCGAGGGACAAGAGCGCTCGGGTAACTTTCAACTGCTGCCGTTGGGCAAACCCTACCTCGAGACGGCCGCGGCACTCGAAGATTTGGCGGAAGAAGCGGGCGTAAGCGTCGTTGGCGTGAGCCAAATGAGCTTGCGCGAACTCGAACGGAACACGGGCTTATCGCAGCGAGAAGCCGAACAGTTTCGCCTGCGCGATTTTGAAGAGCCATTTTTTTTCGCCGGCGCCTCCGAAAAAGAAATCGCACGCTTCGTCACGCTCGCGAAAAAGCGGGCCTATTACGCCAAGCCGGGTGCAACCTTCTGGAGTTTTTCCTCACTTCCCGATGCCGGAGAAGCGGCGCGCCGCCTCGCCAAGCTGTTCCGCGCCTCCGCGCACAAGCGCCACCAATCGCAAATCTTCGCGATCGGCGCGGGACCGGAAGATTTCGCAATGTTATCCGCCGCCGATCGCGGAATTCTGCTTCCCGCTGAAGATGCGGCGGAAGATTCCGCAATCGCCGAACCCGCGCGGCGATTCGAGCACGCCAAAGATTCCGGACCAAAAGGTTGGGCTGACGCGGTACTAGGAGTGCTAGGACCAGGATGAAGCGCGGAGAAAATCTTAGCCAGAAATATCCCGTCACTACGCAGAAATCTTCCACGCATTTGGTAATTCGCGCACTTCCGTTTCCCGCCGCCCGCTAATTTTCACGTGAATGCAAGACTTATGGCCGCGCCGAGCTTGGCATCCCGATTGCCATGTATAAAGCCAGAAAGTGTCGGGTGCTTCTTCCGGCGCTCGAGGCCGCGGGCTATACTGCGCGCCATAATTTTTGGCGCGTTCGGGGAAATATCGGGGGAGGCTAACTTGGTGCGGATACTTCGGCGCTTGACCGTTCCAGCTACGGAATCGCAAATGGCCATCGCGCTCTCACTGTCGGTGGTGATGATGAGCCTGCTGCTCTGCGGCATCATCTACCAATCCAACGTGATCAATTATCAGCGCGATCTGATTCGCGTGATCTGGCCTGGTCATTAGAGGCAGCTCGCTCGCGTTAGCCTGCGCCTCCGCGCCCCCGCGCGCCGATTGGCGCCGGATTGATCGAAGCACCGCCCGCGAAATGTACAAGCCGGCAATTATACGATCCGCCCTACGTAACGTTTTGGAACTCCTCGCCCGTGTAAACCGAAATCCTGTTGGTGTATAATTTTACTTGCAGTCAGGAGCTGGAGCCATGAAATCACGATTCTTCGCGATCCTTTTCCTCGCCGTTGCGGCCGTAATGGCCATCCCCGCGGTAGCGGGTGCGACCACGATCGATATCCATCAGGCCAGTGCTCAGCATCACCGGCGCCGCCACCGTCACCATCACCCGCACTTCAGCGAATAATCCTGCGCTCGCGGGTCGGGTGCGTTCGGTTGTCGCGCTTCGGACGCGTGCCATACGCTGCTTTGCGGATGTGTGTTCAACAGGACAGACACCGCACTCGTTTCAGCCCATGATGTTGTCTGTAGTTACGAGTCAGGAGACCACATCATGAAGGCACTTCTTGTAACGCTCTGTTTAGCCGCAGTTCTAATCATGGCGATTCCGGCACCAGCCGGCGCCAGCACCATCGATACCCAGCAAACCGCGTCCCACTGGCATCGGTGGCATCACCGCCATCACCGCTACTAGAAGCATCTCGTCGCTTGGTCGGCCCCGGTGGGCTGGAGTGTTACGATCGATCCTGCCGGGCGTTCTGAATCCGTTCTAAATTGAAAACGTTTTGAGCTTTGCGGTACGGGTGTGTGCGCGCGAAGAAGAATTTACTTGGTGAAGAGCCCTTCGCGAACCTGATCGCGGCCCACGAACGTCTTCGAGGAGCGGAAGCGGCTGAACAAATCCTGAATCTCGCGGTTCTGATAGACGCGCTGCGGAGTGAGCGAGCAGTTCGCTCCGACCAATTCGAGATTCTGCGCATCGAGCACGCGGTAGCGGTGAAAGCTCTCGGGCTTTCGCGTGTGGAATAGCGCCAGCACCACGCCGCCATCGCGCACTAGCGACGTGATCCGCGCCACAACGCGCGCCCCCAGTTGCCCATCGAGATAATCCAGCAAATCCCACAACAATATTCCGTCGAGAGTGCCCGGCTGATGCTGCAAACTCGTTCTCAGAAAGCGCTCAGCGCGCCCCGACGGAGTCATATCCTCATCGCCTTCGCCCGGCCCGAGCGCGAGCACCTTGGCTTCTTCATCCGATTGAAACGCCTGCAATTCGCCCAGCAAATCTTCGCTGTAAACGCGAAAGCCGCGCTCGATGAAAAATCCCACGGTGTGCTGCCACACCGGACCCACGTCGAGCAATTGGCCACGGCCGACGCCGTCGAGATGCCACAAGAATTCTTTGAGCCCGTTCGAGGGGCGCAGTGTTCGCGGCGCGTAGCCGGGCCCCGCCGGAGTTCCAGCCGGAACCGAAACCGCCGGCGCGGACATCGACGATCGTCCCGTCACCGC
>Ga0182018_10002538_pt1 | contig 17995 bp, 15 predicted proteins | sample 812P2MmetaG_FD_120490 | JGI IMG/M metagenome (GOLD analysis project Ga0182018, IMG submission 120490) | Permafrost microbial communities from Stordalen Mire, Sweden - 812P2M metaG | ecosystem: Environmental > Terrestrial > Soil > Wetlands > Permafrost | place: Sweden: Stordalen | collected... | reverse complement strand
TGGGGCGACATATGCACGCGATCATGTCGCCCTTCACGACCTAGTGAGGTCGACTTGCCGCCGATCCGGAGCGACATACTCAGTCGGGCATGTCGCTCGGCACGGGTGTGCGGTGCGACATACATCCGTGGGCAGCCTCGCCATGCCAATCGAGCGAGGCGACATTCCCTCTCGGGTATGTCGCTCCGCACGCGTGGGTGGAGCGACATGCTGCAGCTGCATCAGCGAGATGCGCGATACATAATGTCGCTTTTGGCTCGCGAGCCATATGACATCGTGAGACAAGCGGGGCGACGCACATGGCCGCCTCTTCATCCGCTCTCCTGATTCAATGTCAGCTCGCACTCAGCCTCACCCAGAAGGAGCTCGGCGCCCTCGTCGGCAGGGACAGGCGCACGGTCCAGCGATGGCAGGATAAGGGGGTCGATCTCACGCCAACCCAGGCCCAGACGCTGGCGGATGCGCTGCGGCCTGTTCGCCCCGATCTCGCCGAGCAGGTGCTCGAGCTGGGCAGGAAGGCGGCCATCGTGGGGCAGCCTCCTTGCTCTGCGACACCCGAGGTGATCGATGCGATTCTGCGAGCGGCGGCCGATGCGGGGGGCACGTCACCCGAAGCGATCCGCCCTGCCGTCACTGCGGCGTTCGTGAAGGCAGAGGATGTGGGGGTGGAGGTAAGAGCGGTCGTCGCGGGGCTGAAGTCCGACACTGGCCTGCCGTGACCTTTTCTCGCCCCGCGACGTTCGTCCCATTCGTCCTGCTCGGCGCGAGCATCATTGTCTCCGCCCGCCCGTCCGTTCGACCGCCTCCGCCGGACGTCGAATCGGACCGTGGCCGACGCATCTTCGAGCAGCGTTGCGCCATCTGCCACACCACCGGCGAACGCTCTGCCCAGGGTCCGGGCCTCGCCGGGATCGTCGGTCGCAAAGCCGCCTCGACGCGCTTCGGCTACTCGCGCGCGCTGCGCGAGGCCAACCTCACGTGGGACCGCGCGACGCTCGATCGCTTTCTGGCCGCACCGGCGGCGCTCGTGCCGGGCACGACGATGCCGATGGCCATACCGGACGTTGCGGAACGCGGCGCGTTGCTCGACTACCTGGCCACCCTCACTCCAGGGGGAGAAGCATCGGCCCCTCTGGCCGGCGTGGTCCCGGCACGCACGGCGCCCGCCCTCCCCGGCCTGCGTACGGGGCGCGCTTCATTCGGTGACTACCGCAGCGACGGACCCGGCGTGCGGCGTCGCATCACGACCGCCGACCTCCCCCCGCCCTACGACACCCCTTCTGCCCAGAACGGCCCGGACGTCGTCGCGCCACCCGTCGACGCGCACCCGTATCTCCCTCCCGGCTTCCGCGTCGACGTCTTCGCCCACGACCTGGTCGGGCCTCGCCTGCTCCGCGTTTCGCCCTCGGGCGATCTGTTCGTTGCCGAGAGCCAGGCTGGACGCGTGCGCGCGCTTCGCGCGGCGGACGGCGCGCGCGCCGCGGAGCTAGAGGACGTCTTCGCCTCCGGACTCGATCGACCCTTCGGCATTGCCTTCTACCCCCCGGGCCCCGACCCGAAGTGGGTATACGTCGCGGAGACCAACGGGGTAGTTCGCTTCCCGTACGGCAACGGGGACATGCGCGCGCGCGGCGGCTCCCAGACGATCGTCGCGTCGCTCACCGGCGCACCGGGAGGTCACTGGACGCGAGACGTGGCGTTCTCTCTCGACGGCAAACAGATGTTCGTGTCGGTCGGCTCCGCCTCCAACGTCGCCGAGGGCGACGTCGACGAGCGCGACCGGGCCGACGTCCTCGTCTTCGATCCCGAGGGCCGGGACAGGCAGGTCTTCGCGAGCGGCATACGCAATTGCGTCGGTCTGGCCGTGCACGCGTCGACGGGCGACGTGTGGTGCTCGACCAACGAGCGCGACGGGCTCGGCGACGATCTGGTGCCCGACTACATCACGCGCGTTCGGCGCGGCGGGTTCTACGGGTGGCCCTGGTTCTACCTCGGGGACTACGAAGACCCGCGTCACGCCGGCGAGAGGCCCGACCTCGCGGGCACGGCCCTCGTGCCCGATGTCCTCTTGCAGGCGCACTCGGCGTCCTTGCAGATGACGTTCTACGACAGGACGGCCTTCCCTACCCGGTACCGGGGCAGCGCGTTCGCCTCGCTCCACGGCTCGTGGAACCGCGGCAAACGCACGGGGCCCAAGGTGATCGCGGTCCCCCTCCAGGGCGGCGTGCCGACCGGAGACTACGAGGACTTCATGACCGGCTTCGTCGTGGACGACGAGGCGGTGTGGGCGCGGCCCGTGGGAGTCGCCGTCGCCCACGACGGCGCCCTCTTCGTGAGTGAGGACGGCAACGGATCGCTCTGGCGAATCGCGTTCGTCGGCGAGTGAAGCCGAGTACTTCCCTTCCCGCAGCGCGTGGACGGGCACGTACGCCGTATCGGCTCCGGCCCGGACGGAGGCGTGTCCGGTTAGTGGCGCGACTGCCAGGCGGCCGCGAAGACCTCGGCGTAGTAGCCACCGGCGTTCCACGCGAGCCACCCGTTGCCCCGGCCCGCGCGGGCCTGCGCAATCTCCTGGAAGACGTACGTGGAAGAGTACCCGGGGGCGTGCCACGGGAACGCCTGGATCCACGGGCGCACGACGGCGGTCGACCCCGCCTTGCGGAGGACGCTCTCGGCTTGCTTCGTCCCGAAGAGGACCACCTCGGGGTGCGCGCCCGGCTCGGCGTACCCGTTGAAGCCCTCGCGGAAGTGCGACGGGTACACCATCGGCGAGATGGCCTCGACCAGCGGGCCGAGTCGCGCGAGGTCCTGGCCGGTCGCGCGCACGTCCGCGCCGCGCTGCCAGGCGACGACGCCGAAGAGATCGAGCGAGAGCGGTACGCCCGCTTCCTGCGTGTGCTCGTGCACGCGCCCGACAAAGCCGGCGATCACGTCGGTCGTCTTCGCCTGTCCGAGGCCGAAGACAGCGTTCGTGATGCCCTCGGTCGGGTAGCGGACGTAGTCGAGCTGGATCTCGTCGACGCCCGCGGTGAGCGTCTCGTCGACGAGGGCGATGAGGTAGTCCTGCGCGGCCGTATTGTTCGGATCGATCCAGCCGGTCATGCCGCGGATGGCGAGATCGCGCCGGTGTTGGGCCATCCAGGGGTCGTGGAAGCACGCGAGGCGCAGGACGACGCGGACCCCTCGCTCGTGAGCGGCGTGGACGAGACGGGGAAGCGAGCCGAGGACCGCGTGGGACGCCGCGTGCGTTTCACCGGCAAGCGGGATCGTGGACGGGTACGTGATCCATCCCGAGTAGTCCTTCCCGTCGACGACGACGGCGTTCATCCCGGCGGCCGCGATCCGATCGAGGAAATGGGGGAACCACGGCTGACCGATCATCCCGATGTGCGCATAGACGCCGTCGAGACGACCGTCCGCGGGCCAGCCCAGGCGCGGCTCGCTGGGCGGCGGCGCGGCAATGGCCGAAGAGGACACGAACAAAGCTGCGAGGACGACCGCGGCGCGGACAACGGGCACTCTGCAAGTATTCGCCCTTTTCGGCCGGCAGGCCAGAAACCCGTAACTCTCGAGAGTTTTCACCGACGCCGCCATCCCCGACCTGTTCGTTTACTAGGAGGCCTCGATCATCACCTTGAGCGCGCGAGTCTGCGCCGCGTGCTCGAAAGCCTCGTACGCCTCGAGGATGCGGTCGAAGGTGAAGTGATGAGTGATGAGGAGCTTCGGATCGATCTTGTGGGCCCGTACGGTGTCGAGGAGCATCGGCGTGCTCACCGTGTCGACCAGCCGGGTGGTGATCGTGATATTTCGGTCCCACAATCGCTCCAGATGGAGAGACGCCGCCTTCCCGTGCACACCGATGTTCGCGATCGTGCCTCCCGCGGCGACGAGCTCCTGGCATAGCTCGAAGGTATCCGGGACGCCGACGGCCTCGATCGCCGTGTCGACGCCGCGACCACCGGTCATCTTCATCACCGCCTGAGGCGCGTTGACGTCGGCACTGTTGAAGACCGCCGTCGCGCCGAAGCTCTTCGCCATCTCCAGCCGATTGTTGTCCCGATCGATCATGACGATCTCGGCGGGCGAGTACAGCTTGGCGGTGAGCAGCGCGGCCAGGCCAACGGGGCCCGCGCCGACGATCGCGACCGTGTTCCCCGGCTGAACCTTGCCGTTGAGGACGCCGCACTCGAAGCCGGTCGGCAGAATGTCGCTCAGCATGACGAGGGGCTCCTCGTCGGCGCCCGCCGGAATGTGATGAAGGCTCATATCTGCGTGGGGCGTACGGACGAAATCGGCCTGAGTCCCGTCGATGGTGTTGCCCAGAATCCATCCGCCGGTCGTGCAGTGCGAATACATCTGCTTGCGACAATAGGCGCACGTCCCGCAAGCGCTGATGCAAGAGATGACCACCTTGTCACCCGGCTTGAAGCCCGTGACCGCGGGGCCAATCTTCTCGACGACGCCCACGCCCTCGTGGCCGAGAATGCGGCCGAGCTGGCAGGTGGGCACGTCGCCTTTGAGAATATGCAAGTCGCTTCCGCAAATAGTCGTCTTCGCTACCTTGATGATTGCGTCGGTTGGAGCGCTGATTTGAGGTATGGGACGCTCTTCCAGAACTTTCTTACCCGGCCCTCGATAGACGAGACTTTTCATGACTGCGTGTGGTGCAAGCGCGATGCCGTGGCGCGGGGGACCTCTGCCTGGCAAGTCGCTCTCATCGCCGGAACACGTGGCATCCCGTGCAGACCTGAGCGCCGGGCTGGTGATCGCGTTTGTCCACGTGGCAATTCCCCGTGCAGCCTGCGCGGTCTTCGCGCGGTGGTTCGTGCGGCGACGCGTGGCAACTCGCGCACGCGGCATGCCCAGGGGCCGTATGCAGCGCCGGCAGCGTGGCCGGGGCGTGACAGGTCTTGCATGCGGGTGGAGCGGCGACCCCCCCCGGGCCGTGCGGGCGATGGCACGTGGTGCAGCCGCCCTTCATCGTCGCGTGCGGGTCGGTCTTGTTCGCATGGCACGAGGCGCAGGTGGGAGTGGGCTTCCCGGCGTGCGGCTCGTGGCAGCCCTGGCAGCGCTGGTGGCCGGCAGGCGCGGACTTCTGTTCGGCGGCGTGGCACGTGCCGCACGCTGCCGGGGCCGCGATCGTGTGCACGACCGACGCGCCGTGGCACGAGACGCAGTCCGCGTGACCCGGATTCGACGCGACCAGGAGGGCCTCGTGCCCGTGGCAGTCCCGGCACAGCGTCTTCTCGACGAGCCCCCCGAACGCGTGCGGCTTGTGACACGACTCGCAGGCGATACCGCCCGCGTGCGCGCTCGTGTCGGACCCGGCCACCTTCGCGTGGCAACTGGTGCAGGTGCTCGCGATCACGGTCGGATCGTCGCCGTGGGGGGCGTGACAGGTGACGCACGCTCCGGCGCTCCCGTGAGTCACCCGTACGTTCTCGTGGCACCCCGCGCACGCGGCCGCGGCCCCGCCGGGAGCGTGGGGGGCATGGCAGTTGACGCACACAGCGTGCGCCGGCACCTCGTGCTCGGCCAGCGTGGTCTTGGCGCCGTGGCAGGTGACGCAAGTGCTGCCACTCGCGGCGAAGTCGTGAGGCTCGTGGCAGGTGACGCACGCGTCGTGGGCGGGCGGATGGGGCTGCGATCCCTCTCTGTGACACGACGCGCACGAGGCCGTCGCCACGGAGGCGGGCTCGTGGGCGCGGTGGCAGTCGAGGCACGCTTTGGAATCCGTGTGCTGCGCATGCTTCGTCGCCCGCTCGTCGTGACAGCCGGTGCAAGCCGCAGGGACGATGGAAGGGCTCTCGTGCAGACGGTGGCACGTCGCGCAGTCGACCGTCGCGTGCTGCACCACGGCCGCTAGATTTCCCTCCGCCTGGGCGTGGCAGCTGATGCACGTCGGCTCGGTGCGCCCGAGGGCGAAGGCGTGACAGGTCAGGCACTCGGTCGAGCTGGACGGGGCGCCGTGGTGAGCGACCCCAGTTTCCCGGGCGTGGCACTTCTTGCAGACCGCCGTGCCGGGGTTCACGAAGCCGTCGCGCTCGAAGTCGTGGCAGTCGCGGCACTCGGCCTTCCCCCCGCCGACGTGGAACTCGTGTCCGGGTGTCAGGCGGTACTGGACCCACGCCGCGGGGACGCGGTCCGGCGGAACGCCCTTCGGGCCATGCGGCCAGAACCGGACGAACGCCGCGACGCACGCGGCCACGACGACGATTGCTGCGGTCAGGCCCCAGAGGACCCGACGGGCCACCCTGGTCATCGACCGACCCCGTGGCAGAGCCGACACGGCAGGTCATGGTGCACATCCTTGTGACTCGTGAAGCCAGGCCCGTGCGGATTGCCTCCCGGCCCGCCAACGCTGTGGCAGCCGACGCAGAGTTGTTCTCCCGCGCCGCCGTGGCAGCCGGCGCACGACACGGGATCGATGCGCGCTTGCACGCCGTGCTCGCCGTTCGCCCAGCCCGGAGGGTGCGGACTGCGGGCCGTCGTCCCGGCGACGTTCTCGCGCGTGTGGCAGTCGACGCAGGAGCTCTCGGTGTGGCACGTCGTGCAGAGCCCTGGATCGGCGCGAGCCTCGTCGGCGTGACGGGCCGCGAAGCCGGCGCGATGGAGCCCGGAGAGGCTCACATCGCCGAGGGCCAGCTTCCACGGCAGCGCCGGGACCGTGCCTGCGCCATGGCACGACGCGCACTGCCGCTCGGTGTGGCAGGTCGCGCAGAGGTCGCGCGCGCTCGCCGCACGCACGCCGTGCTCCCGGATGAAGTCCCCGTCGTGGACGAGGTGATCGTCCGGCGGGGCCCCCTCCGCGGGCAGATCGACGTGGCACCCGTCGCAGTCGCGCATCGTCCACTGATCGCGGTGCTGGTGGCAGCCGAAGCACGTCGCCATCTTCGGCAAGACCGTCTGCGGGCGAGCCTCGGTCACCTCGACGTGACAGTGCACACAGTCCCCGTGCACCGCGGGCATGTGGCGCGGGTGCTCGAAGCGAAGCTGCGCACGCGCCAGCTCCGCCGCCTGGCGCACGTACGGCTCGCCGTGGCAGCCCGTGCACGAGTGATCGTCGTGGGGCTTCTCGTGGCAGCGCCGGCAGACGGCGTCGGTGGGGAAATGCAGCGGCCCTGTTTCGCCCGCCGACGAGACATCGGCGTGGCACTCGACGCAGTTGATGCCTTTGAGCACGTGCGCGCGGTGCTCGAACGCGTGCGACGGAGGCTCGCGGTGGAGGCCGAGGACGCTGGCGCACGCGGCGAGGGCCACCGAGACGATGACGACGAACGTGAGATGCGTCCTCATCGGGACGCCGACGGCTGGCCGCGCCCGCTCGGGTCCGCGGACCCGCGGTCCAGGGCATACGACAGACGAAGGAGGGCATCGGTCTCGTAGCGGTGCAGCGGCGTCGCGGACGCTTCGAGGGCGCCGGCGACCTCCCAGCCCTTCGGCGACCGCCAGGAGAGCGCCGAGAGAGCCCACGGCCACGCGACACCCCTGCCGTCGGGGTGGTCGGGCACGACGATCTCGATCTCCGACGAGTAACGAAAGCCCTTGCCGAGAGGGAGCGCGGCGATGGCACGCACCCCGGACCACTCCGCGTCAGGGACGTCGACCCGGCGTAGCTCGAGCCCGAGACTGCCGTCGCCCCGGTCGTCGAGCCTGAGGGTCGCGCGCAGCCATCCGTTGCCTCCGAGACCTGCCGCGACGTCCTGAGCGGCGCCGCTCGCGAGGAGGTCCAGGCGCGGCGCCGCTCGCCACCGCAGTGTCGCCCCGAGCGTCTGCGAGGGCAGGTCGCCGAGCACGGAGAACAGCGACGTCGCCGGGAGCAACCTGCCGGGCGAGAGCTGCGACGCGAAGAGCTCGAGCCGCCAGTCGGTCCAGCGCGCCGCAGCCGACGCACGAGCCTCGGCGAGGCCCGGGCTCGTGACGTCGTACGCACCGAACGCCGCGACGTCGAGCCATCGTGCTGGAGCGGCGGCGAGATCGGCCCCTACCTCTTCGTTCGAGATCTCTCCGTCCTCGCGCCGCTGTACGTAGGAGACCCCCAGGGTGACGGCGTTCGCGATCCTCTGCGCGATGCGGCCTCCCGCGAGCCAGTCGTAGCTGCGTGCCCCGAATCGCGGGACCACGGGAAGGCCGCCGAACGTCTCCACGGTGGAACCCCACGGAGCGCGCGCGATCACGTGGACTCCGTCAATCTGCACCGGGTGCACCGCTCCCGTGGCGAGCACGAATCGCCCCACGCGCGATTCGACGTAACCGTGCGGCTCGTGAAGGCGGACGGCGAGCACCAGCACGTCGCCGGTGACGGTCGGCCCACCCGCCCACACGAGGGCTTCGGCGCCGACCCACGGCCGTATGGTGTCCTCTCCCTGAAGCACGATGAGCCCCGTCGGCGAGGGCGTTCCCTGTGTCTCGGCGAGAGCGTCCGCTCGAAGCCCGATCGGATCCGCCAGCGCGCCCGACGCGAGTCCCATCGCGCTCGCGACGGCGGCTACGCACGCAACGAGTCGCCGCCCGAGGCGACCGGTGGCCGTCGTCTTGCACGACATCGAAGGCGTGGGCCTCCTGCAAGTCCCAGGCGCGTGTCGCGAGGGACCCCGGTGACGGCACTCCTCGCCTCTCCGTTGAGCGTCGTTGAGGTTGCGTGCGCGGTGCTGTCGGCCATCGTCCTCGTCGCCTACCTCGTTTTGCGCCCGCCGCTCGTGCGCGCTACCAAGGTCTGGCTTCTGCTCGGGCTCGGGGTGTTCCCCATCGGAGCGGCCTTCTCCGGCAACGTGCAGGGGTTCGAGGCGACGAAGGAACGTGAGTTCTGTGGCTCATGCCACGTGATGGCCCTGCACCGGGCGGACTCCGACGACCGCGCGAGCGGATCGCTCGCATCGCGCCACGGACGCAACGCGATGTTCGGCAACGAGAATTGCTACACGTGCCACGCCAACTACGGAATGTTCGGCACCATCCTGACCAAGGCCGGCGGCCTGCGACACGTTTGGCTGTACCTCACCGAGTACCGCAACACGCCGGTCGAAGAGTCGAAGAAGACCATCAAGCTGCGAGAGCCCGCGGAAATGAACGACAACTGCATGCTCTGCCATTCGACCGAGGCCACGTTATGGCTGAAAGTGCCCGACCACCGTGCGTCGCTCGTGGACACTCGTGCCGGCCGCATCGGCTGCGCGAGTGAAGGCTGCCACGGCCTGGCGCACCCGTTCTTCCAGCCTCCCTCGAGCGCGGGCGACAAGCGATGAGCCCGCTCCGCATTCGTCGATGGCTGGTCATCGCGTGCGCATGCACTCTCGCTGCGCTCGCACTCATGACCTGGCAGCTCTTCGACCCGAGCGTGTGGCCCGTCATGGTCGCGATGTCGCTCGGGCAGGTGCTGGGCACCGCCTCGCTCGCCGCGTTCGGCTACGTCGTCTTCGCCGACTTCCGGGCACAACGCCTTAGCAAGATGCAAAATCCAAATGGCAAAGAGCCAAAGCAAAACGCCTGACATCGGGCTCTGATGGGCAATCGTAGCCAGGCATGCATCCCGCATGGGCCCGCGGCCCATGTCGATTCGTGTCGCAGCGTTCGTGGTGATTCCGGTGATTCTCGTGGCCGGCGTCCTGGCCCTCCAGAGCGCGGAGCATGTGCCGGACGCAGCCGCCGCCACGGCGCGGGTGAGCTCCGCGCTGCCGGCTCCCGCGGGCGAGATGCTGCCGCTCGATCACCCTCCGATACGAGGGGCTTCACCGCATGGGTCCATGCCCTCGGCCGCCAGCGAAGCCCCTACGATTGCCTGGAAGATGCCCGGAGCTTGGCAGGAAGCACCGAATCCGAATGCGATGCGCCTCGCGACGTACCGCGCGGCCGGCGGGGTCGAGGTAAGCGTCTCGCGCGCCGGCGGCTCGCCGGAGGCAAACATCCAGCGCTGGATCACGCAGTTCGACGACGTCGGGCACGAGGGGCGCGCCGAGAAGACGGTGCACGGCCTTCACGTCGTCACGGTCGACGTCCTCGGGACGTACATCGGCGGCGACATGACCATGGGCCAACAGGCCGACGCGAAACCTGAATGGGCGATGGTGGGCGCCATCGTCGAGACCCGCGGCCTTCCGTACTTCTTCAAGATGATGGGGCCGGCGACGGGCGTTCGTGCCGCACGCCCTGCATTCGATCGCCTGGTCGACGGCATCACACCCATGTGATCTCGGGGCACGCCGCGTGCACAAGCTCCGCGCATGGTCCACGGACGTTCGGCCCTCGTCGCACTCGCTCTCCTCGTCGTCGGGTGCACCGGCCCCACCGGCCCGCAGGCCCAGGAGGGAGAAGCGGGGCCCCCTGGCCCGCCGGGCCCAGCAGGAGCCGCCGGCTCGGGAGGTCTCGCCGGCATGAACCTCGACGGCGGTGTGGCGATCCCGGTCGGATGCCTCTCGCCATGCCACGGCTTCAACGGCGTGGTCGCGCAATTTCAGACGAGCGTTCACTACACGGAATACCTGGTCAACGTCTCGTCCGCGACGCCCGAGACCATGTGGACCACGCCCGGAGCCGCGTGCGGCAACTGCCACGCGATCGACGCTCTCCAGCAGCGCGTCACCGGCAACGTCAGCACGAGCGACGGCGGCAGCGTGGTCAATCTCGCGGGGGGAGAGCTGCAGTACCGCGCCCCGGGGACCAATGCCCTTTCGAGCGCCAACTACACCGGCAGCGCCACGGTCGCGGAGGTCTACTGCACGACCTGCCACGCCGTCACGAACGCCAACGATCCCCACAAGACAGGTATCCCGTGGACGCCCGGCTCGTTCCCGCTTCAGATCGCCGATGACGGCGGCGCCGTGTACGTCGAGAAGAGCCCCACTACCGCCGCCGTGACCGGAACGGACGCGGGCAACTTCGGCCCCGGCGACACGTGCATGTGGTGCCACCGGTCGCGCGTCGACATCACCAACTACATCACGCCGACCGGCAACCAGATCACGACCGTGTTCTGGGGGCCCCACGAGGGCCCGCAGGCAGACCTCTTCACGGGCGTGGGCGGCTATCACTTCCCGGGTCAGACGTACGGCGAGTCGACCCACGAGCAAAGGCTCTCGTGCGTCGACTGCCACATGGTGCCCGTCGCCGACAACAGCAGCGTGCCGGATCACTCGTTCAATCCGAACCTGTCCGCGTGTCTATCGTGCCATGCGACCGCGACGACCTTCGACGTGAACGGGTTCGAGTCCGACGTCAAGGCCGCGCTGACCCAGATCGAGACATGGTTCAATGCTCAGGGGCTCCTGACTCGTGCCACCGCGACGCCGTACATACCGCTCACGCCCACGCAGCTCGGCGACGGCAACTGGGCCGAGGACATGCCCGTTCCCGGCAGCGGGACCGACGGCGGGCTACTCACGCAGAACCAGGCAGGCGCGCTCTACGACTACATCCTCGTCGCGCGCGGCGGCGCCTACGGCGTGCACAACCCGAAATACATCGGGCAAATACTCTACGATTCGTACAACGCGCTGACGACCGCCCCGCTCACGGCGTTCCCGACGCGCCCGCAATGAGGCGGGGGTGAATTGGGCGCCGGTCCTTCGCGCTGGCGCGTGGTCGGTGCTGATCGCGAGCTGCTCGGAGGATCGAACGAGCGCGCCGACGTCGCCAGCGTACGGCGTGGACGTCGCACCCATCTTCCAGGCTCACTGCGTCGGGTGCCACGGCGACACGAATCCCGCGGCGGGGTGGAGCGCGACGTCATTTCTCGGCGTGATCGCGTGCGTCACGCCTTCGAAGGCGCCGGCGACGCTGCCTCCGAACACGCGGGCCCCCATCCTGGCCGCGCTCGACACGGATCCGCACCGCGACCTGCTGAGCGCGGCCGAACAAAGCACGCTCGAGTCCTGGGTTCTGAGCGGGACGCCCGCGTTTCAGGCGGACGTGCACGATCCGAGCATCATCGACCCGCGATCGACCGGCTTTCACGGCGCGCTTCTGAGCGCGTCGCACTGGTCCCAGATGCTCGATCCCGGCGACCCGAACGCATGCGGACGCTGCCACGACGGCACCCTGTCGCGCCCGGCGGGCGTCACGGAGGCGGCGCCGGGTGCACCCTCGTGCACGAGTTGCCACGATCAGGCGGGCGGCGTGCTCGCGTGCTCGACGTGCCACGGATCGGGAACCGCGGCCTACCCACCGCGCGATCCGTGCTTCTTCCCAGGGGACGTCGGCGGCGCTCACGCAGCGCACGTCGTGCCTTCGCCGGAGCGGGCGGGAGGCGTGCCGTGCTGGACGTGCCATCCGGTCCCCGGCTCGCCCGTCATCGGTGGCCTGCACGGCGACGGCATCGTCGAGGTCACGTTCGATCCGCTCCTGGTTCCCGGACAGCCGACCTACGACCGCACCAGCGGCGCGTGCGCCGTTTACTGCCACGCCCAGGGCGGCGCGAAGCCGTACGTCACGTGGACGGAGGCCCCATCCCCCGTCGGATGCGGAGATTGCCACGGTTCTCCCCCTCCGGGTCACTACGTCGGCTCTTGCACCGGATGCCACGCCGAAGCCAATGCCACGGGCACGGCGCTGAGCGGCGGCCCGCTTCACTTGAACGGCAAGGTCGACCTCGGCGACGGCAGCGGCTTGTGCGGCGCCTGCCACGGGACCGGCGCGAGTCCATGGCCCACGACGGCGGCCCATCCCGCGCACCAGAACCCGACGCTGACCGAGCCGCTCGCGTGCACGAGTTGCCACGTCGTGCCGGCCACGATTCTCGATCCAGTGCATCTCGACGGCACGGTGCACGTGGTCTTCTCCGGACTGGCGACGTCGAGAGGCTCGATGCCGGTCTGGAGCGGCACCGAATGCACGAACGTCGCCTGCCACGGAGCCAACCTCGCGGACCCTGCCGCCGTTCCGGCCTGGGACGACACGTCCGGCGCACAGGCCGTATGTGGCGCATGCCACGGCATTCCGCCTACGGACCACACGACGTCGACGTCGTGCAATCGATCGGACTGCCACGGCAGCGAGGTCACGCTCGACGCGACCGGAGCTCCGCACATCTCGGTGAGCGGCAAGGCATTGCATATCGACGGCATCATTGAGTCGGCACGATGAGTCCCTTACGCTGATGGCGATGCGCAGCGGCGGAGAGCGCGGGTGAGCTCCCCTCGCAGGCTTCATCGGGTCTATCTCTCACCGGGGATGTTCGGGTTCGGGCGGCTCGCGTCGTACGACTATTTTGCGCACCTAGTGCGCGCGCTCGGCGAGCGCATGCGCGCCGCGGGCGAGGAGATCGAGACTCACGTCGTTCACGTCTCGCCGACGGCGTCGATTCGACGGCGAGCGCTCAAGCTGACGGAGCTCGTCGCGAGCACGTCCGGCGAGGGGGCGGACGCGGGGCCGATCCATCTGATCGGGCATTCGACCGGCGGCCTCGACGCGCGGCTCGTCGCGTCGCCGAGCGTGGCGCTCGCCGTGCCGGCCAGGGACTTGGCGTGGCGATCCCGTCTGGCGAGCGTCACGACGATCAGCGCGCCTCATTACGGGACGCCCCTCGCGAGCTTCTTCACCACGGTGAGCGGAGAGCGGATGCTGCGCGCGCTGAGCGCGCTGACGATCGTCGGGCTGTCGCTCGGCTCGACGCCCCTTTCGATCGTGGGGGCCCTCGTCGCTCTTTTCGGGCGCATGGACAAGGCGGTCGGGCTGGATCTCAAACTGCTCGACCGGACGACGGAGGCCCTCCTCAAGACGATCGACGAAGTACGCGGCCACGAGATCCGCGACTACATCGACGCCATCAAGGAAGACAACGGAGCGATGGTCCAGCTCATGCCCGAGGCGATGGATCTGTTCATCGCGGGCATCGAGGACCGCCCGGGGGTGCTCTACCAGTCGACCGCGTCGATGGCTCCCCCGCCGTCGCCTCGCACGTTCGTGAAGTCGCTCGGGGGACGATGGAGCGCGGTGAGCGGGGTCCTCTTCGACGTGCTCTACGGGATTACGTCACGCTACGACAAACGCTACCCCTGCGCCGCGCCCGAGCTCGCCGACGCGAGCCGGCAGGCCCTCCTCCAGGCCTTCGGTCGTGTTCCGGGCCTTCGCGAGAACGACGGCGTCGTACCGATCCAGTCGCAGATCTGGGGCACCCTCGTCTTTACCGGATACGCCGACCACCTCGACGTGCTCGGCCATTTTCAGGGCCACAAACCGGCGAAGGGCAGCGACCCTGCCACCGCACCGCCTCCGCACGTCGACTGGCTATGCAGCGGCAGCAGCTTCGACGTGGTCCGCTTCGGGGCCATGGTGGACGCGATCGTGTCCGGGCTCCTGTCGAGTGCTCGAAGCGGATTCTAGGCGCCCCACGCCAGCGCATCGAACCGGGCCTTCCGCATCTCTAGCCAGTACCGGAACGTGAAGCGCGGCCAGTTGTTCGTGACCTTGCCGGACGCCGTCTTGTACCAGTTGTGGCAGCCCGCCATCCACACGGTGTCGAGCATGCGCTCCTGCAGATCACGGTTGTACGCGTCCATGGCCTCCCGCCGCACGTCGAGCCACCCGGCGTCGCGCCGGAAGAGCTCTTCGACGCAGCGCACGGCCCAGCCGACCTGCGCCTCGACCATGAAAACGATCGAGTTGTGCCCGAGGTTCGTGTTGGGGCCGTACAGGATGAACAGGTTCGGGAAGCCCGCCACGGCCGTTCCGAGGTAAGCCTCGGCGCCGTCGCGCCACACGTCGCCCAGACGCACGCCGTGCCGCCCTTCGATCTCGAGCGGCGCGAGGAAGCTCAGCGACTCGAACCCGGTCCCGAAGATGAGGGTGTCGACGGGCCGATGTCGCCGATCCGCAGTGACGACGCCGTCGCGCACGAAGCGTTCGATGGGCGACGTCACGACCTCGACGTTGGCCCGCGCCAGCGCCGGATAGAAATCGTCCGAGATGAGAACGCGCTTGCACCCGAGGGGGTAGTCCGGGACGAGCTTCGCGCGAACGTCCGCGTCGGGCACCTGCGCTTCGAGGTGCGCCATCGCCGCCCGCTCGACGAGCGGCGCCACCCACCGCCCCGTCCTATTCTGCATGGCCAGAAACCGTGTCTCGAGCGCCCAGTAGATGGCCGCGCGGTGCATCCACTCGAGCGCGGGTAGAGAGCGGAAGATTCGCTGCGCGATGGCCGAATAGGCCGCGTCGTTCCTCGGCAGGATCCAGTTGGCCGAGCGCTGGAAGAGATGCAGCCTGGCGACGTCCGGCGCGATCCGGGGCACGAACTGCACGGCGCTCGCCCCGTTGCCGATGACGGCGACGCGCTTGCCCGCGAGGTCGCTGGAGTGGTCCCACCGCGCGGAGTGGAAGGCCGTCCCGGTGAACTGCTCGAGCCCCGGTATCTCCGGCACACTCGGACGATTGAGCTGGCCGAGGCCTGTGACGAGGACGTCCGCGGTGAACGTCTCGCCGCTGCGGGTGCGGAGGTGCCAGAGCGCCTCGGCGTCGTCGAACCTTGCCCCGACGATCTCGACCCCGAAGCGGATCTTCGAGCGAAGACCGAAGCGATCCACGCAGTCATCGAGATAGCGCAGGATCTCAGGCTGAAGGGCGTAGTGACGCGACCAGTCGGGCCGCCGGTCGAACGAGAATGAGTAAAGATGCGACGGGATGTCGCAGCCCGCTCCCGGATAGCTGTTGTCGCGCCACGTTCCCCCGACGCCGTCGGACTTCTCGTAGATCGTGAACGAACGGATGCCCGCCTTCGCCAGCCGGACCGCCATGCAAAGGCCCGAGAAGCCGGCGCCGAGGATGGCGACGCGGCGCTCGCCACGGGTCGACGCTGCCCCGGACCTGCGGGCCTGTCTGGGCAGCTTCACCCGAGGGTCGCCCAGGCCCCGAGGATGACCGCGTCGTCCTTGCCCTTCACCTTCACCTTGAGCGCCACCGCGTCCGGCCGCACCTGCCAGCCTTCGGTCACGATGGTCTCACCCGGCCACACGGGGCGACGGAACTGCGCATCGAACGCCTTCACCCGTGTCGAGTCGCCTCCCCAGGCGCCTTTCGCCGCGTGGCGCATCATGAACCCGAACGTGCAGAGACCGTGGAGAATGGGGCCCTGCTCGAATCCCACCGCGCGCGCGAAGTCAGGGTCCGCATGAAGCGGGTTGTAGTCGCCCGACAGGCGGTAGAGGAGGGCCTGCTCGGGCGACGACGCCTCCTCGATCGAGAACGTCGGCGGAGTGTCCTTGGGCGCCTCGACGGGTGGACTGGCCTTGGGCGGGGCCTCGCCCCCGAAGCCCCCTTCGCCGCGGAATAGCATCGACGCCGACGTCTCCGCGACGAGCTTTCCCGTCGCGTCCTCGCTGCGCGTGTCGATGATCACCTGGGCGAACTTGCGCATGTCGTATATCGCGCGGACCGTCGCGGTGGTCACGAGCGTGCCGCTCGGCGCGATGGGCGCGTGCAACGTCACACGTTCGCCGCCGTGAACGAGCATGGCGAGGTTGCCCCCCGTCTTGGAGAGCTGGTCCAGCATCGGCCGAAACGCCGGGACGACCGCGAAGCTCGGGAGGACCTTGGGGCCGCGCCCCTCGTAGACGTAGTCGAGCTCCTCCTTCTTCGCGCCGACGCCGAGCGCGTACAGCACGGTGTCCTTCCACGAGTACTCGAACGTGGCCTTCGGACCGGGCTTGCCGACGAGGGAGAGGTCGAGGGGCATGCGGCATTCTAACGGGACCGCGCCCCGGACCCAAATATTGCAGGCTCACGGCAATCTGGCCCACTCCGACCCGTCAGCTGGGACCGCTCGGCTCGTCGAGCGACCGAAGGAGCCGCGGGTCGTTCGCACCGAAGGCCACTATCTTTGCACTTGGGGCCAAGGGCCTGGCCGTTGGTTGAAAGCAGTTCGCTTTCGAGTACGGTCGCGCGAATCGGTTGCGGAGGGTCAGATGAGCGTCGTGAACGTTGTTGGTTCGAGCTTGGGTCTCGGGTTCGGCGTCATTCTCGCGGCTGCGGGTTGCAGCAGCTCGAGCGGCAACAGCGGCGCGACGAGCGGCGCCGACGCTAGCACGGTGGACGGCGCCCCGAGCGGCGCGCTGGGCAACTGCAAGGCGGCCGACATCACGCCATGCAGTTCGTTCACCACCCCCACGGAAGACGGGGGTACCGAGACCATCGAGCTGGGCCCCTACGGCGCGCAGGCGGATCCCAACGTCGGAACGGGATTCGAGAATACGGTGACGGCGAGCACTCAGCCGGGCAGCACCTATTGCGGAGGGTTCGCGAGCTTGTTCATGGAGCCCGCCAACCTGACGTCGATGCTGCTCCAGACGAGTGACAACGGCATCGCCACCAACTTCGCTCTTTACTCCGTCTACCGGCCCGCCACCTGGCCGACCACCCCGGTGCCGGTCATCACGTGGGGCAACGGCACGTGCGCCCAGCCGGAAGGCTACGGGGCGCTCCTCCGCTACGTCGCGTCGTACGGCTACTTCATCGTCGCGGCCAACGATACTGAAGTGGGCACCAAGAACTCCGACGGCAGCCAGCCCATGCTCAAGGCCCTCGACTTCGCGGCCGCTGCAAACATGGATTCCACAAGCCCGTACTACCAAAAACTCGACCTGACGAAAGTGGGCGCGATGGGCCACTCCCAGGGAGGGAGTGCGACCGCCACCGCCGCGAGCGACAGCCGCATTCAGTTCGTCATCGACTTCAACGCAGTCGACTCGAATATCCCCAAGCCCTATCTGGCCATATCCGGTGACAAAGACATCACCGGATTCACCGTTCAGAGCATGACCACCGCCATCGACGGAGCCAGCGTCCCGGCGGCGTTCCTCTACTATCACGATCCGGTCGGCTCCTCGAGCGACATGCTGAAGGGTCACCTCGTCCTCATGCTCACGCCCTCGCGCGTCACCGCCCAGACGCTCGCTTGGTGGCAGATGACATTCCGCAACGACGCGGCGAGCACGGCCGACTTCGTGGGCACGAACTGCGGTTTCTGCGGCCATACGTCCGATTCGACGAACCCCTACGACTTCGGCGAGCA
>Ga0182018_10002535_pt1 | contig 18016 bp, 16 predicted proteins | sample 812P2MmetaG_FD_120490 | JGI IMG/M metagenome (GOLD analysis project Ga0182018, IMG submission 120490) | Permafrost microbial communities from Stordalen Mire, Sweden - 812P2M metaG | ecosystem: Environmental > Terrestrial > Soil > Wetlands > Permafrost | place: Sweden: Stordalen | collected... | reverse complement strand
GTGGCCACCTTTCACCCGGAGCTCACCGCGGATTCCCGCGTCCACCAGCTTTTCCTCTCGAAACTGTGACCCCCTCATCCAAAACCCGTGTCCTCTTCATCTGCATCGGCAACTCCTGCCGCAGTCAGATGGCCGAAGGCTTCGCCCGCACATACGGCGCCGACGTGATGATCCCGGCCAGCGCCGGCCTCGCGCCCGCTTTCATGGTGGCCCCGGACACCGTCCGCGCCATGGACGAAAAGAACATCGATCTCCGCGACCATTTCCCCAAGAGCCTCAAACAGCTCGGCCGCGCGCAGTTCGACCTCTTCGTCAATATGAGCGGGTACGACCTGCCCCCCGAGATCGACACCCCCGTGCGCGACTGGGACGTACCCGATCCGATCGCCGAAGATTTCGAAACCCACTGTAAGATCCGCGATGAGATCGAGACGCGGGTGATGGGCCTTATCCTGGAACTCCGCCGGCTTTCAGCCGGCTCTCACTAACTTAACTAAACTGCGTCCGTGGAGTGTTCTCGCCGAACCGGCGCGCCGGGCGACCATGCAACAACCCTTCAACGCTGATGACCCGTCCGTCGGCCAGATCGGCGATGATCTCATCTTTGGTGACGCGCACCCTTAGGATGTTTGGATCGCTATTGGTCGCAGTGTTCATAACCCGCCTCTAGGATAGCAGGCAGATGCCTTCAAATGAGTCTGGCTCCACGGGCACTTCTAGCGACACGGCCATAGGGTCGATCAATGTGACATCGGCAACGGGTTCGTCGGCAACGGCACCAACACTACGGGCCTTACAACCATCTCCAACGAAATCCTGCAACTGAGTTTTGTTTCCGCCGGATCGACAGTATCGGCCCCGCTCAACCAGGCAGTTATAGAGTTAGTAAAACCCTGAGGCGCTTCCTCAGAGGATGTTTGACCCTCGTCTCATCAATGATCGCCTTCTCCTCGGTCTGAAAGGAACCATGAGACAAGAGTGGTGACCCCACCCCAATCGCTCGAAGAGTTCGACAAGTTCGTAGATTGCAACCGAGATTTCACAGAAATGTAATGCATGCGTAATACTCGCTGAGTTATTCTTCCCGTTGAGGTCTTTACATGAAGGCGAAACGTCTGGGATTAGCGGTAATTGCGGCGGTGGTTACGCTGGTGTCGTCCACGCCAGGAATGGCGGCTGATAATGCAGGTTCCGTGGGCTCTGGCAATATCCAGCACGTGCTGCTGCTGAGCATTGACGGCATGCATGCCGTGGATTTCTACAATTGCGCGAACGGGATTGCAGGAATCAACGGCGGCAGCCCCTACTGTCCGAACCTGGCAGCCCTCGGCCAGATCGGGATCAACTATGTGGCCACCATATCTTCGACGCCATCGGATTCTTTTCCGGGACTTGCGGCGATAGTTACCGGCGGCTCGCCGAAGACGACCGGCCTCTACTACGACGTGGCGTACGACCGGTCGCTCGCTCCACCGGTGTCGACCACAGGCACGGGCTTGGCTGGGGGCACGTGCACGCCGTATGCAGCACCGACCGGAACGACGACCGACTACGACCAGGGCATTGAGCTAGACGACACCAAACTGAACGGAGGCGCACCCGGCGCCGGCCTTACCGAGGGCAGCGCCGCCTCGATCGACCCGAATAAGCTGGTACGGGACCCGGCTGCGGGTTGCGCACCCGTCTATCCGTGGGACTTCATCAGGACGAACACAATATTCAGCGTAGTGCGCGCGGGTGGCGGATACACAGCTTGGATCGACAAGCACGCATCGTATTCGTTCGTGGCCGGGCCGGGAGGCTGGGGTCTGAATGATTATTTTTCGCCAGAAGTGGACTCGACTGTGGTGCCTTTACCCGGCGTGACGACCGCGAAAGGCGTTTCGTGCGCCACGATCCCCGACGCCCTTGGCACCTCATCCTGGACGAGCAGCTTCGCAAACATCCAGTGCTATGACGCGCTGAAAGTGAACGCGCTCCTGAACCAGATTGCGGGCCAGACACACTCGGGAGCGGCAGCGCAGGTACCAACCCTCTTCGGCATGAACTTCCAGTCGGTTTATATTGGGCAAAGTCTCCGCGAGCCGGGCGTGGCCGTGGGTGGTTACCAGAACGCGGCGGCCTTGCCCAGCACGCAGTTGGCGAATGAGATCGAGTTTGTGGATGCCTCGATCGGACAGATCGTCAGCGCACTTGAGACGGCGGGCCTCTATGACAGCACGCTGCTCATCATCACGGCGAAGCATGGGGAATCGCCGATCGACCCGGCTAGCTACGTGGCAAACGGCAGCAATACGCCGGCCACGCTACTGGGCAGCGCCATCCCGTATTCGGAGTCGCCGCTGAACGCTACCGGAATTGGGGCCACCGAAGACGATGTGTCCGTGCTCTGGCTGAATCCGGGCGCGAGCGTGACGGCGGCCGTGGCTCTGCTCGAAAAGAATGCGGCGCAGATCGGGCTGGGGCAGATATTCTACGGGCCGACGGTGGCGATGAACTTCAACGTGGGTGGTCTCGGGCCGGGGCAGGATTCGCGCTCTCCGGACATTATCGTGACACCGAATATCGGCATGACGTACTCAGGCAGCACCACGATGATCGGAGATCACGGCGGGTTCGGGCATGACGATACCAACGTCATCCTGCTAGTATCCAATACTGCCTTCACGGCGCAGACAGTGTCAGTCACAACGCGAACCGCACAGGTGGCGCCGACGATCCTGCAAGCGCTGGGGCTAGATCCGGCGGCGCTGGATGCGGTGAAAGCAGAAGGCACGCAGGCGCTGCCAGAGGTGGGGACGCAGGTCGTACGGCGAGGGTTCCGATGGTGAGCCAGCTCTGGTTGCTGGTAGGCGCGAAGATCCCAGTGAGAGACGCCGTCGCCGGAAGCACCGGAAGCAGCGCGTCAGATCCGGCCGCGGCCCATAACGCTTCGTGCAACGGGATTCCCGCTGCGCGCAAGATTCCCATAAGGTCTCCGAAACTAGTGATGATTCCCGCGCCAGAATGATAGGCTCGCGCGATATTACAAAGCGGGTACTCACGCTGAGATGGGCCAGGCCCGCAGTTCACGCAGAAAAATATTCCCAAAAAAACACCTTCGCCGTCACGCGGCTGTAATATTGGCCTGATACGGTGAACAACGCAACAAGAACCAGAACCAAGGTAGATCACTTGACATACCAAAAGAGTACCCGTGTGCCCGAAGGGCGAATCGGAAAAATCGCGGTAGCAATGGCATTGCTACTGCTGATGTCTGCGCCGGCGTTTGCGCAGGCGCCACCACCCCAACCCCCGTTCTTCACGCCGGGCAATCTGGTCGTGGCCGTTTCAGGCTGCGGGGTTTATGGAGGCACATGTACAAACGTCCCCTACGGCACCGGCCAAGGTGGCAGCTACGGGGACGATCAGGGAGCTCCCTGGACGCTGTTTCAGTACATACCGAACGGCACGTCTAGCGTCACGTTCGTGAATCCTCTCCAATTGCCGCAAAACATATCTGGTGCGAACTATCCCGTTTCCAATGATTACGGATCTCAGTCGGAGGGCACGGTACAGCTTTCCGGCAACGGCGCATACCTGACAATGATGGGTTACGGCCTCAATGCCGCGACTTTCAACGGCAACTATCTTACGTACTGTCCGGGTTCAACAATGCTCAGCAATGCATGCGTCCCGGAGAACGGAAACCCGGCCATGGCCCAGACGGGAAGCCTCTTGGGACAAACCTACAGCGGAAACACGGCAGTACCACGCGTGACGGCGCTGGTCGACGCCAACGGCAACGTCAATTCCTCAACCGTGCTCTACAACATCTTCAATCAAAACGATGCACGCAGCGCCTATACCCCCGACGGAGCCAACATCTATCTTTCCGGCCAGGGATGCAAGACTTGGGATGCGGCTACCGGCCTTTGTTCGGGGGGCAGCTATGATGACACTTCTGGTGTGTACCTAACCACCTTGGGAGCCAACAACTATTTGGGAAGCAACAATCCCACAGCCATCACCGGGCCTGACAACGGACCGACGGGATGCACGTCCCTAACTACTTGTACTTCTTCCGAAGACACGCGGACGGTCCAGATCCATAACAACACATTGTACGTTTCGATGGACGCCAAGCCAGGGGGAACAGGGTATAACCGTAGCTACATCGGCACGCTCGGCGATCCTCCGGCGACCTCCCAATTCACATGCACAGGCGTCGGAGCCGGTTGCGGAACCGGCTACGGTCCCTACGGCCCGGCTGAAATGCCCGGTTTCGGCAACACCGGCGGAACCGGCAAATATACCATCAATACGGCGGGATCAGGCAACAACAGCAACGGCAACAGTCTTAACGCCGGGCTCGCAGTTAACTTAAGCCCGCAGAATTTCTTCTTTGCCAGCCCGACCGTGTTGTATGTGGCGGACACCGGCAGCCCGAAAAACGATTCCAACGGCCCCGACACCGTCTGCACGACTGACGGCGGCAGCAGCAGCAAGGCAACCGTGGGCGACGGCGGATTGCAAAAGTGGATTTTGAACCCAACCGTCACGGCCGGCGTAACCAAGAATTCTACGACCGTGACCGCTCCGTCGTCCGGAGCATTCACCCAGGGCCAAGTTGGTCTTCCGATTTCAGATTCGGCAGGCGATATTCCGGCCGGCACGACGATCACCGCCGTCTCCACCGCGGGCAAAACCGCGACGATGTCGGCGAATGCAACTGCCACGGACGCCACCGATAGCATCACCGTCTCGGGATGGAGCCTCGTATATACGCTTTACAACGGATTAAACCTCGTGCTGAACACAGACTGCGATCCCAGCAGCCCCACCACCCAGGGAAGCTTGTCGGCGACCGGCTTATATGGCTTGGCAGGCGCTGTGAACAATGGCGTTGCCACCCTTTACGTGACCAATTACCCAAACAACGATCTCGTCCAGACTTACCTGTATGGAATCACCGATACCCTGGCGACCACCACGATGACAAGTCCGGGCACAGCGTTTACGTTGCTGGATACCGCCCCCGCCAATTCCGTCTTCAGGGGAGTGTCGTTTGTCCCGACGATCCAAAATGGCGACGTCGAGATCACTAGCGTGGCCTCCGGTGTGCCCTCCGGCCTTACTGTAACGACCTCCGGCACCGGTTGCGCGCCCTCCACTTTTACCACCCCTTTGACCTTGGCCTGGACGCCGGGAAGCCCCTGTCAATTGAGCGTGGTCTCGCCGCAGAGCCCCACGACGGGCACTCAATACGTTTTTAGTCAATGGCAAGACGGCACCACCGGCACCACCGATACTGTTACCGCTCCGTCATCCACAGCCACTAATACTTACACTTATACCGCCACCTTCACCACTCAGTACCTGCTGACGACTGCGGCGGGGACGGGAGGCTCGGTGAGCGCGGGCGGGTACATCAATTCCGGCGCCAATGCCACCATCACGGCGACGCCCGCCGCGGGCTACTATTTCGTCAACTTCACGGGCACGGCGACGTCTACCAGCAATCCATTCATGCTGCCGATGACCGGGCCCCAGTCGATCACGGCGAACTTCACGGCGAAGCCGGTTTCGTTCACTTCCGGCCAGACGAATTTCGGGAGCGTCAACGTGTGTCCGGGCGGACAAACGGCTCCCGCACCGTGCAGCGCCAGCCAGGCGCTGAGCTACGGCATCGGCGGCTCCCTCACTTTCGGCTCCGCGGCGACGGTCCTCACCGAAGGCTCGCCTAGCGCCGGCGCGAACGGCGATTTCAGCGTGAGCGGATCGACCTGCACCGGCAGCCAGATCGACGGAGGCTCGTGCACGGTCAACGTAACGTTTGCTCCCGAAGCGCCGGGCTTGCGCACGGGCGCGGTCCAGCTTACGGACTCGTCGGGCAACCTGTTGGCCAGCGTGCTGCTGCAAGGCATAGGCCAGGCGCCGGCCATGGCATTCGGTCCGGGCGCGCAGGTCACGCTGGCGAGCGGACTGAACAATCCGGGCGGCGTGGCGATCGACGGAGCGGGCGACGTGTTCATCGCCAACGGCGCCGCGGTAATTAAGCTGTCGGCCGGCGGCGGCGCACCGACCGCGGTTGTCGGCGGACTGGCAAACGCAAAGGGCGTGGCAGTGGATGGGGCGGGCGACCTATTCGCGGGAGACTACGGTCACAACCGGGTGCTCGAGGTTCCAGCCGGCGGCGGCGCGCAGGTCACGGTGGGCAGCGGACTGAGCGGCCCGCGCGGCGTGACGGTGGATGGGGCGGGCGATGTCTTCATCGCGGACAGCGGCAACAATCGCGTGGTGGAGGTTCCGGCCGGGGGCGGAGCGCAGGTCACGGTGGGCAGCGGCCTGTCGAACCCGACTGGCGTGGCGGTGGATGCGGCAGGCGATGTCTTCATCGCGGACACCAACAACAATCGGGTAGTTGAGGTTCTGGCCGGCGGTGGCGGGCAAATCACAGTGGGCAGCGGATTGAACGGCCCATGGGGCGTGACGGTGGATGCGGCGGGCAATGTGTTCATCGCGGATACCAACAACAGCCGCGTGGTGGAAGTTCCGGCCGACGGCAGTGCGCAGACCACGGTGGGCACCGGACTGGTTAGCCCGGAGCTTTTGGCGGTGGATGCGGTGGGCGATGTCTTCATCCCGGATAACGGCAACAGCCGGGTGGTGCAGGTGCATCGCTCGCAGCCGCCGGCGTTCACCTTTGCCACGACCATTATGGGCAACACCAGTACCGACAGCCCTCAGTCGCTGACCGTGCAGAACATCGGCAACCAGTACCTGAATGCGGTGGGGGACGGATTGGACATCGGCGACGGTTTCGAGCAGGTGGCCGGTTCGGGCACGCCAGCCGACTGCACCACCAGTTTCTCGCTGGCGCCCGGAGCGAGCTGCAACGTGAGCATCAGCTTCACGCCCGTTAGCAACGGCAATACGCAGACCACCGCGACGTTCTTCGACAATGCGCTGAACGCCACGGCCGCCAGCCAAAGCGTGGCGCTCCAAGGGGCCACACCGGGGTTGCCGAGGCCAAAAAAATAGCCGGCTGTAAGGCTGGCTGCGGCCAGGATTGGCTGCCCCGCAAGAATCGTCCCGGCCGGCAAAAGAAACTGAAAGCCGGATCACGGCCAGCCCCAAGCCGTAAGGCCCAACACCGCCAGGACCTGCGGAGCCAGTTGCAGCGCGCAGCGGGGCGAACCTTCCCGTTTCCGGTGAATACGGATCTTCACAACCTCTTGAACTTTCTGCGAACAAATAGGGCCTTAGAAAACGTTTCTGGGTGCATCTGAGGCTAGCCGTAAAACGGAGCCCGCCCCCACGCTACCATCAAATAGTGGACCAGTTCGCCTTCGACTTCGCCCCCGCCCGCCGCATCTTCTCTGTCACCGAGCTGAACGCCGCCATCCGCGCCGCGCTGGAAAACGAATTCCCCGACGTCTGGGTCTCCGGCGAAATATCCGGCGTCAAGCTGGCTACCAGCGGCCACTACTACTTCACCCTGAAGGAAGCGCAAGCGCAAGTGCGCGCCGTGGCCTTCCGCTCCGCGCACCGCTATTGGAAATTCAAGCCGCAGGATGGTCTCGCCGTGCTGGCCCGCGGCCGCATCGATGTCTTCGAGGCGCGCGGCGAATACCAGATCGTCGTCGACCTGCTTGAGCCTCTGGGCCACGGTGCGCTACAGCTCGCCTTCGAACAGCTCAAGAAGAAGCTGGCGGAAGAAGGCTTGTTCGATCCCAGCCGCAAGCGCCCGCTGCCGCGCTACCCCCAGCGCATCGGCATCGTCACCTCGCCGCGCGGCGCAGTCATTTCCGACATGGTCCAGATCCTGTCCCGCCGTTTCCCCGGTCTTCACATCCGGCTCTTCCCGGCATTGGTACAAGGCGAAGGATCGGTGGAGGAAGTTTGCCGGGGTCTCGATTACTTCAGCCGCAACCCCTGGGCTGAATTGGTGATCGTAGCCCGCGGCGGCGGGTCGCTCGAAGACCTCTGGACCTTCAATGAAGAAGCCGTGGCCCGCGCCATCGCGCGTTGCGCCGTCCCGGTAGTCTCCGCCGTGGGCCATGAGACCGACGTGACCATCGCCGATTTCGTCGCGGACCTGCGCGCCCCCACGCCCTCGGCCGCCGCCGAGATGATCGTTTGTACCCGCCAGGAATTGCTCGACCGCATCGCCGGCCGCGAGCAAAAGCTGCTGCACGCCATGCGCTACCACTTGGCCGTGCTCACGCGCCGCTGGCAGCAGCAAGGCATCGAAAGGCCGCTGGGATTGCTGCACCGCGCCATGGGCCGCCAAGCCCAGCGCGTCGACGAACTCGAATTCCGCCTGCGCGATCTGCTGCGCACGCGGCTCGAACGCTACGCCCGTGCGCAACGCTCGCTCGCCGGGCGCCTCAACTATTTCGACCTGCGTCCCCGATTCGCGGTCGATCGCCGCCGCCTCGACCAAGCCCAGGTTGCCGCCTCGCAGTCCCTGCGCTGGCAACTCGGCCGCCGCCGCGGCGCCGTCGAGCAACTCTCCGCCAAGCTCTCCCAGCTCAGCCCCCTCCTCATCCTGGATCGCGGCTACGCCATCGTCACCAACCCATCCGGCGCCATTGTCAAGGACAGCGCCGCCGCCCCGCCCGCCTCCACCATCCAGGTGCGCCTCGCCAAGGGCCGCCTCGATGCCACAGTCTTTTGAAGCTACAGTACCGAGCGGCAGTTGATTTATCGGCGTGCATCGGCGTGCATCTGCGGTTCCGTTTCCGTTTCCTCCGCGGCCATTCGCCAAGAGCCGTTTTGATGCTACATTATCAAACAGCAGTTGAATCGTGGATCTTTATCCGTGTTCATCTGTGTCCATCTGTGGTTCCGTTTCTTTCAACTTGCGGAATGTAACGAAGGCGGCTAGAATCAGGAGTTTGCAATAGTCCAGGAGGAAGTATGGCATCAATCGCCGAGAGGGTGAAGCAGATTATCGTCGAGCAACTGGGTGTGGACGAAGCCCAGGTGGAGGACAATGCGTCGTTTGTGGACGACCTGGGCGCCGATTCGCTCGACATCGTAGAACTGGTCATGGCCTTCGAAGAAGCCTTTGAATTGGAAATTCCCGACGAGGACGCCGAAAAAATAGCCACCGTCAAAGACGCTGTCACTTACATCGAAAACAAGTCGGCCAAGAAGTAGCGGCGAGGCATTTTTCCCAGGAGTGTTTGCGTGTCACGCAGAGTGGTCGTAACCGGTGTGGGCTTGGTGTCCTCCGTAGGCATCGGGACCGAAGCAACCTGGCAAGGCGTACTGGCGGGCAAAAGCGGCATCGGACCGATCACGGCTTTCGACGCCCACCTTTTTTCCTGCCGCATCGCCGGCGAGGTCCAAGGATTCGATCCGGGCCGCTACATCGAAAAAAAAGAAATCAAGAAGATGGGGCGCTTCATCCAGTTCGCCATCGCGGCGGCGGATTGCGCCATCGCTTCGGCCGGTCTGCGCGTGGACCCCGCCGAAGCCGAGAACGTGGGCGTCTACATCGGCAGCGGCATCGGCGGATTCGAAGTCATCGAGCGCGAACACCAGACCCTTCTTGAACACGGCCCCCGCCGCATCTCACCGTTTTTCATTCCGGCGACCATCGTCAATCTGGCCTCCGGCTACGTCTCCATCCGCACCGGCGCGAAAGGGCCGAATTCTGCCACAGCCACGGCTTGTACCACCAGCGCGCATTCCATCGGCGACTCCTTCCGGCTCATCCAGCGCGGCGACGCCGATGTCATGATTTGCGGCGGCACGGAAGCTTGCATCACCCCTATGGGGATTGGCGGGTTCGCGGCCATGCGCGCGCTTTCCACCCGCAACGACGAACCTCAGCGCGCCTCCCGTCCTTGGGATCTCAATCGCGACGGTTTCGTGGTGGGCGAAGGCTCCGGCATCCTGATACTGGAAGAACTCGAACATGCCCGCCGGCGCGGCGCACACGTTCTGGCCGAAATTGTCGGATATGGCATGAGCGCCGACGCCTTTCACGTCACGGCGCCGCCTCCCGATGGAGATGGCGCCCTCCGCGTTATGCGCAACGCGCTGCGCGACGCCGGCCTCCAGCCGGGGCAAATCGAATACATCAACGCGCACGGCACTTCCACCGATGTCGGCGACCGCGCCGAAACCGCCGCCATCAAGCGCTGCTTCGGCGAGCACGCCTACAAAGTGGCTGTCAGCTCCACCAAGTCCATGACTGGACATCTGCTGGGCGGCGCCGGAGGCCTGGAGGCCGGCATCACCGTGCTCGCCATTCGCGACCAGGTGGCCCCGCCCACCATCAACTACGAAACTCCCGACCCCGATTGCGATTTGGACTATGTGCCCAATCAGGCGCGCCCCATGCATATCGACCATGCGCTGTCCAACTCCTTCGGCTTCGGAGGGACCAATGGCGCTCTCATCTTCAAACGCTATTCCGATTAGGCTGTCATGAAAATCATCGTGTGTATCAAGCAAGTCCCGGCCCGCGATTCGCAATTGCGCGTCGCGTCGTCGGGCGCATGGATTCAGGCTGCCGATCTCAGCTACGAGATCAACGAGCCCGATGCCTACGCCTTGGAAGAAGGCCTGCAACTGAAGGAGAAACACGGGGGCGAAGTGGTGGTGCTGTGCGCCGGACCCGCGCGCGCCGCGCAAACCATTCGCGAAGCGCTCGCCAAGGGCGCAGACCGCGCCATCCACATTGAAGAGGAAGACATGGGCGCATTCGACCCACTGGCCGCAGCACGCCTGCTGGCCGCCGCGCTCGGTCCTGAAACGCCCGACCTGGTGCTCACCGGCCTGCAATCCGACGACCTTGGTTACGGCCAGACCGGCGTAATCCTCGCCGAATTGTTGGGCTTGCCGCATGCCACCATCATCATGCAAGTCGAAAACCAGGATGGCGTCATGCGCGTGAAGCGCGAGTTGGAGGATGGCTGGTTCCAGCATGTCGAGATGCCCTTGCCCGCGCTGCTCACCATTCAATCCGGTATCAACAAGCTGCGCTATGCCACCCTCATGGGCATCAAGAAGGCCAAAAATAAGGAGATCCGCGGCGTAACCGCGGCCGGTTTGGGCGTCAGTTCCGCGGCCCCCTGCATCCAACTGAGCCGCGTGTATCTGCCGGGCCGCTCCAAGCAAACCCAGTTGTTCGACGGGCCGCCCAAAGAAGCCGCGGCCAAACTGGTCGAGAAGCTGAAATTCGAGGCGCGCGTCATATGAGCATCCTGGTGATAATGGAACAGCGCGCGGTCCAAGGGCCGCCGGCCTGGAACCGCATGTCGTGGGAGACGCTGGCCGCCGGCCAGCAACTCGCGCAAGAGTTACAGCAGCCCGTCTCGGCCGCCGTGCTGGGACAGGGCATCGAAAGCCTCGCATCGGAACTCACTGATAAGAAGCTCGACCATGTATATGCCGTCGAGCATGACTTACTTAAAGACTACACGCCGGATACTTACACCCCGGCCGTGCGCCAGTTAGTCGAGAAGACCCAAGCCAGCGTCGTGATCTTCCCGCACACTTACCAGGTGCGCGACTTCCTGCCCAAACTGGCCACGGCGCTCGGCCGCGTGGCAGTGAGTGATGTGATCGCCCATCGCATCGAGGATGGCAAACTGGTCCTGGTGCGCCAGCTCTTTCAGGGCAAGCTCAACGTGGACGTGCGCTTCACCGGCGACCCGCCGTATTTCGCTTCGCTGCAAGCCGGCGCTTATCGCGCCGATCGCATCGAAGCCGGATCGGCCGCCACGCTGCAGATCGAGAAGTTCGCGCCGCAGCTCACGCCGAGCCGCACCAAGCCGCTGGATCTGTTCCGCGAAGCGCAGCGCGCCGTGGACCTCACCACCGCCGAGATCATCGTCTCGGTCGGCCGCGGCATCAAGGAAGCCGCCAACATCCCCATCGTCCAAAAGCTGGCCGACGCCCTCGGCGCGGAGCTGGCGGCTTCGCGGCCCATCTGCGATTCCGGTTGGCTTCCCATGGAGCGCCAGGTCGGCAGCTCCGGCCAAACAGTCGCCCCCAAGATGTACTTGGCCGTCGGCATCTCCGGCGCCATCCAGCATCTGGTCGGCATGAAAGGCTCCAAGACCATCGTCGCTATTAATAAGGACGCCAATGCCCCCATCTTCGAAGTGGCCGATTACGGCATCGTGGGCGACTTGTTCCAAGTGGTCCCCGCGCTGGTAGAGGAAATCAAGAAGGCCAAGGGCTGAAGCGCGCCACTCGCACAAGGCCGCGAGCATGTTTGACTCCCGGCGATCCACCGACTATTGTGGACTTAATGGATGAAATCACGTTCCAAGTCTTCAACGACGAGGATTCTGGCCGGTTGGTGGCCTCATGGGACGCGCCGGACCACTCGGGTGGCATCACGACTCAGGGGCGCGACCTTCAGGATTTGCAGCAGCAAGTCAGCGAAGCGGTCGAGACTCATTTTGACCAGGGCCAAGCCCCACACCGCATCCGGCTGCATTTTCGTCAATGATCCGGTTCTGATTCAGGCATGAAGCCTCGGGACGTTTCCGGGGCATCGTGGGTGACTTGTTCCAAGTGGTTCCGGCGCTCGTGGAGGAAATCAAGAAGGCCAAGGGCTGACGGTGGATAAAATCCTCGCAAACGGCGTGAAATTTCCGAGAAGCCGCGATACGTCGGTAAGCGGGGGATTCTTACCGCCCCAGGTCGTATGCCGCGATGGTCTTGCGGTCCCGCAAGTAGAGCCGCGTGCCCACCAGCGTCGGCGGCGTCCAGGAGATGCTCTGCATCACCGACGCCTTCGAGAGCACCTCGAACTTCTGCGGAGTCGCCCGGCAAAGGGCCAGCGTCCCGTCCTGGTCGGCGAGGATCAGCTTGCCATCCGCCCAGAGTAGTTGCGCCTTGGCAAAGCCGCGCTCCTGCCACATGATCTTCCCGGTCTTCAGCTCGATAGCGGTCATCAACACCGGGCCGTTGTAGCCTCGCGAAAAGTAGACATAACCATCGCGCTGGATGGCGGTCCCAATGTGCAGTTCCAGGTGCGGGTCGTACCAAAGCTGGTCCACCTTGGTTTTCCCGCCGGACTGGCTCAGGTGCAGCGTGCGCGCGCCCGTGCCATACGCCGAAGCCACGAACAGCAGGTTGCCGGTCGCCCACACGGGTGTGCTGATAGCCAATCCATAGTTGGTGACGTGCTCGTGCGACCAAAGCAGCGCGCCATTGTCCGGATTGAACCCGAAGACCGTCTTGGCCCCCACGGCGACGACCTGCGGTTGGCCATCCACGTTGATCAGAAGCGGCGAGGAGTGCGAATTCGTGAATTGCAGCGCTTTCCAAACCACCGCGCCGTCGCTCTGGCGGAACGCGATCACTCCGTCGCCGTTGCCGCCGGCCTGATAAATCAGCGTGTCTTTGTAAGGCAGCGCATGGCAGGAGTAGCCATATTCGAGGTGGCTGGCGTGGAATTCGTTGTACAAGTCATGCGACCATTTCGGCTTACCGGTCTTCTTGTCCAGGGAATGGATCTTGCCGGTTCCGCTGGCCGCGATCACGCGGTCGCCGACTACTTGCGGCATGGCGTAAGGACCCGGTCCCACCGCCTCCGAATATGCATTGGTGAACGGGTTCTCGTACTCGTATTCCCACAGCGTCTTGCTGGTGGCTGCGTCGAGAGCCGTGATGACGTCACGGGAACCTCGCCGGAACGTGGTGTACAGCGCGCCGCCCTCCTCGGCGATAGAGGAGTAGCCGTCGCCTAGTGGGCGGCTCCAAATTTTCTTGGGACCGTCCGCCGGCCAGGAGTCCGCCAGGCCCGAGGTGTTGACTATGAAATCGCGGTTCTTGCCGCCCCACACAGGCCAATCCTCCACGATGGCCGGCGGCTTGGCCGCGGTCCTCTGGGTCGCGGCGGTCTTCTTGGCGCTCATGTGGGCGGTCTGCGCCGAAAGCGCGACGGCCGCCAAAGACACAGTCAGGGCAATGCACGGATACCGCATGATGTGATTGGACGCTGCAGCCCGCCGATTGTTCCGGAATCGCCGCTATGGAGCGCTATCCTATAAGTAGATGGTCGGAAACGAGATCGGGAATTATCGGATCGTCGAGAAGATCGGCGCCGGCGGCATGGGAGTGGTTTATAAGGCCATCGACATGCATCTTGACCGCGTGGTGGCGGTCAAAGCCCTCAGCCCCGAATTCTCCGGGAATCCCACCTTGCTGGAACGTTTTCGCGGAGAGGCGCGCGCGCAGGCGCAACTGAATCACCCCAATCTGGCGACCCTGTATGCCTTCCTGGTGCAGGACGACGTCGCCTACATGGTGATGGAATTCGTGGATGGCGAAACGTTCCATGCGATGCTGGCGCGCCGCGGTCCCATCCCAGCCGAGGAGGCCGTGCCGCTGTTCCGCCAAGCGCTGGCGGGCATCGGCCAAGCGCATCGCCTGGGCATTGTGCACCGCGATATCAAGCCCAGCAACATCATGCTGAACCGCGAGGGCATCGTGAAGGTGATGGACTTCGGGCTGGCCAAAGTCACCGGCAACCACGGCGTGACGCGCACCGGCGTGCGGTTGGGAACGGCTTACTACATGTCGCCCGAGCAGATCCTCGTAAAGGGGGTGGACTTCCGGTCGGATATCTACTCTCTGGGGGCGACCCTGTACGAGATTCTGGCGGGCCAGGTGCCCTTCCACTCGGACAGCGAGTTCGAGATTCTGAACGATCACGTGAATACTCCGCCTCCGCCGCCGACCCGCTTGCATCCGCACATTCCCAGCGGGATTGAGAATGCCGTGCTGAAGGCACTGGCCAAGAATCCGGACCAGCGCTTTCAGACCGTGGAGCAATTCAGCGCGGCGCTGGAGCGCCCGGAGGAATTCTATTCGGCTGCCACCATGGCGGAAGCGGCTCCGGCGGCGCCGGATCGGAGGGTTAGCGTCGCTCCCGTCGCGGCGGCCCCGGTGCTTCCGGCGGTTCCGGCAAAGCCGGTATTTTGGACCCGGCCGCTTAAGCTGCTGGCCGGCTGCGGAGCGGGGCTCGCGTGTCTGCTCGCACTATGGCTGATTTTGCGGCCGGAGCCGCAGACGCAAATCATCGTGCAGGTGCCGCCTCGTCCAGTAACCGCTGCGCCCGCGCCGGCGCCCCCGGTTCAGCCCGCCGGGACTGCTGAGACGCCTGCGTCCGTGCAGCCTTCGCCACTGCCCGTTCAGCCCACGCCAACGGCGGGCCGAATAGTCGTACCGGCCGCGACGCCTGTTTCCGTTCGCACGGTCGATCCCATCGATTCCAAGTCCGACCGCGTCGGTCAGGAATTCCAGGCGAAGCTGGCGGCTGCGGTGAAAGTGAATGACCGCGCGGCCTTCCATGCGGAGGATGAGGCGCACCTTCGGCTGGGGCAAACAGCAAGCGACGGGCATTCTGGGAAGCCGGAATTGATTCTGGAGTTGGTCTCCATCACCAAAGACGGCCAAAACTATGCAGTAAGTTCAGCGCCGTTTCTGATGAAGGGCGGCTTCTTGCGTAAGAAGAAAGTGGCGCCGGGAACGCAGATCCAGTTTACGTTGAGTGCGCCGGTGACCGTAGCCGCGCCCTCTTAGCGACCCTGAAAATGCAGGGCCCCAAACTCGAACCTACGGGCTTGTGCCCTCGCCGTGGTAAACGTAGAGCAGGGTAAGGATGCGGCCCGATCTCGGTCGGCTCGCGATTCCCCCACGCTCTTTGCCAATCGAATATTGCGATGCTGGAAGCAGCATCCATACCTATGAAATTAAACGACTTATTTAAAATTGGTTTCGTTTGTTCAGAAAGCAAATCGGCACCCGGCCGCGGATCGCCGACGGCTCCCGCAGCCACTGTGACGGCGAAGAGCAGCGGCACAGTGGGAACGGTCCGGCTGTACGCCGCCAAAGCCGCCCCTTCGTCGTCAATTCCACCCGCTTTTCCGATATTCTAGTATCAGATAGCGATCCAATCGCGAGTCTAATTATGGTTCACAACGTCAAGGATTTGTCCCCTGACCAGCGTCTGGTTATCGAGGGCCTTTTGGGACGGGCGCTGCACGATGAGGAGAGCCTCACAATACGGCCGGCGCGAGTCCTTAAGGACGCTCCAACCGGGGCGGAACGCACTCGCCTGTTCCGCACATACCTGGATCACCTCGACGCCCTCGCCGGGCGGATGAAGGACGTTCCCGAAGCGGAAATCGACGCGGCGATTGACGACGCCGTGCAGCACGTTCGACGCCAGGCCGAATGATTGTCACGTTCGATGCGTCCATCCTGGTCCGCGCGACGAAACGATCAGACGGTCCGGCGCGCAAACTCATCAACGCCTTGTCGCTGAATCCCGATCATGTGATTGCCCTGTCTCCGTTTATCCTTGGCGAGGTTGGCAAGGTCCTGAGTTATCCTCGCATGCAGGCCTTGTACAAGCTCAGATGAAATCCACAATCACGTGCAGTTCCTGCGGTCAATCGCACGCATCGTCGAGCCGCAACCCGGTTTGCCCGTCGTCCTTTCCGATCCGCCGTTGCCGCCGGCGCCGACGTCCTGTGCGTCAGGGGTCGACACTTCTACGAGGCGGGCGTGGTGGCGTTTTGCCGACGGGAGGATATCCGGATCATGGATGATCTCGCGTTGCTTGAGCTTCTTCGGTAATGCCTTGAAGCGAGAAGGAACTGATCGCCGAATCGCCCCCAGTTTGACGCACCCCCTCCCCGTCCGCTATCCTGAATTTGTCCTGATAGAGGCGCGGCGGCCATCAGTAGCCGGGCGGGCATCTCCGACGAGCTTCGGAAGTCCGGCAAAAGGGGCCGATTGCAGTTCCGCCGAAACCGGCGCGCATGGCTCATGGCCGCGGCGGTTGGGGGGCAAGGCCAACACCTGCCCACTGTCACCCGATTCTTCGAGGCGGGTGGAGCGCTATTCGGAAGCGAAGACTCGCCGGATCTCCCGCGTCTTTTCTTCTGCCTTCGTCTCCCGCCCGAGCATGTAGACTATGCAGCTTTTCGAGCTAACGCGGGCGCTAATCGATACCGAATCCATCACCGGCAACGAGGAGCGTGTCGGCCTTCAATTGCTGGACTACTGCTCCGCCCTCGCCAAGCGCTATGGCGGCCACGCCGAGCGTGCCGAAGTCGAGCCGCGCCGCGCGAACATCTTCGCCTGCTGGGGCGACCGGCCCACCGTCACGCTCTCCACCCACATGGATACCGTGCCACCGTTCATCCCCTCCCGCGAGGATGGCGAACACATCTGGGGGCGCGGCGCGTGCGATACCAAGGGCATCATCGCCGCCATGCTCAAAGCCGCCGAAGGGCTGCTCGAAAGCGGCGTACGCAATTTCGGAGTGCTGTTCGTGGTCGGCGAGGAGCGCAACAGCGCGGGCGCATATTACGCGGCGGCGCGGCCCAAAGGCGCGCGCTATCTGATCAACGGCGAGCCCACTGAAAACAAGCTGGCGCTCGGCTCCAAGGGCGCGTTGCGCTACGAGATCGCGGCCGCCGGACGCATGGCGCACTCCGCCTATCCGGAACTGGGCGAATCCGCCATCGACAAGCTGCTGGATGCGCTCGCCCGCATCCGCGCCATCCCGCTGCCGGTCGACGATCTGCTCGGCCCCAGCACGCTGAATATCGGAACCATCGCCGGAGGGCGCGCGCCCAACGTCATCGCGGATGAGGCCAAAGCCGAAATCTTCGTCCGCCTGGTCGGCGACTCGACCGCCACCAAGGACGCCATCGCCGAGGCCGTCGCTGGAAGGGCGGAGGCCCGCGAAATGATCGAGATTCCCGCTCTACGGCTCGGCTCGCTCCCGGGAATGGAAACGACAGTGGTTGCGTACACCACCGACATTCCAGCATTTGGAGATGCTTGGGGCACGCCATTCCTGATTGGGCCTGGCTCTATCCACGTGGCCCACACGCTCGACGAACGCATTCCCAAACGCCAACTCGAAGACGCCGTCGGCATCTATCAAAATATGGTGACCCAACTGCTGCAACAGTAATCATATGGAAACCAGAATCGAAGTCGGTATCCTCGGCGCCACCGGTATGGTGGGACAGCATTT
>Ga0182018_10002533_pt1 | contig 18024 bp, 17 predicted proteins | sample 812P2MmetaG_FD_120490 | JGI IMG/M metagenome (GOLD analysis project Ga0182018, IMG submission 120490) | Permafrost microbial communities from Stordalen Mire, Sweden - 812P2M metaG | ecosystem: Environmental > Terrestrial > Soil > Wetlands > Permafrost | place: Sweden: Stordalen | collected... | reverse complement strand
CGGTTGAGCCCCAATGACCACCAAAGCCAAACCAATCCATCTCGCGAAACGTCTCGATGAGGTCGGCTTCTCTGACATCGTCCAGATCCGCAACAAGGTTCTGGAGCTCCGAGCGGCGGGCAAGCCGGTCCATGCCTTCCACGGCGGCGAGCCGTTCTTCGAAACGCCCGACCCCATCAAGTACGCGTTCCTGCGCGCTGCCGTCGAGAATCGCACCCGATACGCGCCCTCCTCCGGCATTGATCCTCTGCGAACCGCCATTGTCCGCAAGCTGCAAACAAAAAACCGCTTCGATGCCAGCATCGAGGACGTGATCGTCACCGTCGGCGGAGCCCACGCACTCTATGCCGCGTTTCAGACCATTTTGGATCCCGGCGACGACATGCTGCTGTTCGCGCCTTACTGGACTCCCATTCGCGACATGGTCACCATGGCGCAAGCCAGGCCGGTGATGGTGCCGACGTCGACCGCGCGGCGCAACGGTCTTACCGCTGCGCTGGAGCAGTTCTCCACGCCTGCCACGCGCGCGATCTACTACAACACGCCTCAGAATCCTTCGGGCGTTGTCTTTACGCGCAAGGAAGCCGAGGAAGTCGCGACCTTCGCCATCAAACGCAACCTCATCGTGGTCGCCGACGAAGCCTACGAGGACCTTGTGTATGAGGGCGAACACGTTTCCATTGCCTCGCTGCCCGGCATGGCCGAGCGAACCATTACCGCGTACACATTCTCGAAGACCTACGCCATGACGGGTTGGCGCGCCGGGTATGCCGTGGCCAAAGAGCCGTTCATGACCGGACTGCGCAAGCTCGTGCTCTACTCCACCAACGGCGTTTCTACGCCGACGCAATGGGCAGCGCTCGAAGCGATGGCGATCCCGCAGGAAACAATTGCCGCGCGATGCGAGGAATACCGCCAGCGCCGCGATCTGCTGGTCACGGGCCTGAATGAACTGGGCCTTGCATGTGATCTGCCCGCAGGGGCTTTCTACGCGTTTCCGGCGGTCACGAAGATTCACAAAGACAGCCGCCGCGTCGCCACTCTGATGCTCGAAAAGGCGCATGTGGCTACGATTCCCGGCGTCGTCTTTGGCGCTCAGGGCGAAGGACATGTGCGTTTCAGCTATGCCGTTTCCCCCGATGCCATCGGCGCCGGGCTGGAAGCGTTGCGCAAGATCCTCAACTAGCAGGCGTTGGCGCACAATTGTGGCCTTCTCCGAGTGAAGAAACCGTAATTTCTGTATCCTTCCGGCCTCTTATTGCGTCAATTAGATGCATTCGCGTTACCGATTCCCTGGTTTGGTCATCTATGCGCATATTGTCACTCTCCGTCGCGAGGCGCTGGCTGGTTCTGTTTACGCTCGTTGGCTTGTCAATGGCGTGCGCTTTCGCCCAGTCGGGCGACAACAGCGCGCTTCCTGACGATCCCAGCTCCGCATTGAGTCAGAGCGCAAACGGGCCGTCAGCGCCTGTTGCTGCTTCCCAGTCTCAGCAGGCTGCGCCGAAGAGCGATCCGCAGAATGGCAGCCTCGAAGGCAAGCAGACCAAACGCATCCTCGGTATCGTCCCCAACTTCCGTTCCGTGTCGGTGGATGAGAAGCTGCCGCCCGAATCGGTAAAGGACAAATTCAAAGAAAGCTCGGAGGACGCATTCGACTACTCCGACTTCATCTTTGTCGCGCTCCTGGCAGGGGTGGATCAGGCTGAAGGTTCGTATCCTGAGTTCCATCAGGGAATGGTGGGCTACGGGCGTTATTACTGGCACTCCCTCGCCGATCAGGCGGACGAAGATTATCAGGTCGAATTCGTCTTCCCCGCCGCCCTCCATCAGGATTCCCGGTATTACACACTGGGGCGCGGAGGTTTCCCTAAACGAATCTTTTATGCGTTCAGCCGCATTGTCGTTACGCGCACCGATAACGGCAACGAAACCTTCAACACGTCCGAAATCGTCGGAGCCGGAGCGGCCGCGGGTATCTCCGATTTGTACTATCCCTCGCGTGAGCGCACGTGGACCAAGACCGGACAGCGCTGGGTGCTGAATGTGGGTCTCGATGGCGCGACGTTCATGTTCAAGGAATTCTGGCCCGACCTGAACAACAAATTCTTCCACCAGAAGAACTGACCACCCGGCCTTCGGTTTCCGTGAACGGACCCGCGACGCGGTAGCATCGAAGCATCTCTCCAGGAACCGGAGCCGCCTGCATGCTCAAAGTTGGAGTGCCCGATGCTGTCGATCCGGACTTGCTCCGCCTGCTGCCCGAGGGCATTTCTCTGGAGCTCATCCCGCTCCAGCCTGAGCGTACGGTCGAAGTCGAATTCTGGATCACCCCCCCTTGGACCCACCAGTCAGAGCAGCAGTTCCCGTTTCTTCATGGGCTCCGTGTCGCCCAGGCCACGGTTGCCGGCGTCGATGGGTTGCTGAAACTTATCCCTCCTGATGTGGTTCTCTGTGATGCGCGCGGCGTCCATACCATCTCGACCGCGGAATGGACGGTCGCCGCCATTCTCGCCTCGACCAAATACTTTCCATTGTTCGACGATCTGCGGCATACCGGTGTCTGGGCTCGCCGCAAGGAGGCTCAGGAGCGTTACTACTCTCTGCACCCACCTGTGAAGCGCCCCTACCCGCACGTCCTCTGCGAAGAACTCCACGGGCAGCGTGTCCTCATCGTCGGCTACGGCGCCATCGGTCGCGCTATCGAAGAGCGCCTCCAGCCCTTCGGAGTCCAGTTTGTCCGCATCGCCCGCACGGTGCGCGACGGCGTGTTTGGCGTGGAAGAGCTGCCGGATCTCCTGCCCTCAGCGGACGTCGTCATTCTCATCGTTCCTTTCACCCGGGAGACGACGCACATGATTGGCGAACGGGAACTGGCTCTCATGAAACAGGGTGCGCTGCTGGTGAACGCGGCCCGAGGCCCTGTCGTCCAGACCGATGCGCTGTTGGCCGCTCTCCACCAGGGCCGCATCCGCGCCGCCATCGACGTCACCGATCCTGAGCCGCTGCCGGATGCTCACCCTTTGTGGAGCGCGCCCAATCTCCTCATCACCCCCCACGTCGCCGGATCCACGCCCATGTTCATGGTCCGCGCCATGGAGTTCGCCGCCTCCCAGATCGGACGCTACCTCCGCAGGGAGCCACTGGAAAACGTCGTCTCCGGCGAATACTAGCGCTGGACGCTGCGGAGAGGCCCTGGGTTCGTTTCTTGACCCGCCTATTTCGCAAACCTACAATCTAAACAGGAGCAATTCACCTTTTTCCGGGTGTTGCGGGTGGTTCTGCATGGGTTCTGAACTGCGATTAAGTCCTCGCGAACGTGCCGTCCTGACGGCCATCGTCGAGACCTACATTGCTACCGGGGAACCGGTCGCGTCGCAGGCCCTCGCCCGTCTCTTCGGCAACAAGGACGGGATGAGCTCAGCGACCATCCGCAATGTCATGGCCTCGCTCGCCGAGGCCGGCCTCCTGGATCAGCCCCACACCTCCGCAGGGCGCATTCCCACCGCTCGCGCCTTCCGTTTTTATGTTGAGCATCTCGGCGGACCCCAGGTTGCGATTCTTGCCCCCGAGCGCATGGAACAGATAGAGGAGAGTTTTGCCGGAATCGGCACCAGCCAGCAGTACCTGGAGCGCACCTCGCACGTGCTGGCGCTGATCTCCAGCGGGCTCGGCGTCGCTCTGGCCAGCACTCAGGAGCTCCACACGCTGGAGCACATCCATTTTTCGCGGGTTGTCGCGGGCCGTGTGCTGGCCGTAGTCATTACCAAGGCCGGTACGGTGCTGGATCGTGTGCTGATGCTCGATCACGATCTGACTGCTACTGAGCTGGAAACTGCGGCACGCTTCCTCAATGAGAATTTTCACGGCTGGTCCATCGAGCGCATTCGTACCGAGCTCGTGCGCCGCATCGAAGCGGATCGCAGCGAGTATGACCGCCTGATGCAGTCCCTTGAAGTGTTGTACAGCAAGGGCGCTTTTGCCACCGAAAGTGGCACGACTCCGATCATTTTTGTCGAGGGCGTCGCCAATTTGCTGGCGGGCGAAACCGACCGCGAACATCTGCGCATCATGTTGCACGCGCTCGAAGCGAAAGAACGGCTTATCGAGCTCCTGAACGCCTACGTCGACGCCCGGCAGCGCACCGTTCGCGTGGTGGTCGGCCTCGAAGACGCGATTCCGGAGCTAAAGGACTTCGTTCTGATCGGCGCCACAGCGCGACTGGGTGCGGAAAATCTGGGCACGGTCGCCGTCATCGGTCCGACTCGCATTCAATATCAGGAAACAATCAACGCAGTGTCGTACATAGCACAGCTTTCCGGCAGGATTTTCCAGCCGCCGCAATGAGGCGGCGCGGCTGCGTACCGGAATCATCAACAACAGGCACCCCACGATCAACCCGCCTGCCATCGGAATCGAGTCAGAAATATGCGTCGAATTATGGTTGAACCAAAACATGCCGCCGGAAACAGGATCCAGGCGGCGCAGGGAAATGATGCTGATAGCGGTAGGGCAGACGCCGTGGGTGCGGGCGTGAGCGACGGAGACGAGGCGAAGGTGCCTCTGGTCCCCGTCGAAACCGCGACCGTCCAGAAGGAAGAATACGATCGCCTGAAAGCGGAGCGCGACCTGCTCTTCGATCGATTGGCGCGGCTCCAGGCCGACCTCGAAAACTCGCGGAAACGGGAAACGCGCGAACGCACCGAGTTCCGCGATTTCGCCGTCTCCAATGCCGTGGAGCAGTTTCTCCCGGTGCTGGACAATTTCCAGCTGGCGCTCCGCTCAACCGGATCGACGGACCAGCTCCGAGCTGGCGTCGAGCTCATCGTGAAGCAGATGGAAGAAGCGTTGCGTTCGCTCAATGTTCAGCCGGTTGAGGCAGTCGGCGCTACTTTTGACCCCCGCGTGCACGAAGCGATCGAAATGGTAGAACGGAACGATCTGCCCGATCACCAGGTATTCGAGGAGGTACGCCGCGGGTATCGGATCCGTGATCGCCTGCTGCGCCCCGCCCTGGTCCGCGTCGCCAGTAACTCGCTGCAGAAGGAAGCATGAGCAGAAACGAGAACGTGATCAAAGCCGATTACTACGAAGTCCTTGGCGTTTCCCGCACGGCGTCCGATCAGGAGCTGAAAGCGGCCTATCGCAAGCTGGCCCTCCAGCATCATCCCGATCGCAACCCCGGAAATTCCGAGGCGGAAGAGCGATTCAAGTCATGCAGCGAGGCCTATCAGGTCCTCAGCGACCCGCAGAAGCGCGCCGCCTACGACCGTTACGGCCACGCCGGGCTCGGCGCGGCGGGCTTCGACGGCAATCCTTTCGGCGCCCAGGACATCGGCGACATCTTCGGAGATCTTTTCGGCGAGATGTTCAACATCGGCGGCAACCGCCGTTCTTCGCGCGTCCAGAAGGGTCGCGACATCCGCCACGACCTCACCATCGAATTCGAAGAAGCCGTCTTCGGCAAGGAGACAAAGGTCACGGTCCGCCGTATGGAAGCCTGCAAGGACTGCCGCGGCGCCGGAACGGCCACCGGACGCGGACCCTCGACTTGTCCTCACTGCCAGGGACGCGGGCAGGTCCGCTACCAGCAGGGATTCTTCTCCATCGCCCGTGCCTGCAGCGCCTGCGGCGGCACTGGAACCGTCATCAGCGATCCTTGTCATACCTGCCGCGGCGATGGACGCGTCGAGCGCCAGCACGAGATCTCCGTCAGCATCCCTGCGGGCGTGGAAGACGGCACGCGTATTCGCTACCAGGGCGAGGGCGACGCTGGCCGCTTCGGCGGACCCGGCGGCGATCTCTACATCGTGCTCAGGGTTCGCCCGCATAAATTCTTCGAGCGCGAAGGGAACGATCTGCATTGCCTCATTCCCATTTCCTTCCCTCAGGCGTCACTGGGCGCGGAGATCACGCTCACCACGCTGGATGGCGAGGCGAAGCTCAGGATTCCGGAGGGAACGCAGAGCGGGCAGGAGTTTCGCGTTCGCGGCAAGGGTGTTCCTCATCTGAACGAATACGGACGCGGCGATCTCATCGCTCAGATCATCGTCCGCACGCCTACCAAGCTGAACAAGGCGCAAAGGGAGCTGCTGCGCGAGCTGGGCCAGACCGTAACGGTGGAGAACACGCCGACCGCGCGAGGCATTCTCGAGAAGGTGAAGGAGATGTTCTCCTGAGAGCGCCGCAACGAATCCCCGACCCCAACTCTGCCTCACTCCAGTAATGCCGCAGTGACGGCCATCGCGGTGATCGCGGCTGTCTCGGCACGCAGGATGTGCGGCCCAAGACTCACCGGCTTCCAGTTCTCCGCGTCGAAGAGCGCCTCTTCTTCCGCCGTCCATCCGCCCTCAGGCCCAACTGCCATCCGGATCGCCGGCACATCGTCACCGGCAGCGTCCAGTGCCTCCGTGAGCGCGTGGTGCAGCGTCATCGAGCGCTCCTGCTCCGCGAGCACCAGGCGCACCGCCTGAGCATCGCTCTGCATCGCCGTCTTCAGCGGCAACGGGTCTTCAATGCGCAGGACATCGGACCTCCGCGCCTGTTTCGACGCTTCCAGCGCCAGCCGGCGCCAGCGCTCCACACGTCCCGCTGCGGCCTGCGCGAGATGCTTCTCGCTGCGGCGGGCAATGACCGGCAGGATGCACTCGGCCCCCAACTCCGTGGCTTTCTCAATCGCCCACTCCATGCGGTCGAACTTGAAAACGGAGAGCAGCAGCGTGACCGGCAGAGCGGGATCCGCTTTGACCTCGGCGACCAGGTTGAACCGGACGGAATCACCGGTGATTCCCGCCACCACGCTGTGCCACACCCGCCCGCCGGCCACAACATCGAACTCCATCCCCGGCTGCGCGCGCAGCACGCGGATCAAATGCGTGGCCTGATTCCCTTCGAGCGAGGCGGTCGCTTCATCCCACGTATCGGCGATCCAGCGACGGCGCGTCACAACACAAGCCTACAGTGGGCAGCGACAGGCGCTGCGAAATCATCGCTCCCGGTGCGCCTGTATTGACTTCGGGAAGAAAGGCCCCCAAAAAGCATCGGGGGGACGCTCATCGCGTCCCCCCGAGGTGTTGCCGATGTCCTCTTACTTTTTCTTTGAGGACTTCTTGGCTGCCTTTTTTGCGCCCTTCTTAGCTGCCTTTTTCGTTGCCATGTTTTCTATTCTCCCTTTTCGATGTCAACATCGAAGTCTGCAACATAAAATGCTGCAGTTAACGAATGTATAGAGTTCCACGCATACAGTGTCAAGGAAAAAATTCAGTTTTTCTCTACAACTTTTTTCTCGCGGAGTCGTGCGCGGCACAGGACCGCACAAGACTTTTTCAGAACGGATGGAAATGTCGCAGTAACGCGAGCACGATTCCGCTGAAAATGTCGTGCCACACATGAGCGATCATTCCAGGTCGGAGACTGTTGCGCGCAAATACCAGCACGCAGAAGAGCGCGCCGTACGCGGTGATCGCGATCATGCCCGCCGCGCCTTCGTATCCGTGACTCACGCCGAACAGCAGGGATGAACACGCGACACCCAGCCACAACCCGGCGCCCATAGACGAGAATTGCCGCAGAAAATAGCCGCGGAACACGAACTCCTCGCAGAATCCCGCTGACAGGCTGAGCCCGATCCACAGCAGCAATTCATCTGGTGTGCGGGGCGCAATCGCCATCAGTGTCTTCTGTGGTGCCGAGAGATGCAGCGCGCGCAACAGCAGGCCGATCGTCATCAGGATGGCAAGCGCGGCAATCCAAAACGCGGCTGCCACGCCAACATCTTCCGCAAGCGCCTGCCAGCCACGGCGAAATCCAAGCATCCCCGTGAACCCTTTCCGCTTCACACGCAGCCCCCACCAGACAAGCAGCAAGAGCGCCCACTCTGCGCAAATCCCAAAAAGATAGCGCTCGGCGTGGTGCGCGGCCAGTGCGTCGTGGTGCGCCGCCCGCGTGCTCGACACCGATCCGCCCACCAGCAGCAGCGCGATCATCACCGTGTGCCACCATGGAGCCACCGTTCCACCGGCGCTGCTCTGTGGCGAAGGCGTTGCTTCTGTCGGCACGTCGTGCATCTGGTCCCCGCTCTCTGTTATCTTCCTCTGGATTCTAAAGGCCGCCTCGCGCATCAAATTAGTTAAGGGATCGAAATGGACGAAATTGTGATCGTATCCGGCGTGCGCACGCCGGTGGGCAAGTTTCAGGGTTCGCTCTCCGATGTCTCGGCCACCCGTCTCGGCGCCGTCGTGGTGCGCGAAGTCGTGCAGCGCGCGCAGCTCCAGCCGGAACAGATCGACGAATGCATCATGGGCAACGTCGTGTCCGCAGGCCTGGGCCAAAATCCCGCGCGCCAGGCGGCGATCTTCGGCGGCTTGCCTCCTGAGGTCAGTGCCGTCACCGTCAACATGGTCTGCGGATCGGGCCTTCGCGCCGTTGCTCTCGGAGCGCAATCCATCCAAACCGGCAACGCGGAGATCGTCGTCGCCGGCGGCATGGAGTCGATGACCAACGCCCCCTACCTGCTCCCGCAGGCTCGCAGCGGCTTCCGCATGGGCAACGCCGTCGCGGTCGACAGCATGGTCAATGACGGCCTCTGGGACGTCTACAACGACTTCCACATGGGCCAGACCGCCGAGCTCGTCGCCGAGAAGTACGGCATCAGCCGCGAGGATCAGGATTGCTTCGCTCTCCTCTCGCATCAGAAGGCCGCCGCAGCCTGGCGAGAAGGTCGATTCGCCGCTGAGGTCGTCCCGGTCGAGATTCCCGCAAAGAAGAAAGGCCAGCCGCCCACACTGTTCGAACGCGATGAGTCGATCCGCGAAGACGCCACCATCGAAGCCCTGCGCGCCCTCAAGCCTGCCTTCAAAAAAGATGGTACCGTCACCGCCGGTAACGCCCCGGGCGTCAATGACGCCGCCGCCGCTGTCGTCATCATGTCCGCAGCAAAGGCGCGCGAACTGGGCTTCACCCCTATGGCGCGGATCGTCGCCCACGCGACCAGTGGCGTCGATCCCAAATGGGTCATGATGGCGCCGGTCAGCGGCGCGCGAAAAGCCGTCGCAAAAGCCGGCTGGACTTTCGACTCGATCGACCTCTTCGAATTCAACGAAGCCTTCGCCGTGCAGGCCCTCGCGATCATGCGCGAGCTGGGCATCCCGCCGCAGAAGGTCAACGTCAACGGCGGATCGGTCGCCATCGGTCACGCCATCGGCGCCAGCGGCGCACGCGTGCTCGTCACCATGATGTACGAGATGGCTCGCCGCAACGTCCATCGTGGTCTAGCGGCCCTCTGCCTCGGCGGTGGCAACTCCGTCGCCATGGCCATCGAACGATAGCGGTCAGGGTGGCCAGACTTCGGGGAGGTGTTCTGATGAGTGCTGTGGCAGAGCCTGAATTACGCCCGAAGGGCGCGTCTCGCTGGACGCGTAGTCCTTCTGCCCCTAGCACTCGATCACGTTCAGAGCCAACCCCGCCAGCGACGTCTCCTTGTAGCGCGACTGCATATCGAGCCCGGTGAGGTACATCGTCCGGATCACCTGGTCGAGCGACACTTTGTGCCCCTCCGTCTCGTTCATCGCGAGCCGGCAAGCCTGCACCGCCTTCACCGCGCCCATCGCGTTGCGCTCGATGCACGGAATCTGCACCAGCCCCCCGATCGGATCGCACGTCATGCCCAGGTTGTGTTCCATGCCGATCTCCGCCGCGTGCTCTACCTCGTCGTTCGTCCCGCCCAGCGCCGCCGCCAGCCCGCCCGCGGCCATCGAGCACGCAACGCCCACCTCGCCCTGGCACCCGACCTCCGCCCCGCTGATCGAAGCATTCTCCTTGTAAAGAACGCCCACAGCCGCTGATGTGAGGAAGTAGCGCAGGAGGCCCTCCTCATCCGCACCAGGAATGAAGTCGCGGTAGTAGCGCGCGACCGCTGGAATCACGCCCGCTGCTCCGTTCGTCGGCGCTGTCACCACGCGCCCGCCTGCCGCGTTCTCTTCATTCACGGCCATCGCGTACACTGTCACCCAGTCCAGCGGCGCCAGCGGGTCCACGGAACCCTTTCCGCGCAATCGCTCCGCCAGCCGCATCGCGCGCCGCCGCACCCCCAGCCCCCCGGGCAGAATCCCCTCCGTCGCCATTCCGCGCTCGATGCACGCCTGCATCACGCTCCAGATATGCAGAATGCCGGCGCGCACATCCTCAGGATCTCGCAGCGCGCATTCATTGGCCAGCATCACCTTCCAGATCGGTGCGTCGGCCTCCTCGGCCATGCTTAGTAATTCGGCCGCGCTCGCAAACGGATAGGGCATCGCCACGCCCGCTGGAACGGCTTTGGACGCCGCGTCCTCCCCGTCGGCGACGATAAACCCACCCCCAATCGAGAAATAAGTGCCGGTCATCAGCACATTTCCCGCCGCATCGAACGCGCTGAAGCGCACCCCATTGGGGTGCTGGGTCACCGCTCCCGGCGGAATCATCTGATTTCGATGGAAAATCAGGTTCTCGGCTTCGCGAAACGGAATTTCATGCGACCCCAGAATCGCCAGCCGTCCCGAACTGCGAATTTCCACCAGCTTTGGCTCGATACTCGCCGGATCGATCGTCGCGGCCTCTTCACCACTCAATCCCAGCAGCACAGCCCGATCTGTCCCGTGCCCAAGTCCGGTCAGCGCGAGCGATCCGTAAAGGTCGACCCGAACCTCAGCCACCCGGTCCAGCACGCCCGAGATCTCCAGCTCCACGGCAAAGCGGCGCGCGGCCCGCATCGGCCCCATCGTATGCGAGCTCGAGGGCCCAATGCCGACCTTATACAGATCGAAGAGACTCGTTTTCACCCGCTTGATTCTAGTCCACAAGATCGTCGACGCGACACCCGCCACAGACTACGCCTGCCGGCACCCGGCGACCCACCGTCCCACCACGCTGATCCCGGATCGCGGCCCGCCAAACTCTAAACTCCAAACTCTCCTTCTATCCCCTACACCCTGTCCCCTAAACCCTGCTTTACGTCCCGGCAACGTAGATGAACCGTGCCAGAAACAGCACTGATAGCGTATACAGCAGCCAGTCCCGGCGATTGAATTTCCCCATTGCCAGATGCAGAGCTGCGTACGCAATAATCCCGAACCCCAGCCCATTCGCAATCGAAGTCGTCAGTGGAATCAGCACCAGGGTCAGAAACGCCGGAAACGCAATCAGCGGCTCCTTCCATTCAATCTCGCCCAGCGTATGCAGCATCAAACTGCCCACCACAATCAGGGCCGGAGCCGTCGCCGCCGTCGGCACCATGCTCACAAACGGAGCCGCCACCAGCGAGCACAGAAACAACAACCCTGTGACAATTGCCGTCACGCCACTCCGCCCACCCGCCGCCACACCTGCCGCCGATTCGATGTAGCTCGTCACCGTCGACGTCCCCACCAGCGATCCCGCCACCGTCGCCGTCGCATCCGCAAAGAGAATCTGGCTCAGCCGCGGAATCTCATTGTTCGGTCCGAGCAGTCCAGCGTGCTTCGTCACCGCCACCAGCGTCCCCAGGTTGTCGAACAGATCGACAAAGAGGAACACGAAGACAATCTCCACCAGCCCGATGTGCAGCGCCGCCGGAATATTCAGCCGAAACGCCGTCTGCGTAACGGCCGAAATACTATAAGGCGCAGGATTCCAGCGCACGAGCCCGAACGGAATCGCCGCCAACGTGATCGTCAGCACGCCGATCAGGATCGCTCCTCGCACGCGCCACGCCAGCAGCGCCGCCATCATCAGCACACCCAGCAGCGCCAGAAATGTCTGCGGCTGCCGCAGATTGCCCAGCGTCACCATCGTCACGGGATCCGACGCCACAATCCCCGCATTCTTGAATCCGATAAACGCGATGAACAACCCGATCCCGCCCGCGACCGACGAATACAGCTCGTGCGGAATGCTCTGCAGAATCGCCTGCCGCAACCCTGTCGCCGTCAGCAGCAGAAAGATCACGCCGGATAGAAACACCGCGCCCAGCGCCGTCTGCCACGGCACGTGCATCTTCATCACGACCATGTAGCTGAAGTACGCGTTCAGGCCCATGCCCGGCGCCAGCGCCAGCGGATAGCGCGCGATGACGCCCATCAGGATGCTGCCGAACGCCGCGGAAATACACGTCGCCGCCGTCACCGCGGGAATCGGCAGCCCGGCTTTGCCCAAAATCGAAGGATTCACCACGATGATGTAAGCCATCGTGACGAACGTGGTGAGGCCGGCGAAAATCTCCGTCTTCCAGGTAGTCTTCAGCCCCGCAAAATCGAAATACCGTTCCAGTCGGTCGCGCATGTTCTCCGAGGTGACTGCAGGGTGTGGTGTGAATGATATGAAACCACAGCCCTGCCGGATCACCGAGAACTTTTTTCCGCAAAACCCTGTCGCGTTGGCAGGGAACCGGCTCGTTACCAGGCATTCGCAGGGGCACACGAACCTGCCACGCTGCTTGATATGCTCAAAGCAGGGGTCCACACCACATTCGTTCTATGAAGCCGCTTGCCGAACTCGCCGGCACACTCCTGGTGGCGTTTTTCCTGACCGCCTGTTCGCATTCCGCTCGTCACCCGGCGTCTTCCATCGAAGCCGCCGCCGCCGCGCGGGAACATGCCCTGCAACAGGCTCGCGCCGCCGCCGCTGCTCGGGCCCAGGACCGCCAGCAGCTCGAAAGCATCCCTCCGCCCTCCAAAACCACCTATATGGCCATCCACACGCGCCAGAGCTGGGCGAATCCCTTCCTCATCGTTGGCAAATCCACCGTGAACCTCACCATCATGTATCCGGACCTCGCCCCCGCCAACACACCTGGTAGCGATTTTCTGCATCCCGCGGCTGCCCGTCGGCGCGTGCTCGACCTTCGCATCTCTGATCTGCCCGAGGCCCTCGCGGCGCTGCCCGAGAACACGTGGCCCTACGGCCGGGTCGTCGCTGTCGAAGAAGATCCTCTGGAGAAGAAGCAGGACCGTGCCCAGGTTCGCCGCAACGTGGAAGCCACGATGCAGGTGTTGAACGACCTCGGCGTGGTCATCGACGAATGGCTCTCGTCCGGCGCGCACTAATCGCGCCTCTCATCGCTCTCCGCGGTCCCCGCCCACCACTTCAATCGCAAACGGGATTTCCGATTCAGCTTCTACGGCCACATCCTTCATCCACACAATCCGCCCCGTCCATTCGAGTACCGGCCACGCCCTGCGTGCCGCCGCATCGATGTTCAGCCTCTCGAAGATCTCCTTGAGTGGCTTCGCTCCGCGCGAATGGCGTAGTCGCGTGCGATCGCCTGGCCGCGGCGCCCGGAGAATAGCTGGCGCCATCCCCGTGTCACGATGCACGCCAGCCGTCATCTTCAGCCGCAGCCTCACACCCAACCCCTCGACCTCGCCCGGAATCCGCGCCTCAATCGGCTCCGGAGCCAGATCCACCGCCGCGCTCGCCGTTCCCCGCACCAGCCTCAACTCCCGCGCCGTCCTCTCCGCCCTCAGCTCCACCGCCAGCTGCTCTTTCCGCGCCCCCTCCGGCCCGCACATCGCCATAAGCCGTGCCGTCTGCTCGAAATTCAACCCGCACCCCAGTTGTTTGGCCGCCGCGCGCAGAACGCGCCGTCGCACAGCCGGCGCCAGCCCGCGCAGCCGCTCCAGCTCCATCCCCACGCTGCCCTCGTCGGGATGCGTCGACACCGCGCGTCCACCGCCCCGCACTGGCCGCCCCGGCAGGACCAGCGACGGTAGCAATCTCCCCAGCTCCTGCTCCCACCAGCTCTCCTCATCGCGCGCAATCGTGGCCAGACGCGCAAGCTGCTCCGCGATCTGCGGATTGAATCCCTCCAGCTGCGGCAGCAGTTCGTGTCGGATCCGGTTCCGCGTATGCGCTTTGTCCGTGTTCGTCTCATCCTCCCGCCACGGCTGCCCAATCGCCCGCAACCACGCCTGAATGTCCGCGTGTCGCACCCGCAAAAAGGGCCGCAAAATCACACCGCCCTGGCACGCGAGCACGGGGTGAATCCCGCCCAGACCCTCCGTCCACGCGCCGCGCAGCAGCCGCTGCAGGACAGTCTCTGCCTGATCGTCCAGCGTATGCGCGGTGGCCACCGCATCCAACTGACCCCCGCTGAGCAGCTGTCGAAACCACGCATAGCGCAGGCTCCGCGCCGCCTCTTCCAGCGTTTCGCGCTTCTCCCGCGCCGCCGCCGGGGTGTCGACCCGATGCAAATGCAATTCCAGCCCAGGTTGCTCCGCCAGCTCCGCGACAAACCGCGCGTCCTCATCCGCTTCGGCGCCGCGAATCCCGTGGTGAACATGCGCCACCGCGAGCACCAGCCCAATCCCGGGCGCGACCTCGGCCAGCGCGCGCAGCAATCCCACCGAATCGCTTCCGCCAGACACGGCCACAGCCACCCGCATCCCGGCGCGCAGCTTGCTCCCATCGATCTCCGGCGCTCGCGTCACGTTTTCATCCTAAGTCTTATACTGCTCATCATGCTGAAAACCAGGCTGGCGACGGCCGCCGACGCTCCTCTCATCACCCGTCATCGTCGCCGCATGTTTGTTGATGCCGGACGCCGAGACGATCAGATCCTCCAGCTCATGGTTCAGGCACACGAACCGTGGGTCGCACAAGCCATCTCCGACAACCGCTATCTCGGCTGGCTCACTGAAGACGACGGTCAGGTCGTCGCCGGCGCGGGCTTGCTTCTGCTCGACTGGCCTCCGCATCCCCTCGACCCGCGCTCCACCACCCGCGGCTACCTCCTCAACGTCTACGTCGAGCTGGATTATCGCCGCCGCCATCTCGCCAGCAACCTCATCGAACTCGCTCTCGCCGAAGCACGCCGCCGCGGCATCCGCGTCGTTGCCCTGCACTCCACTGAAGAGGGCCGCCGCCTCTACGAATCCGCCGGTTTCCGCCCCACCAACGAAATGTTCTTTGTCGAAGCCACTGAGTCCTGATGAAACGGGAAACAACCATGCCGCTCCCGGGTTGAGACCGATATTCGATGAACGCCAGAATTCTATTGCCCCGCTTCGCCCTCGCGCTCTGCGTCCTCACCTCGCTGCTCGCACCGCGCGTCGCACGGGCCCAGCTCCGCTCGCCGTGGGACGGGCTAAGCATTGCGGCCACCGACGCGCCCTATACCTGCCCTGAGCCCCCGCCCTTCGAAAAAACCATCAACGCCGAGAGCTACTACATCGACGCGCATCACTCCATCATCGATCCCGTGAAAAAGGCCGCCGAGGAGAAGGCTACCGAAGCGCCCACTCACCTGGGCCAGTGGTCGGGCGAAGCTGCCGATGCCTGGCTCACCAAAGGCAGCCGCGCCGCCGCGACCTGCGTCTACTCCCTCCTCGATGCCGCCGCCCGCGCCCATGCGTGGTCTGGAGAAATGCCCACCGGCCAGGGCCATTACGAACAGAAATGGCTGCTCGCCGGCGTCTCCGTGGCGTACCTCAAGGTCCGCAACAGTGGAGTCGGTACCCCCGATCAGCAGAAAAACATTCAGAAATGGTTCAGCTCCGTCGCTGATCGCGTCACGGACTATGTCGACACTAAGAAGGTCAACCCCGATAGCGATGCGTGGAACAACCACCGCTACTGGGCCGGCCTCGCTGTCGCTGCTGCCGGCATAGCCGCCGACAAGAAAAGCGACTTCGCCTTCGGCGTCCTGTCGTACAAAGTCGGTGTCGATCAGATTCAGCGGGATGGTGTGTTGCCGCGCGAAATGGCTCGCGCCGGTCGCGCGCTCCACTATCACCTTTACGCGCTCGCGCCCCTCATCATGATCGCCGAGCTCGCCGAGGCTAACGGCTTGGACCTCTACACCTACAACGACGGCGCCCTTCATCGCCTCGTCAATCTTTGCATCGCCGGCCTTCGCGATCCCGAAATATTCGCCAAAGCCACCGGCGTGCAGCAGGACATCGTCGTCGGTCAGTATTCCGGTGCGGACATCGGCTGGGCTGTGCCGTACATCAAGCGCTTTCCCAACCCGCAGCTCTCCGCCTGGATCGCTCAGGCCGGAACCATTCGCTTCTGGCAATGGGGAGGCCTGCCGCCCGGCGCAGATTTGTAATTGTGATGGTTGCTAAAGACTGGCGAGGCCGAGACGCGCCTAGCGCAGAATTGGAAACGCGCTCTGCGGTCCGCCGTAATCCAGATCGAACCCCAGCTGCAGCTTCGCCGCCTCCGACATTCTTCCCGGACTCCACGGCGGATCGAACACCACCTGCACCCGCACTTCCTTTACCTCAGGCAGCCGCGCCAGCTTCTTCTCCACATCCGCCTTCAGCACGTCCGACATGCCGCATCCCGGCGCCGTCAGCGACATCGCCACATCGATCTTCTTCCCGCCCTGCTCATGGTCGGCAATGTCGCACGAATAAATCAGCCCCAGATCGACGATGTTCACCGGAATCTCCGGGTCGTACACCGTCTTCAGCTGATCCCACACCATCCGCTCGCTGAACGTCGGAGGCGTGTGCGTTTCCGCGGCTGGCCCGCTCAGCCCCAGCGCGTCCGCATCGGTCCCTTCGATGCGATACAGCATTCCGTTCGCGGAAACCGTGTAGCTCGTCCCCGCCGCCTGCGTGATCCGTACCGTTGTCCCGGCGCTGAGCACCTGGTGCGTTCCAGCGGGAATCGCAATCGCCGCGCAATCGCGCTTCAAAGCCACGGTTTGGTTGGTAATGATCATCGTTTCGCCACAGGCTACCGGCTACGGGCTATTCCGTTGAAACCTTCTCCTGCTGGCCTTCCAGCGCCGCCTCCAGCGTGTGCCACGCCAGCGTCGCGCATTTCACACGCACCGGAAACTCCGAAACCCCGGAAAAAACCGCCAGCTTGCCCAGTTCCGCCTGATCTTCGGATCCGTCCTCGTGCGAGTGCCCGGTCACCAGCCGGTGAAACTGCTCGAAGATTTTGTGCGCTTCCGCCTTGGTCTTGCCCTTCACACTCTGCGTCATCATCGACGCCGACGCCTTCGAGATCGCGCACCCCGCACCCTGAAATCCAATATCGCGGATCGCGTCCCCATCCATCTCCAGATAAACCGTGACCCGATCGCCGCACAGCGGGTTATATCCCTCGGCTTTGTGGTTCGTTCCCGCGGGCTCCTTGTAGTTCCTGGGCGCCTTACTGTGCTCCAGAATCACTTCCTGATAAAGATCGCGCAGCTCTGGCATCAGGCAAAAACCTCCCGCACTTTGCGGATCCCCCGCACCAGCGCATCGATCTCGGCCTTCGTGTTGTACACCGCGAACGACGCCCGAACCGTCGCCGGAATGTGGAAGCGCTCCATCACCGGTTGCGCGCAGTGGTGTCCCGTGCGTACCGCGATGCCCTGCTGATCCAGAATCGTCCCGATGTCGTGCGGATGAACCTCGTCCAGCACAAACGAGAGCACGCTCGCTTTCTCCCGCGCCGTCCCAATCAGCCGCACACCGGGCAGCGCGCCCAACTCTTCCGTCGCGTACTCCAGCAAATCGTGCTCGTGCCCCGCAATCTTCGCGATCCCAATTCCGTTCATGTAGTCGATGGCCGCCTTCAGCCCCGCCACCCCTGCCATATCCGGCGTGCCCGCTTCGAATTTATGCGGCAGCTTGTTGTACGTCGTCTTCTCAAACGTCACGGAGCTGATCATGTCCCCACCGCCCTGATACGGCGGCATCGCGTCCAGCAGCGCATGCTTTCCATACAGCACGCCAATCCCCGTCGGCCCATACATCTTGTGCCCGGAAAATGCATAGAAGTCGGCATCGAGATCCTGCACATCCACGCCCAGGTGCGGCACGGCCTGCGCCCCGTCCACTACCACGGGAATCCCCCGCGCATGCGCCAAAGCTACCATCCGCTTCAGCGGATTGATCGTGCCCAGCGCATTCGAAACATGCGCTACCGCGACCACCTTCGTTCTCCGCCCAAGCAGCTTGTCAAATTCCTCCAGCAGCAGCTCGCCCGCGTCGTTGATCGGCGCAACCCGCAGCTTCGCGCCCTTTCCCTCGCAAAGCATCTGCCACGGCACGATGTTCGAGTGGTGCT
>Ga0182018_10002531_pt1 | contig 18058 bp, 19 predicted proteins | sample 812P2MmetaG_FD_120490 | JGI IMG/M metagenome (GOLD analysis project Ga0182018, IMG submission 120490) | Permafrost microbial communities from Stordalen Mire, Sweden - 812P2M metaG | ecosystem: Environmental > Terrestrial > Soil > Wetlands > Permafrost | place: Sweden: Stordalen | collected... | reverse complement strand
TGGCCGAGGTCTCCGCCGGAAGCATCCGGATCCGGCGCATCGAGGCCACGCGCGGGGAATTCCATCCCGGCTCCCCGGTCGCCGACTTCTCAATCCCATGAGCACGGATTTCGGATGGTGGGTCAGGGATCCGGTGCTTGGAAAATACCAGGTCAAGGCCGCCGTCCACGGCGGAAAACTGACCTGGCTACGAAAACAGGGCCATTTCACCTCCTGGGCGGCCCACCAGCCCAGCGAGGACGACTGGAACCGGCTCGTCTCGGAGGCCGAGAGACGCGTCCCGCGGCGGCTCCTATCGCCGAGGCAGTTCAACGAGATCAAGAACCTGCGCGAGCACCGGTAGACCTGGGCGCCCCGCCCCCCTTTCCCCTCCCTTCCATGCCCAAAATCGACGTCAACAAGGTAGCCGAGATACTGAAGAAGAACCACATTGATCCCGCGGTACTGCGCCGCGTCGTCGAGGAGATGAACCTCGCCGTGCAGCCCGACCCGGGAGAGGGCGAGCAGCCGCCCCCGGTCAAGAAGCAGTACGCGATCCTCCTGAGCGATCCCGACGAGCGGATGCCGAAGGGCGACTTCACGGGATGGGTCCTGCAGATTCCCGAGAGCGAGAGCCCCGCCAGCTGCCAGGAGCGCCTGCTTAAGGGGGCCTACGACTACAACGCGACGAAGAAGGGCCGCCTCTACCCCGCGAAAACCGTGGGCGACGCCCTCGAAAGCGTCCCGGGCCGGTTCTTCAGGGACGTCGAGCTCTGGGTGAGGACAAAGACGCCGGTCGTTGTCCTGCGCACCGACAACGAGATCCCGAGAGGCTGACGATCGGCCAAGGGCGCCGTCACTCGAGCCCGAATTTCGCCAGGTTGAAGCCGCGCGCCTTGAGCGCGGCCCCGACGGCCTTCATGTCCACGCGCGAGCCCGGCCGGATCCCGTTCGCCGCGAACCAGCCCTGCGGCATCTCGAGCGCATATTGCAGCTGGTCGCCGTGCGACGAGACGGGCCTCTCGTCGTACGGGAGAAGCCCGTAGATCTCCTCGATGACGCCGTCATGGCTCAAGTAGCCCAGGTCGAGGGGCTCGGGGGTGTTGCGCATCCAGAAGCTGAGCGCGCGGGGCCTCGGGTCGACGAAGATCATGCCCTCGTCCCTCCCGAGGTCGCGCCGCTGCATCAGCCCGTGCTCCTGCTCGGACTGGAGCACGGCGACCTGGAGCCTCGCCGGGTGGCCCCCCACCCCGATCGTGAAGCGCTCCGAGATGGACTTGGGCGGCGAAACCGGGTCCGGCGCCTTTCCGGACCCGCAACCGGCGACGGCGAGCGCCAGGAGCGCCGAGGCCGCGGCCCAGGGCCCACGCGAAACCGGATTTGCATTTTGCACTTATTCGCAGGTTAATTCCCCGCAAGTGTTAGACAATCCCCGTCTGCCGCATGGCCAAGAAAATTAACCGCAACATCCTCCTGTACTCCGACACCGCGCGGAGCGCGGACGCCCTTTACTTCGGGGGCGTCGAGGTGCCCGACCCCTTCGTCGCGCTGAGCGTCAGGGGAAGGAAGTTCGCGGTCGTGAGCGCGCTCGAGTTCGGCCGGGTCAAGCGCGCCTCCGATTTCGACGCCGTCCTCTCCCTCGAGTCCTGCCTCGAGAAGGCGCGCCGCGCCTGGCCCGGGCGAAGACCGGGGCCCGCCCTTGTGGTCGCGCTTCTCGCCAGGGACCTCAAGGCCGGCGCCTTCACCGTGCCGGACGACTTTCCGGCGGGCCTCTACAGGGAGCTCCGCGAGCTCGGCCTGCGGATCGAGATAGCGTCGGGGGCCCTGTTCCCCCAGAGGGAGATCAAGTCGCCTCCCGAGGCCGCCGCCATCCGCGAGGGAAACCGCTGCAGCGCCGCCGGCATCGCGGCCGCCGAGAGGCTCCTCCGGGCGTGCCGCGTCAGGGCCGGCCGGCTGATCCACGGGGGAAAGGCTCTCACGAGCGAGCGCGTCAAGGTCGCGGTCGAGACGGCCTGCATCGAGGCGGGATCGGTCTCCACCTCGACCATTGTCGCGGGCGGCGACCAGGCCTGCGACCCCCACAACAGGGGCTCGGGCCCCCTGCGCGCCCATGAGCTCATCATCGTCGACGTCTTTCCGCGCGTCGCCGCCACCGGATTCAACGGCGACATGACCCGGACCTTCCTGCGGGGCCGCGCAAGCGACGCCCAGAAGGCCATTGTCGCGGCGGTGCGGGCGGCCCAGCTGAGGGCGCTTGCGACGATCCGCACGGGCGTCAACGGCACGGAGGTGCACAGGCGCGTGGCCGAGACCTTCGTCGCCAGGGGATTCGAGACCCGGCGGACGCCAAGGGGATCGGTCGGATTCTTCCATGGCACCGGGCACGGGCTCGGCCTCGAGGTCCACGAGCCGCCGCGGATGAACGCGACCGTCGACTACCCGCTCAAGAAGGGCTCGGTCGTCACGGTCGAGCCGGGGCTCTATTATCCAGGCGTCGGCGCGTGCCGGATAGAGGATGTCGTCCAGGTGACGGACGCCGCCCCGCGCATGCTGTCGCGCTACCCCTACGCCTGGGAGCTGCGGTGACGCCCGACCCGACGGCCATGTCCATCTCGACGCAAAAGGCGAAGGCGCTGCTCAAGCGGATCACGGGCCTGCGGATCCTGGTCATCGGCGACGTGATGCTCGACCACTACATCTGGGGGGACGCCACGCGCATTTCGCCCGAAGCGCCGGTGCCGGTCATCGACATCGCGCGCGACACATGGACGGGCGGCGGAGCCGCAAACGTCGCCCTCAACATAGCGGCGCTGGGCGCCCGGTGCACGGTGTTCGGGTTCATGGGCGGCGACGAGCACGGCGTGCGCCTGCGCACGATCCTGCGGGAGAGGGGCGTCGGCGTCATCGCCGCGCCCGGGGACGGGACGACGATCGTCAAGACCCGCGTGCTCGTGCAGCACCAGCAGCTGTGCCGGCTGGACCGCGAGTCGCCGCCCTCCTCCTATGCCGTGGACCCTGCGCAGGCCGGCAGGCTCCTGGCCAAGGCGATCAAGGCGAGCGACGCGGTCGTCCTGTCAGACTATGCCAAGGGCATGATCACGGACGGCCTTGTCTCGCGCGTGACTGAGATGGCCCGCGAGGCCGGGAAATTCATCGCCCTCGACCCGAAGCCGAGGCACCCCCTCTCCTTCCGCGGGCTCGACCTGATCACGCCGAACAAGCGCGAGGCCCTCCAGCTCGCGGGGCTGGAGCCCGAGCCCGGCTCCCCGTTTCCTGCGGCGGACGTGTTCGCCCGCCTGCACGAGCGGTACGCGATAAGGAACATCGTCGTCACGCTGGGCGAGGAAGGGATGCTGCTGGGCTCCTCGGGCAGCGTGATCAAGTCGATCCCCACGGCCGCCCGGGAGATCTTCGACGTCTCGGGCGCGGGCGATACCGCGCTCGCGGGCCTGGTCCTCGCCCTCAACTCGGGAGCGGGCCTCGAGGAGGCAGCGCATTTTGCCAACGCGGCCGCGGGCGTGGTCGTCGCCAAGCTCGGGACGGCCACCGTTTCGCCGGACGAGCTGCTCGACCACCTCTCGCGCGCGCCGTGAACCGGGCCCTCTTCCTCGACCGCGACGGAACGCTGATCGTGGACAAGGTCTACCTCGCCGACCCGGCGGGAGTGGAGCTGATACCCGGCGCGGCGGAGGGCCTGCGCAGGGCGCGCGCCCTCGGGTTCAAGCTTTTCCTCTTCACGAACCAGTCGGGCATCGGCCGCGGCCTTCACTCGGCGGAGGATGCGCACCGGGTGAACGCGCGCATGGAGGAGATGCTGGGGCTGCCGGCGCCCGTCTTTGACGGCGTCTGCATGGCGCCGGAGGCGCCCGGCCAGCCTTCGCCCTACAGGAAGCCGTCGCCCCGGTTCATCCTGGAGAAGATAGAGGAGCACGCGCTCGACCCGGCCGGGTGCTGGATGGTCGGCGACTCCGCGGCCGACGTGGGCGCGGCCCTGGCGGCGGGCATCGGCGCCGCGGCCGTGCGCACCGGCAGGGTGCCCCCGGAATCCCTGACGGAGGTCGCCGACGGGCGGGTTCCCGTGTACGAGGACTTTGGCTCGTTCGCGAAAACCCTCCGATGAAGCGCCGCCTTGACGAAATCCTCGTCGCGCGCGGCCTCGCCGAGTCGAGGACCCAGGCGAAGGCCCTCATCATGTCGGGCCGCGTCTTCCGCGGCACCGAGCGCCTGGACAAGCCGGGCCGGGAGGTCGCCGAGGACTGCGAGGTCTCGATCCTGGCGCCGCCGCGCTTCGTCAGCCGGGGCGGCGACAAGCTCGCGGCGGCCCTCGAGGGGTACGTGATCGACCTCAGGGGCGCCAATGTCCTCGACGTCGGCGCATCGACCGGGGGCTTCACCGACTGCGCGCTCCAGTCGGGGGCGGCCTCAGTCGTCTGCGTGGATGTCGGGCGGGCCCAGCTCCATTCGAGGCTCAGGGCGGACCCGCGCGTCGTTAACCTGGAGAAGGTGAACGCGCGCCGGCTGGCGCCGTCGGACCTCCCCCGGTCCGAATTCGACGCGGTCGTGATGGACCTCTCATTCATCTCGCTCAAGGCCGTGCTGCCCTCGGTCTGGCCGTTCCTGCGGGAGGGCGGCGTCCTTGTCGCCCTGGTCAAGCCGCAGTTCGAGGCGGGCAAGGCGCAGGCGGACAAGGGACGGGGCGTCATCCGGGACGCCTCGGTGCGGGAGGCCGCGCTCGCGGGAGTCCGGGATTTCGCGCTCGCAAGCCTGGACGGCGCCGTGCTCGAGGGGTCCATGGACTCCCCGATCGAGGGCGCCGACGGGAACAGGGAATTCCTGTTGTGCCTCCGGCGAGGCTCGCCCATCAAGAAGGGGCCGCACGCCCCCGCCGGCTGAAGTCATGAAGCCCATCCGCTCAATCGCGTTCGTCGTCAACTCCGGAAAGCCCGGCGCCGTCGGCCTCGCCCGGGAGCTGGTGGCGGCGGCGCGCGCCAAGGGCGTCCGGCTCAAGCAGACAACCCGCTTCCCGCTGGCCCGCGGCTACCTTCACGGCTGCGACGCGTGCTGCGTGATCGGCGGCGACGGAACTCTGCTCGGCGTCGTCCGGGAGGCGGCGCTCGAAAGGGTTCCGCTGATCGGCGTGAACCGCGGCAGCCTCGGGTTCCTCACGACCTTCTCGCCCGAGGAGGCGCGCGCGGAGTTCGGGGGCCTCCTGGAGGGCTCGTTCCACCTGGACCGCCGGGCGATGCTTGAGTGCCGCGTCGGGGGCGGGACGCCACGGCTCGCCCTTAACGACGTCCTGATCAAGGACGAGGCCACCTCGAGGCTCGTCAACCTTGAGGTGTTCGCCGACGGCGAGCTCGTCACCGACTACCTTTCCGACGGCCTCATCTTCGCGACGGCCACGGGCTCCACCGCGTACAACCTTTCCGCCGGAGGTCCCATCATCCACCCGCGGGCCGACGTAGTCGCGATGACCCCGATCTGCCCGCATACGCTGACGAACCGCACGATCATCTTCCGCGACACCGTCAGGCTGCGCGTGCTCAACCGCTCGAAGGGCGCGCGCCTTCTGGTCGGGATGGACGGCCATGGCGAGATGAGGGCGTCGAGCGACGAGCCGGTCGACATATCGATCGCCCGGATTCGCCTTCCGCTCGCCCAGCGGAAGGGATACTCGCACTTCGCCGTCATGCGCACCAAGCTCAAGTGGAGCGGCGGCGTCGCCGACAGGAAGTAGGACGGTCGCTGACTACGGCCGCACGACGAGCTGGGTCCGCACGGCCGGCTGCAGATGCTGCCTCGCGAACGCGGCGAGGTCGCCGAGGGTCACCGCGTCGATCAGCGAATCGTACTTCTTCCAATGGTTCGCGCTCCGGCCCTGGAGCACGTCCACGGCCGCCTGCATCGCCCTGGACGAGTTGGTCTGGAGGGATTTCCGCCGGCCCGCCTTGAGGCGGACTTGGCAGCGCAGGAGCTCCTCCGTCGCCACCTCGCCGGCCTGCACGCGGGCGATCTCCGCGCCTATCTCCTCGAGGACCTCCGACTCCTTTCCCGGCTGGGTCCCGGCGATGAAATAGAACATCGCGGCGCCCATGCCCGACACCCGCCCCGAGCGGACAAAATACGCGAGCCCCTTCTGCTCCCGCACGCGCTCGAATAGCCTCGAGGCCATCCCGCTGAACAGCTCGTCGGCCACCTCCCCCGCATAGAAGTCCGCGGCGTCGACCACGGTGCCCGGGAAGGCCTGCAGGACCACCGCCTGCTCGCGCGGCTGTCTCTCGACGTAGTCGCCCGGCTCGGCCGGGCCCGCGAACTTCGGCCCGGCGCCGATCGGCTTTCCCCCCGCGATGCGAAGAAGAAACGCCTCCAGCCTCGGGACCAGCCGGTCGGGATCGAAGTCGCCGGCCACAGCGAGCACCGCGCCCGGGCCCACGAGCAGGCGCTTCCACAGCGCGGAGAGGTCGCCGGGCCCGGTGGCACCGACACCCTCCTCGTCGCCCCGCGCATTGAGCGCGAACGGATGGGCGCCGAAGAATTTCCTCCGGAGCAGCCTCCTCGCAAAGGACACCACGTCGTCGTTCTCCTCGCGCAGGCCAGCGACCTGCGCGTCGCGCTCGATCGCGAGAGTCTCGGCCCTGAAGGCCGGCGTCAGCGCCCCGTCCGCGATCAGCCCCAGCGCCCGGTCCACGTCCGGCGGGAGCACCTCCGCGGACAACCCGAGCGTGTTGTCGCCCGAGTACGCGCCCAGCGAGCCGCCCACCTCCTCGATATGCCGGGCCACCTCCGCCGCGCTGCGCCGCAGGGTGTCCTTGGTGAGGAGGGTCGCAAGGAGCGCGGAGCTTCCCCTCCTCCCTGGCGCCTCGCAGACCGGGCCGCCAAGTGTCATTAGGCTCAGGTGCAGGTTGGGAAGGCGCCGGTCCGGCTGAAAGACGATCCGGGCCCCGTTCGAGAGGCGAACCTCCAGAAAATCGGGCCGCCCGCCGACGAAGGCCGGCGCCGCCCCGGCCTCGGCCGCGCCAGCCGCCGACTCGGGCTCGAGCGAGACCGCCACAAGGCGGTCGGGCACCAGTTGGGCCCTGAGCTCCCTCCCGAGGTCCGACGGCGCCACCCTCTGGAGGCGCTCAAAATAGGCGCGGCTGAACTCAAGGTCCCCGACCACGACCTCGGCCATCCCGATGCGGGACGCCTGGCCGCTCATCGTCTTGCATGCGTTGATCTCACCGACGACCGACTGCCGGTAGGCCTTGCGCACCTGCGAGGCCGTGAAGCCGTTGGCCGCGGCCTGGAACCTGAGGACGCGCATGATCGCCTCCTCGGCCCGCTCCCGCAACCCGGCGTCGCAGGTGTACACGATGCAGAAGAGCCCGCTTGAACCCAGGTTCCAGCTCGACGCGTCGATCGTGTGGACAAGCTTCCTTTTCTCCCGGATCTCCTGCCAGAGGACCGAGCTGTCGCCGCCCCCGAGCACCAGCGCGAGGAGGTCGAGCGCCGGGGCGGACAGGTCGGCCAGGCCCGGGATGGGCCATGCGAGCGCGGCGCGCACCACCTCGAGCTTCTCCAGGCGCCGCACCCGCCGAGGGCCCAGCTGCAGGGGCTCCGCGGGGACGAGGACCGGGGCCAGGCGGGACCTCGGCGCCCCTCCAAAGTGGCGCTCGACTATCGCGCGCACCTGCGCGGTTCCCACGTCGCCCGCGACCACGACCACCATGTTGTTCGGCACGTAGCGCTCGCGGTAATAGGAAAGGAGCGCGCCCCGGTCGGCCGCTTCGAAGACATCCTTGTGCCCGATGACCGGCTGGCGGAACGGGTGCTCCCTGAACGCCGTTGAGAAAACCGCCTCCCACAGCCTGTTGTCCGGATCGTCCCTCGTCATCGCGATCTCGCGCAGGATGACGTCCCTCTCGCGCGCGACCTCGGCGTCCGGCAGCGTCGAATTGAGCACGGCGTCGGCGAGCACGTCGACGGCCACCTCGACGTTCTCGCTGGGCAGGTCGATGAAATAGACGGTCCGGTCGAACGTGGTGTACGCGTTTATGTATCCGCCGTTCGCCTGCACGGTCGCCGAGATCTCCCTGCTGCTGCGCCGGGCCGTGCCCTTGAACAGCATGTGCTCCAGGAAATGGGAAAGCCCCGCGCCCAGCTGCGAGCCCTCGTGGATGCTCCCGGTCTTCACCCAGACCTGGACCGACACCAGGCCGGCGGAGCGGTCGGGTTTCACGAGCAGCGTGAGCCCGTTGGGCAGGACGGTGCGCTCGACGGGTTCGCGCCAGAACGCGTCCAGGAGGACCCGGTCCGACGGCGCAGATTTGGACTTGGCCATCAGGGCGCTGCCGTCAGGCGGAACCAACGGCCTCCGCCGCGGACGCTCCCCGCGGGCGCTGGGTCGGTAAAAAAGGTTTAACGAACACGTCGTCGAAGTCGTACAGGTTCGCGAAGTCCTCGCGACGGTCGTTGTCGGTTTTGCTGAAGGCGTTATATTCGATAAGGTTAAATACGATGTCGCCAAAATCCTGGCAGCGGCGCACTCCCCAGGAATTGAGGACGGTCTTGGTCAGCGGGCCAAACTGCTCCAGCGCGTATGCGCGAAGCCCGTCCAGGAGTTCCGTGCCGGAGACATGCCGGGATTTCCCCGTCCTGCTGCCATCCTTCTTGCGGATCTCCTTAACAGTGTGATCGAGACCAAGCCTCACAAAGTCGTAGGCTTTCCGGTCAAAGCGCGCGTCCTCCTTGCAAATCAGGGCGACTATACGTGGAAAATCCGCATCTTGCATGTTCGTCTACGCAACTTGGCAGCTGGTCAGGTGACGCGCAACATCGCCCTTTAAATGCATCCTATCTGCGTCAAGACTGGCAAGTTGCAAAAGAATCGCTTCTGGGCTCGCAAATGTCGGAAATGATCGTAATGATCCTGTAAAACAATGATCGCTTCAACCCAAACCAATCACCCCCTCACCGGGGTCGAGGGCGGCAAAGAACAAACCCCGGTCGAGCTCGCCTGTTACAAACTGAAGGAGGCTGGCCTCCGGATCACGCAGCCGCGCGTGTCGATTCTTGCGGCGCTGATCAAGGCCGGGCACCCCACCAGCATCGACACCCTTCATGGGGAGCTCGGTCCGAATTCCTGCGACATCGTCACCGTCTACCGCTGCATGGCCGCCTTTGAGTCGATCGGGCTGGTCAGGCGCGCGTTTCTGATCAACGGGACAAGCCTTTACGAGATCAACCTGGGCGACCCGAACCGCTACCACGTGGTGTGCAAGCAGACGAACAAGGTCGAGGAGCTCGACGCGGCCTCGGCGAACGAGCTGCGCCGCGCCGTTCAGCTGGTAGAGGACACGCTCCGCTCCCAGGGTTTCGCGGAGGTCGGACACATCGTCGAGTTTTTCGGCAAGTCACCCGCGACCTCGCGCGCACAGGGCGAGGTCGTCGTTCCGACGACCACGGCAAGCTGAGCGCCGGGGCTTAGGCCAAGGCCGCGGCGTAGTTGCGGCCGGCCTGCTCCCAGTCGACGACGGTCCAGAACGCCTCGACGTAGTCGACGCGCCGGTTCTGGTTCTTCAGGTAGTAGGCGTGCTCCCAGACGTCTATGCCGACGATCGGGATCGCCCCGTCGCCGATCGGCGAGTCCTGGTTCGCGGTGGAATGAACCGCAAGCTTGCCGCCCTTCAGGCTGAGCCACGCCCACCCGCTGCCGAATCGCTTCATCGCGGCATCGGCAAAGCGGGTCTTGAACGCGTCAAAGGAGCCCGCGTCCCGGGTGATCGCGGCCGCCAGGTCGCCGCCCGGGGCCCCTCCTCCCTTGGGGGACAGGATCGACCACCAGAAGGTGTGGTTCACGTGCCCGCCCACGTTGTTGCGCAGCGTCGTGCGCAGCGGCTCCTCGATTGAGGAAAGGTTGGCAAGGATCTCCTCGGCGGTCATCCCGGCGAGCGCGGGGTGGCCCTCCAGGGCCTTGTTCGCATTCTTGACGTAGGCCTGGTGGTGCTTCGTGTAATGGATCTCCATCGTCAGCGCGTCGATGTGCGGCTCCAGGGCATCGTAGCCGTAGGCGAGCGGAGGCAGGACAAACGGCTGCGGGATCTTGCCTGCGCCGGCGGGCGCGGCCGCGTCCGCCGCGCGGGAACGCGTCAGGGCTCCCATTCCAATCATCGCCGCTCCTCCGCCAAAAAGCTTGATCGCCTCGCGCCGGGTCATGCCCGAACCGTAACGGTAACCGGGCCGCGCGCAAGCCCTCCGAGCGGATTGGATCGCCGGCGCCCTATTGAGCAAGCAGCCGCCGAAGCGTCTCGTCGACCCGCTTCGGGTCCGCCTTGCCCTTGGCGGCGCGCATGACGGGGCCCTTGAACGCGTTGATCGCGCTGTCCTTGCCCCCCTTGAAGTCGGCCACGGACTTGGGATTGGCCGCGATGGCCTCGCCGCACCAGCGCTCGAGATCGTCCAGGTTGGTCTCCGCCTTGAGGCCCTTCCTTGCGACAACGGCCTCGGGCAGTTCCCCCGTCTGGAACATGTCGACGAAAACCTCCTTCGCCGCGATGTTCAGGATCGCGCCCGATTCGACCAGGCCCACGAGCGCCGCGACATGGCCGGGCCTCAGCCTGGACCGGCCGAGTTCAAGCTTGGCGGAGCCGAGCTCGCGAAGGAGGTCGTTCGCGATCCAGTTGCCGGCCGCCTGGGGCTTCCCGCAGAGTCGCGCCGCCTCCTCGAAGAAGTCGCTCAGCTCCCGGTCCGGCACGAGGACCGACGTGATCGTGTAGGGGATGTCGTACTCCTTCAGGAACCTGCGCTGCTTGTCGAAGGGGAGCTCCGGGCAGCCCGCGCGGATGGCCGACCTCCATTCCTCGTCCACCCGCACCGGCATCAGGTCCGGGTCGGGAAAGTAGCGGTAGTCATGCGCCATTTCCTTGGATCTCAGGGACTTGGATTCTCCGGTCTGGCCGTCGAAGTCGCGGGTCTCCTGGGTGACGGTCCCGCCCGCCTGGACGACGGCGGTTTGCCTCCTGACCTCGTGGGCGATCCCGTCGCGGACGAACGAGAATGAGTTCAGGTTCTTGAGCTCGACCTTGGTGCCGAGCGCCGTGGCGCCCGCGGGCCGGATCGAGATGTTCGCGTCGCACCGGAGCTGGCCCTTCTCCATGTCGCAGTCCGAGATCCCGCCGTAGATCATGACCGCCTTGAGCGCGGTCAGGTAGGCGAACGCCTCGTCGGCGCCGCGGATCACGGGCTCCGAGACAATCTCCATGAGGGGCGTGCCGGCGCGGTTGAAGTCGACGAGCGACACGCCCTCCCCGTGGTTGAGCTTGCCCACATCCTCCTCGAGGTGGATCCGCGTCAGGGCGATCGTCCTGTGTTCGCCCATGATGTTGCGCGCGGGCCCGGGCAGCTCGATCTCCACGAAGCCGCCCCGGCAAAGCGGCTGGTCGTACTGGGATATCTGGTAGTTCTTGGGCGAGTCGGGATAGAAATAGTTCTTCCGGTCCCACTTGCACTCGGGCGCGATCTCGCACCCGAGGAGGAGCCCCGCCTTGATGATCTTGTCGAGGGCCTCCTTGTTCATGACCGGAAGCGTCCCCGGAAGCGCCAGCACGACCGGGTCGGTGAGCGTGTTCTCCGGATGGCCGTAGCCGGCCGCCACCCGCGTGAACATCTTGGAGCGGGTCTTGAGCTGGACGTGGACCTCCAGTCCGATGACGGCCTCGTAGGTCATAGCGGGGGGCGGCGCATGCGCCAGTCCGTGACCTTCTCGTAGGCGGCGGCGATGGAGAGGAGCTCCGTCTCCCTGAACGGCTGGCCGATCACCTGGAGCCCGATCGGGAGGCCGCCGCGGGTGAAGCCGCACGGGATGCTCATCCCGGGAAGACCGGCAAGGTTGACCCCGATCGTGTAGATGTCGTTGAGGTACATCGCGAGGGGGTTTGCGGCCTTCTCGCCCTTCCTGAAGGCCGGCGTCGGCGACGTGGGCGTCAGTATCGCGTCCACGTGCTTGTACGCCTCGAGGAAGTCCCGGCGGATGAGCGTGCGCACCTTCTGGGCGCGCAGGTAGTACGCGTCGTAGTAGCCGCTCGAGAGCACGTAGGTCCCCAGGATGATCCGGCGCTTGACCTCCGGGCCGAATCCCTCGGCGCGCGTCTTGAAATAGATGTCGAGGGCGTCGGTCGCCTTCTCCGAGCGGCGCCCGTAGCGCACGCCGTCGTAGCGGGCCAGGTTGGACGAGCACTCCGCGGTCGCGATGATGTAGTAGGTCCCCACGGCGTACTTGGTGTGCGGGAGGGAGACCTCCCTGATCTCGCAGCCGAGCCTCCGGTACTCGTCGATCGCCGCCTGCACGGCGGCGCCGACCTCCGGGTCGAGCCCCTCCCCGAAATACTCCCTCGGGATCCCGAGCTTCCACCTGCGGCCCGACATCGCAAGGTCGGCCATCCCCCGGCCGTAGTCGGGCACCTCCAGGTCGACCGACGTGGAATCCCTGGGGTCGTGCCCGGCGATCGCGCCCAGGACCCACGCGGCGTCCTCCACCGAGCGGGCGAACGGTCCGATCTGGTCGAGCGACGAGGCGAACGCGATCAGGCCGTAGCGCGAGACCCTGCCATAGGTCGGCTTGAGCCCGACGACGTTGCAGAGGGCGGCCGGCTGGCGGATCGATCCCCCGGTGTCCGACCCGAGCGAGGCAATCGCCTCCCCCGCCGACACGGCCGCCGCGCTCCCGCCGGACGAGCCGCCGGGGACCCGCTCCAGGTCCCAGGGGTTCGAGGTCGTGCCGAAGGCCGAGTTCTCGGTCGAGGATCCCATGGCGAACTCGTCTAGGTTCAAGCGCCCCCAGCAGAGGGCGCCCGCGTCCTTGAGCTTCCGGGTCACCGTCGCGTCGTAGGGCGACACAAAGTTCTCGAGCATCCGGCTTGACGCGGTCAGCGGCTGCCCCGCGACGGAGATCACGTCCTTGAGCCCTATCGGGATGCCCTCCAGGGGGCGCCTCCGCCCGTCGGGGCCGCCCCTCGCCTTCGACCGGCGCTCGTCCGAGGCCCGCGCCTGGGCGAGCGCGTCGGCCTCGTCGAACGAGATGAACGCGCGCACCCTGCCGTCGACCTCCTTCGTCCGGGCGATCACCGCCCCCATGAGCTCGACCGCCGAGACGCCGCCCGCGTCCATGAGCCGGGACAGCTCGCCTATCGTCGCGTGGAAGAGTTCCTCGGGCACGGCTCGGGTGCGGGCGCCTAGTCGACCACCCTCGGGACGACGAACATGTTGTCCCGCTTCTCGGGCGCGTTGCGCAGCGCGTCCTCGACGGAAAGCCCGGGCTCGGGGACGTCCGCGGCCCAGACGTTCACGACGGGGAACGCGTGGGCCGTCGGCTCCACCCCGGAGACATCCACCTCGTTGAGCTGCTCCACGTAGGCCAGCACGTCGCCGAGCTGCGTGGCGAAGCGCGCCTTTTCCTCGGGCGTGAGCTCGATGCGCGCCAGGTTGGCCACGTGGTCGAGCCTGAGGTCGTCGGGTTTGTGCACGGGGCTATTTCCTGAGCAGGAAGGGGGTCGTCTTTGCAATCTCGTTCTGGATCCCGAGGACCGCGCGGTTCACCTCTTCGTCGGTCAGCGTCCGCGACGGCGACCGGAACACGAGCGAGAAGGCGAGGCTCTTCTTTCCCTCGGGCAGCCCGTTGCCCTCGTAGACGTCGAAGACCTCGACGCTCTCGGCCGAGAACGAGGAGCCGGCGGCCGAGGCCGCGAGCCGCGCGACCGTCGCCCGCACGTCCCCCGCCTGGGCGGACGCGTCGACGACAAGCGCGATGTCCCTGAGCGCCGCCGGGAACAGGCTGAACTCGCGGTACCGCGACCTCTGCGCCGGGGCGCCAAGCCTCTCCGGAAGGACGGCGAAAACGCCGGCCAGGACCGCCCCCTCGATCCCGCGGGCGCGCAGCATCGACAGGTTCACGAGCCCGAAGCGCGCGATCCAGCCCCTGTCGATCGAGCCGGCCGAGACGGAATGGCCGGCCTGCCAGCCGAACCCGGGCCCGGTAACCGGGTCAAGGCTCTCGCCCCCGAGGTCGACGCCCCCCGCCCGCGCGAGCGCGGCGACATGGTGCTTGACCGAGTAAAAATCCGCAGGCTCCCGTCGCCTCCAGTGGCGCTCCGGGTCCTCGGCGACGATGAACGCCACCGCGGCGCACTCGTAGTTCTGCCCGTTGTTCTCGGTGAAGATCCGGCCTGTCTCGCACAGCCGCACGGCGGCGACCCCCCGGGACTGGTTGAGCAGCAGCGAGTCGAGAAGGCCCATGACCAGGGTCGGGCGCAAGTGGGACTGGTCCTCGACCAACGGGTTCGCGAGCGCGAGCTCCGCCGCCGCGGTCTCGGAGACCCAGGTCGTGAGCTCGGACGCCGGCCGAAGCGTGAGGCTCACGCACTCGTGGAAATCGTGCCCCACGAGGTACGAGGTGACCCGCCGGTTGAAGGCGACGACGGGGTCGTCCTCCGCCGCGAGGCCGGACGAGATCACGGGCGCCGGCGGGATCCTGTCGGTCCCGTGAAGCCTCAGGATCTCCTCCACCAGGTCGATCGGCCGGTCGAGGTCGTCGCGCCAGCTCGGGATGGAGACGGTCCACTCGGCGCCGCCGTCGGCGGCCGGCGCGTCGCGGGTCACCTTGAGCTCGAGCGACTCGAGCGACGCCCTCATCTCGGGCGCCGGGATGTCGAAGCCCAGGCGCTCCCGCACGAAGCCCGAAGCGACGGTGATCTCCCTCCTCCAGGGGACGTCGCCCCCGACCACGCATACGGGGCCGACGGCCGAGCCCCCCGCGGTCTCGACTATGAGGTCGATGGCGCGCCAGGCCGCCTCGAGGGCCGAGTGGGGATCCACGCCGCGCTCAAACCTGTATGAGGAATCCGACGAGAGCCCCAGCGCCCGCGAGGTCCACCGGATCGACGCCGCCCTGAAGATCGCGGACTCGAGGACGATCGTCGTCGTCGTCTCGTCGATGCCCGAGTTCTCGCCCCCCATGATCCCCGCGATGACAAGGGCCTTGGAGGCGTCGGCGATCACGAGCATCCGGCTCGAGAGGGTGCGCTCCTTGCCGTCGAGGGTCGTTATCCTCTCCCCGTCGTCGGCCCGCCGAACGACGATCCGGCCCCCGGCTATCTTGCGTGCGTCGAACGCGTGGAGCGGCTGGCCGCACTCGAGCATCACGTAGTTGCCCACGTCGACGACATTGTTGATCGGGCGCAGCCCGACGGCGCGCAGCCGCTCCTGGATCCACGCGGGGCTAGGACCTATCCGGACGCCCGTCACCACATGCGCCGCGTAGAGCGGGCAGTCCTCGGGCGTGTCGACCCGGACGCTTGAGAAGTGGTCGCTGCGCCCGGCGCCGCCGGGCTCGCCCCGGAATTTCTCCTGCGGATAGACCAGGTCCCTGCGGAACCATGCGGCGAGCTCGCGGGCGAGCCCGAGGTGCGACAGGCAGTCGGGCCTGTTCGGCGTGATCTCGACGTCGAACACGGTGTCGCCGGGCGGCAGGACATCGTTGATCGGCGCGCCGAGGGGCGGCCGCCCCTCCAGGATCAGGAGACCGCCCGCGTCCTCCCCTATCCCGAGCTCCTTGCCGGAGCACATCATGCCGTCGGAGACCTGCCCCCTGATCTTGGACTTCCTGATCTCAAGGCCGCCCGGAAGGACGGCGCCTGGAAGGGCCACGGGAACGCGGTCGCCCACCTTGTAGTTCTGCGCGCCGCAGACGATCGTCCGCACGCCGCCCGCCGGTCCGATGTCGACCGTGCAGAGGGAAAGCTTGTCGGCGTTGGGATGCCTGTCGCTCGTCAGCACCTCGCCGACGACGACGCTCCCGAGGCGGGGCGCTCCCGTCGACGCCACCTGCTCCACCTCGAACCCAAGGAAGGTTATGGCGTGCGTGATCTCAGGCACCGGGGCGTCCAGCGCGACGTAGTCCCTGATCCAATTGAGCGAGATCTTCATTGTCGGCGGGCCCGCGGCGTCATGTCCCCGCGGCGAACTGCCTCAGGAACCTCGCGTCGTTCTGGTACAAGACGCGGATGTCATCGATCCCGTAGAGCGTCATCGCGAGCCTCTCGATGCCCATCCCGAAGGCGTAGCCCGTCCAGACCCCGGGGTCGTATCCGACCGACTTGAACACCTCCGGGTCCACGATGCCGCATCCGCCGATCTCGATCCATTCCTTGTTGACCTTGGGCAGGTGCCGGGCCGACAGGTCGACCTCGAAGCTCGGCTCCGTGTAGCCGAAGTAGTGCGGGCGGAAGCGGGTCTTCGTGCCGGGCCCCAGCAGGGCCCTAAACAGGTAGTCCAGGAGTGCCTTCAGGTCGCGCACCGTGACATTGCGGTCCACGTAGAGGCACTCTATCTGGTGGAAGCTCGCACTGTGCGACGCGTCCGCCGTGTCGCGCCGGAACGCGCGGCCCGGCGAGATGATGCGGATCGGCGGCGGCCCCTTGAGCATCGTGCGGACCTGGACCGACGAGGTGTGGGTGCGCAGCAGGTAGCGCTCGTCCGGGCGCCGCTTGGACACGTTTTCGAACCGTGCTCCCGGCGGCAAATAGAACGTGTCCTGCGGGTCCCTCGCCGGGTGCTCGGGAGGCGTGTTGAGCGCGTCGAAGCAGTAGAACTCCGTCTCCACTTCGGTCCCGTCGGCGACGGTGAAGCCCACCTTGCGCAGTATCGAGCAGAGCTCCTCCCGCACCAATGTCAGGGGGTGGAACGTGCCGGGGCCGGCGTCTGCGGAGGGCAGCGTCGGGTCGATCGGCGGCCCTAGCCTCGCGGCAAGCTCCGACTCCTCGATCGTGGCGAGCGCTCCGTCGAGGATCGCCTGGAGCCGGGCCTTGGTTTCGTTCACGATCCTGCCGAGGGCCGGGCGCTCCTCCTTGGGAACCGACCCCATCTGCTTCATCACGGCCGTGAGCTCCCCGTTGGGGCCCACGAAGCGCGCCTTGGCGGATTCCAGCTCCGGGCGGGTCCGGATTGCCTGGAGTTCCTTCGATGCCTTGGCGAGAAGCGAGGAGAGTTGCTCGTGCATCTCCATCCTGCTTCCGGAGGTCAGGCCTTCTTTGCGGAGGCCTTGGACTTGAGCGCCTCCCGGGCCTGCTGGACCAGGGCGCCGAAGGCCACCTCGTCGCGGACGGCTATGTCGGCGAGCACCTTGCGGTCGAGCTCGATCCCGGACGCCTTAAGGCCCTCCACGAAGCGGCTGTAGCTGATTCCCGCGGAGCGGCACGCCGCGTTCAGCCGTATGATCCACAAGGAGCGCCATTCGCCCTTCTTCTTCTTGCGGTCGCGGTAGGCGTACTGCCAGGCGTGCTGGACGGCCTCCTTGGCGTACCTGAAGAGCTTCGATTTGCTGCCGAAGTAGCCCTTGGCGTATTTGAGAACCTTCTTGCGGCGCTTGCGCGAGGCGGGGGAGTTTGTTGCACGTGCCATGGTGTATGCTTGTTGTTATTGGGACGCCTGCGACGCCGGCTCAGAGGCCGAACGGGAGGCAGCGCAGGAGGGGTTTCTTGTGGCCCTCGGCGACCTGCTTGTCCCTGGAGGCCCGGCGCTTCTGCTTCGTGCTCTTTGCAGCCAGAAGGTGCCGGAAACCGGGCGTGCGGCGCATGAGCTTGCCCCGGGCGGTCAACTTGAAGCGCTTGGCTATGGACTTCTTGGTCTTTTGCATGAGAGGAGCGGTCGAACACACAGAGTGGCGGACGGGTTGGCAAGGGCAAAATCCCCAGCGAAAATCGAGCCGGCGCGGCGCAGACCGCCCCACGTCCGAACAGGGCGCATTCCGCGCTCCCGCGGCGCAACATCCGCAGGTTTCCGACGGGCCCTGAAGGGGGTGAAAATGGCGCGGACCGGGGCGTTTTCAACCGACCCTCCCGCGGGCTCGGGCGGGCGCCGTCCGCTCACCCGCTCTTGCACCTCAGGTGCGCCCCGGGCTGCCGCGCCCGGAACACGCGGCCGAGGCCTGAATCATGTTGACTTGCCCGGGGGGATTTTGAGCTTTTGATTCCTTAGCTTGATGGCTTCCTAGCTCAATGGTAGAGCAGCTGACTCTTAATCAGTAGGTTCGGGGTTCGAGTCCCCGGGG
>Ga0182018_10002530_pt1 | contig 18067 bp, 14 predicted proteins | sample 812P2MmetaG_FD_120490 | JGI IMG/M metagenome (GOLD analysis project Ga0182018, IMG submission 120490) | Permafrost microbial communities from Stordalen Mire, Sweden - 812P2M metaG | ecosystem: Environmental > Terrestrial > Soil > Wetlands > Permafrost | place: Sweden: Stordalen | collected... | reverse complement strand
TTCGTGCGAAGCGCTCCCAGACCTCCCGCCGTTCCCACCGAGGCGTGGATCAACAAACCAGTCCAACTAACATGAAAAAACTCACTAAATTCCGTGAGCATGTGTCTCAAGGTCGTTGACACGCGCCGCCAAGCTGTAATCGATTTCCTGAGTGAAGTATCCTGTTTCACCAGGGACTTTCGATGTGTCTCTACCCGTGATGATTCGACTCAGGACAGGACACTTTGCTTCTCCATGGTGCTGTGGCTTGCCATTCTTTGGCCTATTCCCAGACATCCGTTAGCACCGACTCCGATAGCGCTGCCTTGCAACTTTTAGTTAAAATTCTTACCTGCAATTTGCGAGACCACCATTCACACCCCAGAATCGGTCTCCGGAGGACGAGTGGGATTTTTCTGGAGGGCGTAGATCGAATGGAAGGGCTCGTTCCGAGCCGAGTTGAATAACACAGCGTACCCGATGATGATATCTCGAACAGTATGATGAGGTATAAGATCGTGCGAAGACTTGTGCTAACGTTGTCGTCTTCATTTACTACCACGATAGCTCAAAAGTCTGCGAACTCTGACTTGAACCACGACACGATGGAGTTGGTTTTTGGTTTGAGCATGCTGTACGCCTAGATACCCGGATCCTTCGCATGAAAACGAAAACCATAATCCCTTTCCTCCTCATCACTACCGTTCTGTTCGATGCTCCGCCCGCGCGGTCACAGGCTCCGACTGACCGCCGGAGCAAATACTGGACCGCACAATGGATTACCGCTCCAGGCACCCCACAGCGAGATGAAATCGTGCTTCACTTCAAAAAGGTCATCGAAATATCCGAGCGTCCGCAACACTTTTACGTAGATATGAGCGCCGATAACCAGTTTACCTTTCACGTAAATCAGCAGCCGGCAGGTAGCGGCCCGAGTCGAGCCGACCTGGCGCACTGGAGATACGAAACATACGATCTCGCTCCCCTTCTCCACCAGGGCAAGAACGTGCTTGCGGCGACAGTTTGGAATTTTGGCACGCGTTCAGCAATTGCGCAGATGAGTGATCGAGTGGGCTTTCTGGTTCACGGGCACGGAGATGCGGAACGTGCGGCAGACACCGACGCGAGCTGGAGTGTGGAGGAGGAAAAAGGCATCCATGCCCTGCGGCCGCAGGTTAAGGGCTACTTTGCCGCGGACCCAGGCGAACGACTTGACGGCTCAGTGTTCGATTGGTCATGGGATAGCGGTACCGATGTTGGAGACGCGTGGCAAAAAGCTGTCCCGATTGGTCGTGGTTCGTTAAGAGGCGAAACGGATCCACCGGACCGCTGGCAGCTGGTAGGCGATCCCCTTCCGCCCATGGAAATGCGGCTTGTCCAAGCCGGAAAAGTAGTCAGAGCGGTACAGATCGCGAATCCGCAGGGCTTTCCGGACCAAGGTTTCACAGTGCCTGCGCATATGAAGGCCAGCATTTTGATTGACAACTCGACATTGACAACCGGCTATCCCGTGTTGAGCGTCAGTGGTGGACAAGGCTCCACTATACGGATGACGTATGCGGAGGCACTTGTTGATGATGCGGGCGAGAAGGGAAATCGCAACCTGATTGAAGGGCGCCACATTGAGGGAGTGATTGATGAATTTATCCTTGGCGGCGTCGCGTCTGGTGAGCTCAAGCCTTTGAGCTGGAGGACATGGCGATATTTACAAATCGATCTAGAAACGGCGACCGAACCCGTTCGTGTCGAAGGACTAAAAACGTGGTTCAGTGCATTTCCCTTTGTGCAACGTGGGTCCTTCTCCGCCGATGATGAATCCCTACACTCAATATGGGACATCGGTTGGCGGACGGCGCGTTTGGATGCGCACGATACCTACATGGATACGCCATATTGGGAACGCTTGCAATATATCGGCGATACGCGAATACAGGCATTGATTTCCTATACGGTCGCTGGAGACGACCGACTGGCGCGTCAGGCCATTGAAGCCTTTAACGATTCACGAGTCCCGGATGGGATCACTCAAAGCCGCTATCCATCATCACTCGTACAGATGATTCCAACATTCTCTTTGCTGTGGGTCGGCATGGTGCACGACTTCTGGCTGTACCGGGGTGATCCCAGCTTTGTTCGTGCCCAGATCCTCGGCACGCGTACGGTATTGAATTGGTATCTTGAGCGCCAGCGGGCAGACGGTTTGATGGGAAAGTTGCCGTGGTGGCCCTTTGTGGACTGGGGCAAGGATTTCGATTCTGGAATGCCGCAGGGCAACGATGGAGGCTCCGCGATCATAACGCTGCAGTTCATCGAGGCCCTGCAATATGGGGCACAGCTTGAAGATAATTTTGGGGATTCCCAAATGGCGAGTACCTACCGTACCGCAGCCAAGCGTGCCGTCGAGGGAGTACGGATCCTTTGCGGGAATAATGAGTATGGCTTGATTGCCGACGACCCTTCGCACCAGCACTATAGTCAGCACGCAAATATCCTCGCCGTCTGGCTCGATGTCGTCCCTAAGGACAAGCAGAAAGAGGTGCTTGAGAAAATTCTTTCCACTACGGATCCGGGGTTCCGCGCAACTACAAATCTGCCGGCCATGACGGCCGCGACTTATTATTTCCGTTTTTACCTGTCGCGCGCTTTGCTGCATGCCGGGATGGGAGACCAATACCTCCAAACGCTCGGCCCTTGGCGGCAGATGATCTCCCTGGGGTTAACCACCTGGGCTGAGTCGCCGGAGCCAACTCGGTCAGATTCTCATGCGTGGAGCTCGCATCCCAATTTTGACTTCTTGACGATTGTCGCGGGAATTCGTCCCAAGGCGGCGGGGTTCGACAGCGTAACAATCGAGCCGCATCTGGGTTCACTCACACATATCAATGCCGATTTGCCGACTCCGAAAGGAATGGTGGAAGTGCAATATCGCCGCGACGCGAGCGGGATCAAGGCGACAATCACTCTACCCGCAGGAATGTCGGGAGAACTGGTTTGGAAAGGCGACCAAACGCCTATTCGTGAAGGCAACCAGACTCTGACTTTGCCCTGAACGCCTTTTTCGGTCGGCACGCCGGAATTTGTAACGGCGGAAATGGAAACCGAATGCGGCGCTGGCGCTGAAAAAAGCAGCGTGCGCATTTACGGCTTCCAACTCGAAAGACACATCTTCCCTGCCCTCCGATCAATGCCGCTTCGCGACATCAACCGTGCGCAGATCGAAGTCTGTTTGTCGGAGATGAAACGCATGCTTCGTGTTGGCGAGATCTAAGCGAAATGTGTTTTTCCGACTGACTCGGAAGTCAGAAGCGAAGGGGCAGGCACTCCCCTCAAAACTGCCTCCACATTATCTAGAGCGAGCACCCATGGCGGTTCGCGTCTCAATAGTGGCGGCGCCTATAGGTGGCGCGTTATGCCCCTAGCAGCACCCAGGTCCAGTGGTCTCCGGGCCGGAAGGAGGCACCCGAACTCTTCGGACACAGAGGCATTCACAACGTTGGAGCTTAACCCGTCTTCCACCGTGAAGGTTGTTCGAAGGTAGCTGGTTGCGGGCTGATCGGGATCGACGGCCCGACCCGGTTCTGAGGCAATTGCTAAGACGATTGATAATCCGACAGCGGCCCTCCATGACTGAAATCTCGTGAACATAAACAAGCATCGGACCACCGAGATGAGGAGTCCGTGATCTCCTTTTTTGACTCCTAAAACGATGCCAATTGTACACCCCGCTTCCCGGTCGGCTTTTCGTACCTCTCGTACATCTGAATCGCAAGCTATTGGGGATGGAGGGACCAGATATTTCCGCACCGCTATCGGCACGTCCAGTATCTTCGCCTTTGGTCCGCCTTCAACAGGCTGCTTCCAAACGCCCCCTTCGTCAGACTTCACATAGCAGAGGTATCGTCCGTTCATGACGGTGACCTGTGGCCTAGAGCGATGGGCAGAGTGCCGAGATTATAAGCCCAGGAGAGATTCGCAGGCCATCTCGAACCGCTCAACTCCGGATGGTCCGGGACGGAGACTTTTGCGATTTTGCCTTTCCCGTCTATCCTAGAGCGCTGCATTTTCGGCCGGGATAGCCGTGTCAACCGAGACCAACATCTCTGTGCTTCGCGCTGAGCGCCTCGATGCTGCTGAGCGCTCCACCTTCAAAATCCTCCTCGCCGTCAGTGTCTGCCATCTTCTCAACGACACGGTGCAGTCGCTTCTTCCTGCTCTTTATCCCCTGCTTCGAAACACCTTTCGATTGGACTTCGGCCAAATCGGTTTGATCGCCTTTACAGCCACGTTCACCTCTTCGCTGCTCCAGCCGCTGGTCGGGCTTTACAGTGACCGTCATCCCAAACCGTATTTCTTGGCCGCAGGCATGGGCATCACACTCGCCGGCTTACTGACACTTGCCGTCTCTCCTACTTACGCTATCGTTCTTGTCGCAGCAGGATTGATCGGCACGGGTTCCGCCGTTTTTCACCCGGAGTCTTCGCGCGTCGCTCGTATGGCCTCCGGTGGTCAGCACGGCCTCGCGCAATCGATTTTTCAGGTGGGCGGCAACGCAGGTTCCGCACTAGGACCTCTCCTCGCCGCTTTCGTTCTTTCTAACGGCCAATCGAGCATCGCTTGGTTCTCGATCTTGGCACTCATCGCCATGATCCTGCTCTTAAAAATCGGCTATTGGGCTCACCGCTATCGCCTCGCTCAACGCGGCGTCACAGCCGCTCCGCCCGGCACCGCCGCCGGCTCAATCCACACCCCCCAATCGTCGACTTTTTCTTCGCGCACAATTGCGCTCGCCATGGGCGTTCTCATCATCCTCATGTTTTCGAAGTTCTTTTATCTCGCCAGCTTGACCTCGTATTACACCTTCTATCTCATGGACCGTTTTCACATTTCGGTGCAGAGCGCCCAGGTTCACCTTTTCGTTTTTCTTGGCGCCGTCGCCGCAGGTACTATCATCGGCGGGCCAGTCGGCGACCGCTTTGGTCGCAAATTCGTCATTTGGTGGTCCATTCTCGGCGTGCTTCCCTTCACCTTGCTTCTGCCCTACGCCAACCTGTTGTGGACCGACATCCTCAGCGTCGTGATCGGCGTCATCCTAGCCTCCGCCTTTTCCGCCATCCTCGTTTACGCTCAGGACCTCATCCCCACCAAGATCGGTACCGTCTCCGGACTGTTCTTCGGACTCGCCTTCGGCTTGGGCGGTATCGGTGCCGCGCTTCTCGGCAAGCTGGCCGACCACACCAGCATCAACTTCGTGTACCACGTCTGCTCGTTCCTTCCCGCGCTTGGCATCCTCACTGCATTCCTTCCCGATCTCACCGCGACGAACCGAAGTGGCAATTCGGATTGAGCCTCGCGGTGACAGGCGAACCCAAGCGAACAGTGGAGGGCTTAGATTTAACCGAACCGGCTCAGTGGGCTTGGAGGAATATCCGCGGTCGGTCGAGGTTCTTGCCGGGCGCTGGCATCTAGGTGAAGGCACTGAGTCTGATCGGGACATTCGGCGCGGAGCAAGCAACTTCGGTTACGAAGGTCTCCGGGTTTAGTTGCTCCAAAAGTTGCTGGACCTGTCGAAACCGAAGCTGGTTGCACCGCCGCGTGGAGTCGGAATAGATTAGTTGGCCACGACGTTGTGATCGGTTGCCACCCGAGCTGATCCAGGCAAGGAGAAACTCCGTGATTCCGCTGATCTGGAGTCTGTTGAAGCCCTATCGCGGCACTTTGGTTCTCATCTTGCTCGCGATGCTGCTTCAAATGGCTGCAACCATAGCCATGCCCTGGCCTCTGAAGGTCGTCTTGGACAATGTTGTGGGCGAGCACAAGCTGCCTGGTTGGCTGAGTGACGCTCTCCGGCCTTTCATGAGCGGTGGCTCCAAAAAGGAAATTGCCGCAGCCGCTGCGATTGCCTTCGTCGTCATCGCCCTGATAGGGGCCGTTGCCTCCTATGTTGCGAACTACTACACGGCCAGCGTCGGCCAGTGGGTCGCGAACGATCTTCGGATCAGGACCTACGACCACCTCCAACAGCTTTCCCTCCACTACTACAACACCCACGACCTTGGCACTCTGTTAAGCACAATCACGGCGGATGTTGAGACCATTCAGGGTTTTGCCTCCTCGTCGACGCTAGGGATCTTCGTTGACCTGCTCACCATTGCAGGCATGCTGGTCATCATGTTCTGGCTGAATTGGGATTTCACCTTGATCGCTGTGGCCATCACTCCATTTGTGCTGCTGATGATTTCGCGCTTCAAGAAAGCCGTCAAGAAGGCCACCAAGGAAGTGCGCAAACAACAGAGCGAGATCGTATCCGTGGTGCAGCGGGGGCTGGAGTCGATCAAGGTAGTGGAGGCTTTCGGGCGTCAGGATTTGGAAGAGCAGGAATTAAGTATGGTCAGCAAGGCCACCGTCGACGCAGCATTGCGAGCCCGGAGGGTAAAGGCGCTGCTGTCGCCTGCGGTAACTGCCATCGTTTCTCTGTGCACCGCCTTTGTGCTGTGGCGAAGCTCAACCCTCATTCTGAAGGGCACTATGACCGCCGGAGCGCTAACAGTGTTTCTAGCCTATCTGGCGCAGTTCTTCAAACCCGTGAAGGATCTGGCCACAATGACCAATTCTATCGCTCAGACCGCTGTCGGCGTCGACCGCGTGCGCGCGATTCTGGAAGCCGACGATGTGATCTCGGAAAAATCGGGTGCGCGTGATCCCTACGTGCTCAAGGGAGACATTGATTTTGATCGCGTCAGCTTCGGCTACAGCCAGGAAACGTTGGTCTTGAACGACGTGAGCTTCAAGATTAAAGCAGGACAGATGATCGGCATCGTCGGGCCTACTGGCAGTGGAAAATCCACCATCGTTAGCCTGATTCCCCGCTTTTACGATCCCGTTGCTGGCAAGGTCGCTATCGATGGAATTGACTTGCGGGATTACAAACTCCGCAGTCTGCGCAACCAGATTGCCTATGTTTTGCAGGAGACCGTGCTGTTCCGCGGCACGGTCGCGGATAACATCGCCTACGGGAAAGGAAACGCCACGCGCGACGAAATCGTAGCCGCGGCCAAGCTGGCTAATGCCGAGGAATTCATCGCCAAAATGCCTCATAGCTATGAAACCATGGTCGGTGACCGTGGCGACACGCTTTCCGGCGGCCAGCGGCAGCGCATCGGCATCGCCCGCGCCATTATCCGCAATAGTCCCATCCTGATTCTCGACGAGCCGACTGCAGCACTCGATAGCGAATCCGAAAAGCTCGTTATCGACGCGCTCACGAAGCTGATGAAAGGACGCACGGTCATCACCATCGCGCATCGATTGAGCACCATCCGTGGCGCAGACACAATCCTGGTGATGAAAGACAGTGTGCTGGTGGAACAGGGAAGCCACGATGCGTTAATGCTCCTCGGTGGTCTCTACGCTGAACTTCACAACGCACAGTTTGAGCAGCCTCTGGCAGAGACTCCGCCGGTAGTTGTCCGGTCGAATCCAGACACTAAGAACAAATCGTCCGCGGAGGGAGAATGTCGCACTCATTGATCGTTCTGCCGGATCACACGGCGAAACCCATCTTGGACGCGATCCACGGTGCAAGGAAATCGCTGCGCGTTAAAATGTTTGTGTTCTCTCATCCGGCCTTGGTGAAGGCTGTCATTCTGGCGAAGAAACGCGGTGTGCGCGTGCAGGTAATGTTGAACCCGGCCCGCCGCAGCGGCGAGCCAGAAAACGAAGTCACCCGGAAGAAGTTGCGGACTGCCGGAGTCGAGGTCATTGATAGCAACCCGGCGTTTGAAGTGACGCACGAGAAATCCATGGTTGTGGATGACGAAGTCGCTTTCATCCAATCCTTGAACTGGGCCACCAAAAATCTCGCTGGCACACGCGACTACGCGGTGGTTACTACTCGCGGCCCGGAGGTCGCCGAAGTCATGGACTGCTTCGAGGCTGACTGGGCCCGCAAGCCATTCGCGGTGGACAGCAGCACCCTGCTGATTTGGTGCAACAAGAATGGTCGAGACCGCATCGCTCAGTTCATTGATGATGCGAAACACACTTTGTTCGTTCAAAACGAGCGCTATCAAGACTCCGTCATTATCGAGCGGCTCGTGCGCGCGAAAATGCGCGGCGTGAAGGTTCACGTGATGGCTCGGGCACCGCACAAGTTGAAGAAAGAGAAGTTGAACGAAGGTGTAAGCGGTCTGCGCATCATGGATGACGTGGGAATCAAAGTGCACAAACTCCAGCACCTGAAGCTACATGGGAAAATGCTCTTGGCCGACCATTCCCGTTCCATCGTCGGCTCCATTAATCTGGCCCCGGGAAGTTTTGATACCCGGAGGGAATTAGCAATCGAAGTGCACAAGGCCGAACTTGTTAACCGCTTGCAGCAAATTGTCCGGCATGACTGGAAACACTCCTATCCGCTGGATTTGTCGGATGACGGCCTGCTTGAGGAGATGGCCGACCATAACATCGACGCCGCTAGTGAGTTGGCATTGAATGAAAAACGTCGCAAGCAAGGAAAATGAGCGCGCAAGAATCCTCTTTTTTTTCTTCAACCTGTTTCTAGCTTGAGTTGGGGCTAAATGCGATCAAAGACTCGTCTTTGTCGGAGTTAGTCGAAGTCGTATCGTCATTCTGCGGATGTACTCTTCATGCCAGACATTACGGCGCAACCGCGAAACACGCTTTTTCGGATACCAATGGGTGAGTTCTGGTCGGGCGACATCGGTCTCACCTTGGTCACGATTTCGCTAACCATGCTTGTTTTCGTACGCACTCCCTTGCGCGAAGCCGGCGTCTCGGGCCGCGCCGTGCTCGATTCGATCATTATGGCTCTAATGGTGGGTGGCACCCTCGTCGTTAAGCAGAACCGGATCGACACCATCCTGGTGATCGCGCTCTTAGCTGTGACAACTGTCGTCTTGAGCTTGGGCCGTCTCCATCCGACGCTGGTTTTGCATCAATTCGGCTCCGTGCTCTCGACCATCACACTGCTTCTTTATGTTCGCATTGTGCTGCTCGTCATGTTTCGGGCAGGTCCGATTACTTGGGGCCGAGTCCAGGGGGGTGTTTGCGCTTATCTGCTTCTCGGGATGGCTTGGGCCTCCGCTTTCCAGATTATCGAGCAATCCCAGCCCGGCTCTTTTCATTTCGTCACGGCGCCGGCGGATTTTGATCAACTCATTCCCAAACTAACTTACTACAGCTTCTGTACCCTCACCACGTTGGGTGGCGACGTCGCTCCGGTGTCTCCGATTGCGCGATCGCTCACCGTCGCCGAGGCGGCGGTTGGTCAACTCTTCCCTGCTATTCTTATCGGCGCACTGAGCGACGGTTTGCTATGGTGTTGACTCTGCCGCCTGTAACGGGCGCTTTGCCCTTCTTAGAACTCACTATCCGTTGATCTTCGTTCTGAAAGGACCGCTAAATGAACGCTTTCCTTGGGTTCGTAAAGCGCAATTAGGACTGAGTGCTACCCTTCGCGATCTTGCTGAAAATCCACCACATACCGGTTATCCTATTCGGCGGTCCGGTGTTACGAGCTGCTATGGTTTGTGATCCAGACAGGGCACAAAAAACGATGTCGCTTCGTAGCGTTCAAGCAGTCCAAGAAATACAAAACGAGCAGTTGTCCGGTAAGGGCAGCGTTAATCAGGCACTGGTTTTGAAGTCGTGATCGAATGAGGTGCGCGCATATCTCGATTCGGCTCTCGTGGTTCGCCTCTGCAACGAGAATCCATTCCCGGAGGCACTGCCATAGTAATTAAAGATCAGCGCAGAGAAGGAGACAAGCATGAAGAGTGAACGAGAAGGAATCAATTTGAACGCGAAACCAAGCGGTACAGGTTGCGTCGAATGCCTGGCAACGGACGGATGGTGGCTGCATCTGCGCCGATGCGCCGAATGTGGTCACATCGGCTGCTGCGATAGTTCGCCAAGCCAGCATGCGTCAAAGCATAACGCGACCGCGGGCCACCCGATCATCAATAGCTTCGAGCCCGGCGAGGACTGGTTCTACGATTACCGAACGCGAGAAACTTTTGAGGGTCCTAAGCTGCGCAGCCCTCGCTCGCATCCGGCGAATCAACCTGTGCCGGGACCCACGGGCCGGGTACCCTCAGGATGGGAAAGCCTCCTGCACGAGTAAACTCGCTGTCGGACGTGGCAGTAATCCCCTTCGGTTGAAATTTCTAGGGCCCGGATCAATCTTCTCAACGATGCTCCGTCGAAAGAAGAACCTATATGCTTCCCTGGAAAACCAAGAGGTAGACGGCGAGAACACGAGCACGGACCAAATTGGGGGCGAGGCGTTGAATCGGCGTGTTGAAGACAGACATGAAGAGTCTTCAACAGAGTATATCTTTCTCAGGGGGCCGCGCCGGGCTGTATCAATCGTTCGGTTGAAGAGTGGTGCGCCGCGTAGGAATCGAACCTACAACCTATGGATTAAGAGTCCATTGCTCTGCCAATTGAGCTAGCGGCGCACAGAAAATCAGAATAGCAGCGGCCCCGGTGCGGGCGCAAACCGGGGTAAGGCAGGCCCCGAGATTTTGCACGAATGCCGCCAAATCCGACCAGAAACGACCTAACGGAACCTAAGCTAAATCGCTGAAAAGACAGCCAACATGCGCCGAAGCGCGCGGTTAAGAGTCAGCTGCTCTACCATTGAGCAACCGACCCGCCAGCGTGCTAAGTGCTGCTGAATCTGGTGCTTACTGCCTCCGCCTCAGGCGGTGTTGCCGGCAGAAGCGGCACTGTCACAAGATTTGCCACAGGTTCGGACTGCACCGCGTCGCTCTGTGGCACCTGAGACACGTTCTCGAACCGCGCGAACGACGATTCGATTGAACCGCGCGACGGATGCACGTAGCGTTGCGATATCGTGACTGAGTGATGCCTGCGACGCGCTGGATGTTGAAGGCGTCTGCACCCGACTCGCCCAACCTGCTCAACATCCTGTGACGCATCGAATGTAGCACGAACTCGCTCGGCAGACCAAGAGTGCGGCGGACGCCTGAATGCAGATGGGAAAACGGTAATGGCGGTTCCTCCGACAGTCTACTGGGGTCGAGGAGCGGACATTGTTATGCAATCAAGTGGTCCGGCCCGCCAGACTGGTTCAAGCAGCGGTAAGTATATACTTGGATTTATGGACTACAGCGTAGGCTCCCGAATCCGGGTCCGCCTCTACGGCGGCAAAGTTGTCGAGGCTGAGATAACGGCTATCACGAATCAATCGGCAGGTCGTAAGGTGCAGATCGTCTATGGCGGCGTGACGGTGTCGATCAATCCCGCGCAGATCACGGAGGTTCTTCCGCCACAGTAGTGCGCGCATTTTACCTACGTCTGAGGCTGAACAAACTCATTTCACGGCAACGCGAGGGCTTACGCTCCATTAACGGACCCGTTCAAGCCAGGAAGCGATACGCATGGTTCGCGAGCACGTCCAGGCTGTCGGTCTCCGATACGACCGCTTTAATTCCTACGTCCCGAGCGCGTGTTGGTGCGGAGTGTAGAGGAGTTGTGGCGGAGCTGACTCACTGCCGAGTTACAAGTACTTACAACGTGTCACCACATAGCACCAGGGGGCTTGCTCTTATTAACAGTCAGCCGCTCTACCATTGAGCTACCGGCCCGCGTCGCAACCCTAAAATTACACATGCCGCGCGACTTTGTCGAACTTGCGCGAGAAATAACTTGATCCCCGCCAAAAAGGCCACAGATTCGGCGTGTCGGACGTCTCCCCGCTGGCCGACCTCATGCGCGAAGGACGGCTACCAGTTCGCGCGCTACTTCGCGCGCGCGTAGTAGATCGTTCGGCTCGAAAGAGATGGCGGCTACGCGCGGGTGCCCGCCCCCCCCGAATTTCTCGGCAAGCGAGGCTAGATTTTTGTCGGCAGTCGCTTGATTCCATGGGTTGGTCCCGAGCGAAACCTTTGCGCGGATCTTTGAGGCGCTAACACTGATTGAATATACGCACTCGGGGTGCAGCAAATACGGAATAAACTTGTTGTAGCCTTCGAGGTCCAGATCGCTGACATCGAAGAAAATCACGTTTTCGCGAGCTTCAATACGCTCGCGAAGAATTTCAATGGAGCGGCGATGGCGCTCCAGCAGCGGCTGCAGATGCTTGGCAATCAGAGGCAGCTTGATCACTTCGGCCAGAGGTTTGTAGGCCAAGTCGGGAATAATGCGGGCTGGCACGTTGTCTTCGGGAGCGGCTTCAATCACCAGGGCCAGTTGTGTCGCGGGTTCGGCGATTTCGACGGCCGATTCTGGTGTGGGATATTGCGCCCCATCGATGATGTCGCCCCAGTGAATGAGATCTTCGAGCGGCTTGGTATCGAAGCCGAATTTATCCCGTGCTACCGTGGCGATCAACTTCGTGCACGATTTGTAGTCCGGCTCGTAGAACATATGCGGGCCGGGATGTTTGCGGAACTGCTCGGCATCCTGAGGAGTGAGGAACGCGCTTTGATGATGATCGAACCACCATGTAACTTTCGGTGAGTTAGAATATTTGAAGTCCACAATAGCGTTTTCGTCTCCGTCAAACAGGCCGTCTTCCCATGGCGGTACGGCACGATGGGTCATACCGCTAAACGCGAATTGCGCGTCCTTATCGAAGCGCTCGCGGTAAAAGCGATAGAAAAGCGCAGCCGAAGCCGTGCCATCGAAACATCGATCGTGGAAGCAGAGCCGTACGCGAGTCATGACGAAACCGAGAGCGCCTCCCTGTCCCAGATGAGCGGCAAAATACCAAGAACAAAGCCCTTAACGATGCGGTGCTGCTCTCAGAAAGTCAAGTCGAAACAACGGTACGAATCGAACGGAAAACGCAAACAAAAAGCCGCACCTTACATCGCGGGCGCGGCTCTTTCTTTTTACTAGCTTTTTACTAGCGAGTGTCCTACTTCCCGGCCATGTTCGCCGCGATAGGGCCGATGATGGGAAGCATGAATTTTTCGTGCTGGTATGCCTTGTACATCATGAAAATCCACACTATGAATACCAGCAAGGCCAGGAGGGGATAGATTGCCAGCGCAATAAATCCCATGGACATGAAGTGGAGCATGGTAAACAGAACTCCAATAATCAAATACACGGCGAACAGCGCAATTGATAGTCCGATGGACTGCGCGGCATGAAACCGAACGAATGGACGCTTGTCGATGAGAAAAAAGATAAGTCCTGTAACCCAACCCAAAATGTAACAGAGCAATCCAGCCACGTTCTCGTCCATTCCTGCGGTCGGCGACGCTGCCACGGTCCCGGTCGACACTGCCGCTGCCGGACTTTGGCTGGCGCCGCACTTCGGGCAAAACGCTGCTCCGCTCACTTCTGCACCGCACGCGCTACAAAAGGCCATTAGACCACCTCCTGGGGGTTTCGAATGCAGCGGAGCGTAACAAAGCGGCTATGCAACTGCAATCGTTTTCATTTCTTCTCGAGGGCACTCCAGTGCCGCACGAGCTTGTGTGCGAGTTGGTCGGCCAACCGCGGAAAGCCAATGCCCTCAGCGGTTCTTGCAGGTTAGAATCTGCGCTGCATGGCGCACACACAGGGTGTCGTAAACGATTCTTCCAAGCCGCTCGGGCGGTTTGGCTGGCCGCGGGAAGTTACGGCGGCCGAACGCAAGTCTCTGTTCGCAGGCGGTCTCGGGTGGATGCTCGACGCGATGGACGTGATGCTCTACTCGCTCGTCCTGACGTACTTGATCCGCGAATTTTCAATGGATACGCGTATTGCCGGGTTTCTGAATTCGCTCACCCTGGTGGCCTCCGCGATCGGTGGATTTTTGTTCGGCGTGCTGGCCGATCGCTTCGGGCGGACTCGCGCGCTCATGGCGTCGATCCTCATTTACTCCGCGGCGAGTGCCGCCTGCGGATTCTCGCACTCGGTACCTCAGCTTGCGCTATTCCGTTTCGTGCTTGGACTCGGCATGGGTGGCGAATGGACCGCGGGCGCGGCACTGATTGCCGAAACGTGGCGCGCCGAGCATCGCGGCAAAGCGTTGGGACTAATGCAATCGTCTTATGCGATTGGCGAGGCGATTGCCGCGCTGGTTGTTTTCGTGGTGCTGCCTCGTTTGGGATGGCGCGCCGTGTTTTTTGTCGGCGTGCTGCCGGCCCTGCTGGTAATGTGGATTCGTACCAGCGTGCCAGAGCCCGCGATTTGGAAGGCGCGGTCAGCTTCTCCCGATCGCAAATCCGGGACCTGGCCCCTCCCCAAAGCCGTGTTGAGAGCAGGCTCGCTCGCCACGGCGATGAATGCCTTCAGCCTCTTCGGATATTGGGGTCTGTTTACGTGGATTCCAGCTTATTTGTCGCTGCCCGTATCGCAAGGTGGGCGTGGTATCGGGCTTGTGCAGACGACGAGCTTTTTCCTGGTGCTTTGCGCCGGGAAATGGCTGGGATATGTGGCGTTTGGCTTTTTCGCAGACGCCTTCGGGCGAAGGAAACCCTATTTCGCGTACTTACTCATCGCCGCCGCGTTGGTGCCCCTATATGGAATGACGCACGGCGAGTTTTGGCTTTTAGCGCTTGGACCAGTGGTGGGTTTCTTTGGAACAGGATCTTTTTCCGGGTACGCCGCGATCACCAGCGAAATTTTCCCCAGCGAGATTCGTGCGGCTGCGATGGGGCTCAGCTACAACGTGGGGCGCGTGTTTTCAGCAATCGCGCCGTTCGCGGTGGGCGTTCTGGCGATCAAATATGGAATCGGTCCGGCCTTCCTCCTGCAAGCGGCGGCGTTCCTCTTGGCAGCAATGCTTTCGCTAGCATTACCCGAGACCGTTGGGCAGAAACTCACTTAATTACGCAACCGCATTGCGAGTCATTTCGTCTGCAGCGCGCAATGTAAAGTTCACCGCGAAATATGACGCTAAAGCGAGCGTCCTCTGAAAATCCTTCTCGTCGCCATACAAGCGCTTCGGCACGCGCCGCGCAAGGATGCTGACGGACAGTGGGCTTTTGCGGAAAGGATAAGGCGCCAGGGAAACGCCATTCTCGCCAAGCGGGCGCAATTCCCAATCCACACTTTCGTGTTCGACGTGCAAAGGAACGTTGTCGATGCTGGACCCTTCGACAGAATTCAGGCAGAAATAGAGCGAAAGGCGATCCAAAGCCTCCAATACGCCCACGTTCTTTTCAAGCGATTTGTCTTCAGCCAGGCTTTTGGTAGCGGGATTCGTACGCAGATCCACCTTAAGGCGCAGCTGCTGAAGTTTCAGCCGTTGGAGGAACTCATTCACCAGTTGCGACTCCGTCGACTTTACATATTTGGCTGAATAACCGGGTATCGTGGCCCGCGCGCGGTCGTAGAGCCCGCTGCAGTGCAGGCTCACAAGCAGAGCGGCGTAGCGATCCACTTTGGCCAGCCGCTCGAGGCCACGCTGATAAAGCACCACGTGCTCCTCTGTCGGGATCGACATGAACGTGTAAGGAATGCGCGTCTTCGGATCGATTCCTGGCGCGAGTTCCCATTCACTCCAACCGTTGTCATGCTCGCGCGCCGCCAAGCAGAAAGATTCAAATAAATCGGGGCGTTTGAAGAGCTCATTCCCCCACTCGCGCGCAAAGAAACCGGAAAGCACAGCGTGGTCCGTCTGGCGTATCACCAGTAGATGATCGCCGTGATCCTGAAGGATCATCAGGCTGCCATTCCTCGGCGCGAGCCGCAACCCCACGTGCTGGAAGCATTCATCCGTTCATTCCTTGATTTCCACGATGCGCGGGAGTTCTATTATGCCCCCGACACTCACTGCATGCCAGCCAACAGCAAGAAACAGACTGGAGATTGCCCCTCGAAAATCGGTATATTGTTACTACCACTGCGGGCGTGGCGGAACTGGCAGACGCGCAAGACACTTAGGAGCAAATCCGGGCACCCTTGCAAAGCCTTTGCCATCAACACAACTTGCTGAAAAGGCTGATTTTGTTTTTGGTGCGCGTTGGCGCATGTCGGCCGGTTTTTGACGAAATTGGTCGCGAATTAGCCACAGGACTTTGTCAGCGCGTCGCACAACTTGCAGCGGTTTCCACTGAATCGCTGCTTGGTTCCCTGCTCCACTCAGATGCTGGCAATGCAACGCCCCCAGCGGCGGACCGAGTGCGTTAGGAGGGATTCCCGAAATTATGGACTGATTGCGACGAAGTGCTGTCAAGCTCAATGCCTCGCACAAATTGAGGCGCGGAGCGCAACATCCGGTAACAGTCGGCAGGTTCGTTCGTGGTCACAACACTAGGCACAGTCGCAGGTGCCATCAAAGAGCGATGACCGCTATCGCGAATCAAGCTTAATCTGCTCGGGCTTGTCAGCAACGATCTCCGGGCGATCCCGGTATTCCGTTATCTTGCCGGTTGCGCAAATGTGCTTCCCTTTGTAGTGGTTCTCCGGCGTACCGAACTTGCTTCGATTGCTTCCCCAGATCAGGACTGTGAAGACCGGATTCGGGTAGGGCTTGTCCAGGTTGAGGAAAGTTGGTTGGCCCTTGGTCGAAGCGGCGTAGTGCGTGCTGACCACTTCGCCGCATACCGTGGCCACTTCACCTACGTGGTCCTTCGCCTCGCTCGCGGTCACTGTTTTCTGTGCCAGTGCTGGTTGCGCCAGCATCCCGACTGATAGCAGCAGCACTACGGTTCGAATCCTCAGCATATTTGTCTCCCGCCAAGCTCATTGCACCGCGTAAAAGAACACGCTCAGGACCGGATTGGATTGCTGGCCGTTCGCGTAGTACCAGGTCATGTACCGCATTCCAGTGGTTGTTTCTATGACGATTGGATTGACTTCAATCTGGTCGGTCGTGTTCGATACATCCATCGGAGTGCCGAATGTCACGCCGTCGGTCGAAGTGCGGATATAAGTGTCGTTATCTCCGGAAAAGGAACCGTTAGAATCGTCCTCCCAGGCAACCGTTATCTTGCCGGTGGCGGACACACCTACGTATGGGGCTTTTGCGCCTACGAAGTTTTGTATCGGATTCGGCAGCGAGAAATTGTACGGCGCAGACCACGTTACGCCGTGATCGAGCGATTGGGTGAAGAACACTTGGTTGGTACCGTTGGCGGGTGCAACGAACACCACATCGATATCGCCATTAGGACCCACCACAAATTCCTGATTGAGCCCAGTTATTTGGACGGGCGGACCGAACGAAGCCGTAGTGAACGTCTGCCCTTGATCGGTGGACCGGACGAACTCGAATGTGCCGTTAACCCAAGCGATGTTCAAATTCCAGGCTGCATCTATGACCAGCATCGGATTGTTGTTGCAGGCGTCTGTGTTGGTGAGCGTGATGACCGGTTGAAAATTCACGCCGTCTAGCGATGCGATAAAGAAAACTTCGCAGGATAGGTCCGATTGTTCAGCCCAAGTCAGATAGACCTGCCCTTGCGGTCCGACTGCTCCTCTTATCTGTAGAACGTCGTTGCTGCTTTCACCAGCGCTCCATACAAGCTGGTCGTTCACGAACGTGTTGCCGCCATCGGTCGAGCTGCTTTCATGCACGGCATTGTCGGGGTCTTCTCCATTGTCGGCGCTAGTCGTGTACACAAAGTCCAAAACTCCTGAAGGCTGAACCAACAGGAGCGAGTCAAAAATATTCTGTTTCACCACAACGTTGTCGAAGGTCTTGCCACCATCGGTCGAACGTGCGAGCAGTGCGGTGTTGCCCCCAAGCATGTTCGTCGCGTTATAGCTGGTGAAAATGATGATGTCATTTTGCGCATCTACTTGAATGTTTGCCGCACCCACGGGCGCTGGAATCACCAGGCTCGGACTGGAAAAAGTCACGCCATTGTTCTGCGATTGCGCGAATGCAACCCCCGCTTGAGTAGCCCACGCGACGTCAATCACGCCGTTTGAATCGACGACAGTCGAAGGTGCGCTTCCCACGCCAAGGCATTGTTGGATACAGACGTGGCTGTCAGAGTGACAGTCCCTGTTGGGCTTGTATTCGGTGGCGACGTGTAGGTCACAGCAGCGCCAGAGGAACTCGACGTCGGGGACACGGCTCCGCACGCGGCTCCGCTGCAGTTTGCACCAGCGACAGACCACGTCACGCCTTTGTTTTGGGCATCATTTTGCACTGTGGCCG
>Ga0182018_10002529_pt1 | contig 18069 bp, 11 predicted proteins | sample 812P2MmetaG_FD_120490 | JGI IMG/M metagenome (GOLD analysis project Ga0182018, IMG submission 120490) | Permafrost microbial communities from Stordalen Mire, Sweden - 812P2M metaG | ecosystem: Environmental > Terrestrial > Soil > Wetlands > Permafrost | place: Sweden: Stordalen | collected... | reverse complement strand
CTGGCGCGGAACCGCCAGATGGTGCCGCTCGATCCGCCCTTCGCCGAAAGCGCCACCGTAGGAGGCGTGATTGCCGCCAATTCGAGCGGGCCGCGCCGCCGTCTCTATGGGACGGCCCGCGACCTGGTGATCGGAATGCGCTTCGCCACGCTAGAGGGCAAGCTGGTGCAATCCGGCGGCATGGTGGTGAAGAACGTGGCCGGCCTCGATATGGCCAAGCTCATGATCGGCTCGTTCGGCACTCTGGCCGCGGTCGCCGTGGTCAATTTCAAGCTGTCGCCGGCGCCCGAGGCGGAGCAGAGTTTCCTGCTCCCGTTTGCCTCGGCGCCCGACGCGGTGGCTGTTCGCAATCGCGTCCTCACCAGCCCCTTGCAGCCGGCGGCATTGGACCTGCTGAATCCCGCGGCGGCCGCATCCTACGGCGGCGGCTGGCTGCTGGCGTTGCGCGCCGGAGGCAGTCCGGCGGCGCTGCATCGCTACGAGTCGGAATTGGCGCACATTGCCGGGCGCCTGGCGGTGGAAACCGGGTGCCCCGAGACCTTCTGGCCGGAGATCGAGAGCTTCACGCCGCAATTCCTCAAACGCTGGCCGGATGGCGCGGTGGTCCGCGTTTCGTGTACCCTGAAAGATCTGGGCGCGGTCATGGAGTCGTTTCCAGGCCCGGCGGTGGCGCGCGCCGCTTCGGGCGTCTGCTATGGATACTTCGAGCAGGCCGAGGCCACCGTGGACTGGTTCGCGCGCGCCAATGGGCTGGGGTGGAAAGCGGTCGTCGAGTTCGCCCCGGAAGCGCGCAAACGGGCGCTCGATTTGTGGCCGTCGCCCGCTGGCGACTTTGAAATCATGCGGCGGGTCAAAGCGTTGTTCGATCCGTCCAACTTATTAAATCGTGGCCGACTCTACCGTCGTATCTGACACAACTCGCCTGGGGCCGAAGCAGTTCGACCTGGACCGCTGCGTACACTGCGGCCTATGCCTGAACGCCTGCCCCACCTATCGCGAATTGGGGCTCGAAATGGATTCGCCGCGCGGCCGCGTCTACCAGATGGTGCAGGTGGCCAACGGCTCGCCCGTCACGCCTTCCTACCAGGAACACATCGGCCTGTGCCTGGCCTGCCGCGGCTGCGAAACGGCCTGCCCCTCGGGCGTGCCGTACGGGCGGATGGTGGAGGATGCGCGGTGCCAGATCGAAGCGCAGGCGGTGCGTGGACGCTGGGCGGCGGGTCTGCGGCACTTCGTTTTCCGCCGGCTGCTGGTATCGCCGCGGGCGCTCACGGCGGCGGGTACGCTGCTCTATCTGTATGAGAGGATCGGCCTGAAGGCCTTGATGCGCGTCCTCGGTTCGGTCCGGCTGGCCGGCGCCCTGGGAGAGATCGCGCAACTGGCGCCGTCGGCCGAGCCTCCGTTCTTCTTCAGCCAGATCGGCAAGACGTTTCCCCCGGAAGGCCCACAGCGGTATCGCGTGGCGTTTCTGGCCGGATGTATTGCCAACGTGACCTTCGCGCGGCTGAACGAGGCCACGGTGCGCGTACTGCAAAAGAACGGCTGCGAAGTGGCGATTCCGGCCGGGCAGGGCTGTTGCGGCGCGTTGCACGTGCACGCCGGCCTGCGCGAGGATGCCCAGCGCCTGGCGCGCCGCAACATCGACGCGCTGGAAAACGGCGGCTACGACGCCATCGTCACCAACGCCGCCGGCTGCGGGTCCACGCTGAAGGAGTACGGCGAACTGCTGGCGGACGATCCGCAATATTCCGCCAAAGCGCATGAATTCGCCGGGCGGATGCGCGACGTGACGGAGTTCCTGGCGGCCATCGAACTGAATCGCGACATGCGGCCGGTCAACGCCGTCGTCACGTACCAGGATTCCTGCCACCTGGCGCACGGACAGCGCGTCCGCGGCGCTCCGCGCAAGCTGCTGGCCGCGATTCCGGGTCTGGAGTTCCGCGAGATGCGCGGCGCGGACATCTGTTGCGGCAGCGCCGGGATCTACAACGTGGTGCAGAATGGGATGGCGATGCAGATTCTGGCGTCGAAGATGAAGTCGGTGAACGCTACGGACGCGGGCATAGTGGCGACGGCGAATCCCGGGTGTATGTTGCAGCTCGACGCGGGCGTCCGCATGCATGGCAAAGAGCAGAAGGTGATGCACGTGGTGGAACTGCTGGATCGGGCGTACGGTGGGACGGCGTAGTGCGCCCCGCACGGCAGCCTGCGGAAGCATGATTCTCTTCTGAGCATTGTCTGAGCGTCGGGCACCTGCGCGCATGACAAGCCGACCATGCCTTCGATCCAGGATTCTAGCGTTTTAGGCGCTTTTGGACCGTTTCCACGGCGAGTCCGATCATCTGGTCTTGAAACGACGGTTCCTGGGCCGGCGTCAGTTGGGAGACGATTGGGTCCGTGGCCCATTGTTCTCGGTAGGCACTCCCCCATACTTGTTCGACCATCGCCTCGGCCCACCAGTGTCCGACTTGGGCCACCCTGTCCGCAATATTGTGAGACCTCCTGATCTCGCCCCGCAATTCTGACATTTCGTGGAAAGAGGGATGATCCCCATCGGCGCTTCTGACCGCGTGGACGGGAGCGACGGCGACCCCGACCCAGGCAAGCACGATCCGGATTTGTTTCCCCAAACTTCCCGACCCATATGGGCACCAATCGGTCCCAACAATCTGGTGGCCGTATTATCACACAACTATCGAAGTATCAGTGTCTTGGATGCACGTTACACGAACGTTACTCCTGATCCCATCTGATGCCGCGCTCGTCCAGCAACTCGCCCGTCTGGGTGTGCAAGTTCAGGATGCTGGTCCGCACATTGATCTGCGCGGGTGACCACGGAAGAATCCGCCACTACCAGGGACTGCAAGGCGATGACTACGTTTTGCTGCTTCGCGCGCCCTACGGCTCGATCTCGAAATCCATGGATTGGGTGACGGTAGCGAACTTACTCTTGGCGAGCTTGTCGGTCACGATCACTTGCAGCACGTATTCGCCGGGCGGCAGTTCATGGCCCAGCGACAGGCGGCCGGACGCGCCTCCGGCTGCCGGCACTTGCTCTCCGTCGTGGAACAGCCTGGTTTGCACTTCCAACTCCGGTTGCCGGCTGGCGCCGGGGACGGCGTTGAAAACCTGGTAATCGTAAGCGAGAAGCGTGCCGCGCCGGAAGATCCGCCGGGCAGCCCCGCCGGTAACGTCCGGGCGGGGAGCCGGACCCTGGGAAGGATCGGCCTTCGCCTGGTCCCTGGCTGCCGCGTCCCGCAGTACGATTCCCGAGATCGCCAGGTGTCCGCCGGCGACATCCGGGACCTCGACATACTGCTCGGCCGAACCGGCACCCTCGGTGGCGGGATCGCGCAGGGCCGCGCGCACCAAGTACGGGCCGGGCCGGTCGACGGGCACGTGCAGGCCATAGACCATCCCCCGTTTCAGCGCGTCGGCATATTTTTCGGGGTTCAAACGCAGGGGGAAAGTGGTGTCGACGGTTACCAGCGCCAGACCGTTTTCGTCGAATGTGACGGCGGCCACATCGACGAGCGCTTTATGGCTGCCGTCCGGCTCGCTGGACCACGTCAGATCTTTGGGGCTGAAAGAAACCAGGGCATCGATATACGAGCCGGTCCCGGGCAGATTCGAGAAGACGGCCGTCAGGCGCGGGTGAATCGCACCGGCGAAGGGCGATTGCAGGGCGCGGTTGAGCTCCCCTTCGCGAGTGTGCTCGCGGGGCTGATTGCCGCTGCCGGGCTCGGCGAAGAAGCCCTCCCGCGAGCGGACGTGCAAGCCGCCCCTCTTCACCTTCAACTCGATCTTGTGGAATTTGGGCTGGCCGCTCCGGTTTTCAAAAGTACCGGTGTCGGGATGGTAGCCGATCAGGTAGTAACCGTCGCTGTCCTCGGCCACCTTCTTAAGGGCGCCGGACAGGTCGTTGAGATCGTGCAGAAACAGGCCGCCGGTTTCCTCCGCCAGAACGAACATGCCCTCCTCGGTGCGGATCACTTCCTGCTGCCGCTGAGCGGGGACTCGGGAAGCCCGCCGCGACGACACATGCGAAGTATCGTCGGCGGCGGTGAGATTGTAATCCGGGATACCGCGCGGGTCGATGGCGTGGATCACCACCGAGGCGCGGCTGGCGGCATCGCTGAGTTGCTGGACGGCGCCGGCCACCATTTCATCGGTGGTTCCCTGGAAAATCATGCGAATGTTCTCGGTGAACAGGACTACCGACTTGCGGCCCGGAAAACCGCGCATGGTATTCACCACGAAACGGAGGGCCCCCAGGGTTCCTACCGCCAGACTCTCTTCGCGGAGATGGTTGATGGCGGCGTCGCCGCGCCGGCCGCCGGATCCCAAGGGCGTGAAGCTGCTCAATCCGACGCGGCTTTGGCCGTACTTCACGCGATCGAGCGCCGCATAGAGCAAGCGCTTATCGGTGGTGAACTGCTGCAAGGCTCCCATGCCGGCGCCGGTGCGGACAATCGCCACCAGGTCTCCGGGGCGCATCTGGCTGTCGACAAAAGCGCGGATTGCGGAGCGGACCGGCGGAATGTTTTCGGCGGCCAGTCCGAGGTCGTCCACTACCAGCGCTAGGGTGCGGCGCACTTCGGTGGGCTGGAGCACGGGCGGCGGGGGTGGGACGTCGCCTTTCGCCGGCTTGGCCGGTGAGACCAGATGGCCCGGGGCAGTTCCGCGGTCGGCTGGTTTGGTGGAAACGTAAGAGAAATTGGTAATGTCCCGCGGTTTGCCGTCTTGCAGGAGCACGAAGTCGGCGGCTTGCAGATTGGTGACGCGCCGATTTCCGGAATCCGAGACGACGGCGTCCACCTGAACGAGGTTGACATCGACGCGGATGACGGTGTTGGAGGCTGCGCCTGGCAGCGGGTTGGGCGGCGGCGCGGGGGTTTGGGCAAAGGCGATTGCCAATGCGGGGAAGAGTGCGGCAAGTGAATGGATGGCTGCCACGGCGGAAAAACCCCTCAGCTCGTAAAGGTGGGCCTGGGGCGATTCTCTCGCACTGGTTGGCAGACTGTCAATGGAGGTTGGCCGCAACAGGGTCTGCCGGCATTTGGTGTTGGGCGATGAGGAGCGACCCTGCAGGTAGGGTAACCGCCCGCGGCGCCCCTGGTGGCCCACCCCTCCCGGCATCCGGATCTGCGATCAAGCCGGGGTAGTGGGGATCTGGTGGCGTACTTGAAATTCGCTTTAAGCAACTGGGAAAAGAAGATTATTAGCTGGTTGACGGCGGTTAAGGTCATCCGCGCCGCCAGGTTCAGGTACACCTGGCAGTCGTGCTGCGAATTCGTCGTGAGAATGTACTTGCGGTAGCGGATCGCCAGCAGCCCCCAGAGGGGACCCCGCTTCGCGCATGATCCGCGCGACTCGTTTGTGATTGATGACCATCCCCTGGCGGCGCAGATCCACGGTGACGCGCCGGTAGCCGTAACGTCGACGGTGCCGCAGGACCACCTCCTGGATCGACGCCCGCACCGCCATCTCCGCTTCGTCCGGAGCCACGACTTCCCAGTTCCGGTAATAGCTGGCCCGGCTGACGACCGCCAAGTGACACATCCATTCTACGCCTACAGTGCCTTGCTCTTGCGCCCGCGACTGGATGACGTCGTAGATGCTGAGGCGCCAGTTGCGATACTCCGCTGGCGTCCCTCTTTGATCTTGAGCAAGGCACTTCGAAAAAAATCGTTTTCCAGGGTCTTGTCGGCCAGAGCCGACTTCAGCTTGGCGATCTCCTCGCGGTGTTGTTTCTCTTTGCGGTCTTCTGCGGTGACTCCCAAATTCGCGTGCTTGGGTTCGGGACGGCCCTCGAACTGGTACTTCCAGGTGTAGAGCAGCTTGCGCTGGATTTTCAGCTCGCGGGCCAGCTCATGAATGTTTTGGCAGGTTTTCATTCGTTCGACGACCTGCCGCTTGAACTCCACGCTGTGACGACGCCACTTTGGCTTTTTGGCCATGATTCGCACTCCATTCGCTGCAAAGTGCGTCCTTTCGCAGTGTCTCACTCTTGGGGTTCAGTCCATAAGAAAGAACACTGCGTTCGTCGGCGGCTAATAATGTCTTACGTTTTTGGGTTGAGGATGATTGTGGGCGACTATTACTGCCGAGGCTCCAGCCGCGCTCGGGCCAGGCGCACAACTTCGTGGAGTTTGCGCTCCAGTTCCTTTTTCGGGAGTGCCTCCGTCCAGTAGCTGGCTACGTGGATGCCGCTCTTCTCAAGCTGAAGCAAGGCGATGTGTTCCTCGCTCTGACCCGCGCACAGGATCATACCCAGAGGTTCGGCCTCGTCCGGCTCGCAGGCATACCGCTTCAGCCAGGCTAGATAGAGTTCCATTTGGCCCTTGTCCGCCGCCTCGAACTTGCCGAGCTTCAGGTCCACGGCAATCAGGCGGCGGAGCTTGCGGTGATAGAACAGCAGGTCGAGGTAGTAATCGCGGTCGTCAATCGGCATGCGCTGCTGGCGGGCCACGAAGCAGAAGCCCACTCCGAGTTCGAGGATGAAGGCTTCCATTTCCCGCAGGATCGCCGCTTCCAGGTCTTTCTCCGCATAGGTGTCTTTCAACCCCAGGAAATCGAGGATGTAGGGGTCGCGGAAGATCAGATCGGGTGTGACCTGGTCTTCCTCGCGCAATTGCTTGAGTTCCAGCGCCGCGAGCTTCGCGGGCTTGCGCGAGAGCGCCGTGCGCTCGAAGAGCATGGAGCCGATCTTCTTTTGCAGGGTGCGCTTGTTCCAGCGCTCGATGCGGCACATCTCGGCATAGAAGTCGCGCTGGAGCGGGTCGTCCAGGTAGATAATGAGCGAGAAATGGGTCCAACTCAATTGTGCAGCCAGTGGCTGCACAATTCGGGGGTCCGGGAAGACCTCGGCAAACCGCACCATGTTGAAGAGGTTGCGCCGCGAGAATCCGCGTCCGAACTCCGTGGTCAATTGTGTCCCCAGTGCGGACACAATCTGCTCCCCATACTCGGCCCGCTTTTCGTTTAGGATGTCCTGGCGAATACGCCTCCCCACGTGCCAGTAGAGGGTGGTCAGCCCCGAGTCCACCGCCCGCGCCACGCTTTCGCGGGCCTGCAGGATCAGCTCCCGCAAGTCCGCCAGCAGCGCGGTTGGCTTTCGGGCCGGCACCAGTGCCGCTTCCGTTCGCTTGGCTGATTTTCGCTGTGTCATGACGTTTGGCCCATCGCGCCGGCGGTCCGCCCACTGATACATTCGTGAATCGGGGACTTGGGGCAGGCGGTGAGGGAAAACGGCATGACGATGCGTGGCTCTCTGGCGCCGCCTACGTCTTTGCGTCGAGGATGAACGTGGGCACGATGCCGGCGGCGGACGAGAAGCCGGTTTTACCGCTCGATAGCCAACTGGAACAGCCTTGCACTTTGCCGAGATAGGCGTGCGGGTGGACGTCCACTTGCATTTCGCGGAATTCCAGGTGGCCGAATGCCATCAGCGGGAATATCGATCGCACCGGCTCCACGCGCTCCTGCACCACGTAGGGGGCGCGCATGGCCTGCTTGAGGGCGCGATCCCAGCCGCTAGCATCCATCTCCCAGCCGAAATAGGTGTGCTGATCGCTGTAATCGTCGTTGGGTTTCAGGGCCAACTTTTCGCGATTCTGCACGATGAACTCGGGCAGGTCGACCGGCTTTTCGTCGTAGGTGGTCTTGGTGGCGGTCACCAGGCGAGTCCACGGTACGTGGTCGCGAATCGCTTTGCGTTCGGCTGCCGGGAAGCGGGCGGTCAGGGTTTCGTCGGTGAGCAGGCCGAACATCGCTTTCTTATGCGCCAGTTCGGAGCGGAAGCTGTTCACGATGCAGACCGCGCGGTCGCGATAGGCCTTCACCAAGGGATGGGTCAGGTCGAAGCGCAACAGAAATTCCTGCACGCCCAGACGGCGGTACACCAGGTCGATTTCAAAAGAGCCCTTGCGCAGCACGCCGTTGCGATATTCCAGTTGTTCCGGCGAGACGATCTCCACGGCGTAGCCTTCGTCGCGGAAAAAATCGCGGAAGAACTGATATTCGCTCTGGCCGGAGTGGTAGGAGGAGCGGAATTCCACGATGGCGATGTTGGGCTTCTTGGAAGTCCCGCCAAACTGCTTGTAGGATTTCAGCAGGGCTTGCAGCAGATGTTTGCGGCTGCCGGCACGGGTGAGAGTGTACTTCTTGCGGAACTCCTTCACCGGGGGCGCGTCGTAAAACAGATCCGCGAGGGCATCGGCGTAGCCCGCACCGGTGGGCGAATCGGCATTGTACTGCACGAAATGCAGATGCCCGTTCACCATGTGCGTGTCCAGGCGCGCGGCCACTTCCAAGGCTTGATAGCCGGGATCGATGGCAGCCAGCATTTTCTCGGCGGGCAGCAGATCCAGGCGCGCCAGCAGGGCGGGGCTTTCCATCACCATTTGCTGGATACGGTCGATGGCGCCGATCAGCGACTCTCCGGTCTTTACGAGATTGTCATATTGCCGGCGGGAAATAAAATTGGGCCGCAGGAAGGGACAAATCAGGCGTCCGCCCGCGGAGAGATTGCTGCTCTCCATGCGTTCCTGGAGCGCTTCGGCCCACGCGAGATCGCGATAGGGTCCAGCCTCCAAAAGCTTGTTATATTTGACGACTGCCTCGTCCAACTGGGACATTCCGCTTGAATACCTTGCTCTCTCCGAGTATCCCACAGAAGTCCGAAAAACGATAGGTTTTGAAGTGGGCTGTAGGGTGTAAACTGCTTATTCTAATCTATTTAGTTGGTATAATTAGACTTTCGCACAACTCCGGTAAACACCCCCCAGGGGGTTCTACGGTGCGAATTTTGAGCCGCGGCACGCCCCAGGCGGCCGCGCTTACCGCTTCTTTTCCTGCGCCAGTTTGACGCGCGCGGCGTCCAACTTGCCGCTCACCTTGGCAACTTCTTCCGGATCCGAATCGGACGCCGGCTGCTCCTTGAAGCGTTTCATGGAAACGGTCCATTGCGCGATCGCATCCTGGGTCTTGCCGAGCTTCATATACACGTCGCCCAGATGGTCGTGAACGGTGGGGTCCTGGCCGGTGAGGTCGGTGAGGTCCACGGCCTTCATCAGCATGCGCTCGGCATCGCTCAGCTTGCCCTGCCGGAAATAGACCCAGCCGAGGCTGTCCAGGTAGGCGCCGTTTTCCGGCTCCATGTCGACCGCCTTCTGAATGAGCTTGTAGGCTTCCTCCAGGCGAATATTGCGGTCCGCCAGCATGTACCCCAGGTAGTTCATGGCGCCGGCATGTTGCGGGTTGATGGCCAGCACCTTGCGGAAGGCCTCTTCGGAGGCGTCGTATTTCTTCTGCCGCTCCATCAGCGCGCCGCGCATGAAGTAGACGTCTTCCTTCTCTTCGTCGGAAGTGGAGAGCTTCTCGGCTTCGTCCAAAGCCTTCCCGGCTTCGTCGAACCGCTTGCCCTTTTCGTAGTTATCGGTCAGGGCGACCAGGGTGTCGCGGTCGCGGGGGCCATTCAAAAGGCCGCGCAGTTCCTTCACGGCGTCGTCGGTTTTGCCGAGATCGCCAAGCACCTCGGCGTGTTCTCGCACCACCATGTATTCGTCGGGAAACTTCTTGATGGCGGCATCGGCCTCGCGCTGCGCGGTGGGCAGATCCTTGGCATATTGCCGATAGGTTTCGATGGTCCGCGCGGCCACCAGCGGCCCGCTGTCCTTGAAGACCACGCCCATTTGCTTAAAAGCTTCGATCGCTTCGGGATAGTGTCCGGCGACGCGATTCAGCAGGCCCAGTTCCTCGTACCAGCCGGCGCGCTGCTGCTGTTCTTCCTTGGAATAGATCTTGCGAGCCGTGTCATCGAGGACGCCTTTGAGCCCGGCAATCGCCTGGTCGAACTTGCTTTCGGCCTGAAACACCTCGATCTCCTTCAGGCGGGGCTCCAACCCGTCGGGATCGATCTTCCTGGCCTTGTCGATGGCTTCGTGAGCTTTGGCGTAATCGTGTTTAGCGCGATAGATGTCGGCCATCCGCAGGGGCAGGACCGGGTCTTTCGGAGAGTGCGCGGAGAGTTCCTCGTAGATCTTGAGGGCTTCGTCATACTGGTCGGAGAAGAAGAGATCTTCCGCCAGGCTGTGAGCCAGTTGCTCGTTTTCCGGCTCCAACTCCAGTGCCTTCCTCAAGGTGTCGGCGGCGTTTTTGTAATCCTTTTGATCGTGATAGGCCTGGGCGAGGATCCTGAGCGAGCGTCCGTTGGGGCTCTTATCGGTGGCGGTTTTCAGTTTCTCGATGGCCTTGGCGGTGTCGCCCATGTTGCCATAAACCAGCGCCAGGCCGGTGAGCGCCTCGTCGTTGTCCGGTTCCACGGCCAGCGCGGCGTTGTATGCCTTTTCGGCATTGGCGGAGTCGTTGCTGCCGGCATAGAGCCGGCCCAGGGTCACCCAGCTTTCGGCGTCTTTGGGATCCTTTTCGGTGACCTTCTGGAACTCCTGCATGGCCAGGTGCAGCGACCGTTCGTCGATCTGGCCCTGGGTGCCTTTGTTGATCTGGCTGAAATAGACCCGTCCCAGCATGCGGTGGGCATCCACGTTCTCGGGATCTCGTTTCAGGGCTTCCTGCGCCAGCGCGGTGGCGTCGGCGGGCTTGCCAAGGGCCAGGTACAGATCGGTCAACTCTCCATAGGTAGCGCTGGCCTTAGGATCGGCTTTGAGGGCATCCTTGAAATATTGGATGGCCTTCAGCGCCTCGTCCTGATTACCCTCCGACTGTGCCATCAGGGCATAGAGCCGACCCATGGCGAAGTTGTAATAGGCGGCGGCATGGTTGCCGTCCGCCGCCGACGGGTTCGGAGCGGGTGCGGTCTGCGCGTGCGAGACCGCTACCAGTAAGCCTACGAGGGCGAGCGCTTTGGCTGAGCGAATCATGAAGTTCCGACTTTCCTTCTTTCGACCGCGCGGAGAGCCCAGCCGGCCGAAGATCACCTTTATATTGTATAACGGGGTTTCAAGGCAAGGGCCTGAGCTACGCTACCGTGTCCGATCCCGATCAAATCGCCGCCCAGTCTCCCCATGTTCCAGACGCGGCGGAGCTTCCGCTGGTTGCGGTGGCCGGGCCAACCGGCTCCGGGAAAAGCGGCCTGGCGCTCGAAATCGCACAACAGTTCCACGGCGAAATCGTCAATTGCGACTCCTTGCAAGTCTACCGCCATTTCGACATCGGCACAGCCAAACTGCCGCTAGGCGAGCGGCGCGGAATCGCCCATCATCTCATCGACATTCTCGACCCCGTCGAGCTTTTCACCGCCGGCGAATATGCGCGCCTGGCCCGCGAGACGATCGACGCGATCTCCCAGCGGGGACGGCTGCCGATTCTGGCCGGCGGCACGGGTTTTTATTTGCGCGCTTTATTAGACGGCCTGTTCGAAGGTCCGTCCCGCGACCAATCGCTACGCGACCGGCTGGCGCGGCGGGAAGCGCGGCGCGCGGGCTCGCTGCATCGCCTTCTTACCCGATTCGATTCGGCCACGGCGCGGAAGATTCATCCTCACGACGTGCCGAAAGTGACGCGCGCGCTGGAGGTCCGCCTGCTGACGCGCCGGCCGGTGAGCGAGCTGTTCCAACAGGGGCGCGACGGGTTACGCGGATACCGCACCTTGAAGCTGGGGCTGTTGCCGGATCGCGACGCGTTGTATGAACGGCTGGACCAGCGCTGCGCGGCGATGTTCGAGAACGGACTGGTGGAGGAAGTGCGGCGGATTCTGGCGCTAGGGTACGCGGCGGAATCGAAGCCATTCGAATCGCACGGATATAAACAGGCGCTCGAATCGATCCGCGGCGAATTGAATTTGCGCGAGGCGGTCTTCTACGCGCAACGCAATACGCGGCAGTATGCCAAGCGGCAGCTTACGTGGTTCCGGCGCGAGCCCGGGCTGGTATGGCTGAAGGGATTCGCGGATACGCCGGGGATCCGCGAAAGTGCGCTCGATTCGGTGGGACGCTTTTTAACACTTCGCGCGGAGAATTGAGCGGAACCTTTCCGCGGTTGGTTCGTATCATCCGGTGTAAGCGAGTTCTCGCAAAAACAATTTCACACAGAGAGGTTTTATCGAAATGAAGGGTAAGCTATTGCTTTGTCTCGCCACGGCCGGAATGATGCTGGCCAGCGCGAAATCATATTCCCTGGACTTGTTTCAACCCGCGATGGCCGGCAATACGGAGCTGAAAGCGGGCCAATATCAGGTGGAACTAGTCGATCAAAAGGCGGTCATTTCCAGGGGCAAGCTGCACGTCGAAAACGCCGTGACGGTGGGGACTGCCGACAAGAAGTTCCCCACTACCACGGTGGTGCTGGGGGAAAGCAACGGTAAGTCGAAGATTCAGGAAATTCATTTGGGTGGGACTAACACGAAGCTGGTATTCGCGGAATAGGGTTAGTTCGACTTGGCGCAGGCAGAGGGCCGGGAAGCTTGAGCCAATCACAGGTTACCGGGCACTCCGCTCCCTACGGTCGCGGCTCGATGAGAGGGTACGTAAGAGAGCGGAGTGCCGGAGCTTCGATCCGTCAGGAATCGGCGCGCCCCGCACCCTCAGCCTCCGACTACTCGGCGGCAACCTTCGGTTCCGTGCTTCCCGCCCAGCGTTCGCCACAGCCACCGCGCCATCCCTGGCGGAACTTTTCACGCTCCTCGGGAGTCATTGCCTGCCACCGCTCCAAACCGCGGCGCCAAGCGATGTGATGGCGGGGCCGTCCGCGAAACCCTCCAAACAGAATCCTGCTCAGCACGAGTAGTGCGAGCGCCTGCCAGAAGGTGATGGTACGTCCGGCGAAAAGCGCCGGCGCCAACCAGTTCCACAGGTTCATCACCACAAATCCCAGGGCCGTCGCCGCCACCGTGGCGATGGCCGCTATCTTCATTCCTCTTCGCAACCATTTCCTTCGCATGTTCGTTGTCCTCATGGGGTCATATACTCGTCATAAATGGCCTGCAGCCGGCGGCGCAGGTACATCACGGCATAACGCTTGCGCGAAAGCAGGGTATTCACACTCACGCCGGTCTCGCCGGCCAACTGCTTGAAACTTCGTCCCTCGATCTCATGCGCGACGAACACCTCGCGTTGTTCCTCCGGCAGTTCCTCGATGGTCGAGTCGAGTTCCTCCAGAAGAACATTGCGCGCGTACGCCGCTTCCGGGCCGACATCGGGCGACGGCAACAGGTCCTCCAGCAGGAGTGCGCCCTCCTCGTCCGCGCCCGGCGCCTGGACATCCGCGAACGGCTGCGGCCGTTTCTTGCGGAAGGAATCGATAATCCGGTTGCGCGCCACGCGGTACAGCCAAGCGCCCACCCGCTCGATGGGCTGCAACAAACGGTAGGTCTCCACCAGTTCGTATAAAACGTCCTGCAGGATGTCTTCGGCATCACCCGCGTCGGCTACGCGCTTGCGGATAAAGCTTCGCAGACGGCTCTGTTCGCGCTGGATCACCTCGGAGATCCGCAGGTTCTGCTCGGCGGTCTGTGGCGGGATGCTCAGCGTTTCCTCCATCTATTGTTGTAGACGAATTACACGGCGAAATATTGTAATCAAAAACGGCGCGGGGGGCTTGGAGGGCGATGGCGTGGATTTGCGTTACGCGAATGGCGTAGGCTCGGGGATTCGGCGGGTGGGGATCGCCCGGTGCGGACTTGCCGGCGGGTCTTGGGAGCGGGACGGCCCCTTCGCATGGCACCGTTTCGGGCCACACCGGATTGCCGGTTGGATGGGCGGTTATCGCCAGCGATTGCAGAGAGCATCCCATCTGCCTCTACTACGATGGGGCTGAGGCGCCTGGCCCCTTTCCGATAACGCGGTTCACGGCCCCGATCTTGCAGGCACGCCCCCCGCAGCCCTTGCAGTTCAATGCTTTGAGTCTGCCCCGGAGCAGTCCCCGAAGCTGCGGCCCCCGGTTAGTTAGACCAAACGGACACTATCTCGATATTTTTGGTGCGGGCGCTTCGGCGAGGTCCTGGCGTTTCGCTCATGCGAAGCTCACGGGGACTGGCGGGCTCGCGTTTATCGCGCCGCCACCGTCAAGCCCGCGAGCTTGGCGTTTACCGTGGCGAGGTAGCCGCCGAGCCAACCCGTATAGGCGCTGGGGCTGACTGGCAGCGTGCCGGCGCGGTCCAGCCCCGTCAGCATGCCGAGGGCTTCGGTCAGCATCTGCGCCGCTTCCTGCAGCTCGCCCAACCTATCAGCCGCGTCGGCGGAGCCGGCCTGGAACATGAGCACCTCGCCTAACTGCGCGATTGCCAAGGCCCGGTCCGCCTGAGCCGCCGGCGTGGAATCTTCGATCCGGCGGTACAGGTCGACGGCCATTCGCGAAGCTTCGACTTGCGCCGGCCACGGAAATCCCACCAAATTCAGGTACACGGCCCACTGCTCCCACCCGGACGCCAAATCCGCGCGGATCTGCCCGGAAGTCGCTTCCCGGCCGAACAGGGACTGGTACTCGCCCTTCTCGCCGGAAATCAGCCATTGCAGGCGAACCGCGATCGCGCGGGAGCTCTGGAGGTCGCCGGTGACCACGGAGTTCTTCAGATCGGCATCGCTCTGCGCGGTCGCGTGGGCAAGCGCCTCCTTCGCCCATCGCAAAGCCCCTTCCAGATTGCCAGCGAGTTCCGTCAACACGGCGAGTCCATGTTCCGCGTGGCGCAGACTGCCCAGGGCGGAAATGTTCTCGGGATGTGCGTCATGCACTTTAGCGGCTTCTTCGCGGCTTCGCTGGAAGTAATCCAGTGCCGTACCCCATGAAGCCGTTGCCTCGCCGGATTGTCCGAGTCGCAGATGGAAGGAGCCGATTTGGGCGTAGCGGGAGGCCAGCTCGGACCAAAACGTGGCGTTCTTCACCGGCGCCAGGGCCTCCAGCGGAGCGGCCTTCCGCGCCATTTCGAGAGCTTCGCCAATCTGGCCCGAGTCCCGGGCTACCAATTGGGCTTCGTTATACGCGGTGACCAATTCGCGGCGATATTGTTGATTTGCCGGCTCGGCCTGGTATATCGGTTCCAGCACCGCGATCACCCGGCGGCAGAGGGCTGCCAGGCCGTCGCGTTCTTGAAAATTGTAGAGAATTTCAAATACTTCCCCGTACATACTCGCCCATTGCGCGCGGAAAACAGGAGTGTCGAGCTTTTCCATCGGAAGTTTGTCCAGCGCCTCCCAGGCCCGCCGGTGACTGGCGATGCTCTCGTCCCGGCGGCCAGCCCGCATGTATCTCCGCCCGAGCTCCATGTTCGCCCTAGCGACCGACGACGCCGCAAGGATACTGGTTGGCTGATCCGCCGCCATTTTCCCGGCGATTTCCACGGCTCTCCGGTCAGCCTCAATCCCGCGATCGTTATCGCCCAGGTTGGTGTAGGCTCGCGCCAAATTGTAGAGGAACTCCAAAAGGGGTGCTACCGCTGTTAAATCGCCCCGGCCCCCGGCCGCGTATTCCGCTTCGAGGAATGGAAGGGCCTTGAGCGCAGCATCCACCTGCTGCCGGAAATCCTGCTGGCCGGAGTAAATTCCAGCCAAATCCCTCCAGGAGGCGGAGAACCCTTGCTGTGCGGGCTTGCTCTTGGGAGTACGCGCCATCACCTTTTCGTAGTCTGCGATCCCCAAGCGGTATTCTGCGATCGCCTCCGAGCCACGCCCCATCGCCTGTTCTCCGGCCGCCGTGCCGCGGTGAGCTTCGGCGCGCGCCAGCCAATCCTCGTCGCTTACTCCGGCGCCTACACACAGCTTCCCGGCCAACTGCAGCGCCTCGCGATAGTGACCCATGGCGGCTGCCCGGTCGCCCGCGGAACCTGTGGCCGAGGCCAGAGACACGATGCTTGCGGCCAGGGAGCGCGCATATTCTTTCCGGTCCGGATGTTCCTGAACCAGGGTGCGGTTCAGAGATTCCGCCGCACGCCAGTGGCTGAGGGCCGCCTGCGGCCCCAGAAAAGAACTAAGATGGCCGGCGATCTCGGAATGGATCTGCGCGGCCATCGCGGCGAATTCCGCGTTCTCGGGGTATCGCGCGGCCTCGGCCTCCTGGCTGGTCAAAGCCTTCTGGTAGTAATCCAGAGCCTCCGCACTGCGGCCCGCACTTACGAGGACTCCCCCGAGTCCCCGCCGCGCTTGGCTGAGATCCATCTGGAAACCGGCATTGCGCGGATCCGCCGCCGCCAGAGGCGTCATCAGGGCGACGGCCTGCCGCGCAGGTTCGACCGCTTCGCTGGTGCGGTTGTGCTGCACAAATTCGATCCCGACTTGCGTCAGAGCCGTTGCACGGTCCCTTTGATACTGGGCGTTGCCCGGCTCTTCCCGCACCAGGGCTTCCAGTCCCGACAAGGCCGGTTCCAGCGTTTTCAGGGCCAAATCGTCGTCCTTTTGAAGCAGGGAGGTTCCCAGGAGGATTTGGCTGGAGTACAACCGCCAGCGCGCTTCCGCTTCCTTGGGATTCGCTGCCACGATCCGCTGGCGGATGTCCACCGCCTGCCGGTAATCTTCCTTCGACTGGTACACGTCCGCCAGATCCGCTTGCGCCCGGAGAGTCGCGGGCTGCTCGCTTGCCGCCGCTTCCGCCAATTGAAGCGCGCGGCCCAATCCGGCCTGCTGTCCGGCCTCGGTGCGCTCCAGTTGTGCGCTTTGCCGGTATGCCTGGATCAGCAGATGACGCAACTCGGGATCGCGCGGGTTCGCCTTCGCCAGCGGCTCCAGCAGCTTGAGGGAGCGCGCAACACTCTGGCGCGCGCCGGCGGTGTCGTACAGGCTGGAGCGGCCCGGATCGTATTGCAGTTCCCCAACTTTCAGCCAGGCCGCCGCCATCTGCCGCTGCATCCCGCTGCCGCCGGATTCCTGCTCCGACATGCGATTGAGGTATTCCACCCCGCGGCGCACCATCGCTTCCCGCGTCGCGGTGGTCCCCGAGAGGTCCCGCAGGCCGTCGCCGATCTCGAAAATCATGGCGTTGGCGAGCGAACTCACGTCGCCCAGCCGCGACTGCGCCAGAGCGCCCTGTTGTTGCGCGGTCTCCTCCTGCCGGCGGGCATCGGCGGCATTGTCTTCGGCGCGCTTCTTCTCGGCTTCCGCCTCGCGCCCGCGGGCGATCGCCTCAGCTCCATTGGCTTCCGCGCGCCCCCGCTGCTCGACCGCGACAGTGCGCTCCTGCCGCGCCACTCCCGCCTGCCACACCGCGACTCCGAATCCCGCCATCAGTGCGGCAGCCGCCACCGCGCCCGCGACCACGGCCGCGGTGTTGCGACGGACGAATTTCCGCACATGATACAACCGGCTGGGAGGGCTGGCCAGCACCGGGCGGTCTTCCAGATGGCGAAGAATGTCGGCCGCAAGGTCGGCCACCGCCTGGTAGCGCCGTCCTCGCGCTTTCTCAACCGCCTTCATCACGATCCAGTTGAGGTCGCCCGAGAGTTCCCGGCGCAGCACGGCCAAAACCGTCCGCCGCCGCTCGGCGATTCCGGTGGCCGTGGCGCCCAGCCCGGTCAGCTTGGCCGGCATGGCCGGAGCTTCCTCTTCCCGGATGATGCGCAAAAGCTCGGCCATGCCCGCCTTGCGCAGCGTGGCGGCGTCAAACGGGACGGCGCCCGCCGGCAGTTCGTAGAGCATCACCCCCAGGGAATACACGTCCGAGGTGGCGTCCACCGCGCCAGTCATTACGTCGGCCTGTTCCGGGCTCATGTACTCCGGCGTTCCCACGAACTGGCCCAGTTCGGTGAGCATGGTGGCGTCGGCCGCGCCCTGGTCCATGGCTTTGGCGATGCCGAAATCGATCACCTTGGCGATGGGGTGTCCGTCGATTTCCGTGACGAGCACGTTGGAGGGCTTGAGATCGCGATGGATCACGCCTTTCTGATGGGCGTGCTGGACGGCTTCGCACACCGGCAGAAACAGCCGCAGCCGCTCTATGGTGTTCAAGCGGTGCTGGTCGCAATAGTGCGTGATGGGGATGCCGTCCACATACTCCATCACGAAGAACGGGCGTCCCTTTTCGGTGGCGCCGGCGTCGTACACGCGGGCGATGTGGGGATGGTCCATCAGGGCCACCGACTGCCGCTCATAGGCGAAACGCGAGAGCACCCTGCTGGTGTCCATG
>Ga0182018_10002528_pt1 | contig 18070 bp, 14 predicted proteins | sample 812P2MmetaG_FD_120490 | JGI IMG/M metagenome (GOLD analysis project Ga0182018, IMG submission 120490) | Permafrost microbial communities from Stordalen Mire, Sweden - 812P2M metaG | ecosystem: Environmental > Terrestrial > Soil > Wetlands > Permafrost | place: Sweden: Stordalen | collected... | reverse complement strand
TCGACCTCGACCTCGACCCCGGCTTCGACCCCGATCCCCTCCACCCCGTCCGCGCTCCCCTCCTCCTCACGCGCTCTCCCCCGGACGTATCCTCCGAAGCCGTCATCCCCTCCGACGGGGGCCGCGCGGGCGGCGAAGCCTCCGCCCGCGTCCGCGGATCCCGGCTATTGAGATGCAGAGGGGTCATCTCCTTCTTGCCGCGGCCCTGGCCGGGTCAACGTGGGCGACGCAAGCGCTCGCGCAGGTGAGCGAAGCCGAGCGCGCCGCCGCTCGCGAGTTGTTCCGGCAGGGAGACGAGCTCCAGCGGGCAAGCAAGTTCGTGGAAGCTCTCGACAAGTTCCAGCGCGCGCAGCAGGTCCACGCGGCACCGACGAATCTGCTGCGGATAGCGGAGTGCTACGCGGCCATCGGGCGCCTCGTCGAGTCCGCGGAGGCGTATCGCGCAGTGCTTCGGACTCCACTATCCGGCGGTTCGATCCCTCCTGCGTTCCAGGCAGCCGTCGATCAGGCGCGGGCGGAGCTCGAGCAGGTTGCTCCCCGCGTGCCGAAGCTCGTCGTCGAGGTCCAGGCCCCGGCCGGGGCAGGCAATCTGCAGCTCCAGATCGACGGACAGAACGCATCGGCCGCGCTCATCGGCGAGCCTATTTCTCTGGATCCGGGCACGCACAAGGTCCTCGTCTCCGCCGCGGGCTTCAGCGCGCCCGAGGAGCAGGTGGAGCTCAAGGAGCAGCAGACCAGGACGGTCTCGTTCTCGTTGAAGGCGATCCCGGGCGCGACGGTGGCGCCTGCAACGGATGGCGCGGCGACCGCCGGAGCCACTGCGGCGACCGCGCCGGCAGCGGCGGCGACCGGGCCGGCAGCGGCCCCGACGCCTCCGGCCGCGACGGGTGCGGGAGGAGAGGCCGCGGTCGCGCCTGCGCCCAAGCGCTCTCGCAGCTCGCTCCTTGTCGGGGCCCACCTGGGCTTCGAGATTCCCTCGGGCAAGCTGCCGGGCGTGGCGGGAGAAGGCACCATCGACATCAGCTCGCTCGGCGCCGGCGGCCTGGCGTACGGGCTCGACGGCGGCCTGCGGTTCGCCGGCCCGTGGTTCGTCGGGGCAACGCTCGAGCACGCGCAGTTCGGGGGCGCCAACGCCTCGAAGTTACCGATGCCCGTTCTACGGGTCAGCTCGAACACGTCGCTCCTCGCGGTGGTCCTCGGGATCATCGTCAACCCCGATCGGCCAAGCCTCTACGCCGAGCTTGGCGTCGGCGGGCGGTGGTTCGGATACAGCGAAAGCGGCCATCCCGAGACCGGCTACTTCTCGGGCGAGGTGGCGCTTGGCGCAGGGGTCTGGCTTCCGTTCGGCGGCGTCTGGCGCGCCCTTCCGAAGATCACCGGAGGCTTCGGTGCGTTCAGCCCGCCGGGAGCGTCGGCCGCAGAGAGCGCGGCGTCCTCGAGTCAAACGTACGGCTTCGTCATGCTGGGGCTCACCGGGTTCTACAACGCGGACCTCTGACCGCCCGCAACAATCGCGTGCAACGAAATACGACTCGCTGACAATTGTCGCCAGGCGGTTGGGCAAGCTCCCGCGACATGCACTTCGTCCTCTGCACGGCGTATTTCGCCGTGCTCTTGGTCCTCGCGATGTACGGGCTTCATCGGTCGCACCTCGTGTTCACGGTGCTCCGCCACGGTCGAACGCTCCGCGAGCTCAAGGAGGGCATTCCGGCGCTCTCCACGCAGGAGATCGGCGAGCTCGCCGACCTGCCGACGGTGACCATCCAGCTTCCCCTCTACAACGAGGCGACGGTCGCCGGGCGCCTTCTCGATCACGTCGCCGCCGTCGAGTGGCCGCGCGACCGCCTAGAAATCCAGGTCCTGGATGACTCGACGGATGAAACGCGCGCCCTCGTGCGGCAGAAGGTCGAAGACCTCCGTGCGGGCGGCCTCGACGTCGCGTACATCCACCGCGTCGATCGCAAGGGATACAAGGCGGGCGCCCTGGACAACGGCCTGCAGGTCGCGAAGGGCGATCTCGTCGCCATCTTCGACGCCGACTTCCTTCCTCAACGGGATTTCCTGCGCGCCGTCGTTCCACACTTCATCGCGGACCCTCGCGTCGGCATGGTGCAGGCCCGCTGGGGTCACCTGAACCGCGAGCAGTCGATGCTGACGCGGACCCAGGCCCTGATGCTGGACGGACACCACCTCGTCGAGAACCGTGCCCGGACGGCCGCCGGATGGCTGTTCAACTTCAGCGGTACCGGCGGCATCTGGCGCAAGGCGGCCATCGCGGGCGCGGGCGGATGGCAGCACGACACCCTCACCGAGGACCTGGACCTCAGCTACCGCGCCCAGCTCGCGGGGTGGCGCTTCGTCTACCGCGAGAACGTCGTGACGCCCGCCGAGCTCCCCGAGGACATCAGCGCCTTTCGCGCGCAGCAGTTCCGCTGGGCGAAGGGGACCGTGCAGACGGCGCGAAAGCTGCTTTCTCGCGTGTGGCGCTCGGAGCTATCGCCCATGCAGCGGCTCGAGGCCTTCTTCCACCTCACGCCTCACTTCGCCTACCCGCTGATGGTGTTCCTCAGCGTGCTCCTCCTGCCGGCGCTCATTCTCATGCCGGCCACCAACCCGAAGATGATGTTGCTGGTCGACTTGCCTCTCGTGCTTGGCACGACGGGGTCGCTGGCTGCGTTTTACATGATGGCCGAGTCCGCGCAGGGGCGTTCGCGCCTCGGGGCTTTGCGCCAGTTGCCAGCTCTCCTCGCGCTCGGCGCGGGCCTCGCACCTCACCTCTCGAAGGCCGTCTGGGAGGGCTTGCACTCGATGGCGGGCGAATTCATCCGCACGCCGAAGAAGGGCACTCTACAGGGCCGCTACCGGGCAGCAGCCGATCTCCCGATGACCGAGATCGCCCTCTGCCTGGTGTCCGCCGCGAGCACGATGGCCGCCATCGAGACCGGCCACTGGTTTGCCACACCGTTCGCGATGCTCTTCACGTCCGGCTACGGCTACGTCGCATTCTTCGTCGCGTCCGAGCAGCTCGCCCGGAAGAGCGCCCAGTCCGTGCGTGCTCCGGCGGGGTCAGGTGGCCAGACGACCGGGCTGGTCACCGCGGGTGATTCCACCCCTCCTCCCGCCGGGTCCGAAGCGTCCTCCGAGGCCGGACTCGCGGCCTGACTGGGGAGCGTGGCCGGCGGGTGGGCTCCACTCGGGCTCCCGGGCGAGCATCTCGTCTATCCGCTGTAGCCTTCGCCAAAAATCGCGCTTAGACTCCTTTTCGGCTGAAACCCGTCTTGGGGGATCATGACGAAGGCAGAGATCGTCCAGGCGCTGTACAGCAAAGTCGGTGGCTTCTCGCGCAAGGAGTCTGCCGAGCTCGTCGACCTCGTCTTCGAGATGATGAAGGAGACGCTCGGGCGGGGCGAGAAGATCAAGGTCAGCGGCTTCGGCAATTTCGTCCTGCGCGACAAGCGGCAGCGCCCGGGTCGAAACCCGCAGACGGGCCAGCCGATCAAGATAAGCGAACGCCGGGTGCTCACGTTCAAGGCGAGCCAGATACTCAAGCAGACTTTGAACCAGTCGCGCAGCGGCGTGGCGGGTCACAATGGGTCGGGAATCGTGGCCGGCATCTCCGCAAGCGCGGCGGGTGGCGGCACGACGGCCGCCAAGGACTGATCGGGAGCGCATGGCCGAGTCGCGACCCGAGGGCCTGCCGTCGAAGCTGTACTTCCGGATCGGCGAGGTCTCCGACCTCGTCGGCGTCGAGCCGCACGTGCTCCGGTACTGGGAGCGCGAGTTTCGAACGATCCGGCCGACGAAAAGCGCGAAGGGACAGCGCGTCTACTCGCGCCGCGACGTCGAGAACTTGATGCGCGTGCGCGAGCTCCTCTACAGAGAGGGGTTCACCATCGCCGGCGCGAAGAAGAAGCTCCTGCACCCGGAGGCCCCGGACCCGGCGGTTCCCGAGGTCAGCGTCGACGGAGGGGGCAGGACCCGCGAGCACCTTCTCGCAATGCGCGGCGAGATCGAGGCATTCCTTTCCGAACTGGGTTCCCGGGGAAGCTGACCGTCCGCGGGCTCGCCCTCGAACGCCGCGGCCTGGCGGTTGTCGCTTACGCTCGAGCCAAGAAGTGTTACAACGCGCGCCCCTACCCATGCCCCGGCGCCGTTCATCGCACTGCCTGCTACTTCTTCCTGCGCTCGCCGCCCTGCTCGCGCCGGCGACGGCGCTCGCTCAGTCCAGCGGGGCCCCGGCCCCTGCCCCGTCCAGCACCGGCGCACCGAGCGAGCCGGCGCCGACCATCAACCCCGCCCGCTCTTCGCTCGTCCCGACCGCAGCCCCGCCGTCTCCCTCCTCGCCCGCCCCTGCCGCACCGGCCATCAACCCGGCGCGCGATCAGACGGACCTCGCCGCGCAGGGCGCCCTTCGTCCGGCCGGCGGTGAAATGGTCGCGGCTCCTCAGGAGGTCTTCAGCGAAGACTGGTGGGGTAAGGCCCGGCCCGTCATCGAGCTCCACGGCTACTTCCGGACGCGCGCGCAGCTGTTCCAGAACCTGGCGCTCGGCCGCCACGGCAGCAGCTTGCAGGGTACAGACTCTCAGTACCTCGCCCCCATCCCACTCGACCAGGTTTACACGCAGCTCACCGGCACGCAGAGCGGCCCGGCGATCTGCGGCGGCGGCCAGCAACCCAACGGCGTACCCAACACCAACTGCAACGACAAGACCGAGTCCGGCGCGAACGTACGGCTCCGTCTCGACCCCGAGATCGACATCTCCGACAACTTGCGGATCCAGACCGAGATCTTTGCGCTCGACAACCTGGTGCTGGGGTCGACGCCCAACGCGTACGCGATGCAGCCGGGGACGCCCACGACGACGACGATGGGCACGAACTCGAAGGGCTACGTCTCGGCGGGCTACAATCGCTTTGCGCCTCTCAGCTTCCTTTCGAGCACGCAGGGGCCCCCGACGGCCGGCGTCAACGGGACGACGAACTCGATCAACGTGCAGCGCGTCTGGGCCGAGTACAACACCCCCCTCGGCCAGCTCCGGTTCGGTCGTATGCCGGGCAACTGGGGTCTCGGCATGGTCGAGAACAGCGGCGACGGCATCGACAGCGACTACCAGACGACGCTCGACCGCATCATGTTCGTCAGCGGGCTCAAGTCGATGGACCTGTACTTCGGCGGCGCCTGGGACTTCGTCTCCACGGGGCCGACCAACGGGACCGCGTACGATGTGTACGGTGGTCAGCCGTACAACACGTGCAACCTCTGCAACGTCAACGAGTGGGCCGCGTTCATCTCCCGCCGTACCAACCCGGAGATTCAGAGGCTCAAGCTAGCTCGCGGAGACTTCGTCCTCAACGGCGGCGTCTACACGACGTACCGGTCGCAGTACCTCGACGTGGCCACGGGGCAGACGCCGTATACGGACGACAACTCGACCGCCCCCCCCAACAACGGGCTGGAGCCTCGGCGCGCCTGGGCCGTCACGCCGGACCTGTGGGTCCAGATGCTGTGGCGCAAGTTCCGGTTCGAGGCTGAGGCGGCGACCATCAACGGACAGATCGGCAGCTACCCGGCCCTCGGGACGAACCTGTTCAATCCGACCGGCATCCGCGAGTACGGCGTCGTGACGCAAACCGAGCTCCGCGCCGCCGAGGACAAGCTCGACTTGCAGTTCGGCTTCGGCTGGTCGAGCGGCGATCCGTACGCCAACAACGCCGGGACCGGAGCGCTGACCCCGGCGTCAGGAGCCACGGGAGGGCTGCAAGGCGAGTTCGTGAACGCGAACAATCAAGTCGCCGACATCTCGACCTTCCGCTTCCATCCGGACTACCACGTCGACCTCATCTTCTTCCGCAACATCCTGCAGCAGATCGAGGGCGCCTATTACTTCCGCCCCAGCGTCGACTACGATTTCCTTCGCCACGCCGACGGCGAGAAGCTGGGCGCCGGCCTGGCGGTGATCTGGAGCCGGGCCAGCCAGTTCGTCCAGACGCCAGGGCACGCACGGGACCTCGGCGTCGAGGTCGATGCCCAGATCTACTACCAGTCGAAGGACGGCTCGCTCAACGACGACCCGACGAAGCTTGGCGGCTTCTATTCGATGCTTCAGTACGGCGTGTTCTTTCCGCTCGCAGGCCTCGACTACCTTCCCGGCGAGACGTCGAACTTGCCTAGCGCCGGTCTGTCGACGGCCCAGACGCTGCGCCTCTTTCTCGGGGTGGCCTACTGACGGCCAGACGCGGGAGCGATCGCGCGCTATAACGCTCGCTCGGGCAAAGGGCCCCGCGGATGGCAAAGATCCTCATCGTCGACGATCAGCGCAACATGCGCACGACGCTCGCCATGATGCTGCGAGGCGCTGGCTACGAGGTCGACGAGGCGGGGGATGGCGAGCAGGGCGCGGAGCGAGGAGCAACCGGCGCGTACGACGCCGTCTTGACCGACCTGCGAATGGGGACGAAGGACGGCATCGACGTCCTGCGCTCGACGAAGGACGCCCATCCGCTGACCGAGGTCATCGTGATGACCGCGTACGGGACGATCGAGAGCGCCGTCGAGGCCATGCGCCTCGGCGCGTTCGACTACATCCAGAAGCCGTTCACCGAGCAGGAGCTGCTCGTGAAGGTTGCCAAGGCGCTCGACAACAGACGGCTCGCGGGCGAGGTGACGTTCCTCGCGAGCGAATTCAAGGACCGCTACAAGTTCGAGAACATCGTCGGTCGCTCGCGCGGGGTGCGCGAGGTGCTGGGGCGCATCGTACGCATCGCTCCCACCGACGCGATCGTGCTCATCACCGGCGAGAGCGGGACGGGCAAGGAGCTCGTCGCCAAGGCCATCCACGCGAACAGCAAGCGCGCCGACCGGCCGTTTGTCCCCGTCAACTGCGCGGCCATCACCGAGACGCTCCTCGAGAGCGAGCTATTCGGCCATGCCAAGGGCTCTTTCACCGGAGCGGTGAGCGCTCGCAAGGGGCTCTTCGAGGAGGCGGACGGCGGGACCTTCTTCTTCGACGAGATCGCCGAGACGCCAATCACGTTTCAGGCAAAGCTCCTGCGCGCGATCCAGGAGAACGAGATCCGGCGGGTGGGCGAGAACAAAGCCATCAGCGTGAACGTGCGCGTCATCGCGGCGACGAACCAGGATCTGCTCATCGCGGTCGCGGAGAAGCGGTTCCGGCAGGATCTCTACTACCGCCTCAACGTGGCCCGCTTTCAGTTGCCCCCTCTTCGCGAGCGGCGGGAAGACATCGCCGATCTGACGACGCACTTCCTCGAGAAATACTCTCGCAAGATGGGCGTACGCCCGAAGCTCCACGACGCCATCAACGAGGCGCTGATCCACTACGACTTCCCGGGCAACATCCGCGAGCTCGAGCACATGCTCGAGCAAGCCGTCGCCCTCGTGCAGAACGGAATCATCACGGCCGACGATCTGCTGCCTCCTCCCCCGAGCGCCGCTCTTCCGACGACTCGTGGTGGCGGGCGTGCTCTGGCCGACGTGGTCGACGGCGCGGAGCGGAGCGCCATCGAGGTGGCTCTTCGCGAGAGCGAAGGCAGCCGGGAGCACGCCGCCGAGGTCCTCGGCATCTCGCCGACGACGCTCTGGCGCAAGATGACTCGCCTTGGAATTACCTTCGAGGGCCGAGGCTGAGCCTGCCCTCAATCGTTCACCGCTGGAAGAGCCGTGCTTCAAGAGTGCAACGGCATTGTCTCGGTGGCGAGACTCGCCCTGACGGGATACTGCAAAAGACCGTCAGAAGACCCCTCGGCCTCCCACATCGTCCTACGGCACATCGTTTGCTTAAGGCGCGCAAGGCGCGGAGCGGGAGCCACTCGAGTGGGACCCCGGCTCCGGCCGAAAGCTTGAGCAAACCATGAGTAGCGCCGTTCCCCGTATCCTCGTCGTCGACGATGCCTCGAACCAGGCACGTGTGACAGCGATCGGACTGCGAATCGAAGGGTTCGACGTCGAGACTGCCCAGGACGCTGACGGAGCGCTCGGACTGCTGGCCTCCGGGGCCTTCGATCTGGCGGTCGTCGATCTGATGATGCCGGGGACCAACGGGATTCAGCTGGCTCGGCTGATGCGGGAGCGGCACCCGACGACGCGAGTCATCCTGACCAGCGCCTACCATCTCAGCGAGCGGCAGCTAATCCGCGCGGATTGTGGTGCGGTGGGCTTCGTGCCGAAGCCGTTCGATCTCACCGATCTCGCCCAGTTCCTCCGGAGCAAGCTGTGCCCTTCGGAGGTGCCCGGCCCTTTTGGGATGCCGGGGGCGGCAGCGTAGAGGGGTGACACGGTCGCCGTGTGTGATGGGTTGAGCACCGGGGCGGGTCCCGCGTGCTAGCTCCCCCCCCCAGATGCGCGTCGACGCCTTCCACTATGAGCTCCCGCCGGAGCTCATTGCGCAGCGTCCTACGGGAGAGCGTGACGGCGCGAGGATGATGTCGCTGCCTGCGGGCGGAGGGCCACCGGAGCATCGCCGCGTCTCCGACCTCCCGGACCTCTTGCCAAAGGGCGCGCTGGTCGTCGTCAACGACACCCGCGTCGTCCCCGCGCGTCTGCTCGGACGCAAGCGCGACACGGGTGGCCGCGTGGAGATCTTACTCGTACGGCGCGCCGGGACGATAAAGGTCGAGGACGCGTCCGAGAGCGCCGCCGGCGTGATCACGGCGGAGGTCTGGCGCGCGCTCGGAAAGGCCAGCAAGCCACTCAAGTTCGGCGCCGACGTCGAGGTCCTCGCTCGCGGAAGCGACGGCCGGCCCATCCTCTTCGTGCGGCTCCTCGGACGCGCGGCCGACGACGGGCTGCTGGAAGTCGCGCTCTGGACGGCACCGGGCCACACTGTCGACGACGCCGTACGCGCCTGCGGTCACGTCCCCCTTCCGCCGTACATCAAGCGAGAGGACGAGGCCGAGGACGCCGAGCGATACCAGACGGTCTACGCGCGCCACGACGGCGCGGTCGCCGCGCCGACCGCGGGGCTGCACCTGACGAACTCGATGCTCGGCCGCATGGCGGTCAGAGAGTGCGACGTCGGGAGCGTCACGCTGCACGTCGGTCTCGGCACCTTTCAGCCGGTGCTGGTCGACGATCTGGATCTCCACCCGATGCACGCGGAGCGCCTCACGGTCACCCAGTCGACCGCCGACGCGATCGCGAGCGCTCGCACCCGCGGCGTGCCGGTCTTCGCGGTGGGAACGACGACCGTCCGCGCCCTCGAGAGCGCGGCAGACCCGGACCGGCCCGGGCACGTGCGCGCCACGACCGAGGAGACGAGGCTGCTCATCCAGCCAGGGCACCCGTGGCGCGTCGTCGACGGCCTCTTCACCAACTTCCACCTCCCTCGCTCGACGCTCCTCGCGCTCGTCTGCGCTTTCGCCGGCACCGAGCGCGTCCTCGAGGCGTATCGTCTCGCGGTGCGCGACCGCTACCGGTTCTTCTCTTACGGCGACGCCATGCTGCTGTGGAGGCGCGGGTGACTCCACCGACGCCCGGGTTTGCCTTTCGCGTCTTGGCGCGGGACGGGCAAGCCCGACGCGCGGTCTTCGAGACACCGCACGGCCACGTCGACACGCCCACATTCATGCCGGTTGGGACGCAGGGCAGCGTCAAGACACTGTCGCCCGACGAGGTCGCCGGCACCGGTGCGCGCGTCGTGCTCGGCAACACGTATCACCTCATGCTGCGGCCGGGCGCGGACACGGTCGCCCGCCTTGGGGGGCTTCACGGGTTCACCCGCTGGCCTCACGCGATGCTCACGGACTCCGGCGGCTTCCAGGCCTACTCCCTCGGCGGCGCCAGCGCCCGGACGACCTCCCCCCTCGTGGCGGGCGCCGAGGAGGGCTTCACGTTCAAATCGCACCTCGACGGCTCGACGCACACGTTGACCCCCGAAGACGCCGTCCGCATCCAGGGTCTCCTCGGGGCGGACGTGCAGATGCAGCTCGACGTGTGCCCGCCCGCCGAAGCGGGTCGCGCAGCCGTCGAGGACGCGGTCGCGAGGACCACGCGCTGGGCGAAGCGCGCGATCGCGGCTCCGAGGCCCGAAGGCCAGGCGCTCTTCGGTATCGTGCAGGGGGCGTGCTTCGCGGACCTGCGGCGCGCTCATGCCGACGAGCTGGGAGGCCTGGCCTTCGACGGCCTCGCCCTCGGGGGCTTCTCGGTGGGCGAACCCATCGACCGCATGCACGAGACTCTCTCTCTGACTGCGTCTGCGCTGGACATGGAACGGCCTCGTTACCTCATGGGAGTCGGCACCCCACGCGATCTGGTCCTCGCGATCGGCACGGGGGTGGACATGTTCGACTGTGTCCTCCCGACGCGGAACGCCCGAAACGGCCAGGCGCTCACCCGCAGCGGCCCCGTTTCGATCAAGCAGGCGCGGTGGCACGACGACCCCAACCCCATCGACGAAGAGTGCTCGTGCGCCTGCTGCCGGGGCGACTATTCGAGAGGTTACCTCAGGCACCTCTACGTTGCCGGCGAGATCCTTTGCCTGCGCCTGCTGACGCTGCACAACCTCCACTTCTACGGCGAACTGATGCTCGGCGCCCGCGCGGCCATCGAGGAAGGCCGCTACCCGGCGTGGGCCACCCGAACGCTCGAGGGGCTCGGGGCGTGATACCCTGACCGGAGCACCCGCGAACATGGGCGACGAGAAGCGGCCGCTCGGCAAGATATTGCTCCAGCGAAAGCTGGTGTCACAGCAGGAGCTCGATTCCGCCCTTCGCGCGCAGAAACGCTCGCTGAGCCCGGCTCCGCTCGCGTCCCAGCTCGTGGACCAGGGCTCGGTCGACGAGCTCGACGCACTCCGCGCGCTGTCGGAGCAACACGGAGTCCCCGGAATCGACCTAACCCAGATCGCGATCGTCATCGAGCACCTGGACACCGTGCCGCGCGAGATTGCGGAGACTCATCGCATCCTCGCGGTGCTCGTCCGGGCGGACCGCATCTTCCTGGCGATGGCCGACCCACACGACAAGCGAGTCATCGACGAGCTGGAGTTCGTGACCGGCAAGAAAGTCTTCCCCTACATCGCGATGCACGGGACCCTCATCAAGGCGATCACAGCCGCGTACGACGCCAAGGAGCGCGGCGATCGCCACTACCTCGGGCCGAGGGTCCCTGCCGAGACACTCCGGCAGCTGGGAATCGGCCCCGAAGCCTCCGCGCCCCCTTCCCCCCGCGCCGCTTCCCGCGCCACCTCCTCGGACTCCGCCGACGCGATGACGCCCCTTCCTGCCCTGGCGCCGACGCATCCGAGCGAGCCCCCGTCGAGGCCGGCAATCGTCGTCGACGAGGCCGTGGCGACGGCGGCCCGCGACTCGGAAGTGTCGACCAGCGACTTCGGCGTTCTGAGCCAAGAGGTCTCTACCATCGCCCAGCTGCCCGACGAGCTCCGGGTCCGCGCGACGAACGCCGCCAATGCGATCACGGCGGGAGCCGGCAAGCTCGTACTCGTCGTCGACGACGAGGAGGAGATCCGCAAGCTTCTCCTACGATTGCTTTCGCAGAAGGGCTACCGCGTCGTCGAGGCCGACCGCGGGCTCCTCGCCCTTCGCCTCGTGAAAGACCACACGCCGGACCTCATCATTCTCGACGCCATGCTGCCCGAGCTCCACGGCTTCGACATCGCCCGGCGCATCAAGGGCAGCGCCAAGTACGGACACATCCCCATCATCATGGTGAGCGCGGTCTACCGGGGGCCGCAGATTGCCGTCGATCTGAAGCAGAACTACGGCGTGGAGGAGTACTTCGAGAAACCCTTCAAGGTCACCGAGCTAATGGGCGCCGTCCAGCGTCTGCTCGCACGGGAAGATCCACGCCCGGCCGACCCCCCGCACGACCCCGAGTACCTCTCCGCCGAGGCTGAAGGCGCTCTTGCCGGCGGCATCGCGGCGTACAAGGCGGGCCAGATCGACAGCGCGATCGAGCAGCTGAAACGCGGCGTGGGCATCGACCCTCTCTCTTACAGGCTCCACTTTCACCTGGCCCTCCTCTACGGCAAGAAGGGGCAGGTTCACGAGGGAATCCAGGAGCTCGAACGCGCGATCGAACTTTATCCGAATCACTTCGCCGCCTTCAAGAATCTCGCGGTCCTCTACGAGAAAGCTTGCTTCAAGGCCAAGGCCGTCGAAGCGTGGAAGCGCTGCGCGGCGCTGGCGCCCGACGACGCGACACGGGCCCCGATCAACGACCATCTCCGGAAGCTCACCTGACCGCTCGCACGGGCGCGCTCTTCCTTGCTAACGTGGATCTCCACCGACGGACGTAGGCCTCTCACGTGAAGTTTCTGTGCGAACAGTGCAAGGCTAAGTACCAGATCGCCGACGAGAAAGTCGTCGGCAGGACGGTGCGCATGAAGTGCCGCAAGTGCGGGCACATGATCGAGGTGCGCGCCGCGGTCACCGAGTCGAGCGTCAGCACCGAGTCCGGCCCGCCCCCGCCGGCTCAGCCCGTGCACAAGGCGGCGCCTCCGCCCCCCAGACCTCCCCCCCCCAAGGCGTCGCCCCTCGCGGCGCCACCCCCGAAGGCCGGGACCCCACTGGCCACGGGCCTGGCCTCGGCGAAGGCCCCGCCGCCCAAGACCGGCGCGGGAGGTGCCCTCGCCGGGGCCTTCAAGACCACGGTTCAGAGGGAGGAGGAGGTCTCGGCTCCCTTCGACATGTCCGACCTGTCCCCCGGCGACGGATGGTACGTCGCCATCAACGGCGTGCCCGTCGGCCCGATCCGAATGTCGGAGGTGCGCCGGAAGGCTGCGCTGGGAGCGGTCACGGAGGACTCGCTCGTCTGGCAGGAGGGGCTCGACGAGTGGCGCCCTGCCCGTTCGTTGCCCGAGCTCGCGGCGATCGTCCGTGAGGCGGCGTCCTCGGGGCGCACGTCGGTGACTCCTCCCCCTCCCGCTGGTCGCCTCAGCACCCCACCGCCGCCACGCGCGCAGACCACGTCGACCCGCCCTGCCCCATCGGGGGGCATCGCACCGCGTTCTCCGCGTCCTCCCGGGTCCTCGCTCACGGCCGCGGCGCGCAGCAACGTCGTACCCATCATGTCGCGCCTGGCCACGGCCGAGAAGCTCGACGAAGCTCCCGCGGAAGGGCGCATCTCGTCGCCGCCGCGGGCTCCCGAGATCCAGCCCGCAGTCGTGGCCGATCCCTTTGCGCCTGCGGCGGCGATCGCGAGCGCCGCGTCGGCCTCGAGCGTCCCGCCCGAGGCGCCCAAGAAGCCGCTTCCGTGGTTCGCTCTCGCGATGGTCGCGGGAACTGTCGCCTTCGGGGTGACGGCGGGCGTCACCGTGGGGCTCAATCGCGCGCCTCCCGCTCCGACCGCCACCGCGGCCGCGCCCGTTGCGGTCGCGGCGACTGCGACCGCGACCACCCCCGGAGCGTCGATGGCTTCGCCCGAGCCGACGACGATCACCGGCCAGGCGAGTTCCAAGACGGCAATCGCGACGGGCGGCGGCCCCAAGGCGGCGGCCACCACCACTGCGACGGCCACCGCCGGCGGAGGGCGATCGCTCGATCTTCACTCGCTCACGCAGAACTCCAACGTGGCGCCCGCCGCGGAAGACCCCGGCGACGGACCGAAGGCCCCCGGCCAGTGCTTCTCGCAGGGTCAGGTCCAATCGGTCATCGCGCTGCACCAGGTCGCGATCCGGCGCTCGTGCTGGGAGCGCGACCCGACGACGAAGCCCACCGTCAACGTCAGCGTCTCGATGACCATCGGCGCGGACGGTTCTCCGCAGGGCGTCGCGGCCTCGGGCGATGAGGGCTCCGTCGCGAAGTGCATCGAGAACGACGTTCGTGGCTGGCACTTCCCGTCGATGGGCTGCTCGCAAAAAACGGGCTTCTCGTTCAAGTTCGTCCGCCAGTAGAACGTGCGAGCAAATCAGCGGCGCGAGGAGGCTCTTCCGATGGACGAGAATGCTACGGTCAGGACCTGGTCGCTGGCGGCGCTCGGTGCAGCGTCGCTCCTCCCGCTCGCCATCGCTTGCGGCGCGAACGCCGGCAACCAGCCCACCACGGCGATGAACGGGACCGCGACCGCGAGCCCCCCGCCCTCTGGCTATCAGGCCACGTATCCGGGTGCGCCTCCTCCCGGCTACCCGCCGCAGCAGCCGGGCTACCCACCACAGCCCGGCTACGCGCAACCGCAACCGCCCCCGCCGGGGTACGCGCTGCCTCCGTCGCAGCCCGCGTACGGGGGTCCTCCCGCGCAACCAGGCTACGCCGGACCCGCACCGGCTTACTCGCCCGCCGCACCGCAGCCCCAGCCCCCGGGCGCCCCGCCCGCGCCGAGTGGATCGCAGGCGCCGACGCCTCTCGCTCCGACCGACCCGAACAGCGTCATGGCGATCCTCCAGGGGATCCAGGGCGCTCTCCAGGGTCAGCTCGTGACGCCGGGCTCCGTACCGGCTGATCTCACCGAGGTTGGGTTGAAGCTTCACGCCGCTCACGTCGCGCCGGGGATGCAACCCGATGGCAGCGAGCTGAAGCAAAACCTGACCGAAGGACAGCACGCCGTGATGATGGTCACGCTGCAAGCCGGCAAGTGCTACGCGATCGCGGGCTTCTCGCCCCTCGGGGGCGTCAAGGACATCGACCTCAATCTGCTGACCCCGCCGCTCTACCTGACGCTGGCGGGGCAGGACCTCACTCACAACAACACCCCCGTCATCGGCGCCTCTCCGAGCCCGATGTGCCCCGTCATCGCCTTCCCTCTGCAGTACAAGCTCGACGTCTTTGCCCGGGTGGGTTCGGGGCAGGTCGCCGTCCAGTTGTATTCCAAGAACAAGTAAGGGTCTAAGCTTGCCCCCCATGAACAGGACCACGGCCAATCTTCTCGTGCTCTCCGGCATCTTCGGCGCCGGGGCGGTGACTGCCATGGCGTGCGGCGGGGGCCCCGCGGAGGCGCCTCAGTCGCCGGCCAACGCGAGCGCGGCACCCGCCGCGTCGGGCGCGCCCGCCACCGGTGACTCGTCCGCGGCGAGCGCCTCGGCCGCCGCGAGCGCGGCTCCCTCCCCCCTCGCTTCGGTCCTCATCACCGACAGCGGCACGGTCCAGAAACTCTTCGACGCCGCGAATGCAGCGCCCGCGGCGACGCTCAAGGCCGGCGGCGCAACCGGCGCCGATCCGCTCGCCAAGGGCGTCCGTGAAAACGCCAAGGCGGGTGCGCCCGGAATGGATCCGGACGGGCCGCTGGCGCTGGGAAGCCTCAAGGAGAAACAGCACCTCCAGACGGACGTCACGCTCAAGCCCGGCAGGTGCTACGCCGTCGTCGGATACTCGCCGAAGATCAAGGACCTCGATCTCCATCTCTTCCTCCCGCCCGGGATTCTCTCCGGCCAGGACACGACGGACGACAACAAGCCGGTCATCGGGCGCGCTCCGGACTGGATGTGCCCGGGGGCGACCACCGCCATCACCTACAAGGTCGACATCTTCGCGGACGACGGCGCGGGCGAGATCGCCGTTCAGCTCTACTCCAAGGGCAAGTAGTCCCTTCGTCGCGCAACCGGCCGGCGCGCGGGCCGATGGGAAGAGGTGACGTGCCTCGTCCACCTGACGCCGCTCGACCCGCGCTACCCCGGCCGCCTCCGCTCGCTGCACGAGCCGCCGGCGTCCATCACCGTCCGCGGCGGCGCGATTGAAGCGTCGCGCGCCGTCGCCGTCGTCGGCTCGCGCGATGCCCTCCCCGACGCCCTCACCTTCGCGAGGGATCTCGCCGGAGCGCTGGCGCGCGCGGGGGTCGCCGTGGTCTCGGGCGGGGCCGAGGGGGTCGACTGCGCGGCCCACGAGGGAGCCCTCCATGCCGGCGGCCGCACATGGGCGGTCGCCGGGACCGGTCACGAGCACTGCTTTCCGGCGTCGCACGAGTCTCTTTTCGCGACCATCGGCCGGGGGCCCGGCGCGATGGTGTGGCCGTTCGCGCCCGCGTATCAGGGCCGGTCGGGCTTTCTCTTGCGAAACCGCGTGCTCATCGCCCTTTCGGATGCCGTGGTCGTGGTCCAGGCGGGCTTCCCGTCCGGCGCGCTGCAGGCGGCCTCGTGGGCGAAGAAGCTCCAAAAGCCGCTCTGGGTAGTCCCCGCCGCCCCGTGGATGAACGGCTTCGCCGGTTCGCGGCAACTCCTCGACGAGGGCGCCCGGCCGCTCGTCTCGAGCGCCGCGCTTCTCCGCGCGCTTGGAATCGCAGACTCGAGCTCGCCCGCGTCCGCTTCCAATACCTCCGTTGCCCTCCCCGAGGCGGCCCGCTCGGAAGCCGCCACCGCGATCTTCGCGGCACTGTCCCCATCGCCTTCGCACGCCGACGCGATCGCCGCTCGGGCCCGCCTCTCGGCGCAGGTGACGACGGCCACACTCTTGACGCTCGCCTTAGAGGACGTAGTAGTAGAGGGCCCGCTGGGCTTCTTTCGCCGGCGCTAGAGCAGTAACCCATGAAGATCGCTGGATTATCGGAAAGAACAGCCACCTGATGCGAAAGACGCTCGTCGTCGTCGAGTCGCCTGCCAAGGCCAAGACGATCAAGAAATACCTCGGGGCCGGGTTCGAGGTGGTCGCCTCGAAGGGACACATCAAGGATCTTCCGAAAAAGCTCGGTATCGATATCGAAAAGGGGTTCCAAGAGACCTACGAGGTCGTCCCCGGCAAGGAGAAGGTTCTGCTCGACCTGAAGCAGGCCGCGAAGGGCGTCGAGGAAGTGCTCCTGGCGACGGACCCCGACCGCGAGGGCGAAGCCATCGCCTGGCACATCGCCGACGAGCTGAAGAGCCCGAAGCGGGTCACGAAGCGCGTGGAGTTTCACGAAATAACGAAGAAGGGCGTCGAGTATGGCGTCGCCCACCCCCGGGAGCTCGACAAGAATCTCTACGACGCGCAGCGCGCGCGGCGCGTGCTCGACCGCATCGTCGGATACGACGTGTCTGCCCTCGTCTGGAGCAAGCTCGCCTTCGGCCTCAGCGCGGGCCGCGTGCAGAGCGTCGCCCTCCGGCTGATCGTCGACCGCGAGCGCGAGATCGAAGCCTTCGTACCCGAGGAGTACTGGAACTGCGGCGCGGCGCTGACCCGCGACGGCTCCACGGACCCCGCATTTCTCGCTCGCCTCGCATCACGCGACGGCGAGAAGCTCGCGGTGACCAACGCGGACGAGGCCGCGCGCGTCCGGACGGACCTCGGCGACGCCCGCTACGTCGTCGCGAAGGTCACCAAGAGCGAGCGCAAGCGGCACCCGCCGGCGCCCTACTCGACGAGCAAGCTTCAGCAGGACGCCGTCAACCGCCTCGGGTTCGGAGCGAAGCGCACGATGCAGGTGGCGCAGGGCCTCTACGAGGGCGTGGACCTCGGCAAGGACGGCGGCCCCGTGGGCCTCATCACGTACATGCGCACGGACTCGACGCGCCTGTCACCGGACGCCGTGCAGGCCGCGCGAGAATACATCGCGACCCGGTACGGTCGGGAGTGGGTCCCGGCGTCCCCGAACGTCTTCAAGTCGAGGAAGAACGCGCAGGATGCCCACGAGGCGATCCGGCCCACGTCACTCGATCTGCCGCCCGACAGCGTCCGCCGGCACCTGAAGGACGAGCAGTTCAAGCTCTACAAGCTGATATGGGAGCGGTTCATCGCGTGCCAGATGACCCCGGCCCTCTACGATCAGACCAGCGTGGACATCGAGGCGACGACGGCTGGCAGCGCCAAGTACGGCCTGCGGGCAGGCGGCCGCATCCTCAAGTTCAGCGGCTGGCTCGAGGCCTACGGAAAGGCTGAACCATCGAGCCGGGCAGCGCCGCTCGCCGGCGAGAGCGAGGGCGAGGGCGGCGCCGCCGCGGCGGACGCGCCGGAACCGACGGACCGCGCCGGGAGGGCCGAGAAGGACGCCAAGGATCTCCTCGCGGACGACGCGGAGGCGACGCTCCCGGACCTCGAAGAAGGGCAAGCGCTCCGGCTCGTGACGCCGCCGGGCGTCGTGACGGAGCAGAAGTTCACGCAGCCGCCGCCGCGATTCAGCGAGGGCTCGCTCGTGCGCGAGCTCGAGGAGCGCGGCATCGGGCGACCGAGCACGTACGCGGAGATCATCAGC
>Ga0182018_10002527_pt1 | contig 18073 bp, 16 predicted proteins | sample 812P2MmetaG_FD_120490 | JGI IMG/M metagenome (GOLD analysis project Ga0182018, IMG submission 120490) | Permafrost microbial communities from Stordalen Mire, Sweden - 812P2M metaG | ecosystem: Environmental > Terrestrial > Soil > Wetlands > Permafrost | place: Sweden: Stordalen | collected... | reverse complement strand
CGACGTCGAGCGCCTGCGCTGGGTCCTGCGCCAGCAGCGGGAACACTTCCTGCCCCTCAAGGTGATCCGGGACCGGCTGGCCGACGGCGACCTGTACGAAGAGGGTTCCGAAGAGGGTTCTGATGCGACGTCCGAGGCGGACGTGGCGCCGGCGTCCGAGGATCCCGCGGCCCTGCGCCGCAACGGGCGGGTGCGGGAGCCGGCGCATGCCGCGGCCGGTGCCGCGCGCAGCGCGGGAGCGACGTCGTCCGGCCTCGGCCCTGCGGCCGGGCGGACCGAGGAGCGTGCGAGCAAGGCGGACGATGAAGCGATGGCGCGGATACTGGCCGACGCCTCGCGTCGCGCCGCCCGCTCGCCCGACGCCGTGGCGGCGGCCGTGCCCACGACGGGCGCGCCGGTCGCCGGGAACGTGGGAGCGAGCGCACCACCGCGGCCCACTGTGACCACGCCGCAAGCGAGCGCAGCGGGAGCGCACACGTCACCCGAGCCCGGCCCAACGACGACAGCGGCTCTTGCCGCGTCCGCTGGGCGTGCGACACCGCCACCCTCTGGGGCGCAGTCCGCGCCTTCCGCACCGCGGCCGCATGAAGCCGCGGGTGCATCATCCACCGCGGGCGCGGCCGGTGGGCCGAGCACGGGAGACCGCGGCGTGCGGGGCGCGCGCGCCGCCGACAAGGGTCGCCCGGTGGCCGCTGCGCCGACGGCCGCCCGCGGCGTGAGGCCGGAGGGCGACACCGCCGCGGGAGCCGGTAGCAGCACCGGCGGCAGACATGCGGTGACGGGCGGCGCGCCCACGAGTGAGTCGCCCCCCGCGGCGGCCTCGATCGCAGCATCGCCCTCGACGGCCGACGAGGGGAGCGCGGCCGGCGTGACCGCCGACGAGCTCTGCGCAGCCAGCGGGTTGAGCGAGGTGGAGCTGGCGGGGTTGCAGGGGTTCGGCCTGATCGAGTGCGTCGTGGTGGCCGGTATCCCCACTTTCGACGAGGACGCCGTGACCGTGGCCAACCTGGCGGCGGAGTTCCGTAAATTCGGGATCGAGCCTCGCCACCTGCGCCTCTACCGCAACTCGGTTGACCGTGAGTTGGGGTTGATAGAGCAGGTCATCATCCCGTTACTGCGTCAGCGCAACCCCGAGTCACGCCGCCGGGCCATTGAGGGTGCGGACGAGCTGGGGGCCCTGGGCCAATCCATGCGGGGCGCCCTTCTGCGGACGGCCCTCCGGCGTCACCTGGGGAGCTGACCGGAGCGGCCCCTTCGGGCGCTACATTTCAGGAATGGTCCGAGTGCTTCTCCGAGCTGTCAGAGTGGACCTGCAGACCAACACCCCGGTCCTGCTCCTGCAGGAGACCGACGGTGCGGGCAGGACGTTGCCCATCTTCATCGGGAATCCCGAGGCCACGGCCATCGCCTACGCCCTCCAGGGCGTGGACATGCCCCGGCCGCTCACCCACGACCTCCTCAAGGACGTGCTGACGACGCTGGCGGTCAGATTGGAGCAGGTCGTGATCACCGAGCTCCGCTCCTCCACCTACTACGCCGAGTTACACCTGCGCCGTGGTGAGGAGCGGACGATCGTCTCGAGCCGGCCCTCGGACGCGGTGGCGGTGGCGGTGCGCACGGAAGCGCCCATCTTCGTGGCCGACGAGTTGATGGAAGCCGAGGGCATCATCTTGGCGTTGGACACCGACGAGGAGAGCGAGGACATTCCCGAGGAGCTCGTCGGAGAGTTCCGTCAGTTCCTCGACTCGGTGCGCCCAGAAGACTTCGACGGTTGATGCGGGCACCGCGGGGGTTGGCGGGGCTGGCGGGCCTGCTGTGCTGCGGGGTCATGGCTGCCGCGTGCTCGAACCCGAGCCCGCACGAGTCGACAGGGACGACCACGACGAACCATACGTCTACGACCATCACCTCGACCACGAGCGTGTCGCCGTCCACCGGTTCGGGTGGTACGAATACCACGACGACGGGCATCGGCCCGTGTCCCGAGGTCTCCGCCAGCCTCGGGCAGACCCAGGGGGCCGCCGGCACCATCATCGGGACCATCGACGTCACGTCGTTGGGCTCGAGAACCTGCACAATGGAGGGGTATCCGACCTTGACCCGTTTCAACGCGGCAGGCATCACGATTACCGCCAACATCGTCCATGGCCTGACGGTGAATCTGTCGGGGCCTGCTTCTGAGCCACCCGCCCTCGTTACGCTCGCAGCCGGTCAGGGGGCCGCCTTCGACTTCGAGTACTCCGACGTACCGACGGGGGAGGCGACGAGTTGCCCGAGCTCCACCAGCCTGTCGGTGACCACGCCGGGTGCGCTGACGCCGTCGCCCCACTTCGCGGTCACAATGGCGCCGTGTGACGACGAGACGATCGCGGTGTCGCCGGTCTACGCCGTCTCCGGCTGAGCGGGAGCCTCCGGGTTCATCAACGCTGCGGCTGCACAAGGATGCGCCCGCGGACGGCACCGTCGAGCACCAGACCGAGCGCGTCGGTGAGGCCCTCCAAGCCGACTTCGTCGCTGACCATCTCCTCGCAGCGCTCGACCGGGTAGTCGGAAGCGATGGAGGACCACAGGGCCCGGCGCTCTGCGATCGGAGTGGCGACCGTGTCGATGCCGAGCAGTGCGATGCCCCGCACGATGAATGGGTAGACGGTGGTCACGAGTTCGTTGCCGCCCGTGAGGCCGCTGGCGGCAACGGCGCCGCCATAACGAGTGGTGCGCAATGCCTCGGAGAGGGTTGACCCCCCGACGCAGTCGAGCACCGCGCCCCAGAGCCCCGGACCGAGGGTGCGGTCGTCCTCGGCGCTGAAGGCGCGCCCCACGACCCGCGAGGCCCCGAGGCTTTCGAGGTAGCTGTGCTCCGCAGCCTTGCCGGTGGAGGCCACCACTTCGAAGCCCCGGTGCGCCATGAGGGCGACGGCGGTGCTGCCCACCCCTCCCGAGGCGCCGGTGACCAGGACGGGCCCGCCGTCGGGTGTGACGCCGTGCTGGAGCAGTCGCTGCAGGGAGAGCAATGCCGTGAACCCGGCCAGGCCGATGATCGCCGCGGTACGCGTGGAGAGCGCGTCGGGTAGCGGGACGACCCACCCCGCCGGTACGCGGGCGCGGCCGGCAAACCCGCCGTGATGCGCGACTCCCAGGTCGTATCCCTGCACGAGGACGCGTTGTCCGGGCACCAGCTCGGTGACGCCGGTCTCGATCACCGAGCCGGTCAGCTCCACCCCGGGCACGAGTGGGAAGCCTTTGGCCACCCGGTTCCCGGGGCGGGTCACCATGGCGTCCTTGTAGTTGATGGCGGACCATTCGACGTCGATGAGCACGTCGCCGGAGGGAAGGTCGTCCTCGGAGAGCTCGGTGATATGGGGACGGATCACCTCCCCTGACTTGGTGAGGAGGTAGGCCGGGAACCGCATGGGCTCACCCTAGAAGCAAGAGGGGGACTTGGCGCCGGGCCGCGTCGGGGCGACGACTACGTTCAGCCGGATGGATCGCGTCGCACCGTTCGGGCGTTGGCCTTCACCGCTCGAGGCCCGGCAGGCCGCCGCCGGGAAAGTGTCGCTGTCCGAGATCTGCTCCGACGGGCAGTCGGTGTACTGGCTGGAGTCCCGTCCGGACGAAGGCGGTCGGGTGGTCTTCGTACGTGCCGAGGGAGACCGTGTGGTGGATCTCTCCCCGGAGGGCGTGAGCATCCGGAGCCGCGTGCACGAGTACGGGGGCGGGGCGTGCCGGCTGGTGCCGGGGCACGAACGCGGCACGTTCGCGTACGTCGACCAGGCCGACCAGCGGGTGTGGCTGCATCATCTTGCGGTCGAAGTCCCGATCGCGTTGACGGATGAGCCTCCCGCGGGCGAGCGCTGGGCGCACGGAGGGCTCGATGCCAGCGCGGACGGCGAGTGGGTCGTGGCAGTGCGCGAGGTGCACCGCGACGATGCCGACAGCCCGCCCCGTCGCCAGGTCGTGGCACTGGGTGCGCGGCCGGGCAATCGGGGCGAGTCGGTGCTGACGCAAGGGCACGACTTCTACGGCGCGCCCAGGCTCGATGCGGCATCGGCGCGTCTGGCGGTGGTGGTGTGGGACCACCCCGACATGCCATGGGACCGCTCCTCCCTCACCGTCATCCCGCTCGGACGGGCCGTCGACGACGCGACGGGTCGCCGGCAGCTCGTTGCTTCGGGCGCGCCATGGGAGGTGGAGGGCGGCAGCGACGTGTCGGTGGGCCAACCGGTGTGGCAGACCGACGGGAGCCTGCGTTTCGTCTCCGATCGTCACGGGTGGTGGCAGCCCCACAGGGACAGCGGCACCTCCGACGGACCGCCCGCCACCCGCCTCGCCACGGTCGCCGCCGAGTTTCACGGTCCGGATTGGGCCCTGGGCCAGTCGACCATGGCCCGGGTCGGAGCCGACGGCGAAGTCGGGGCCAACGGCGATGGCGGGGCCGCGGGCGAAGTCGGGGCCGCGGACGACGGCACTGGCGTTCTGGTGGCTCGCATGACCGCCGACGGGCGGGATTCGCTGGTGCTCATCGGCGAGACCGGCGCCGGCGAGACCGCCGGCGCCGCATCCCCACCCCGTCCCTTGCCACAGCCCTGCGTCTCCATCTCCGCGCTCTGCCGCCATGGTGCGGGCATCGCCTACATCGGGGCCCCGCTCGACGGCCCGTCCAACGTGTGGACGTTGGAGCCGCAGCCGCCGCAGCTGCAGCTGAAGCCGCAAGCAACGCCGCCGGCGACGCCGCTGCGCCCCCGTACGTCCCCGGGCCCGAGTCTGGCGACGGACGACGTGTCGATTCCCGAGCCCTTCTCCTTCGTCGGCCGCTCGGGCCGGCGCGTCCACGGGATCGTGCACGCCCCCACGTTGCGCGGGACGACGGGGCCGCCGGGCATGCTGCCGCCGCTGGTCATGGGCTGTCACCCCGGGCCCACCGGTTCGGTCGGCGCGGGCTTCGACGTCGTGGTGCAGTACTTCACCAGCCGCGGCTTCGCGTATGCCGCCGTGGACTATGCCGGCAGCACCGGGTACGGGCGGGCCTACCGGTGCTCCCTCTGGGGGCAGTGGGGGGTGGCGGATTCCGAGGACTGCGTCGATGCTGCCCACGCACTGGCCGGGCAGGGTCGCGTCGACCCGGCCCAGATGGCCATCCGGGGCGCCAGCTCGGGTGGGCTGACCGCGCTCAACGCGCTGGCCTCCGATGAGCCCTTCGCCGTGGCCGTGTCGTGGTACGGCGTGACCGATCTGCTCGCCCTGGCCGCCTCCACCCATGACTTCGAGGCGCACTACACCGACCGGCTCGTGGGGCCCCTGCCCGAATGCCGGGACCTCTACGCCGCACGGTCGCCCGCCCGGCGCCCCGCCGAGATCAACGGTTCGGTCCTGTTGCTCCAGGGCCTCGACGACCTGGTGGTGCCACCCGAGCAGACGAGGGCCCTCCACGACGCCCTGGTGGGCGCGGGACGCCGCTGCGAGGTGCGGTTCTTCGAAGGGGAGGGGCACGGGTTCCGCCGGGCCGAGACGGTGGCGGCGTGTCTGGAGGAGGAGCTGGCCTTCTACCAGCGGGAGCTCGGCCTCTAAGAAGTTCGTCAATACTGTGGCCCACCTGAACCTGCTATGTCAGGCTGTGGGCAGACCCATGTCGACCACACATACCCGGCTTGAGGCCGGGCGCACGATGGCAACGTTGGCTCGTCGCCGTATCCCGTCGGTCAGTGCCGAGGCGGGCGATGCCATCCTCTACGGGCTCGGCGCCGCCTTCGCGCTGATCACCATCCTGACGTCGACGTTGGCCCTCTACCGCCAGTGGGCGGAGTTGGCCATCGGCCCGTTTCTCTTCGGCGTCGTGGCGTCGGCTGGCGTGGCCGTGGTGGCGGCGCGCCGGTCCAAGTCGGGCCGGGCGAGCGCCATGGCGCCCAAAAGGGCGCGTCGCAACTGGGCGGCCCGCATCGGGGTGGCCGTCTGTGTCTTCGCTGGTGCCACGGCGATCCCACTCGGGCTCGAGATCGTCTGGCGCTCCGACGGCGACCCCGGCTCCCATTTCCAGCCTGAGGTGGGGGTGATAGAGCACCAGGGGCAGGCGGTGGCCCGAGGGAAGAACCCCTATCACGAGGTCACCAATCCCAACGGCAAGGTGGTCTACCACGCCAAGGGCGTGTCCACCGTGGACGCCTTCGTCCCCTACCTCCCGCTCATGTCCGTGTTCGGCATACCCAGCGTGAAGAAGCACGACATCGAGCTGACCGACGCCCGGATCTTCTTCAGCCTGTGCACCTTGCTCGTGGCCGCGGTGGCCCTGTACCTGTGCCCGGCTGACCGCCGGCGCAAGATGCGTGCCGTCCAGGTCATCGCCATCCTGCCCACGGCTGCGCTCCCGCTGGCCACCGGCGGCGACGACATGCCGGTGGTGGCGTTCCTCTTGCTGGCCATGGTGCTGGCCCAGCGACGACAACCGTTCGCCTCCGGCCTGGTGCTGGGGGTGGTGTCCGCCATGAAGTTCACCGCGTGGCCCCTCGCCGCCCTGGCGTTATTCGCGGCGTACGATCGTCGCGGAAAGCGCCGTCCCTGGCTCATGGTGCTCGGCATGCTGCTGGTGGCCGGTCCCGTGGTCGTCCCGTTCGCGCTCGGTGGACCCTGGGCCTTCTTCGACAACGTCGTCCTGTTCCCCCTGGGCCTGTCGGGCGTGAACTCACCGGCGGCCAGCCCGCTGCCGGGCCATCTCATCGTCAGCGCGTTCCCGTTCCTGCACCGGGTCCTCCCCTTGGCGGTGGGGTTGCTCGGCGGCGCGTTGCTCGCGTGGTATCTCTATCGTCGGCCGCCTCGGACCGCGTCCCAGGTGTGCAAGGTCGGTGGGGTGGTGATGGGCGTCATCACGCTGCTGGCACCCGCCACGCGTATCGGGTACCTGCTCTACCCGATCAACTTCTTCGTCTGGTCGTATCTCTTCGCGGAGCCGGCGCGTCCGGACGAGCTGGTGTCACAGAAGTCGACGCCAGGGGAACCGGCACCACGAATACCGTCACCGATCTCGTCGTGAGCGCCAGCGCGCCCTGATCGCGCGCCCCGACCGACCCGCCCCGACCGACCCCCCCGACCGACCGCTCAGACCGGCCGCTCAGTCCGGGTCGCTCAAACCGGGCCGCTCAGTCCGGGTCGCTCTGCTGGAACAGCTCGAGGGTGAAGTGGGTGACTCCCGCAGGCGGCGCGTTCGGACCGAAGGTGGTCGCCGAAACCACGACGCCCATCTCCCAGTAGTACCCGTCGGAGCCCGCCTCCTTGCCCAGGACCTCGATGGCGTTGGGGTTGTGGTCGGCCGGCCCTGTGTTGAGGATCTGCCAGCCTTGCTTCTTCATGTCCTTGGCGTAGAAGTTCTCAACGGCTGCCTGCGACGCGTCGTCGGTGAGCCCGATCTGGGCGTCGTACCCCTGCGCCGAGTCGGTGTTGTTCTGGTGCGAGACCAAGGTGGCGCCCTCGGGGATCGACACGTTGTTGAGGATGTTGCCCGGCGGCTGGCCCGACACCGTGATGGCCTTGAGGTCGTCGACCGCGGGCCGGGCCCGCAGGCTCGTCCCCGGCACCGAGAACGTCCGGACGGAGGTCTTCGTCGGTTGCACGGGATTGGACGTGAGGAGGCTGGCGCCGATGAAGACCACGAGGATGAAGAAGCCGAGCCCGGGCACGATCATGGCGGCCTTCATGCTGACGCCCGCCCGTGGCGGGGGGCGCAGGGGGACCCCGTGGTCCTCGACGGCGATATCCGCCGGAGGTGCGTCGTGCAGGCTCATCGCTTCTAGAGCCTATGTTCCGCCGGACCACCCGATTCCGCCGGACCACCCGAAATGGTCGATGGGCCCGTGCCCCGCGCCCAGTCGCCACCCCGCCCCCCCGGCCAGCCCGCGGGCGACGAAGGACTTGGCGGCCCGCACCGCATCGAGGACGTCGGCGCCCCGGGCGAGGTGGGCGGCGATGGCGGCCGAGAGTGAGCACCCGGTGCCGTGGTCGTTGCCCGTGGCCACGCGACCCGCTTCGAGCACGGTGATCCCTTCGGGTCCGGCCACGACGTCGTGCGCCGCATCGGTGAGGTGGCCTCCCTTCACCACCACGTAGCGGGCCCCCCCGGCGCGGATCTTCTCGGCGGCCTCGGTCATGGCGGGCACGCTGGCGAGCGCACGCACGTCAACGCCGGTCAGCGCGGCTGCCTCGCGCAGGTTGGGGGTGACCACCAGGGCGTGGGGGAGGAGGTGCCCGAGGTAGGCGTCCACCCCGTCGGGGTCCATGAGGGCATGGCCGCTCGAGGAGACCAGCACGGGGTCGACGACCAGCCGCAGCAGCCTTCCGGCCGCAGCGAGGTCGGCCACCACGTCGACGATGCCGCGGTTGGCCAGCATCCCCGTCTTGACGCTCCCGACTGCGAAGTCGTCGAGGACCGTCTCTATCTGCAGGCGGACGAAGGCGGGGTCGAGCGCCACCACCCCGCGCACCTGGGCCGTGTTCTGCGCCGTGATGGCCGTCAGGGCGGTGGTGCCGTGGACGCCGTGGGCGGCGAAGGTCTTGAGATCGGCCTGGGCCCCGGCCCCGCCGCCCGAATCGGACCCCGCGATGCTCAAGGCGGTGGGTGGGGTCGGCACGCGCCCACGTTAGCGAGCAGCCCTTCGGCGCGACCCGCTCGGGGAGCGAGGGTATCGTCGCAAGCGATGACGTCCGAATCCGAGGAGCGGTCATCGGTGCCCGCTCCGCCTGCGCCCGACACATCCCAGGTGCCCTCGCCTGTCCCCCCCGATGCCCTCTGCATCGCGGGCGTGCCCCTGTCCTCCCGGATCCTCCTCGGAACCGGCGGCATGACGAGTCTGCGGGCGCTGCGCGCCGCGCTGGTGGAGTCAGCCACGGCGGTGGCGACGGTGGCCGTGCGCCGGGTGGATCCCTCGGGGAGGGGCTCCCTGCTCGACCTGCTCACCGAGGTGGGCGTGCGAGTCCTGCCCAATACGGCGGGGTGCGCCACTGCCACCGAGGCGGTGCTCACGGCGAAGCTGGCCCGGGAGGCCTTCGGCACCGACTGGGTGAAGCTGGAGGTGATCGGCGACGACCGCACCCTCTTGCCCGATGCCGTCGAATTGCTCGCCGCCGCCGAACAGCTGGTTGACGACGGCTTCGTCGTCCTGCCCTACACCACCGACGACCCCGTCCTAGCCTTCCGTCTCCAGCAGGTCGGCTGCGCTGCGGTGATGCCGTTGGGCTCTCCCATCGGCAGCGGTCTGGGGATTCGCAATCCCCACAACATCGCCTTGCTCCGTGAGGCCGTGGAGGTGCCCGTGATCCTCGATGCGGGCATCGGCACCGCCTCCGACGTCGCCCTGGCCATGGAGCTCGGCTGCGACGGCGTCCTGGTGGCGACGGCCATCAACCGGGCCCACGACCCCGCCGCCATGGCGCGCGCCATGCGATTGGCCACCGAGTCGGGTTACCTGGCCCGCCGCGCCGGTCGCATCCCCGTGCGTTTCCACGCCGAGCCTTCCAGCCCCCTGGAGGGCCGGGCCGATTTGGGGACAGGCGATTTGGCGACAGGCGATTTGGGAACCGCCGTTTTCCGGACAGGCGGTCCCCGCATCGACTGAGCCCGGGCCCGATCCCCCGATCTTGACGCTCCAAGAGACCTTGGCTAAGTTAGGGTAACCTTACTTTCCGAGGTAGAGGGAGGGTTTCACGATGCGCCAGTCCCGGGGGGACACCGGGGGGACTCGTGCCGGGCGCAATTTTCGGACGCATTCCCGCCCGGTGGCCCTGGCCTCCATGGTGGTCACCTTCCCGCTGCTGGCGGCCGCCTGCGGGGCAGGCGGACCCGGTGGGGGAGCGCCCATGGCGGCGCCGGCCGCCTTGTGCCAGAAGCTCATGGCCGTGCTCTCGGACGGGCCCGATCCCGGCGCCGATCCAGTGGGGTACGCGCTCAGCCAAATTCAGCCGCTCGGGCAGATCCACACTTCCGACGGCCCGGTCGGCGCCACGCTCTCGAGTCTGATTGCGGCCGACCGGGCTCTGGTGCGCACCGACGGTGGCGGCCATGCGGCCAAGAAGGCGATCGCACGGGCCTTCGACGCGCTCAACGCTTCGTGCCCGGGAGTGGCGCCGTGAGGCGTCGATCGATCCGCTCTGGCCTGCTCGCGACGGCACTGGCCGGCGTCCTGTGGTCGGTCGGCGACGGAGGGGGAGCGCCGGCCTCGGCCTCCGGCGGCAGCATCACCCTCTACAGCGGCCAGCACGTCCAGACCACCGAGTACTTGATCGCCGCCTTCGAGAAGAAGACCGGGATTACGGTCAACGCCCGCTACGACGACGAGGACACCTTCGTCGACCAGATACAAGCGGAAGGCAGGAACTCCCCGGCCGACGTGTTCTTCACCGAGAACTCCCCGCCGCTCGAAGCATTGGCGGCCAAGGGCCTCCTCTCCTCGGTCAAGCCGTCGACCCTCGCCAAGACGCCGGCCAAGTACAGCTCGCCCACCGGGAACTGGGTGGGCGTCTCGGCCCGGGTCAGCGTCATGGTCTACAACACCGCCTTGCTCAAGCCCAGCCAGCTCCCGACATCGGCCATGCAGCTGGCGCAGCCCAAGTGGAAGGGCAAGATCGCCCTGGCCGGCGGCGAGACCGACTTTCAACCCATCGTCACCTCCGTCGCCCGCACCTACGGCAACGCGGCGGCACTTCGGTGGCTCAACGCCCTCAAGGCCAACGCGACCAGCCACCTCTACCCGGACAACGAGACCATCGCCGACGAGGTGAACCGGGGCCAGGTCGCGCTGGGGATCATCAACCAGTACTACTGGTACCGCGAGCGGGCGGAAGTCGGCGCGTCCAACATGCACAGCAAGATCGCCTACTTCGCCCCCCACGACGTGGGCTACGTCGTCGACGTCTCGGGGGCCGGGATCCTCAAGTCGTCGAAGAACCAGGCGGCCGATCAGCAGTTCCTGGCCTTCATCGTCTCGGCCCAAGGGCAAGAGATCATCGCCCACAGCGAGAGCTTCGAGTACCCGATCGCGTCGGGGGTGGTGCGAACCGGCGAGACGCCGCTCAGCCAGCTCCAGCCCAACTCCATTTCGATCGCCCAGCTGGGCACCGGGGCCGAGGCGATAAAGCTCTTGCAAGAGGCCCAGCTGTTGTGACGCCACGTCGATGACCTCGGTCGTCGCCTCCCCGCCCAGCGAAGTCCCCCCGGGCGATCCGGGGGATCGCTCCCGTGCCGTGCCACCGGCCCGATGGCGGGGCGGAAGGGGCGGGCACCGCCTGCCGCGCCTGCTCGTCCTGGGTGCCGTGGTGGCGTCCGTGGCCGTCGGGCTCCCCCTCGTCTTCCTGGTCGTCGATGCGGCGCAGGTGGGGTGGGGCACCCTGGGTCCGTTGCTCTTCCGCCGCCTCACGGCGCAGCTGCTGTGGGACTCGGTGAGCCTCACCATCGTCGTCACCTTCCTCTGCGCCGTGGTGGGCACACTCACCGCCTGGTTCATCGAGCGCACCGCTCTTCCCGGCCGCCGCTTCTGGGCGGTGCTGGTGGTGATCCCACTCGGCATCCCCGACTTCGTCGTCAGCTTCGGCTGGCGGGCCATCTTCCCGTCCTTCGGCGGCTTCTGGGCCGCCGTCCTGGTCATGACCGTGGCCGTTTACCCGCTGGTCTACCTCCCCGTGGCCGCCAACCTGCGCAGCGCCGATCCGGCGCAAGAGGAGGTGGCCCGCAGCCTCGGCCTCGGGCGTCTGCGCACCTTTTGGCGGGTGACGGTCGGCCAGGCCCGCCTGGCCATCCTGGGGGGATCCGTCCTCGTCGCGCTGGTGGTGCTGGCCGAGTTCGGGGCCTTCGAGATCCTCGGCTTTCGCACCTTGACCACGGAGATCTACTCGGAGCTCCAGAACGGGTACAACTCGCCGGCAGCGTGTGCCCTCTCGGTGCTCCTGGTGGTGCTGGGGATCTTCGTGCTCCTGGGGGAGGGGGCCGCCCGCGGCGGCGGCCGCGGGGCCCGGTTGGGCGCCGGGGTGGCCCGGCAGCTCCGCCCGGTGCGCTTGGGCCGTGCCACCCCCGCCGCCTTGGGCGGGGTGGGACTACTGGTGGCGGTGTCGCTGGGCGTGCCCGTCGCCGCCGTGATCTACCTCATGGTGAAGGGCGGGAACTCGACCTTGCCGCCGGCCTCCCTGCTCGGCGCCGCAGGCACCACCTTCTCGTACGCGGTGGGCGCCGGGGCGTTGGCCACCGTGGCCGCGCTGCCGATCGCCCTTCTCTCCATCCGCCACCCGCGCCGGGAGGTTCGGCTCCTCGAGCGCTTCGACATGTTGATCCTGGGGGTGCCCGGGCTGGTGATCGCCTTGGCGTTCACCTATGTGACCGAGCACTTCCTCGACGGCCACCTCTACCAGACGCCGACCCTCCTGATCTTCACCTACGCCGTCATGTTCTTCCCCCTGGCGGTGGTGTCGGTGCGCGCCGCCGTGGCGCGGTCGCCCGTCGGCCTCGAGGAGGTGGGCCATTCGCTGGGTGTACCGCGTCGGTCGGTCTTTTGGCGCGTCACCCTCCCGCTCATCGCGCCCGGCCTGGCCGCGGCGTTCTGCTTGGTGTTCCTGGAGTCGGCCACCGAGCTCACGGCGACGTTGGTCCTCATCCCGACCGGCGCGCAGACATTGGCCACCCAGTTCTGGCAGTTCCAGACGAACCTCTCCTACAGCCAGGCGGCGCCCTACGCCGGCGTGATCATGCTGATCGCCGCCGTCCCCAGCTACGTGTTGGGTCGCTGGTTCGACCGCCTGCCCGCGCGCGCCGGACCCGCAGTCGCGCCCCCGCCGGCGTCTGGCCATGCACCGGGCACAATGGTGACCTTGTGAAGAGTCTGTCGGTGCGGGGGGTGGCCAAGTCGTTCGGCGGCTTGTCGGTGCTGTCGGGCGTCGAGCTCGACGTCCCCGAGCAATCCTTCACGGCGATCCTCGGGCCCTCGGGCAGTGGCAAGACCACCCTGCTGCGGATCATCGCCGGGTTCGAGCGACCCGACGCGGGCGAGATCTGCATCGGAGCCGAAGTCGTGGATGACTCGACGCACCGGTTCGTGCCTTGCGAGAAACGACACCTCGGCTATGTGCCCCAGGAGGGTGCGTTGTTCCCCCACCTCAGCGTGGGCCGCAACGTGGCCTTCGGGCTCAATCGGGCGGACGGGCTGCATCGTGCGGACGGGCTTCGCGAAGCGGACGGACTGCACCGGGCGGACGGGCTGCACGGAGCGGACGGGCTGCGCGAAGCAGATGGGCGGCACCGCGGGGAAGGGCGGCATCGCGGCGAGGGGCGCCGCAGGCGCGTGCGCGAGCTGCTCGACCTCGTGGGCTTGGCCGGGCTCGAGCGCCGGTATCCCCATCAGCTCTCGGGCGGGCAGCAACAGCGGGTGGCCGTGGCGCGCGCGCTGGCATCGGATCCCGAGATCGTCTTGCTCGACGAGCCGTTCTCCTCGCTCGATGCCGCCTTGCGGGCCTCGGTTCGCGCCGACGTGCGCGAGGTGCTGCGCCGCGCGGGGATCACGGCAATTTTGGTCACGCACGACCAGGACGAGGCGCTCTCGATGGCCGATCAGGTGGCCATTTTGCGTGGCGGCGTGATCGCCCAGGTCAACTCCCCGTCCAACCTCTACCGCCTCCCGCACGACGCCGAGCTGGCCCAGTTCCTGGGAGAGGCCAACGTGCTGGAGGGCATGCGGCGCGGGCAGCGGGTGACCACTGCCCTGGGTGTCCTCGACGTGGTGCCGCGCGACGAAGAATGGACCGCCGCCGGCCGCGCGGAGGGCCAGAGCGGCGTTGATGGGCCGGTGAGCGTGATGGTCCGTCCCGAGCAGCTTCTCCTCACGGACGCCGATACGTCGGGCGTCACCAGCGTGGTCCGCAGCTACGAGTACTTCGGCCACGATGCCGTCGTGCGGGTGCAGCCCGACAGCGGGAGCCTCCCCGAGCTCGTGGCGCGCATGACCGCCGGCACGCCGCTTGCGACAGGCGCCCGTGTCGGGGTCAGCGTGCACGGGGGCGTCGTCGTGTGGCCGGCGGCCGCGGGGGAGCCCCGCAGGGGGCAGGGGGGCCCGAGCGCCGCCGAATAACGCCTTCGTAACTACTTCATTGTCGTCCGAGAAGGGCTACGATGGTGGGCGGAGACGGGAGCACGGGAGGTGCAATGGCTGAGGGGCCTACAACCCAGGTCGGAGGGTTTCACGGACCGCAGGTGTGCGCACTGGTGGGCATCACCTATCGCCAGCTGGACTATTGGGCCCGGACGGGCCTGCTCCAGCCGTCGGTGACGGCGGCGCGGGGGAGTGGCACCCGTCGGGTCTACTCGTACTCGGACGTGCTTGAGCTCAAGGTGATCAAGCAGCTGCTCGACGCCGGTGTGTCGCTGCAGTCGGCCCGGCGTGCCGTGGAATGCCTGCGCGAGGACCTGGGCGCCGACGTGGCGTCCTCGAACCTGGTGCTGACCGGCACCAGCTCGGTGCTCGCCCGCTCCAACGGCGAGGTCGTGGACCTCTTGGCCGGGGGGCAGGGCGTGTTCAACATCGTGCCCCTGGCCGGTGTGGTGGACGAGCTCGAAGCCGACATCGTGCGCATGGACGTGACGGCCCAGTCCCGGCCCGCCGGCGAGCGCCCGGACGAGGTCCGGGCGGCCCGAGCTTCGGGCGAGTGACCCAGGTCACCTCCGCCCACCACCGCAGCCCGCACCACCCCGCCGGCGCACCCGCCGGCCGGGTCCGCTTCGCTCATCCCTCCGAACGGCTCTTCGCCGCCCTGCTCGACCTCTACGAGGAGCGGTGGGAGTACGAGCCCGTGGAGTTCCCGTTGCGCTGGGACGAGCAGGGCTCGCCCGTCTCGGGGTTCCGCCCGGATTTCTGGCTCCCCGGGCGCGGCGTCTTCATCGAATTGACCACGGCAGAGCAGCGTCTGGTGACGCGCAAGAACGGGAAGGTGCGCCGGATGCGCGAGCTCTACCCCGAAGTCCCCGTGCTGGTGGTCTACCAGCGCGACTTCCTGGCACTGCTCGAGGCCCATGGCCTCGATTTGGACCAACCCTCTGCGGCCTAGTGTGGCTGGGTGGCAGCCGACGACCGCACTGACTCCGGGCAACCCCCTCGTCGTTCGCCCCTCCATGCGGCACATGTGGCGCTGGGTGCCAAGATGGTGCCGTTCGGCGGTTGGGAGATGCCGCTGGCCTATCCCTGGGGAACCGTGGCCGAACACCGGGCCTGTCGCGAGAACGCCGTCGCTTTCGACGTCAGTCACCTCGGCACCGTGCGCGTGCAGGGGCCCGAGGCCTTCGACCACCTGCAGCACTCGCTGACCAACGACCTGCGCCGGATCGCACCCGGTCGCGCCCAGTACACCCATCTGCTCGACGAGACCGGTTCGGTCGCCGACGACATCATCGTGTGGTGGGTCGACGACGAGCGGTTCGACGTGATGCCTAACGCCTCTAACACCAGCCGGGTCCTGGGGGCCATCGGCGGTGAGGATGTGACCAGCGAGCGGGCCATCGTCGCCGTCCAGGGCCCCAAGGCGCGGGCGTTGCTGGCGACGGTCTCGCCGGAGGCGGCCGTGGTGCACCGCTTCGCCGTGGCCCGCTTCGACTGGGAGGGCGCACCCTGCCTCGTGGCGGGCACCGGGTACACCGGCGAGGAAGGGGTGGAGTGTGCGGTGCCGGCAGCGGTGGCGGAGGACTTCTGGGCGGCTGTGGTGTCGGCCGGCGTCACCCCGGCCGGGTTGGGCGCCAGGGACACGCTGCGCCTCGAAGCGGGACTGCCCCTGCACGGGCACGAGCTCGGTCCGGGCATCACGCCCCTCCAAGCCGGATTGGGCTGGGTCGTCGGTTGGGACAAGGGCGACTTCATAGGCCGCGCCGCCCTCGAGGAGGAGAAGGCCGAGGGCCCGCGGCGCCGCCTACGGGGACTGGTGGCCGAAGGGCGCCAGCCCTTGCGCGACGGAGCCGACGTCCAGGTGGGCGGGCAGACCGTCGGCCGGCTGACGAGTGGCAACTTCTCGCCGATGCGCGAGCGGGGGATCGGCCTGGCCCTCATCGACGCCGATGCCCAACTGCTCGACGGCGATGCCGTGACGGTGGTGCAGCGGACCCGCGAGCTCCCGGCAAATCTGGTGCGGCCGCCGTTGTGGCCGCCGAGGGTGGAGGAGTAGATGCCCGACTATCTGCCGCACACCGAGGACGAGCTGGCGCAGATGTTGGCCTTTCTCGGACTCAGCTCGCTCGATGAGCTCTTCGCCGCCGTGCCCGAGGCCCTGCGCCTGGGCCGGGGCCTCGCGCTGGCCGACGGCTCGCCCGAGCCCGACGTGCTGGCGCGCATGGAGGCGTTGGGTGACGCCAACCGGGCGCGGGCCGACCGCCTGGTCTGCTTCGCCGGCGGTGGCGCCTACGACCACGAGGTGCCGCCGGTGGTGCGCGCGCTCGCCGGGCGCTCCGAGTTCGTCACCTCGTACACCCCCTACCAGCCCGAAGTGGCCCAGGGCGTCCTCCAAGCCATCTTCGAATTCCAGACCATGGTGGCGCGGCTGGCCGGGCTGCCCGTGGCCAACGCCTCGCTCTACGACGGGGCCAGCGCGCTGGTCGAGGGGGTCAACCTGGGCGTCGCTGCCTCGGGGCGCCACACGGTATGGCTGTCGTCGGGCGTCGCGCCGCACTGGCGTGCGGTACTCAAGACGTTCGCCGCCGGTACCGGGCATGTGGTGGTCGACGCGGCCCTCCACCGTGGCCTGACGGTCTGGCCCGAGGTGCCGGCCGACGGGGAGGCACCGGGCGTGCTGGTGGTCGGCTACCCGAACTACCTGGGTTGTCTCGAGGACCTGGCGGCGGCCCGGCAGATCTGCGACGCCACCGGAGCCCTGCTGGTCGTGGCGGCCGACCCGGTGGCGGCGGCCCTGCTGCGCTCGCCGGGGGAGTGCGGGGCCGACGTCGTGGTCGGCGAGGGCCAGCCGCTCGGGACTGCCCTCAGCTTCGGCGGCCCCTACCTCGGCCTGTTCGCCGTGGCCGAGCGCCACGTGCGACGGCTGCCCGGCCGCCTGGTGGGCGAGACCGTCGACATCGAGGGGACCCGGGCCTACGTCACCACGTTGCGGGCGCGCGAGCAGGACATTCGCCGGGAGAAGGCCACGTCGAACGTCTGCACCAATCAGACGCTGATGGCCGTCTACGCCGCCGTCCAGCTCGGCTGGTTGGGGACGTCGGGGCTGCGCGAAGTGGCGCTGCGCTGCGCCCGCGGGACCCGGTTCTGCCGGGAGTCCATGCTGGCGCTGAGTGGGATCGAGCCGCTCACCGCTGACACGCCGACCTTGCGCGAGTTCGCCGTGCGGACCCCGATCCCGGGCCGTGTGGCGATCGAACGGTTGGCCGACGAGGGGTACCTGGGCGGGTTGGCGCTGGCCGACCTGATCGGCGAGGACGGCGACCCGTCGGTGGCGCCCGGCGACGCCGTCCACGGCCTGCTGGTGGCCGTGACCGAGCGGCGGACCCGGTCCGAAGTGGAGGGGTTCGTGCGGACGCTGGACAAGGTGGTGCGATGAGCGCGGCCGGCGGGCGGGCCGCCAGCGCGCCCCTCATGGGCGGAGAGTCGGAGCCCACGCTCTTCGAGCTGTCCCAGCCGGGCCGGAGCAGCTGGCAGCTGCGGACCACGGGCATGCCGGAGTGGGATGTCGACGAGCTGGTCCCGGCCAGCCACCGCCGCGTCGCGCCGGTGCCCTTGGCCGAGGTCTCCGAGCGCGATCTGGTGGGCCATTTCACCCGCTTGAGCCACCGGCAGTTCTCAGTCGACCTCGGTGCCTATCCACTGGGCTCGTGCACCATGAAGTACAACCCCAAGCTGTGCGACACCGTGGCCGCGTTGCCGGGCCTGGCCGCCGTGCACCCGGGGGCCCCGGCGTCGCTCACCCAGGGTTGGTTGCAGATCCTCGTCGAGCTCGAGGAGGCGTTGTGCGAGGTGACCGGGATGGCGGCCGCCACGCTGCAGCCGGCCGCCGGCGCGGCGGGGGAGCTGACGGGGTTGCTGCTGATGCGGGCGTACCACAGCGCCCGGGGCGAGTCCCGCCACCGCGT
>Ga0182018_10002526_pt1 | contig 18093 bp, 10 predicted proteins | sample 812P2MmetaG_FD_120490 | JGI IMG/M metagenome (GOLD analysis project Ga0182018, IMG submission 120490) | Permafrost microbial communities from Stordalen Mire, Sweden - 812P2M metaG | ecosystem: Environmental > Terrestrial > Soil > Wetlands > Permafrost | place: Sweden: Stordalen | collected... | reverse complement strand
TGCGGGTGACGGCCAGATCGCCTTTGCCGGGGATGCAGACTTCGCGGCAGACGAGCCAGGTTACGTGCGCGGCTAGCGTTGCTTTCGATGCGGTGGGATGGAAGTCTGCGGTGACGTGGATGGGAACGGGGAAAACGACTTCGTTTTCGTAGCCGAAGTCCATGAGCGGGCCGAGAGGCAGGCGTTTCGGCGGGGGAAACTGCATCGCGTCGGCGGTGACGCCTGGGGGGAGGTTCCATTTGGCGGCGGGGGGTTCGCCGGAGTCGCCGGCGTTGATCCAGTAGACGTGCCAGCCGGGCTCCATTGTGAAGTCGAGGCCTGCGGTGAAGTTTTCTCCGGGAGCGAGTTGAGCTGGTGGAACGAGGAGGGTGACGGTGACGTGCGCTGCCTTGGTGGTGGGCTGCGGGGCGGGTTGCGCATATGCGGGCGCTATTGCGGCGATGAGGACGACGAGTGAGAGCACACAGCGCGATGATGGCGGAAGAAGACGCATCAGAATTGTCTGTAAATTATTGTAGGCTGCCGGTGTGGTCTCGATGTGAATGGGGAACATATCCGCAGAGGAATGTTGCACAATGGAGAGACGCAGACAATCGGAAAGGATCACGCATTGAGCGCCTCAAGTTCGTCCACCGCTGCAACGGCGGCCTCAGCAGCAAATCGTGAAATCAGTATCGCTCACAGTCCGGACTCCGATGACGCGTTCATGTTTTACGGACTGGCGACGTGCAAGGTGCGGGTGGGGGGATACAAGTTCACGCACGTGCTGTGCGACATCGAAACGCTGAATCAGCGGGCGATGAGCGAGGCGTTCTTCGATGTGACGGCTATTTCGTTCCATGTTTATCCGTACATTCAGGAGCAGTACGCGCTGATGGCGTGCGGCGGATCGGTGGGCGACGGGTACGGGCCGATGATTGTGGCGTCGCGGCCTTACGATCTGGATGAGATTCGGGGAGTGAAGATTGCGGTTCCGGGGACGCTGACGACGGCGTACCTGGCGCTAAAGCTGTTTGCGCCGGAGATTGAGACGGCGGTGGTGCCGTTCGATCAGATCATTCCGCAGGTGATGGCGGGGAATTTCGACGCGGGGTTGATTATTCACGAGGGTCAGCTGACGTATCCGCGGAGCGGGCTGAACCGGATTCTCGATCTGGGCGTTTGGTGGCGGGATCTGACGGGGCTGCCGCTGCCGCTGGGGGGGAATGCGATCCGGCGCTCGCTGGGGGATGCGGCGATGCTGACGGTGACGCAGGCGTTGCGGGACAGCATTCAGTACGGGCTCGATCATCGCGACGAGGCGCTGGATTATGCGATGCAGTTTGGGCGGGATCTCGATACGAGCCTGACCGACAAGTTTGTGGGGATGTATGTGAACGAGCGCACGCTGGACTATGGGGAAGATGGGCGTGCGGCGATTCGGAGTTTGCTGGCTATGGGGCATGAGCGGGGGATTATTCCGCAGCCGGTGAATGTGGATTTTGTGGGGTGAGAGCAGGGAGTAGGGAGTAGCCAATAGGGAATAGAAAAGCAAAAGCCTGCGAGGCGAGGCCTGGTGGTTTCCCACATCTGCCCAACTGCGGGGCAGATATGGGGCAGCCGGCGTTTTAGGAATAGAGGAGCAAAAGCCCGGAAGGCCGGGTAGTGTCCTAATTTGAACGATGCCTTGCGAAGGGTGAAAGGTGAGAGTGAGTTAGTTGCCCTTTCAATCGGTCAAAGACTATACGCAAGCGGATGCCTGGGCTCGTAAAGCATGATGTCGTCCGCGCCAGGTACGGCCATCATGACCACGAGTCCGTACCCGTGATCCTGAACTTCGCCATGGAACTCCGCTCCCTTGCCCTTCAGTTCAGCGACCGTGTGTGAGATGTCGTCGCACATCAGGGAGATCTGATGGCGCCGCGGCGATTCGTACGTCTTGCCATCGTAGACGGCGTTGGTTGGGTGCACGCCCATCTCACTCAGCCCGGTCCTGAAGATCAGCCAACCCGGGCCTCCGCCCAGCGCATCCTCGACGTAGGGCCAGCCGAGGACGTCGCGAAGGAATGCGCGCGTTGCGGGGGCATCATCGGAATAAATCAGGGTGTGGATGCTGGTGATCATCAGATTGAACTACTAACATCGCACCAAATTGTACTATTTCGGTCTATTGCCAATCAAGAAGCCGTTCATCGCACTGGAGATCGAAATTAGGGCACTACCCAAGGCCGGAGGCTTTGTGATTTCCCACATCTGCCAAAACCGGGCAGATATGGGGCACCCGACAAGAGCAGGGAACAGGGAATAGGCAACAGGGAATAGAAAAGCAAGGGCCTGCAAGGTCGGGGCTTCGTGGTCTCCCACATCTGCCCAACTGCGGGGCAGACATGGGGCACCCGACAAGAGCAGGGAACAGGGAATAGGCAACAGGGAATAGAAAAGCAAGGGCCTGCACGGCCGGAGGCTTTGTGGTTACCCACATCTGCCAGAACCGGGCAGATATGGGGCACCCGGGGCTTGGCTGCGAGTTTAGAAAAAAGGCGCTTGCTTATTGCGGGGTGGGTTTTGTTAGAGGTTCCTGCTGGGGCGGTAGCGTTTTTACGGGTGGTTCTTTGCCTTCGGGCATGGGCTTCTCGGTCAGGTCCTTTGGACTTTTGACCTGCGCTACGTAATCGGAGAGTTTGACCTGGGTGGCCGCGGCGACGCGGCCTTTGTCATTCAGCGTGATGTTCCAGACGAGGTATTGGCCGGGAGCATCGCGGTCGGTGAAGACAATCTCACGGACAGGGCTTGCCTCGGAAAGGTGAAGCGTCGCGACCGGAGCGCGGGAGAGACCGACTTCATCGCCTGCTCGTTTGAGGGCGTGGGCGCCGGCGCCGACCATGTCTGCATAGCAGAGGGCGAGGGCGAGCCATTTTCCTTCGGGCTGGATGGCTTTTTGAGCGACGTCGGCGGGAACGACTCGATTGAAGACGGCGATGCTGCGTTCGTTGCCGGAGGCGGAGCGAAACGGGGTTGCGTTGCGGTAGAGGACGGGGACAACGGAGACGCGGCCGTGGTCGCGTGGGACGAGGGCTGTGAAGAGGGACTCGGCTCCGTCGCGATACTGCCTGCGGTAGTGCAGCATGAGCTGGCCGGGCAGGGCGGGGCATACGGCCTGGTCATAGTTCCAGCTTCCCGAGGCGAGGTCATATCCGAAGAAGGCGGCTTCCGCGGTGATTGCACGCTGCTGCGCGTGGATGAGCGAGATGTCGGCGGGGTCGATCTGCGCGGGGGTGCGATGCTCGAGCTCGATGTACTCGGAGTTGGGCGGAGGCGGAGTATCGGCGGGGCGCGATTCCTGCATGGGCGGCGGCTGGGGCTCGAGGGAGTAAGCAGACGGAACGAGGGCTGCCCCGAGGCAGATGAAGAAAACGAGAGCAGGGGCGGTGGTCAGAGCTGGTGCGCCTGAGGTGCGCGTTCGAAATTGCATTCAGTTTCCAATCCAGCAGCAAGAACGGGCAGCCGCGTGGGCTGCCCGTCTTCAAGGCTAACAGTTCCTTGTCTACTGAGCGGCGGGATGATGAACCGGGGCGTGGTGCACCGGAGGCTTGGCTGCGGCTTTGGGTTCACCGTCCTTGAGGATGATCATGGGCGGATTCTGCGTGTAGGAATCGAAGGTGGCGATGTAAGTCACCTTGGTTCCTGTTGTAGGAACGTTGTTGAGCGGGGCCTTCATGTTGATGGTGAAGTCCGCTTTGTTGGACTGCTGTGCGTCCTGCGAGACAGCCAGCTGCACGGAGTCGGCGGCAGCGGTAACGACGAGGCCTGGAACTTCCGCAGTGACGCCATTCATGACTCCCCAAATGGCAGCCTGATCAGGAGCGGCGCCGTTGGAGAGGATGAATTCCTTGTCGCCCAGGGCCATGCTTTTCAGGGCGTCAGAGCAGGCGGTGGGTATGGGAGTCGCCGCCGCGGGAGTCGTAGCGGGTGTTACGGCCGGCGCTTCGGCTGCTGTGGCAGAGAGGTTCGCGGGAGGAGCCGGCGGAGGCGCGGGGGTAACGTTGGCGCAACCCGCGGTGGTGACGACGGCCTGGTGGGCCAGTTCGGCAGGTGACGGCGGCGGCGGCGCCTGGGTGGGATTGTATTCAGCCGGCGGGAAGACGTTGGCGGGAAGGGCGGCCAGCTGCTGAACCTGAGAGAAACCGCCTGGCGGGGTGCCATTGCAGGCGGCGTCGTTCTGGGAGCAGTGGTACTTCTTGTACCAGTATTCGGCGGCGGTTTCGATCTGAGCCTGATAGGGGGGTTTGGAGAACTGGGCGGCGCGGGTGAGGAACCAGATTGCGTCCTTCAGGTCTTTGGGATCTTCCTGGAGGTAAGCCTGACCGAGGAGATAGGTGTCGAGGAGGGCAGGAACGACAGTGGTCTGGGTGGGATCCTTGTAGGACTGAAGCTCTTTGGCGTAGGCATCGGTGGCGTCTTTGGGGTCCTTCTTGCCCGTGTCGTCAGCGGCGATGGCGCTGTAGAAGACGGGGGTGGCGAGATCCTTGACCTTGTCGTAGTCGGCCTGGGTCATGCACTGATCTTTGGGGGCGTTGAGCCCTTTCTGGGCCCAGGACGCGGCGTCGTCGAGCATTTGCTGGTTGCCATTCGACTGCTGATGCTCGAGGTAAACGACGAAGGTGAGGGCGCGGAGGTTGTTGGGCTCGACCTGCAGGAGACGCTTGGCGGCATCGAGAGTCTTGGCGGCAGAGATGGACTGATAGGCACCCATCAGGGCCTCGAGCATCTGGGCTTTGGCGGCGCTGTTGGGGTACTTCTGGAGGAAAGCTTCGATGGCATCGGCCTTGGCCTGGGGCGCAGACTGGCTGGTGGCATTGGCGTAGTCGTTGTATTCGGCCGCATCTTTAATGGTGACCTGGGTGCAGCTGGCGGGCAACCCGCCCTGGGCGGCCTGACCGTCAGCGCCCTGAGCGAAAGCAGGGGAACAAACGAGTGAGCCGGAGCAAGCGGCTACCATCGCAACCGAGGCAAGAACAAGCTTCTTCATTCAACGCTCCTGGGAGAATTCGTAAAAATTCAAATCTCAGAGTTCCAGGTAACTGGAACGCCCCAATCAGATCAGACGATGACAGCCTGACTACGTCACTGGCTGGGATCACCGGGCGCACCGCTCAGCGACGATGCTGGATTATAAGAACCAATCGCGGGTGCTGACAAGTTAACGCCGTGGATACTAAATAAACCCGCCGAATGGGATGCAGCAGGAATGGCTTGCGTTGACCCGGCGGCTGCAAAGAGCAAGATTACACGAGGTTTCGTAAAAATCGCGGAGAAATTTATCAGAAATCGGCGATGAGCGAAATTCGGACAGGGGTTCGTGTGCAGGGGCACGGGAGGATTTCATCGCAGAGGACGCAGAGAGCGGACCGGAGAGCACGGAGGGGCGTGTTCAGTTCGGTCCTTCAAGGGCCGAGGCCATGGGATTGAACGTTTATCGCGAAGACTGAATGAGGCGGATGCGGGTGGTGAAGGCTCGGCCGAGAGGCTGGAGGAAGTTGAGGTATTCGGGGGAATCGACATTGTTGTTGACGAAATAGGGATCGAGGTTGTTGGTGATGTTTTCGGCGACGCCACGGAGGCCGAAGTATTTTCCGCGGAAATGAAAGCGCCACTCGAGGCCTGGGCTGAAATTGGTGTAGACGGGGAAGCGGTGGGAGCCGGCGGGACCGACGATTTCTTCGTTGGCGTTGATGGAGTCGAAGGGGAAGCCAGAATGCCAGTCCATCGTGTAGACGAAGTCCCAGTTCTTGTGGATTGAAGGAAGCCACGGAGCCCATGCGGGAAGCCAACCCCAGGAGATGACGCGGTTGGGGACATCCCAGAAGAGGGGACCGCTCTGCTGGGGGCCGAGGATGGGGATGGTCGGGATGTAATCGAGGGCGGAGTTGGTGGTGGCTGAGGAGTGGGTGTAGGACGCGAAGAGCGCGTAGTTGCCGGAGAAGGAGCGACGGGCGTCGATTTCGATGGAGTGGTAATGGTCCTGGCGGGCGTTGGTGAGGACGTAGTTGCCGGCGAGGGCTGCGGGGCCGCTTTGATTGGAGTAGACGAATTCATCGGCGAGGCGTTTCTGCATGAAATTGACGCCAAGGTAGATCTGGGCGGGGAGCTTCTGTTGCGCTCCGACGCTCCAGTTGAGGGCGTGGGCTTCGTGGAGCGCTGGGTCGTTTGTGGCGAAGGTGGTTTCAAGTGGGGGACCGGTGGGCGTGGTTCCATCGGCGGCATAGTAGGTGTCGTAGCGAATGCCGGCGAGGGCGCGGGTGAGGAATTCGAGCTGGGTGTGCTCGTAGTATTCGCCGATCCCGGCGGTGAGCTTAGTGGTGTTTTCTGCGCCGGGCGGGGAGTAGTTGACGGCGATGCGCGGTGAGAACAGAGGACGGCGGATGACCTGATCCCAGTCGAAACGCAGGCCGGGGACGATGAGGAGGCCGGGGTGAGGGGTCCAGCGATCTTCGAGGTAGCTGCCCAGCTCGAGGTTGTGGCGGGTGAAGGGGGCGAAGGTAGGGAAGACGCTGCGGCGGAGGAGGGTGGTGTCTTCGCGGAGGTAGTTCACGGGGGCTAACGTTTCGTTTTCGTCGAAGCCGATGTGGTCCGCGTCCAAGCCTGCGCGGAATTGATGGCTGCCGGCCCAATGCCGCGGAGGCAGCCAGGCATTGAGGTAGCCTTCGATGCGCTGGGAGCGGGTGGTCTCGTTCTCGAAGTAGCTGCCGGAGGAAAGCTCGGGGGTCAGGTCGTAGGGAATGTTGCCGTGGGGTTCGAAACCCTCGCGGTAGCGCATGACGCCGAAGCCGGAATCGAGCACGATGCCGTTGCGGAAGCTCTGCTGGTCGCGGACGTAGGGGAGCCAGGCGACGATGTCGTGGTTGTCGGTGCTTTGTTGCGGGGTGAGCGCGGAGATGCCGTCGTAGGGGGAATGGAAATCGTTGAAGAGGAGCGCGGTGGTGAGGCTGTTTCTGGATCCGAGATTAGCCTGGAGCTTGAGGAGGTTGCCGCCGCGGATGAGGTGGTCGGTGTCGGCGTTGGCGGGGAGTTCGGGAATGTAGATGTCGTCGTATTCGGTTTCGACTCCGTCGAAGAACCAGAGTTTGTCGCGGACGATGGGGCCGGAGAAGGTGAAGCGGGGCTCGAGGGTGTCGAAGCGGATGCCGTTTTGATTGCGGAACGAGGGGACAAAATTGGTGGCGTCGTAGCGGAATTTGTTGTCACCGGTGCCGGTGGTGAAGGCGATGACGCCGCCGGTGGCGCGGCCGTATTCGACGGGGTAGCGGGTGGTCTCGGTGTCGATGGAGCGGACGGCGTCGGTCGAGACGCGCATATCGAGTGTGCCGTAGACGGGGGAGCGGATGTCGAAGCCGTCGAGGGTATCGAGGGTCATCCATGTTTCGCCGCCGGCGACGTGGACCTGGCCGTAGATATCCTGGATGACACCGGGCGTGAAGGGCAGGAGGTTGCGGATGTCGCGATTGGTGGGGAAGGGGATGTTGACGATCTCGGGGACGTTGAGTGCTTTCTGGTCGGAGACCTGTTCCGTGTCGATGCCGACGGTGGAAGCTCTGACGTTGACTTCCTGCTGGAGGAGCTCGATGTGGGTGAGGACGAGGTGGAGGGTTTTCTGTTGGGGATCGACGTCGGTGGCGGTGGTCTGATAGAAGCCTGGTTTTTCGACTCGGATTTTGTACGGCTGGGCTTGGCGGGGAAGCCAGGAGGTGCGACCGGCGTAGTCGGTGGCGAGGTGCGTGGGAGGCTGTCCTGGTTCTTCGATGGTGAGTTGGGCGGCGGGGACGATGACGCCGTTTTGGTCGACTACCGTGAGGGTGATTGCGCTGGAATTTGCGGGTGCGGCGGTGATGTGCGGGGCGGGGCGAGGGACCTGCGCAGGCGCTGCGGGGAGGGCGCAGGCGGCGACGAGGAAGGCAACTTCGACCATTCCGCGTTGCAGACGCGGCATGAAACTTAATTCAAACAAATTCGTTGGATGTTGCGCTGCCGTATTGTGCCTCTGCCAGCTCACTGAGCGTTTTGGGTGTGGGGTGGTCCGTGTTCCTGAGCCATCCTTATATTGACCTTAACCGGTTCGGCCAAAGCCGCGAGCGCGTCCTAATTCTTCGCGGGGATTGCCCCTTAACCTGGCAGTTAACACTTGTTAGCGGGATGCGGGTTGATCTGCGGACTTTTCGCGGGGCTGGCTGCGGCGAGGGCGGATTGGGTGCAGGAACCGCGCAGATCACTGATTTGGGCGTAATTTCGCTTGCCTCTGTCAAGGGCACGGGGGTAACGTTGTGGATATCTGGCAGTTTTCCGCCTGACCGGGGCCGCATTCGACGGCAAGCCGGCAAGGGCGTCTAATACTTGGGTTTGGGCCTCCTTATCCACAAGATGTTGGGGTGCCTGTGTTGACGGTGCCTGAGGCGGGCGCTACAGTCGTTTGAGAGCGGCTCAGTACTTCCTTTTTCCTCTCGATACAGGTTCAGGAGTTTTTTAAACCCCCATGCTGAAACTGAAGAAAATTCAGATTCTGGGCTTCAAGTCGTTCTTTGACCGCACGGAGTTGCAGCTTCCTGGTCAGGGGATTGCCATTGTGGTTGGGCCGAACGGATGCGGCAAGTCGAACATCCTGGATGCGGTGAGCTGGGTGCTTGGCGAGCAGAGCGCCAAGAGCCTGCGCGGCGGGAAGATGGAGGACGTCATCTTTGCCGGGACGCGAGAGCGGAAGCCGCTGGGGATGGCGGAGGTGGCGCTGACGCTGGTCGATCCGGACGCTTACGAGGGACCACTGCTCGGGGAGCCGGAGGTTGTGGTCGACGAAGGCGAGCCTGAGTGGGACGAGGAAAAGCTGCGCGCGGAACGAGCTGCGGAGGTCGATGAGATTATTGCCGAGACGCAGCCGGGGCAGGTTCTGGACGCGGATGGTGTGGCGGTCGCTGAGCATGAGGATGCGGGGCTGGTCGAGGGCGCAGGCGAGGCTGCGGTTCCCAGTGTGGTGCTGAAGATTCGGCGGCGGAAATTCAACCGGACTCCGCAAAAAGGGGAGATGGTGGTGGCGCGGCGGCTGTTCCGCACCGGAGACAGCGAATATTTGCTGAACGGCAAGCTTTGCCGGCTGCGCGATATCCAAGACATCTTTATGGGGACGGGGCTGGGGCCGGAGTCGTACGCGATTATTGGCCAGGAGCGAATTGGGCAACTGCTGAGCTCGCGGCCGCACGATCGGCGGGCAATCATCGAAGAGGCTGCGGGAATTACGCGCTTCAAGACGAAGAAGCGGCTGGCGGAATTGCGGCTGGAGCAGGCGAAGCAGAATCTGGCGCGGGTGAACGATATTTTCGAAGAAGTGACTCGGCAGATGGGGTCGCTGAAGCGGCAGGCTGCGAAGGCGGAGCGCTATGCGCGGCTGCGCGATGAGATGCGCGAGAAGCTGAAGGTTGTTCTCGCGAGCAAGATTGCGGAGATGGATGCGCGGCAGGCGGCGCTGGAGTCGGAGATTGCCGAGCTGACGGCGCGCATCGATGCGGGCGCGGAGCGCGTGGAGGCGCTCGACGGGGGACATACGGCGCTGGTGGCGCGTGGGTACGAGCTGGAAGATGCGGCGAAGGATGCGGAGGCGCGGGCGAATCAGCGGGCGGTGGAGATTGAGCGCGCGGATGCGCGACAGCAGACGAATCAGGAGCGGATTGCGGAGCTGGATGCGCGCATGGCCGCCGCCCGAGCCGAGCTGGAGGGTGCGCAGGAACATCTGGTGAGCGTGACGGCGGAGCGGGAGACGCAGTGGAGCTTTTTGGAATCGGCTGCGTCGGAGACGGCGGAGGCTCGCGAGCGAACGCGGCAGAAGCAGGAGGTTGTGCGCGGGGCGATTGCGGCGGTTGGCGCGGCGGAACAGCAGTCGGAGACGGCTCGGCGGCTGGCGGCACAGCTTTTGTCACAGCTTGGGCAGGCTCGGAATCAGATTACGCAGGGTGAGGAGTCGCTGGCATCGCTGCAACGTGAGGCGGAGCGACTGGGCGTGGAGATGGAGTCGGCGCGGCGCGATCTTGAGTCGCTGGGTGCTGAGCGCGGGCAGATTTCGCTGACGTTTGAGTCGGTGACGGAAACGCTGCGGCGGGTGGAGGCGGAGATTGCGTCGCTGCGCGGCGAGATTGAGGCAAGCCGCAGGGAAGAGGAGCAGGCGCGGCGGCATGCCGATCAGCTTCGCGCGGAGCACGCTACGCTGGGCGGGCGATGCCAATCGCTCGAGGCGCTGATTCGGGAACACAGCTACTCGACGGATACGGTGCGGAAGCTGTTTCAGTCACACTCGCTGGGTGGAGGACTGGCGCCGGTGGGGACGCTGGCGGATTTTCTGGAAGTGAACGGCGAGTATGAGAGCGTGGTCGATGAGTTTCTGCGCGATGAGCTGAATTTCATCGTGGTGAAGAGCTGGGATTCGGCGCACGAAGGGGTGCGACTGCTGAAGACGGGCGTGGATGGGCGGGCGACGTTTTTGGTGCATCCTGAGGATTCGCAGGCGAAGTTTTCGTTTGCGGGCGACGATAGCGTGCCGCATCACAACACGGCACAGACGATTGTGCCGCTGCGGAATTGCATTCGCGTGCTGGACGGGTTTGGGCGGTCGCTGGAGGCGATTTTGCCGAAGCTGCGGGAGGGGTATGTGGCTCCGGACTCGGAGACGGCGCGGTCGCTGGCGCTTGAGAATCCGAGCGCATTTTTCCTGGCGCCGACGGGGGAATGTTTTCACAACGTGACGGTAACGGGCGGTCGGCCGGGGGCTGAGGGTCCGCTGGCGCTGAAGCGCGAGGTGCGTGAGACGCAGCAGAAGCTGGGCGAGATTGAGCGCGAGCTGGGGCAGGCAGAGATGCGGGCGGCGACGCTGGCGAAGACGCTGGCGGATTTAACGCGGACGCTGGATGCGAGGTCGGAAGAGCGGCGTGTGACTGAGCGCGAGAGCGCGAACCAAAGCGCTGCGCTGCGGCAGATGGAGATGGAGGTGCAGCGGCTGGATCGGCGGTTGCAGGATTGGACGCTCGAGAGCGAGCGCAATCGCGATGCGCGGGCGGGGAAGGAAACATTTCTGGAGCAGCGGCGCGACGAAGCGGTGCGGCTGGAGGGTGAGCATCAGGGTGCGGAAGCCGGCATCGAGGCGCTGCAGAGTTCGGTGGCGGAGTTGCGGGCGAGCCGGGAGCTGGCGCAGCAGGAGGCGGCGCAGCTTTCAGCGGAGCTTGCGGGTCTGGAGGAGCGGAGCCGCGGAGCCGAGGCGGCGTTTGCGCGCATCGACCGGATGTATCGGGAGCTGGAGGGGCGGGTTGCGCAGATTACGCAGCAGCTGGCGGCCGCACATGCGGAGCAGGAACAGCGGGCGCGCGAAAATGAGCAGCTGGCGGGAACGCGGCAACAGCTGATTGAGGCTCGCGACAGTGCGCAGCGGGAGGCCGCGGACGCGCATCGGCAAATTGTCGCGCTGCGATCTGAAGTGGCGGTGATGGAGCAGGAGCTGAAGACGCTGCGGGCGGAGATCGATGCGCAGCGCGAGGCGCGCGGGGCTTGCGGGAATCAGGCGGCGACGCTGACCGCGGATTTGCGGCATACGGAAGAGGCGTGCGTTGCGGATCTGAGTCTGGAGGCCGCTGCGCTGCGGGATGATGCTGCGCTGGCGCGGATTGAAGGCGAGGCGCTGGTGGCGGAAGACCAGGCGTGCCGGGAGATGAAGCAGCGGCTCGAAGGCATGGGGCCGGTGAACATGATGGCGCTCGATGAATACAACGAGACGGCGCAGCGGCACGAATTTCTGGAGACGCAGCGCAAAGATCTGATCGACTCGATCGACAACACGCAGGCGACGATCAAGGAGATCGACGAAATTTCGCGGACGAAGTTCAATGAGGCATTCGCGCACATCAATGAGAACTTCAGCGCGACGTTTGGGAAGCTGTTCGGCGGCGGGCAGGCGTTCATGCGGCTGACCGATGAAGAGAACGTGGCCGACAGCGGGATCGACATTGTGGCGCAGCCGCCGGGGAAGAAGCTGCAGAATGTTCTGCTGCTTTCAGGTGGCGAGAAGGCGTTGACGGCGCTGTCGCTGCTGATCGGGATCTTCGTTTATCAGCCGAGCCCGTTCTGCGTGCTGGACGAAGTGGATGCTCCTCTGGACGAGACGAACGTGGGGCGGCTGGCGGATATGCTGCGGGGGATGGCGGAGGAGACTCAGTTTGTGATTGTGACGCACTCGAAGCGGATGATGGTGGCCGCCGACATGATTTACGGGGTTACGATGCAGGAGCCTGGGGTTTCCAAGGTGGTGAGTGTGCGGCTGGGCGGAGCTGAACACGGCAGCGGCAGGGGAAGAGCCAGGGAGCTGGCGACGGCGTAGAGGCAGGGAGTAGGCAACAGGGAATAGTGAGCGGCGGATGTGGTGTCAGGCTGGGATTTCGCGGCCTTGGGCGCTTTCTGCGAAGCGGCCTTCTGTGTAGACGGGATTACCTCTCAAATATGTAGCTATCACGGTGCCAAATAGATGCTCGCCGATGTAGGGCGAGATGGGGTGGCGTGTGTGGAGCTGCTCTTTCGTCACGATTATTTCGGTGTCGGGGTCGAAGACTACGAAGTCGGCGTCGTAGCCTTTCGCGATGCTGCCTTTTTTGCAGGTCAGGCCGGCTAATTGTGCCGGCTTCTGTGACAGAAGCCGGGCGAGATCGCTGAGCGTGAAGCCATGGCGGCGCATGCCGGTCCAGACTACGGGTAAGGCGACGGAGACGCTGGAGATGCCTCCCCAGGCTGTGGCGAAACTGCCTTCTTCGATGCGTTTCATTTCCGGCGTGCAGGGGGAGTGGTCAGTTGCTATGAGGTCGATGGCGCCGTTGCGCAGCGCTTTCCAGAGTTGTTCGCGATTTTCTGCGCTGCGTATCGGTGGGGCGCATTTATGGAGGGTGCTGCCGTCGGGGATTTTTTCGGCGGCGAAGTGGAGGTAGTGGGGGCAGGTTTCTACGGTGATGGGCAGGCCTTCTGCGCGGGCCTGGCGGATATCGTCGAGAGCTTGCGCGGTTACGAGATGGACGATGTGGAGGTGGAAGTTGAACTCACGGCAGAGGCGAATCATGAGGCGGATGGCGGCGATTTCTGCTTCGTCGGGGCGAGAGCGGAGCCAGGTTTTGTAGCGGCGCCAGTCTGCGCTGGTCACGTGGCGCGCGGCTCGGTCGAGGGGCTCGGGTAATTCTGCGTGGACAAGGAGGGGCAGGCCGGTGCGGGCGAGATGCGGGAGGGCGACGCGCAACTCGGCTTCATCGACACGGCAGAAACCGTCGATGCCGGGCTCGGCGAGGAAGCATTTGAAGCCGCGGACGCCGGCGTGGGCGAGGGGTTCGAGGTCTTTTGCGTTGAAGTTGGAGATGCCGCCCCATGCCGCCCAGTCGACCAGACATTTGCCTCTCGCGGCTTCGCGCTTAGCTTCAAGAGCCGCGACGGTTGTGGTTGCGGGGAGGCAGTTGAGCGGCATGTCGATGAGGGTGGTGTAACCGCCAGCAGCGGCGGCTCGCGTGGCGGTCGCGAAGCCTTCCCACTCGGTGCGGCCGGGTTCGTTGATGTGGATGTGGGAATCGACGAGGCCGGGGAGCAGAGCGCCCAGGCAGTGGAGGCGGCGATGGTCTGGCGGGATCTCAGCTTGGTTGCAGACGGCGGTGATCTTGCCGTTGTCGACCAGGACAGCGCCGGGGCGGATGCTGTCTGGGGTGACGATTTGTTGTGATATGAAAGCTTGTGGCATGAGGGTTGACGGGACTTGGCGCGAGAGGGGTGGTCTCGTGTATTCCTTATGTAAAGACCATTTTGACAGGTGATGCGATGAGCGAAACGATTTCGGTGCCGCAGGCGACGCTGAGTACGCAACAGGTAGTGGAACTGACGAAAAAGCTGAACTACGGCACGTGGCGGTTTCAGAAGACGTGGAACCCGATGCACATTGCCGATGCGGAAGGGTGCCACTTCACGGATGGGGCGGGGAAGCGGTACCTGGATTTGTCGGCGCAGCTGATGTGCGTGAATCTGGGGCACAAGAATCCAGCGGTGATCAGGGCGATTGCGGAGCAGGCGGAGGCGCTGGCATATGCGTCGCCCGCGTATGCGACGGAGGCGCGCGCGGAGTTGAGCCAGAAGCTGCTGGAGGTGTTGCCGGAGGGGTTGACGAAGTTTTTCTTCACCACTTCGGGGACGGAGGCGAACGAGGCGGCGTTCAAGATTGCGCGGATGTATACGGGGAAGACGAAGATCATCGCGCGGTACAGGTCGTATCACGGGTCGACGATGGCGTCGATTGCGGCGACGGGCGATCCGCGGCGGTGGGCGATGGAGCCGGTCGGCGGGAAGGGTCAGGGTTTCCTGTTCGCGCCGGAAGTGAATTGTTATAAGTGCCCGATTAAGCATACGTATCCGCAGTGCGGCATTGCCTGTGCGGAGTATCTGGAGCACATGATCCGGAATGAGAGCGATGTGGCGGCGGTGATTGTGGAACCGGTGGTGGGGACGAATGGGGTGCTGGTTCCTCCGAAGGAATATATGCCGATGCTGCGCGATATTTGTAGCAGACACGGTGTCTTATTGATCGCGGATGAGGTAATGAGCGGTTGGGGACGGACGGGGGAGTGGTTTGCGGTCGATAACTGGGGGGTGAAGCCGGACATTCTGGTGACGGCGAAGGGGATCACGTCGGCCTATGTGCCGCTGGGGTTGTGCGCGACGACGGGGGAGATTGCCGCTTACTTCGACGACCATTATTTTTCGCATGGACACACGTATGAGGCGCATCCGATCACGCTGAAGCCGGCAGTGGCGACGATCAACGAGATGCAGCGTTTGGGGCTTGTGGAGCGGTCGCGGCGTATGGGTGAGTACCTGGGGCCGAAGCTGAAGGCGCTAGCGGCGAAGCATCCTTCGATCGGAGAGGTGCGGGGGCTGGGATTGTTCTGGGCGCTCGATCTGGTGAAGAATCGCGCGACAAAGGAACCGTTTAACACGATGAAGGACAAGGTATCGGGGACGGTGACGGTGGTCGATAAGGTCGCGGGGGAGATGTTGAAGCGGGGGATTGCGATTCAGGCCTGGATCAGCCATTTGGTGGTGGCTCCGCCGCTTATCGTGGAGGAGAAGGATTTGGATTTTGCGGTTGAGGCGTTGGATGGGGCGTTGGCGGTTGCGGATGCTGAGGTGGTGGGATAGCGCCTCCGGGCAAGCGGGGTGCCGGGATGGTTTCGGTTAATGCTTCACGTTGCCGACGAGTTGCATGGTCAGGGCCGAAATGCCGTTCCACGCGATCTGGACTCCGATGGAAAGCGTAATAAAGGAGACGATGCGGACAATTCCCTGGAGGGTTCCCGGCGCAACGGTCCGTGCGAGCTTTGGCGCATACGCGTAGCATCCGAAGACGGAGGCCGTTATCACGACTGCGGCGGCAAAGATCCCAGCGTGGGCCAGCAGGTTCGCGGCCAGCGTAGGACGCGATGCATGCGCGCTCAGTGTCAGCATGGTAACCACCGTCGCCGGTCCGGAAGTGATGGGGAAGGTGAACGGGTAGAAGACCTTTTGCACGAACCTGCTGTCGTCCGCGGTCACGGGCACTTTCCGGCTTGGATCGTCCGCGGGTCGCGGCTCTGGAGCCGGCCGATTCAGCACCGACCATCCCAGTCCGGCGATCACGATTCCTCCCGAGACCTCCACGATCGGTATCGAGATGCCGAAGAAGCGCAGGATGGCGGAGCCCAGAACCTCGACAATGAGCAGAAAGATAATATTGTCGATCGCGATGCGGCGCGCCAGATTGCGATAGACATCAAGAGGCGCGTCGCCGACCAACGGAAGCAGTTGCAACGCGGAACCGACCGGGTTCACCATCGGCAGCAAGGCGCTGAGCGCGATCAGGAAGGTCTTCCAGGTCTGCAAACGATCCTCTCTCCGCGGATATCGCCGCCGTTCGAGCCGCAACCAACGAATATCAATATAGGCTCGAACAGCGGCGAATGATCGGGAGGCCGATCGCAGGATTCTCAGCGGTGCTTGATGAAGTCGCCGGTTTGGAGTTCGGTCATGGCCTGGCGTAGTTCGGCCTGGGTGTTCATGACGATGGGGCCGTACCAGGCTACTGGTTCCTCGATCGGCTTGCCGGAGACGAGGAGAAAGCGTATGCCTTCGGGGCCGGCCTGGACTTGGATTTCGTCTCCGCGGTCGAAGAGGACGAGCGAGTGGTTGTTCGCGTCGTAGACGGGCTTAGCGTTCGGATCCACGCCGGATTCGGTGAGGACGGCCTGCGGGTCGGAGGCGTCGCGGAAGGTTCCCGAGCCAGCGAAGACGTAGGCGAAGGCGTTGCGGGTGGTCTCGACCTTGAGGCGCTTCTTCTTGTTCGGGGGGACGGAGACGTCGATGTAGTTGGGGTCGGCGGCTACTCCCTCGACGGGACCCTTTTTACCCCAGAATTCGCCAACGATGATGCGGGCGGTGGTGCCGTCGTCTTCGGTGACCTCGGGGATCGCTGCCGATGGGATGTCCTGGTAGCGCGGAGCTGTCATTTTCAAAGAAGAGGGCAGGTTGGCCCAGAGCTGGAAGCCGTGCATGCGGCCGTGCAGGTCGCCTTTGGGCATTTCCTGGTGCAGGATGCCGCTGCCGGCGGTCATCCACTGCACATCGCCGGCGGTCATTTTGCCCTTGTTGCCGAGCGAGTCGCCGTGCTCGACGGAGCCGGCGAGGACGTAAGTGATGGTCTCGATGCCGCGATGAGGATGCCAGGGGAAACCTTTGAGGTAGTCCTCGGGGTGCTCGTTGCGGAAGTCATCGAGGAGGAGGAAGGGATCGAAGTCTCTGGTTTTGCCGAAGCCGAAGGCGCGCTGGAGGCGGACGCCTGCGCCTTCGAGGGTTGGTTTGGTCGACAGAATTTCTCTAACTGGCCGGAGTGACATTGCTTTTCCTATCTGGTCTGGGGAGGTTGGGGACCACCGCATTGGATTCGCGGGGTGCAGGGAGGATTCGGCAGGCGCTTGCCGCGCCGGGCGGACGCGAGCTTCGCACGCAAAGGCGGGGGCGACGGTGCGAACCAAGGCCAAAGTGTTCTTTCGGCGACGGCGAATTTCGCCTGAATATGATTCCGGGCGGCTTAGCTTCTGTTGACAAGCTCGACAACAGTGGACGGTGGGCAGGGTGGCGGGGCGGTGGGCCGGGGGAGAAGATAACTGGTTGTGCACTATCGAGAGGGCCCCCTCCCCTGGGAACGGGAGACTGGCAAGTTGCTGAAAAGGCGCGGTTTTTGGAGGGGCGGGTTGTGACTGCGGCAAGTTGCTGGTTCGGCAGAGGATGAAGACAGGCAACAGGCAACAGGGAACAGGGAACAGGAGGGTGCTGGGGTGGCGACAACTCTGCGGCATGCGGTGGCTCCTCTCCTAATGGAAAAAGACCGCCTCGACGGCGGTCTTTTTCTTTCTTAGTCCCTATTATTAGGATACCAAGTCCGGCTGAAAAAACTGCCAACTTTGTTTGGTGGCTGCGTCGTGGAAGTGATCTGGAATGAGGGGTCGTTACTTTGGGATGGGGCGCTTCCTCTTGACAAGTTTCCACAGGATGAGCGGGTCCGCTCGGAGCACGACAGGGGTCTTGCCCTTATACAGACCTCGCCCTTCCTACTCACGCCAAAGAGAGGGCCTGGACGGGTGATTGGGGTTCGGCACTACTGAGGCGCTTGCGGAGAAAGGGAGGGGGCGCAGTGATATGGTGCCTTTTCCCAAAGCAGCTCGAGACAGTACTTCGGGGTGAACTCGGAATCGAGTTGTGTTGATGTTGGCGTGGCTATCGTTATGCAGTTGGATTTGGCGCGATATGTGGATTGGAGGAAAGGCTAACTCCATAAGATCGGACCGCGCGCGCTCAGGAGTCAGGGCGGCAGGAACCTGGATCGAAGAGTCAGCGTAGGCTCGAGCTCGGTGTGGCGCCCCTTAGGGAACCTCTGAAGAACTTCCCGAAGCCCAGCCCATGGGGTAACCTGGGTTGGTGGAGGGTGAGGGCGAATGAGACAGCAGAGTCTGGCGGCGCAGAGCGGGTTCGAGAGATACGGGA